>Ga0265338_10004681_pt1 | contig 18354 bp, 16 predicted proteins | sample 42126metaG_FD_193579 | JGI IMG/M metagenome (GOLD analysis project Ga0265338, IMG submission 193579) | Rhizosphere microbial communities from Carex aquatilis grown in University of Washington, Seatle, WA, United States - 4-21-26 metaG | ecosystem: Host-associated > Plants > Roots > Rhizosphere... | reverse complement strand
GGAAAAGGAACTGAATCCCGCGGCGGCGATTTATCACTATGAGCAATTCCTCGAGCTGCGTCCGAACGCTGATACCGCCGAGGCCGTGCGGCAGCGCATTATGAATTGCAAACAGGACCTCGCAAAGGGCGTGCTGCCGTTGCCGTCATCGCCGAGCGTCCAGCACGACCTGGAGCAATTGATCCAGTCGAATAAACAAATGCGCGCTGAATTGGATCAATGGCGCGCGTGGTACCAAGCGCAACAGACGAATCGGGCGCCGGCGCAGGCGACGATTCCCACGCCATCGATCCAGGCCACGCAAGTGGTGCAGTACGTTAATCCGCCGGCGGTGCCAACGGTGCGCACCAATCCGGCGCCGTTGAATTACGGCGGCAATTCGCGCGGTTCACCGCGGACGGGTACCGTGCGCACCACGTATGTCGTCCAGTCGAGAGACACGTTCGCCTCCATTTCCCGGAAATTTAATGTGAAGCTGGATTCGCTGGCAGCGGCCAATCCCGGAATCGACGCCCGAAGAATTCATCCCGGGCAGACGGTGAACATTCCGTGAATGAGCGGGTTTTTTCCAATCTCGTGAGGCCATGTCGCGCGCTGTTTTCATCCTGGTGACCGGTTTCTGGCTGACGATGAACGTGTTGTTGTGGCAAACGGAATTCGGCTCGCGCAAGAACGGTGGGACGGTGCCGGTGCAGGTGGTTTGGGAAAAGATTCTGACGGCGGCCGATGATTCGTCGCTGACGGTGTTTCAAAACGGAAAACTGGTGGGCGCCTGCCATCTGCAAACGGAGGTGGGCGAGGAATGGGCGCAGGTGAGCGATGAGAATATGCCGTCGGGAAGGCCCCCGAAGGAACGCGGTTATCGCCTGCGGTTGGACGGAAACGCGATTTTATCGGAATTGACCAACCGCGTGCGGATTGACGGGGATTTGAAGCTAAACAAGAACCACGATTGGCAGGATGTGAATTTGCGGCTGACGATGCGCCCGCTGACGTGGGAGATTCATTCCGTTGCGGCGGAGCAGAATATTCGCGTGAAAATACAGGGTGGTCCGGAGCCGTTTGACCTGACGCTGCAATTTTCCGATCTCCGCAATCCCGCCGCGCTGGCTTATAAATTATTGGGATCCTCGGCCGGCGACCTGGCGGCGGAAGCGGGCTTGGCCACCATGGCGGGGAATGCTTCCCGGATGGCGCCGGGCGTGAAATGGGACGCGCGCGAGGACTCGATCCACATTGGCCGGACGGCGGTGCAGGTCTACCGGTTGCATACGCGATTGCTGGATCGGTACGAGATTGATTTGATCGTTAGCCGGGCGGGGGAAATTTTGCGCGGTGATTTGCCGGGCGGTTACCAGTTGATCAATGATCGGCTGTCGGCCGTGGGCGAGGGCGCGACCCGCAAATTGCGAACGAACGCTCCGTCGGTGGGGGCGGTGAATCCGGGAGGCCGATGATTGAATTAATCCATCTGGTGAAAAAGTTTGGCGACCTGGTCGCCGTGAACGACTTTTCGCTGACGATTTCCCGGGGCGAATTTTTTGCCATGCTGGGCCCGAATGCGGCGGGGAAGACCACAACGTTGAAAATTCTGGCGGGCTTGATGAAGCCGACCTCCGGCGAAGCGCGCGTGGCGGGTCTCGATGTACAGGCGCATCCATTGGAGACGCGGCGGCGGATGTCGTTCGTGCCGGATTTTCCGTTTCTTTATGATAAGTTAACGCCGTGGGAATTTTTTCGTTTCACCGGCCAGTTGTTTGGGATGGGGGAAAATCAAATTAAAATCAACGGCGGCGAGCTGGTCGAGCGGTTCAATCTCGAGCCGTTTGCGAATAAAATGATCGAGGGACTTTCGCACGGGACCAAGCAGCGGGTGGCCATCGTGTCGGCACTGTTGCATGAGCCGGAAGTTTTTGTTATTGACGAACCGATGGTGGGATTAGACCCTCATCACGCGCGGGTGGTGAAGGATATTTTGAAGGAACGCTCGCAGCAGGGTGTGACGGTGCTGGTTTCCACGCATCAGTTGAGTGTGGCGGAGGAAATGGCGGATCGCATCGGGATCATCCACGGGGGACGGCTGATTGCGGCTGGGACGCGGGATGAATTGCGGCGGCAAAGCGGCACGGTCGGTCCGTTGGAAGAGGCGTTTTTGGCGCTCACGGCACAGGAACCCGGTTAATTTTTTATTTTTGATTTTTTTTTGAACACGAATAGGATCTCTCTGGTCAATGTGGGGACGCGGAAGAGTCGGTGCTAATGTTGTCGAGGGGTTCATCATTAAGTCTGCAAGTCTCGGAAGAATTTGCAGTAGAATTTCGGGCAAAGGCATCCGCAAAAATGCGGGGTGGGATAAGAATAGTTGACATTCGAAGCAGATATTAGGTAAAAATTTGAAGTTGTTACTGTTGCACTGCTTCATGGGTGGTTGAGCAATCTAGAAAATATGAATAAAATCATCGCCTCAGTCGGTCTCGTCGCGCTTGGCGCGGCAAACGTTCAAGCGCAAAGTCCACTTACGGCCCCGGCCACCAAATGGTGGAACGTTCAAGCCACTGTGAGGGGATTTTATGACGATAACCTAAACACAGCGCCTTCGCATCAGCCGGCGTCCGTCGTGAATCCCGTGACGAAAGAGCACGTTTGGGGAATGGAGTTGAATCCGAAGGTTGGATTAAGCCTTGGAAACGACCAGACGAGTTTTACCGCCGACTATCAGTATTCTTTCCTGTATTACGATCACAATCCGTCCGGTGCTTCCAAGAGGTACGACCAGGATCATACTTTCAACGCCGCGCTGACGCACGTTTTTAACGAGCGCTATAAAATCCAGGTGCGGGACTCATTTGTTATCGGTCAGGAACCGGATGCGCTGCGTTACGACGCGGCTTTCCATACTCCTTTCCGCGTTTCCGGTAATAACATCGTGGACTTCGGTGATGTCCTTTTCAATGCGGAACTGACCCCGCTGTTGGGACTTGAACTGGGCTACGACATCGCATGGTTTGACTACAAGGATTCGTTCAATCTGAACAGTCCCAAGAACGTCAACCCTGGCCCTGGCCCTGACACTGGTAGGATCACGCCCAGTGTCTCGGGAGTATTGGATCGTATCGAACAGACACCGCATGTTGCCCTTACATGGCGTGTGCAGCCCGAGACGACTGCCAGCTTGGGTTATAGATTTCACCAAGTCAATTATACGGCGGATGAACCGATTCTGGGGACCGAGCCGGATGGTGTTATCGCTAATAGCGATAGCCGCGACGAGCGCGACCATACCGTGTATGTGGGATTGGATCATCAATTTCGTCCCGACTTTTATGGATCGGCCCAGGTCGGCGCGAGTTATTACGATTATTACAATCTGAACTCGACCAGCTTTGGCCCGTATGCGCGTCTTTCTTTGACCTACGTTTACCTGCCGGAAAGTTTTGTGCAGGCCGGTTTCCAGGAAGGTCGTAGCGCTACGGACGTTTTTGGAAACGGCGCCACCAAGGCTGATCTGGTGCGTGACTCAGAAGCATCAGTTTTCTATGCGAAACTGCATCATCGGATCGTTCCGAACCTGTTCGCGAACCTGAACGGCAGCTACCAGCATTCTGCTTTCCAAGGCGGCTCGTTTGACAACCAGGCTGAGGATTTTTACGAACTGGGTGCAAACCTGGAGTATCATTTCAACGCGCATTTCTCCGTCGAGGGAGGATATGACTTCGATCGTTTGGATTCAGACCTTGGCCGCAGCTATACGCGGAATAAGTTTTACATCGGCGCCACCGCCAGTTATTAATTAACACTGAAAATGTATGCTTCGGGGGCTGGGCATTTTTATGACAGCCCCCATTTTTTTTGACTTAGCCGTTTTATGGATCAATTGAAAAACTCCTCCCAGGAGACAAGATTACACTTCCTGGATTATTGGCGGATTATCCGCATTCGCAAGACTGTCATTTTAGCTGTCTTTTTGTTGGTGGTGATTACCGCAACGGTGGTCACTTTGATGTATCCCGAGTCCTTTGCCAGCGTGGCGAGAATTCAGGTTGACCAGGAAAAAACCGATATCGGCGGTGTCGGAAGCCTGGGTAACCTCGGGAGTGGTTTTGACCCTTATTTTCTTCTGACTGAATTCGAAACCATCCAATCACATGCCGTGCTGACCGGGGTGATTGATGCAATGGATCTGAAGGCCAAGTGGGGAAAGAAATATAATAATGGCGTGCCGATGAGCGAATCGGATGTCGAGGACATGATCAAAGGCCGGCTGGACCTTCGCAATATTCGCAATACCAAGTTTATCGAGATCAAGGCTTATAGCGACAGCGCCCAGGAAGCCGCCGATCTCGCCAACCAGATCGCCCAGAGCTATCGGGATTATCGGGCCAAAGAATACAACGATCTGAAGAATCACGGCATCACCAGTCTCAAAAAACAATTGGAGGATCAGGATGCGACGATTGCCACGCTGCAGTCGAACGTGGACGATCTCCGCGTCAAATTGAATATTCCCGATGTCTACGCAAATGCATCCAGCGCGGCCCCCCTTATGACGGCCGACCGTTTGAGAGAACTCGGGTCTCTGCGGATTTCTAAGGAAGCGGAATATAATCAACAGGCGACCTTGTTGGCAGGACTGAGAACGCTGGATCGTACGAATCATGATTCGTTGAGGAAGGCTCTCCCGATTGCCTATACCGATACGGAACTGAATTCCTTGACCAGCGAATTGGACATGGCGGAGCAGAATCTCATTAAAATCGAGGTCGATTATAGTGCGGAGCATCCCAAATACCAGAACGCGAAAAAAGCGGTGGATGATTTGAAGCGGAAAATCGATGAGCGTGTGGATGGCATCCTGCTTGGTCTCCAGCAGAAGGTGGATTCCGCGAAATCATTTCTCGATACGATCACGCATGAGATAGATGAGGCGCAGAAAAGTGATATCCAAATGGCCTCGAGGAGCGCCCCGTATTTTGCCGCAAAGAAGGCGCTGGATAACGCCAACCGCTGGCGAGATACGCTGTCGATGAAGACCGAGCAGGAAAAAGTGGACGTCAGCCTGCCCAAAGCCAGGATGGTGACCGTCATGGACCCGGCGGTCCCGCTAAACAAAGCGGTGCGCCCGAACAAGCCGTTGAACATTGTCCTGGGAGTTGTCTTTGGTTTGGTGGTGGGCGTCGGTCTGGCGTTCTTTATTGAATATCTTGATACCAGCGTGAAGACCATCGACGACGTGGAACGGACGCTGGGTTCGCCCGTGCTGGGGGTTATTCCGCAGAATATCGGCTTGATCATGAACGAGGGGGCGGAAAGTCCCCACGCGGAAGCCTACCGCGTGTTGCGCACCAACATCTTGTTCTCCCGTAAGGACGACAAGCTCAATACGGTCGTGGTGGTCAGCGCAGGAGCCGGTGAAGGCAAATCGACCACCGCATTCAACCTCGCGACGATCTTCGCCCAAAACGGCGCCCGCGTGCTGGTCGTGGACTCGGACTTGCGCCGCCCGACGTTGCACAAGATTAACGGAGTGACGAACGCGCTGGGCTTGACGAATTATCTGCTTAAGCAGAATACGCTCGATGAGGTGATTCAGACCACGAAGGTCCCCACGTTGCACCTGATGGCCAGCGGTAAACTGCCCAGCAGTTCGATCGGCATTCTCAGTTCGGCGGCGATGAAAGCGCTCATAACCGAACTGAAGGGGCGTTATGATTTCGTGGTGTTCGATTCGCCCCCGATCATGGGCGTGAGCGACGCCTCCATTCTCGCGAGCGAAGTGGACATGACCTTGCAGGTCATCCAATACCGCCGTTACCCGCAGCCGATGAACATCCGCGCCAAGCAGATGATCGAAAAAGTGGGCGGCAATCTTCTGGGAATCGTTCTGAACAACATCAACATGTCGCAGGACGAGAGCTATTATTACTACAGCGGCTACTACCACGATTACTATTACTCAAAGAACGCGGATAGCGAGCCGACTGAAACTGGCACCGCGGTTGCCGGAACCGCCGCCAAGCCTGAAAGCATTAAATCGAAGTATTAAAGTCATGATTGAACAATTAAGGAAAACGGCGAGCCAATGGGTGGTCGCCCTGGGAGTGGTGGTGATGGCGTTATTCAGCGGTTGTCAGACGGCGCCGCCGGCGCCGCCGGCGGCTGCCGAGGTATCGACGGCCGAGTCTGGAAATGTGTTTCATGTGGGGGATTTGGTTACGGTCATGGCCGTGCCTCCCAGCGGCGACAAAACGTTGATTCCAGATCATAGTGAACGCATCGGCGACGATGGCAAAATTACGCTGATAAATATCGGAACAATTACCGCCGCGGGCAAAACGTCGAGTGAGCTTCAAAACGAAATCCACAATCTTTATGTGCCACGGTATTATAAGGAATTGAATGTCACCGTCCACGGGGAGCAGAGGTATTTCTACGTGGATGGCGAAGTGCGCACGTCCGGGCAAAAGGATTATCCCGGCCAGATGACGGTGGTGAAAGCGATCTCGGTGGCGGGCGGGTTCACGGATTTTGCGAAAAAGGCGAAAGTCCAACTAACCCACGGCGGCCATACCCAGATCATCAACGTGGAAAAGGCCATCAAGGACCCGAGCTATGATGCGCCGGTGTTCCCCGGGGACAGAATCAATGTTCCGCGCCGGCTTCTCTGGTGATGGTTCAATTCAAGATCCTTTCGGGAAAAAAGGCGGGCTCCTCCTGGGAGACCCGCCGTTTTCCTGTACGCATCGGACGATCGGCCGGTTCGGATCTTCAATTGGAAGAGGCAGGCGTTTGGGACGATCACCTGAAGGTCGGCCTCGAACCGAAGGAAGGCTTCATGGCTGAGACGCTGGCAAACGCGTTGGTGAGCATCAACGGCCAGCCGATTCAACGCGCGGCGTTGCGCAATGGGGACACGCTGGAAATCGGCTCGATAAAACTTCAGTTCTGGCTCAGCGAAGCGCCGCAGCGCGGGCAGGCATTTCGGGAAGCGTTCGTGTGGTCCATGATTTCGCTGGTTTGCCTTGGGCAAATCGCGCTGGTCTACTGGCTGCTCACTAAAGACTGAATGGGTCAGTGCCGGAAATGCCTCACGCCGGTAAACGCCATGGACATATTCCGCTCGTCGGCGGCGGCAATCACTTCCGGATCGCGAACGGAACCGCCCGGTTGAATGGCGGCGGTGGCGCCGGCTTCGGCAGCGGCGATCAAACCGTCCGGAAACGGGAAGTACGCGTCGCTGCACACGACGCTGCCTTTGAGGGACAAACCGGCTTCGCTCGCCTTCCAGACCGCAATGCGGCTGGAGTCCACCCGGCTCATTTGGCCGGCGCCCACACCGAGTGTGCGATCCGGGCCCACGTAAACGATGGCGTTGGATTTTAGGTGTTTCACCACCCGCCAGCCAAAAAGCATCGCGCGCAATTCCTCGGGGGCCGGTTGCCGGCGCGTGACGATTTTCAAGTCCGAGGGCGAGGTGACTTTCAAATCGCGCTCCTGCATCAGGAACGAATCGGCTCCCACGCTGCGCACATCGAAGCGCGAGGCCTCGGCGAGGGGCCGGAGGATTTTTAGCAGGCGCAGATTTTTCTTTTTTTGCAGGATGTTCAAGGCTTCGACGGAGAAATCCGGCGCGATGATGACTTCGCTGAATATTTCGGAAATCGCGGTCGCGCAGTCGGCGTCGAGCATTTTGTTGGTTGCGATGATTCCGCCGTAAGGCGCCTGGTTATCGGTGGCAAACGCCTTGTCCCAAGCTTCGCGCAGGGTGTTTCCCTGGCCGACACCGCAAGGGTTCGTGTGTTTCAGAATCGCCAGGGTAGGGGTGTCCTTTTCAAACTCGCCGATCAAGCTGGCAGCGGCCGTGAGGTCCAAAATGTTGTTGTAGGACAATTCCTTGCCGTGGAGCTGCGAGAAATATTTTTGAAATTGTCCGTAAAGCACCGCTTTTTGGTGCGGGTTTTCGCCGTAGCGCAGGGTTTGCGCCACGTCGGCGTTAAGGGAAAGCCGCTCCCACGCGGCATTTTCCGCGCCGGCGGCAAATTCCTTGTTCAGGTGCGCCGCGATGGCGCCGTCGTAGGCTGAAGTTCGCGCGAACACTTTCGCCGCGAGTTTTCTTCGCAATGCCAGCGTGGTGTGTCCGCTTTCGGAAATTTGCTTTCCCACTTCCGCATAATCCGCCGGGTCCACGATGACGGTGACGCTATCGTGGTTCTTGGCCGCGCTGCGAAGCATGGAAGGACCGCCGATATCGATGTTCTCGATCGCGTCGTGCAGGCTGACGTTGGCTTTGGCGACGGTTTGCTCGAACGGATACAAGTTTACGACGACGAGATCGATCGGCTGAATGTCATGGGCGCGAACCGCGGCTTCGTGGGTTTCGTTGCCGCGGATATAAAGGAGTCCGCCGTGAACTTTTGGGTGCAAGGTTTTGACGCGGCCATCGAGCATTTCGGGAAAGCCGGTGTGTTCGCTGATGTCCTTTACGGTCAGCCCGGCTTCGCGGAGAGCGCGGGCGGTGCCGCCGGTGGAGATGAGTTCCACGCCCGCGGCGGCGAGGGTTTGGGCCAGGGGCACCAATCCGGTTTTATCGGAAACAGAAAGCAATGCGCGTCGAATTTTTTCCATAGACGGCGTTTACAATCTCAGAGCGAGCCCGGGAGTCAATGGGCAAAATCGTCGAGAAACCACTTGCCAACCCAGCCAACCCGCAACAGTTTATTCGCGAGATTCCCACCGTGGAAATTAGCGCTCCGTTGCGCCGCACAATATCGCAGGAATAAATGCATGAAATTGAAGATCCAGATTGTTTGCGCGACCCTTTTGGTGGTAGTCGCCCGTGGGGAAACACCTTCCGACACTAAAACGCCGCCGCCAGTGCCTGGCTTCTCGGTCGGTTACATGGACAAGTCGGTTGATCCGGCCAAGGATTTTTATCATTTTGCGGCGGGCGCCTGGGCAAAGAATAATCCGGTGCCGGCGGACAAGTCGCGCTGGGCCAGCTTCAGCGAACTGGCTGAACGCAATTGGTATCTGATCCACGAAATCCTGGATAGCGCCGAGGCGGATAGTTTGTCCGAGCGGCATTCGCCACGCGTGGAGGTGGGCGATTTTTTCGCGTCGGCGATGGATACGAATCGGATCGAGAAACTGAGGTTCGAACCGATTGCGGATGATCTGAAACGAATTGATCGGATCAAATCCGCCAGGGAGCTGTTCGCGTTGCTGGCCGATTTTCACCGGCGCGGCATCGGCGGGATTTTTGGTTCCGGCATCGCTCCGGATGAGAAAAATAGTTCCATCTATGCCTATCATTTGGAACAAGGCGGATTGTCGCTGCCGGACCGGGATTATTATTTAAGGGAGAGTTTTGCGGGTGTTCGGGAGAAATATGCCGCTCACGTGACGCGGATGTTTACGTTGCTGGGGGAAAAACCGGCGGAAGCCGCGACGAATGGGGCCATCGTTCTTCAACTCGAAACCGAGCTGGCCAAAAACAGCCGCACGCGCGTGGAATTGCGCGACCCGGACAAGAACTACAACAAGATCACCACGGAGGATTTCATCGCGAAAGGCGCGTCAACTCCATGGACGGAATATTTTACACAGTCGGGCTTGGCCGCGGCGCCGGCAACCGGGAATACGAACGGTCTGCCGCTGACGTATGAAATTGTCGGGCAGCCGGAATTCTTCGTGGCCGTGGGCAAGTTATTGCAGGACCGGCCGCTCGCGGATTGGAAGGTTTATCTCCGCTGGCAATTGCTGCATGGCAGCGCACCGTATTTGCACCGGGCGGTCGAAGAGGAAAATTTCGCTTTTTTCGGCAAGGTTTTGAGCGGGCAGGAGCAACCGGAGCCGCGATGGAAACGGGCGGCGCATGTGATTGACGGGAGCATTGGGGAGGCGCTGGGGCAATTGTACGTGGAGAAATATTTTCCGCCGGCAGCCAGGGCGCGCATGAATGAACTGGTGGAAAATCTTAAGGAGGTGTTTCGCGATCACCTGGAAAAAGTGGATTGGATGTCGCAATCGACGCGGGAGAAGGCGCTGGCGAAGTTCGCCCGGTTCACGCAGAAGATCGGTTATCCCGAAAAATTCCGGGATTATTCGACGGTGGAAATTCGGCGTGACGATTACCTGGGAAATGTCCGGCGCGCCGCGGCGTTTGAAACTCATCGCGAACTGGTTCGGCTGGGCAAGCCGGTGGATAAAAGTGAGTGGGGCATGACGCCCGAGACTGTGAACGCCTACTTCAATCCGTTGCAGAACGAGATTGTGTTTCCCGCAGGCATTCTGCAACCGCCGTTTTTCGATGTGACGATGGATGACGCGGTGAACTACGGCGCGATCGGCGTGGTGATCGGCCACGAAATCACGCATGGCTATGATGATGAAGGCAGGAAATACGACGCGGAGGGGAACCTGAGCGGCTGGTGGACGGATGCAGACGCGAAGGAGTTCGATGCGCGCGCCCAAAAGGTGGTGGACGAATATGACGCGTTCGAACCGTTGCCGGGATTGCACGTGAACGGAAAGCTTACGCTGGGCGAAAACCTTGCCGATCTGGGCGGCGTGACGATTGGGTATGACGCTCTCGAGCGGGCGTTGGCAAAAGATCCTTCCCGGCGCAAGAACATCGATGGCTTCACGCCGGAGCAAAGGTTTTTCATATCGTTCGCGCAGATTTGGCGGACGAACATTCGCGAGGCGGAGGCCCGCCGGCTGGCGACGGTGGACCCGCATTCGCCCGGGCGGTTTCGCGCGGTCGGCCCGCTGATGAACGTGCAGACGTTCTACGATGCGTTCGGCATCAAATCCGGCGACCCGATGTGGCGAGCGCCGGAATTGCGCGCGAAGATTTGGTGAGACGCAGGATGCGGTCTTTTCCGCTTGCAAGAGGACCTGAAAAAGCGGATTTTGTGCCTCCGCTAAAAGCGCGGAAAACCCGTGAAAACGGGGATTTCTCGATTGTCTTTCGGCGACGGTAGCGCGGTTAGCTCAGTGGTAGAGCACTTCCTTGACACGGAAGGGGTCACAGGTTCGAACCCTGTATCGCGCACCATTCCACCCGTTAGATTGTTTTCCGATGAGGCGTTAACTCTTCCAACCGGTTGGACAGAATGCGCGGATGGGTTTATTTAGGAGAACCATGAAAAACGTCGCAATCATTGGAGCTTCGAATGACCCGCGGAAATTTGGAAACAAGGCGGTCCGCGCCTTCTTGCAACAGGGCTATACTGTTTATCCTGTCAATCCGAATGAAACTGAAGTGGAAGGGATCGTGGCTTACAAAAGCATTCGCGAGGTTCCCGAACGGCCGCAAATGATCAGCGTGTATGTGCCTCCCCAGGTGCTTCGCAAGCTACTGCCGGATATCGCGGAGCGAGGTTGCGAGGAGTTGTGGCTGAACCCGGGCACGGAATCCGACGAAGTATTGGCGGAAGCCGAACGGCTCGGACTGAATGTCATTCAGGCGTGCAGTATTGTCGGCATTGGGGTTTCCCCAAGTCACCTGTAACGCCAGCCGACTGCTGCGAAAGGCTCGAAAGGGGACTGCCTTGGAAATGCGCGCCCGGAGCGAAGAGGCGCTCAATCACAGCACCTCAAGCGGTCTATTTTCCTTTGAGAGCCGCCACGCCGTAATCGCGGTTCATCTTCGCGATAAAGCTGAGGCTGATTTCTTTCGGGCAGACGGCTTCGCACGAGCCCGTAACGGTGCAATTGCCAAAACCTTCGGTGTCCATTTGCTTCACCATATTCAACGCCCGACGGTCTTTTTCCGCTTTGCCCTGCGGCAGCAGGTTGAGGTGGGAGACTTTCGCGGCGACGAACAACATGGCCGAAGCGTTTTTGCAGGCGGCCACGCACGCGCCGCAGCCGATGCACGCGGCGGCGTCCATGGCGAGATCGGAATCGATTTTCGGAACCGGAATCGCGTTTCCATCCGGCGTTCCGCCAGTGTTCACGGAAACGAAACCGCCGGATTGAATAATGCGGTCGAACGAGCTGCGATTGACCACCAGGTCCTTGAGCAGCGGGAACGCCTTGGCACGCCACGGCTCGATGGTGATCGTTTGGCCGTCGTCGAAATGCCGCATGTGAAGCTGGCAGGTCGCGGTGCCGCGATGTCCGCCGTGCGGAATTCCATTGATGACGAGCGAGCACATGCCGCAGATGCCTTCGCGGCAATCGGAATCAAACGCGATGGGTTCCACGCCGCGCTCGATCAGTCCTTCGTTGACCACGTCGAGCATTTCGAGGAACGACATATCGGGCAGGACGTCCCGGGCCTCGTACGTTTCGAAGCCGCCCGCGGTCGTCGCGTTCTTCTGCCGCCAGACTTTTAGGGTAAGATTCATTGCAGTACCGATTGCCCAAACGCTCGTTGCCGCGCCGCCAGGCAAATCGTAAATGGTAAATCGTAAACCATAAATTTACTTGTAACTCCTCGTGCTCATGTGCACTTCCTCGTAAACGAGCGGTTCCTTGTGCAAGGTGGGCGGCTTGCCGGGGCCCTGGTATTCCCACGCCGCGGCGTAGGCAAAATGCTCGTCGTCGCGTTGCGCTTCGCCATCGGGCGTCTGGAATTCTGTGCGGAAATGTCCGCCGCACGATTCGCGACGCTCGAGCGCATCGAGACAGAGCAATTCGGCAAATTCCATGAAGTCCGCGACGCGCCCGGCGTATTCGAGGTTCTGGTTCAACTCGCCATTCTCGCCCGTGACATTGACGTTCTTCCAAAATTCCTCGCGCAGCGCCGGAATGCGTTTCAGCGCTTCCTGCAAGCCGGCTTCATTGCGCGCCATGCCGCATTTTTCCCAAAGTAATTTGCCTAATTCGCGATGAAACGAGGTGACGGTTCGTTTTCCTTTGATGGAAAGAAGTTTGTTCGTCAGCGCGTGAAGGGCTTCCTCGGCCTGCTTGAATTCCGGATGGCTCGCGGAAGGTTTAGCTTGTTTCGCGGTGGCGAAATAATTTCCGATCGTGTACGGCAGGACAAAATATCCGTCGGCGAGACCTTGCATCAGCGCGCTCGCACCGAGGCGGTTCGCGCCGTGATCGGAGAAATTCGCCTCGCCGACCACAAACAAGCCGGGAACGGAGCTCATCAAATTGTAATCCACCCAAGTGCCGCCCATGGTGTAATGCACGGCCGGATAGATGCGCATCGGGACGCGATACGCGTTTTCGCCGGTGATCTTTTCGTACATATCGAAAAGATTTCCGTAACGCTCGCGAATTTTGTCTTCGCCGAGGCGCTTGATCGCGTCCGCGAAATCAAGGTAAACGCCGAGCGCGCCCGGGCCCACACCGCGGCCTTCGTCGCAAACTTCCTTCGCCGCGCGTGAAGAGATATCGCGCGGGGCGAGATTGCCGAAGCTGGGATACTTGCGTTCGAGATAATAATCGCGATCGCCTTCGGGAATCGAGGCCGGCGGTTTGCCGCAATCTTCTTTTCGTTTCGGCACCCACACGCGGCCGTCATTGCGCAGCGATTCGGACATCAGAGTCAATTTTGATTGATGCTCACCACTGACGGGGATGCAGGTCGGATGAATTTGCGTGTAGCAGGGGTTCGCGAAGAAAGCGCCTTTCTTGTAGGCACGCCAGGTGGCGGTGACATTGCAACCCTTGGCGTTGGTCGAAAGAAAGAAAACGTTCCCGTAACCGCCGGTGGCCAGCACCACGGCGTCGCCGGCGTGGGAGGAAATTTCTCCGGTGACCAGGTTGCGAACGACGATGCCCTTCGCATGGCCGTCAATCACGACGAGTTCGAGCATTTCCGTGCGGGGAAACATTTGCACGTTACCGAGGCCGATCTGCCGGCTGAGCGCCTGGTAGGCTCCAAGCAACAACTGCTGGCCGGTCTGGCCGCGGGCGTAAAATGTGCGAGACACTTGCGCGCCGCCGAACGAGCGGTTATCGAGCAAACCGCCGTATTCACGGGCGAAGGGAACGCCCTGCGCGACGCATTGGTCGATGATATTCACGCTGACTTGCGCGAGGCGGTAAACGTTCGCCTCGCGGGCGCGGAAATCGCCGCCCTTGATGGTGTCGTAGAAAAGCCGGTAAACCGAGTCGCCGTCGTTCTGGTAATTTTTCGCGGCATTGATGCCGCCCTGGGCGGCAATGCTGTGCGCGCGGCGGGGGCTGTCCTGGAAGCAGAAGCATTTAACTTTGTAACCCAGCTCCGCGAGCGAGGCGGCGGCGGAAGCGCCCGCGAGTCCGCTGCCGACGACGATGATATCGAATTTCCGTTTGTTCGCCGGGTTGACGAGCTTTAAATCGAACTTGTGCTTGTCCCACTTTTGCGTAATCGGGCCGGAGGGGATTTTGGGATCGAGAGCCATATTACTTCAGCGCCTCCTTTCCGTAACCGAGCAGAACCGAAATCGGGATCGAGACATATCCGAGAAAAATCAACCACGCGAGGACTCGCGCGCCCGTGTCCAGGCAGGGGCCGTACACTTTGTTTTTCCAGCCGAGCGATTGAAACATGCTGCTCACGCCGTGGCTCAGGTGCAGGCATAGCAGGCCGATGCCGATGATGTAAAATATCGAAACCCACGGATTATGAAAACCGACGACCATCATTTTGAAGATGTCGTGGCGCTTTTGCGGATCTTCGAAGGTGACGAAATTCTGCCTGGTGAAATTGATGTATTGAACCTGGGCGGTGTAGTGCAGGAGATGATAGATGATGAAAACGAAAATGATGATTCCGCTCATCAACATCGTTCGCGAGGCGTACGAGGCGGTGGTGGGATTCCAGTTGGCGTAAGCCACCGGGCGCGCCGCCTTGTTTTCAATGGAGAGATTGATCGCCGACCAGATGTGCAGGGCAATCATCGCGAGTAGAAAAATTCGGGCCGGCCAGATCACCTCAAGGTTGGTCTGGAGAAAATGGCCATAGCGATTGATGGCTTCCGCGCCGAGGAAGAACTGCAGGTTGCCGACGAGATGCCCGATGACGAACAAAAAAAGTACAAGGCCCGACACCGCCATGATGTATTTTTTGCCCAGCGACGACCTAAAAATGTTTGTAATGACTTTCATTGGGACAGGACGCGGTGCACGGGAGAATCTAATGACTCTTGGGGCACAGCGTCAATGCATCAGAAGCACGTATTAGTCCACAGAACCAAAAGTTTCATTCAGCCTAATCCTTCGATTTATGCTCAACAATCCTTGCTGGCACCTCGGCAAGTGAGTGTATGCCTGTGTCCGCGCCGGTTTGCCGTTGAATCTGGAGGGCCTGAAATCCAGCAGCCCTTGCGCCGTCGATGTCCATTTTCGAACTGTCGCCGATGTGCAGAATCGAACCGGCGGGCAACCCCAGTTTTTCGGCCGCGTGCTCAAAGATAACGGGCGAAGGCTTGGGAAAACCGACCTCGCAAGAAATCGCGAAGGCCTCGAAATAGCGATCCAGTTTCAAAGCCTGCATTAATCCGCGAAGCCGTTCGTCCCAATTGGAAATCACGGCGAGCTTGATTTGACGGGAAGCCAGCTCGTCCAGCGCGGGCATGACGTCTTCAAAGACATGCCATGCCTCCGGTTGGGCGAATCGCTCATATAATTCCTCGAAGAAGGTTCCACCGGGCGGATGGGAAGCGGGACCGCCAAACACTTCGTCGACCAATTCCTCCCAATCATTGCGCGAATACCCAAAACTTTTGCGAGCGCGCCAGGCGGATTTAAAACGCGCATCGAGCTGATCGGCGGAAAAGGTGGTCAGCCCGTGCCGCGCGGCGACTTCCGCGTAGACGTGCCCGACCGATGGCCACGGCTCGATGAGCGTGCCGCCGACATCAAAGGTTACAGCTTTGATTTCCACCGCAATAAAATCGCTTAGCGCTTTTGTTGCCATTCGTTCAGGCCTTTCTCGTCGGTTTCAGATACACCCGCGAGATGAAGCAATTCCATGGCTTCGCCCACGAGATAGAGCGAGCCGGCGATGATTACGAAAGGAACAGCGGACGCGGCGCGCAGGGCGTCCGCGAGAGACTGGCAGACCTCGATTTGCGCGCTCGGATTGGATTCGCGACAGGCGGCAACCAGTCGGGACGGTTCTTCGGTTCTTTCGCTATGCACGGGTGTCAGGAGAATTCGCCCGGCCAACGGCGCGAGTGAATGACACATGCTGGTAGAATCTTTGTCCCGAAACACGCCAAAAATCATGGTGGGATTGGCTCCGGGAAACTCTTCCTGAAGGGCGATGCGCAGCGCTTCGGCACCATCCGGATTGTGCGCGCCATCCATCAGGATGGTTTGGCCGGAAACGGTCTGGATACGGTGCATTCGCCCCGGCCAATCCACCGCGGCCAAGCCGGCGCGCAAGGCGGAATCGGCGGCCGGGATTTGGTTGGTGAGGATGCGGACGGCGCCAATCGCGAGCGCCGCATTGAGGCGCTGATGCGGGCCGTGCAACGGAAGCTGGATCGTATCGAGCGGCGGGAGATGCATGTCCGCTGCGCCGACGACTGTCAGGGGCGAGTGTCGTTCCTGGGCAATCGCCTGGATGGTTTCCAAACCATGCCTGGTCGTGGCCGCGGTCACGACCGGCACGCCGGGTTTAATGATACCGGCTTTCTCGGCGGCGATCTTTTCGACGGTATCGCCCAGCCATTCCGAATGCTCAATGCCGATGTTGGTGATCACACTCGCGAGTGGGGTGACGATGTTCGTGGCGTCGAGGCGCCCACCGAGGCCGGTTTCCCAAATGACCAAATCGCATTTTTGTTCCGCGAAATAACGCAGCGCGACGATGGTCACGGCTTCGAAAAACGTCGGCTGGTGATCCGGGGCAAATGCGCCCAGCAACGGCATTAACTCATCCACGTAGCGCACCACTTCGTCTTCGGTGATGAATTGCCGGTTGATTTGAATGCGTTCTCGGAAGGAGACGAGGTGGGGCGAGGTAAAAAGGCCGACGCGCAAACCGGCCGCCCGGTAGATGCTTTCGAGCATGGCGCAGGTGGAGCCTTTGCCGTTCGTTCCGGCGACGTGAATGAAGCGAAGATGCTGGTGCGGATTGCCCGTGAGTTCGGCGAGCTTGAACGTATTTTCCAATCCAAACTTCGCGCCGAAAAGACGCAGGTTGTAGAGGAACCGGATGGCTTCGGGATAATTCACCGATCGGCAGGGTGACAAAAATATATTGAAACTACAAAGATTTCGCGCCTTCCGAGCGCAAGTTGAAAATCAAAGGATGAATTCCACTGGAATTTTTTCCGAAAGCCGTCTTTCCGCTTCGCCCGGACGACTGTTTCGCCATGGCATGTTTTCTTCGATCCTTTTGAGCATCACATGCAATTCGACCCTGGGAGGACGAGAAACAAAATCTGGCGCGACCGGAAACTCCAACGGAGCATCGCGCAACTCATCAGCTTTCGGTGAATGATCGGGATATTTTTTCATACAAGTCTGGCGTGCCATATTTGTCGAACAACTCGCGAATATTTTTTGACTTAATATCAAGCCGATTGATTCGGATCAAATTTTCCACATCCAGAAAATCTTTCAAGAACCGATGCATCCTCGTGTTTTTTAACGCGTGGAGCTTCAAAGCGATTAGATGTTCCAGTGATGGTACCCTGGACTTAACGCCGAAAAAATCGGCATCAAGGCTCGCCGCGAGAATTGGAGCGAAGGTTTTTTCCTGAACGAGCATTAAATCCACCGGCCAGGCATTTTTCCCGGGCGCCTCGTACTGGATGAAATTTCCGCCGTCATTAAAATGCGTGTACCCGAATTTTGCCAAAAGCTGCATCCATTCCGCACGTTCGCTTTGACTGATGAAAAAATCCAAATCACTCGTCTCGCGCGAATAGCCGTAATGATTTATGGCGAGTCCACCGATGACCAAATAACGCAGGCGTTTGTCGGCGGCTTCCTGATCAATTGTTTTAAAAAAACTCACAACGGCTTCTGGTGCAGTCGCGCGTGCGCCGCGGCGATGAAGCCCTTGAACAAGGGGTGCGGCTGGTGCGGTTTGCTGTGGAACTCGGGATGAAACTGGCTGGCGATAAAGAACGGGTGCTTCGGCAGTTCGATCATTTCGACCAGTTTTCCGTCCGGCGTGAGGCCGCCGAAGGCAAAGCCGCCTTTTTCGAAACGTTCGCGGTAGGCGTTGTTGAATTCGTACCGGTGCCGGTGGCGTTCCTTCACCACGAAGGCGCCGTAAAGTTGCTGTGCCTTGGTGCCCATCACGAGCTGGCAGGGTTGCGCGCCCAGGCGCATGGTACCGCCTTTTTTGGTCACGCGGGTCTGCTCGTCCAGCATGGCAATCACCGGGTGCGGCGTGCTGGGATCGAACTCGGTCGAATGCGCTTTCGGGAGCTTCAAAACGTTGCGTGCGAA
>Ga0265338_10004679_pt1 | contig 18361 bp, 13 predicted proteins | sample 42126metaG_FD_193579 | JGI IMG/M metagenome (GOLD analysis project Ga0265338, IMG submission 193579) | Rhizosphere microbial communities from Carex aquatilis grown in University of Washington, Seatle, WA, United States - 4-21-26 metaG | ecosystem: Host-associated > Plants > Roots > Rhizosphere... | reverse complement strand
ATCTCGCGCAGGGCCGCGTCTTCCCCGGCCCGCAGCGCCTGCGCTATCTCGCCGCGTACTACCGCGCGCACCTCGGCCTCGGCCCGTTCCCGCCCGTCGAATGCAACGCCCCCTGGACCAGCGTCGTCATCGAGGCCAACGGCGCGCTGCGGCCGTGCTTCTTTCACGCGCCGGTCGGCAACCTGCGCGAGCGATCGCTCGACGAGCTCCTGAGCGCGGCCATGCCGGCCTTTCGCAAGCAGCTCGACGTCGCTGCCGACGCGACCTGCCAGCGCTGCGTCTGCATGCTGAAGACGAACCTGCGCGCGCAGCTCTGGTAACGACCGCCCGCGCGCTCAGCCGAGCGGGCCGGTCTTCCACTCCAGCGTCGGGCAGACCACGCCGGGCCAGCGCTCGGGGAACGTCGACCCGTGGTTGCCGCCGCCGGAGATCACGAACGTCAGGTGGTCCTGGCGCGGGACCGGTACGCGGATGCCGGGGATCTCGAAGCCGACGCCGACCATGTACAGGCGCCGGTTGAGCAAACCGCCGGGCACGACGCAGGTGGTGCGGTACCGGCCCGGCGCCTGCTCCGGATCGCGCGTGACGTGATCCGTCGACGCGAAGGCCTGCTCCCCCTCTTGCGTCGACACCTGCAGGACCGCGCGCACGCCGCGCAGGCGCGCGCGCACCTCGTAGTCGATCTCGACGTGGATCGCGTCGGCGGCGTCGAAGAACGCGCGCACCTGCCCGACCGAGTCGGTCAGGCGGATCGCGCACAGCGCGATCTCGGCCCTGGGGTCACCGTCGCCCTCGAAGACGATCAGCCCCTCGTTGTCGCCGACGCGCGCCGCGGTCCGGGTCAGGTAGTACGAGATCGCCTCGTCGGTGGGGCCGTCGAACGCGAGGTGGCCCGCGTCGAACACCAGCGCGCGCGTGCACAGCTGCCGGACCGCGCCCATGTTGTGGCTGACGAACAACACCGTACGGCCCTGCTTGGCGACGTCGCCCATCTTCCCCAGGCACTTGCGCTGAAACGCCGCGTCCCCGACGGCCAGCACCTCGTCGACGATCAGGATGTCCGGTTGCAGGTGCGCCGCCACGGCGAACGCCAGCCGCAAATACATGCCGCTCGAATATTTTTTCAGCGGCGTATCGAGGAAGGCCTCGGTCTCGGCGAAGCTGACGATCTCGTCGAAGCGCGCGGTGATGTCCGCGCGCTTCATGCCCAGGATCGCGCCGTTGAGGTAGATGTTCTCGCGGCCGGTGAGCTCGGGGTGAAAGCCGGTGCCAACCTCGAGCAGGCTGCCGACGGTACCCTCGATCTCGGCAATGCCTTCGGTCGGGTCGGTGATGCGCGAGAGGATCTTGAGCAGCGTCGACTTGCCGGCGCCGTTGTGGCCGATCATGCCGACCACGTCGCCGGCCGCGATCTCGAAGCCGACATCCTTGAGCGCCCACAGCGGCGTCATATCGGCGGAGCGCCGGCGCACCAGGCTCTTGACCGCGCCGGTCAGCGTCTCGGCGAGCGTCTCGAACCGCTGGTAGGTGGCGCGACGGCCGATGCGGTACTGCTTGCCCAGGCCGGCGGCGGTGATGACGGACGCGGCGCTCACAGAGTATCGACCAGCGTCTTCTCGACGCGCCGGAAGTAGAACAGCGCGCCGACCAGCGCGACCAGGACCACGACGATCGACACCAGCAGGCCTGGCCCCAGCGCCGGACGGCCGAGCACGCACCAGCGAACCGCATCGACGATCCCCGACATCGGGTTCAGCCCCAGCAGCGTGCGCTTCCACGGCGAGTGCACCACGCTCGACGGATAGAGGACCGGCGTGCAGAACAGCCAGACCTGGATCATGAACGGCATCACGTGGCGCACGTCGCGGAACTGCACGATGAGCGCGCACAACCAGAAGCCGATCGCCAGCGCCGCCAGGAACGCGAGCGCCACCACCAGCGGCAGCGCGAGGATCTGCGGCCCGGGCCGCACGCCGTACCAGGCCATCATGGCCAGCAGCAGCACGAACCCGATCAGGAAGTCGACGAGCGAGGTGATCACCGACGAGATCGGCACGATCAGGCGCGGAAAGTAGACCTTGCTGATGAGGTGCTGGCCCGCGAGCAAGCTGTTGCCGGCGCTGGTCACCGAGTTCGCGAACAGGAACCAGGGCAGCATGCCCGCGTAGTAGAAGATCGGCGGCGCCGAACCGTCGGTGGGAATCTTGCCGAGGCGCGCGATGATCGTGAAGATGGCCATGGTGAACAGCGGCTGGATCACCGCCCAGGCGACGCCGAGGATCGTCTGCCGGTAGCGGATCTTGATGTCGCGCGCAGCGAGCACCCAGAGCAGATCGCGGTAGTTCCAGATCTCGCGCAGGTCGAGCGGCTGCCAGCCGGTTCGGGGACGGAGGGTCAGTCGGCGCGTCAACGGACCTCCGCCGCCATGCCCACGCGCTCCCAGCGGCGCGACGCGCTCGCGCGCTCGATCGCGTCCATGACCTCATGCCCGCGCACGCCGTCCTCGAAGTTGGGCGTGGGCGAGCGCCCGTCGGCGATGCCCTTCATGAAATCGAGCACGGTGTGAACGAACGTGTGCTCGTAGCCGATGAGATGGCCGGGCGGCCACCACGCCGCGATGTATGGGTGCTGCTTGTGCGTCGCCAGCACGGTGCGAAAGCCGCTCTGCGGCCCCTCCTCGACGTAGAGCGCGAGCTCGTTGAGCCGCTCCAGGTCGAAGACGAACGCGCCGCGATCGCCGCTGACCTCGATGCGCGCGTGGTTCTTACGGCCCATGCCGAAGCGCGAGACCTCGAACGATCCCAGCGCGCCGTTCTCGAAGCGCAGCAGCGCCAGCGCCGCGTCGTCGACGTCGACCGGCTGCGCCGCCGACGCGCCGGCCGCCGTGCGCTGCGCGATGAACGTCTGCAGCGTGCCGCTGACCTCGGCGATCTCGCCGACGAGAAATCGCGCCAGATCGATCACATGCGACCCGAGATCGCCGAGCGCGCCCGAGCCGGCGCGCTCCTTGTCGTGACGCCAGGTGCGCGGCGCGCGCGGATCGATGCCGCGGTCGTGCAGGTAGACGGCGCGCAGATGAAAGATCCGCCCGATCGCGCTGTCACCGGACGCGGTGCCCTCACCCGTGACCAGTTGCCGCGCGAGCGCGATCGCCGGCACGCGCCGGTAGTTGTGGCAGAGCATGTGCACGACGCCGGCCTTGCGCACCGCCGCCAGCATCTCTTGCGCCTCGCAGAGGTTGCGCGCCAGCGGCTTCTCGCACAGCACGGCCTTGCCCGCAGCCGCGGCGGCCACGGCCACCGGCAGGTGCAGGTCGCCCGGCGTGCAGATGTCGACGGCGTCGATGTCGGGCCGCCGCACCGTCTCCTGCCAAGACGTCGACGCCTCCTGCCAGCCGAGCTTGTCCGCCGCCGCGCGCGTGCGCTCGGCGTCGCGCCCGCACACCACCTTCATCACCGGCTCGAACGGCGGATCGAAGAAGTGCCCGACCTGGCGCCACGCGTTGCTGTGGGCGCGCCCCATGAACTGGTGGCCGATCATGGCGATGCGCAGCGGCTTCTTCATGCGGTGGCGTCCTCGAGAGTGGGTGTGATGCTACGGGAATCCATGTTAGAGACAAGCCGACGATTCGCCACCCCGGCGCCGGTGAATGCTCGGGCGGCGAGGCTCGACATGCGACGAAGAGGTTTCCTCAAACGCTTGGGCGTCGCCGGGTCGGCCGTCGCGGCGCAGCGCCTGCTCGCCCTGCCGACGGCGCGCGCCGCTGCGCGAAACAGCGCCGCCGCGCTGGCGCGGCTCAAGCATTGGCCCGCGGCGCTGCAAGCCCGCGTCGCGCGCTATGAGTCGGGGCGCCTGGTCAAGGAGGCGCGCGTCGCGCTCGACGCGGGGGGCGCGGCCGCGCACGTGGATCTCGACGGCGCGCTCTGGACCTGCGCGTTGCGCGCCCAGGCCATCAAGAGCCAGACGAAAGAGCAGCCCGACGCCGTCGAACTGCTGGCCACGTTCCGCCTGGTCAAGGGGACCTGTAGCGGCGCCAACGTCGGCATCGCCCTCGAGCTCGGCGGCTGGTCGCGCGACGACTACCTGCTGCTACCCGGCGCTTGCTACGACGGCAACCGCTTCGAGTCGCGCCACATCGCCTACCCGCCGCTGCTGACCGAGCCGGCCGACATCGGGCCCAACGTGCCGCCGATCGTCTCGGACATCCCGCGCCTCGATGTCCACGGCGGCGCGTCGCGCATCGAGCTGCTGGCCGGCGACCTCTCCACGCCGGCCGCCGCGATCTGGTCGGCGCGGAACGGCGCGGCGCTGGTGCTGCTCACCGACCAAACGACGCCGTTCGGCGACGTGGGCCTCACCTTCGACGAGCACGACGTGGCGGCGGGCGGCGACGGCACGAGCGACGACGGCGGCAGCGACGACGGCGGACGCGCGACGCTGCTCATCACCGCGCCCGGCGTGCGCGAGACCCACCGCTACGCGCTCGGCAACACGCGCGCCCCGTCGCACGACGACGCCGCGGCGTTCGCGCAGGGCGCCGAGCTCGTGCTGCGCCTGCGCGTCTATCAGTTCCCCTGTCCCGAACGCCAGGGCCTGTTCGACCGCTTCATCGCCGTGCGCAAGGACCTGTCGGGCCCGACGCGGCTGCGCCACACGCTGCCGTTCTCGAGCGCGGCGCAGATGCACGAGGAGAAGTACAACCGCGACAACTGGCAGGAGAAGCCCGGCTTCTACGCCACGGCCAGCCGGGAGCGCGGCGGCCCGGTCTGGCAGACCGGCTGGGGCGGCGGCCTGGTCGCCACCCACCCGTTGCTGTTCGGCGGCGACCCGCGCACGCGCGAACGGGTCGTGCGCACGTTCGACTTCGTCTTCGGTGGCGGCGGTCAGGCGAGATCCGGCTTCTTTCACGCCGCCAGCGACGGGCGGACGCCGGCGTGGCTCGACGAGGGCGCGGTCGCCGCCGCGCGCGCGGGCACGCCTCATCTGTACAAGCACGCGCGCAGCTGGCACCTGGTCCGGCGCAGCGGCGATGCCCTCTATTTCATGCTCAAGCAGCTGGCGCTGCTGGAACGCCAGGACGAGGGTTTCAAAGCCAAGCCGAGCTGGACCGCGGGCTTGCAGGCCTGCGCCGACGCGTTCGTGACGCTGTGGGATCGCTATCGCCAGCTCGGCCAGTTCGTGAACGTCGAGACCGGGCAGCTGGTGGTCGGCGGATCGGCCGCGGGCGCGATCGTGCCGGCAGCGCTGGCGCTGGCGGCCCGCGCCTTCAAGAACGACGACTACCAGCGCGTCGCGGTCGCCGCCGCCGAGGCATACCATCAACGCTTCGTCCGCGCCGGCGTGACCCTCGGCGGCGCCGGCGACATACTCCAGTGCCCCGACAGCGAGTCGGCGGCGGCGCTGCTGGAGTCGTTCGTCGTCCTGAGGGAGATCACCGGCGAGAGCGCCTGGAGCGACCGCGCCGCCGCCGTCGCGCATCAGCTCGCGACCTGGCAGATCTCGTACGACTTTCGCTTCCCCGCAGGCTCGACGTTCGCGCGCGCCGACATCCAGACCACGGGCGCCGTCGTCGGCAACGTGCAGAACAAGCAGGCGGCGCCGGGGTTCCTGATCTATTCGGGCGACGCCCTTTTCAAGCTCTACCGCGCCACGGGGAAGACGCTCTACCTCGAGATGCTGCGCGACACCGCGCACAACGTCACCCAGTACTTGAACCGTCAGGACCACCGGCTGCACGCCGCCAGCGAACCGGGGACGACCTGTGCGCGCGTCAACACCAGCGACGCCGTCGACGCCGTGGGTGAGACCACGCCGGCCGGGTCAGCCCCGACGGAGATCTGCGGCATGCTGACCGCGGCCGAGGTGCCCGGTCTCTACGTGCAGCCCGATACCGGTTTTCTCTTCGCGTTCGATCACGTCGACGCGCGCGTCAAGGAAAAGAGCCGCAGCCGGCTGGTCGTGACGCTGACCAACCCCACGCCGTTCGAGGCGGCCGTGCGCGTGCTGGCCGAAAATGACGGCGAGCGCGCGCAGCCCCTCGGCCTGAACGCCCTTTGGGGCGGGCGCGTCGTGATCGTCCCCGCGGGCGGGTCGGCCGACCTGGAGCTGGCGCGCGGAACCAGTTGAGGCGCCGCGCGTCTGGTAAGATCGCCCGGTGCCCGATGGCGTGGCCCTGCTCGCGATTCTCGCCCGCGTCCGGCGGCGGCTGAGGGCGCTGGCCGCGTTCGAGGGGGCGTTCATTGGCGCGGCGCTCGCGCTCGCGGCAACCGCGATCGCGGTTGCGGCGGTGCGCTGGCGAGGAGCACCGCTGTCGCCGCGAGGTTGGCGGTTCGAGATCGGGGCCGCGGTCGCCATCGTTGCGCTTGGTGCGCTCGCGGGCGCGCTCCGGCGCATTCCGCTCGATCGCTGCGCGCGGTTCGTCGACGGCGCGCTCGACGGCGCAGGCACGCGTTGCGATCGCGTGCTGTCGGCGCTGGCCTTCACGCGTATGAACGAGACCGGCGCCACGGCCTTCATGCGCGCCGCCATGGCCGACGCTGCCGCGCGCGCGAGCGACGTGGCCCCGCGCGCGGCGGCGCCGTTTCGCCGGCCCCGCGCCACGCCGGCATTCGCAGCCGCGGCGGTCTTGCTGGGTGTCGGTGCGCTGTCACCGCTGCCGGCGCGTGGCAGCCGCGCACCGACGACGGCGGCGCTCGCGGGCACGACGCCGGCACGCGCGGACACAGCGCGCGTGCACCTTCCCGGCCCGGCGCTCGACGCCGAACGCGACGAAGTCGCGGCCGCGTTGCGCGCGGCCAGGGAGCTGCGCGACACCGAGCTCGCGGGCGTCGCGCAGGCGCTGGCGGCGACGGTTGCGGATCTGACCAACCGCGGGCTCGCTCCGGCCGACGCGCTCGACCGCCTGACCGACCTCTTGCGCCGCGCCGACGAGGACGCCGCCGATCTCGCGGGATTGCCGCACGCGCTCGACCAGGCGGGCAAGGCGCTGCAGGCCACCGCCGCCACGCGCGAGAGCGGCACGGCCCTGGCCGCCGAGGATGGCGAGGCCACCCAGCGCGCGCTCAGCGACCTGGCCGATCGCGCCGCCGCCGCCACCGACGGCGAGCGCAATCGGATCGCCGCCAGCCTCGATCGCGCGAGCGACGGCGTGCGAACCATCGATGATGCGCGGCGCGCCGACGGACCGGCCTCGGGCATGCCCGAAGCCGGCCAGCCGACATCGACATCGGGAAGCAGCGGCAGCCTCTCCACCGGCGCGACCGACTCACAGGGCAAAGGCGGTGCGGGCGAGCCCAACAAGCGACGGCTGTCGCGCGATCAGGCGCAGAGCTCGCAAGCCTCGTCGTCACAGAGCACCGCGGCGGGCGGACCCCGCGAGCGCCGGCTGCAGCGGCTGCAGCGCGAGCTCAATGAGAGCGCGGCGGCCTGCCGCACCAATCCCGAAGCGTGCCGGCACCAGCTGCAACGCCAGTCGCGCGAGTTGCCGCGCATGGAAGACGAGGCGCGCAGCCTGGGCGCGCGCCAGCGTCTGGCCGAGGCGGTGCGCCAGCTGCGCGAGCGGCTCCGGCGCGAGGGCGGCGGTGCCGGCGAGCGCGGACGTGACGAGCGGCGTTTCTTGCGTTCGGCGCGCGGCGAGAACGCACGCGTCCGCCCCGCGAGCCCCGACGACGGCGAAAATCCGGGCGCTGCGCGCGCCCTGGCCGAGGATCCCGACGGCATCGCCGACGAGGGCGACGACATGGACGGCACCGGCGGCGACGGCGACACCGCGGGCGAAAGCGCGCCGAGCGCCGGCGGCTCGGAGGGCTCGCCGTCGGAAGCCAGCGCCAACGCCGGCCAGGGCGCCGACGGCCAGGACAGCGCCAACGGCGACGGAATCGGCAACCAGCGGGGCAACGATCCGCTCGGCGCGCGCGGCCCGATGACCACGCGTGGCCGCGCGCACGAGGCCGCGGTCAAGAACGGCGCCGGCCCGACGCGATCGCAGGTGATTCAGTCGGCTGCGAAGCGCGGCTTCGCGCACACCAACTACCAGAGCGTGTTCACCGACTATCAAGCGGTGGTCGAGGAATCGCTCGACGGCAGCGCGGTCCCACCCGGCCGCCGCTACATCGTCCGTCGCTATTTCCAGCTCATCCGGCCACAGTCCACCCGCGCCCCACAATCCGCCGCCGCCACGAGGTGATCGATGTCCAGGTCGACGTCCGCTGAATCCACCGCCAAGCTCGTGACGGACCCCGGGACCGCCGACGGCGAGATCGCGCGCGCCGTGTCGCAGTTCCGCGAGGACCTCGGGCGCGTGCGCACGGCGATCGCGCGACGCCTGGTCGGCCAGAGCGAGATCGTCGATGGCGTGCTCACGGCCCTGCTCGCGGGTGGTCACATCTTGCTCGAAGGCGTGCCCGGCCTCGGCAAGACGCTGCTGGTGAAGACGCTGGGCGAGGCGCTGGACCTGACCTTCTCGCGCGTGCAGTTCACGCCCGACCTGATGCCCTCCGACGTCGTGGGCACCAACATGATCGTGGAGTCGGGCGGCGAGCGGCGCTTCGAGTTCCAGAAGGGGCCGATCTTCGCCAATCTGGTGCTGGCCGACGAGATCAACCGCGCCACGCCCAAAACGCAGTCCGCGCTGCTGGAGGCGATGCAGGAGCAATCGGTCACCGTCGGCAAGACCACCTATGCGCTGTCGCCGCCGTTCTTCGTGCTCGCGACGCAGAATCCGATCGAGATGGAGGGGACCTATCCCCTGCCCGAGGCGCAGCTCGACCGCTTCTTCTTCAAGCTGCGCGTCGACTTCCCGGCGCGCGAGGAGCTGCACGCGATCCTCGATCGCACGACCGGCGTCGGCGAGGGCGCGATCACGGCGGCGCTCGGCCGCGAGCGCATCCTCGAGATGCGCGAGCTGGTGCGCCAGGTGCCCGTTGCACGGCCGATCCAGGACTACGCCGTGCGCTTGATCGAAGCGACGCACCCCGCGCGCTCGCAGCTACCCGAGGTGAAGCGCGTCGTCCGCTACGGCAGCTCGCCACGCGGCGCGCAGGCGGTGATCCTGGCGGCGAAGATCCGCGCCGTCGCCGACGGACGCCTCGTGCCATCCTTTGACGATGTCCGCCGCTCCGTCACGCCCGCGCTGCGCCACCGCGTGCTGCTGAACTTCGAGGGCGAGGCCGACGGAATCACCACCGACAAGATCCTCGCCGACATCGTCGCCCAGCTGCCGGAGCAGGTGTGAGCGCCGCCAGAGCCGCGACGACGTCCGCGACGACGGCGGAGCGCGCCGAACGCTTCGACGAGCGTTTCCTGCGCAAGCTGGAATCGCTGGCGATCCTCACGCGCCGCTCGCGCATCTCGTTCGGTCAGATCCGCGCCGAACGCCGCAGCCGCCGCGTCGGCGCCGGCATCGAGTTCGCCGACCACCGCGACTACGTCCCCGGCGACGACCTGCGCTACCTCGACTGGAACCTCTACGGGCGCATGGAACGGTTGCTGGTTCGCCTCTTCGAGGAGGACGAGGACCTGTCGATCTACGTCCTCTTCGACGCGAGCGCGTCGATGGGCGCCGGCACGCCGCCCAAGCTCGACCTGGCGATGCAGGTCGGCGCCGCGCTCGGCTACGTGGGGCTCGCCAACCTGGACCGCGTGTCGCTGCTGCCCATGATGCAAACACGCGACGGCCACCTGGCCGAAGGCCTGCCGCTCGCGCGCGGCAAGGCGCACATCCTGCCCTGGTTGCGCTTTCTCTCGCAGATCGAGGCGCGCGGCCGAACCTCGCTGGCCGAGGCGGTGCACGATTTCCTGCGCCGTCATCGCGGGCGGCGGCGCGGGCTGGTGATTCTGATCTCCGACTTTTACGACCCAGCCGGCTACCGCCAGGCGCTCGATCTGCTGCGCTACAACCACTTCGAGACCGTCGTCATCCAGATCAGCGCGCCCGAGGAGATCCGCCCGTCGCTGCGCGGCGACGTCACCATCCGCGACGTCGAGACCGGCGAGGAGCGCGAGCTGACCGTGTCGCCCGGCCTGCTCGACGAGTACCGGCGGCGGCACGCGGCGCTGCTGCGCGGCCTCGCGGGCTACTGCCGCGAGCGCGGCATCCCCTGCTTCCCGATCGTCTCGGACCTCCCCTTCGACGACGTCGTCCTGCGCGTCTTCCGCGCCGGCGGCCTCGTCCGCTGACGCGGTTCATGCGACGAAGGGCAGCGACGCGTGGGTGACTTCGGCTTCGGCAGCTTCGTCTTCGACAGGTTCGCCTTCGGGGGCCTCGCCGGCACGACCGCCGTCGCCACGGGCGCCGCCGTCGCCGCGATCCTGACCGGGCTCTATCTGCTGAAGCTGCGCCGGCGCCGCGTGCTGGTGCCGTTCGCGCCGCTGTGGCTGCCAGCGGGGGGCGAGCGGCGCTCCGAGCGGCTCGCGCGCCGCCTGCGCCGCTGGTTGTCGCTGCTGCTGCAGCTCGTCTTCGTCGCGCTCATCTTGATCGCCGGCGCCGACCCGCGCTCGGCCAAGGTCGATCGTTCCGGACGCTCGCTGCTGATCCTCGTCGATCGATCGGCGTCGATGTCGGCGACCGACGAGGACGGGCCGCGCCTCGCGCGCGCACGCACGATCGCGCGCGAGCTGGCGACCGGGCTCGGCGGTGCCGACCGCGTCATGGTCGCGTCGTTCGCGTCGGGCATCACCGCCGAGAGCGGCTTCGAGACCGACGCCGCGCGCCTGGGCGCCGCCGTCGATCGCATCGCGCCCAGCGAGGAGCCGGGCGATCTCGGCCGCGCGCTCGACTTCGCGGGCGCCGTGCTGCGCGGCCGTCCCCGACCGACGCTGATCATCGTGAGCGACGGCGCGTTTGGCGCCGACGACCTCGCGCGCGCCGCTGCCCATGCCGCCGGCATCGACGCGCGCTTCGCTCGCGTTGGCAAGCGCGCCGACAACCTGGCATTGCTGTCGTTCGCGGCGCGGCGCTATCCGGCGGATCCGTCGTCGGTGGAGGCGGCGGTCGTCGTGCAGAGCTTCCGCGATCGAGCCAGCGACGTCGTCCTGGAGATCACGGCCGGCGCCGACGCGCGCCTTGTCGATCGCGTGCGCCTGCATCTGGCGCCGCACGAACGGGTGCGCCACCTCCTGCCCGACGTCGCCGCGCCCGACACACGTCTGGTCGCGCACCTCATCGACACCGGCGACGACCTGCCCGCCGACGATCGCGCGTACGCCGTCGTCCCCGGGATCGCGCGCGCGCGCGTGCTGCGTGTCGGCGACGCCGATCTGTTCCTCGACGGCGCGCTGCTCAGCCTGGGCGACGGCGTCAGCGTGCACCGGCGCGCGGCGCGCGACCTCGAGGCGACGCGCGGGAGCTGGAGCCACTACGACGCCGTGATCTTCGACGGCGTCATGCCGTCGCCTCCGCCCGCGAGCGGCCACTTCATCTACCTCGACCCGCACGGACCGGCGAGCCCGTTCCCCGACCGCGGCGTCGTGCGCGATCCGATCATCAGCGACACCCAGAAAGGTCACGCGCTGCTGCGCCATCTGAGCCTGGCCGATCTCAACATCGGCGAGGCGCGCCGGCTCGCGCTCGGCGCCGGCGACGAGGCGATCGCGTCGGCGCTGAACGTGCCGCTGATCCTCACGCGCGCGCGGCCCGAGGTGCGCGTCGTCGCCCTCGCCTTCGACATCCGCCACTCCGACCTGCCGATGCGCGCGGCGTTTCCGCTGCTGCTCTCGAACGCGATCGGCTGGCTGGGCGCGCCCACCGCGCCCGAGGCCGAGAGCCTGCGCACCGGCCGAAGCCTGCGCGTGCTGCTGCCTGACAGCGGCGCCGAGCGCCCCGAGGTCGCGGTCACCGATCCGTCGGGCGTGACCCGCACCGTCGCCGCGCAAGCTGGCGCGATCGAGATCCCCGTCGCGCACCCTGGCTTTTACCGCGTTGCCGCACCACCAGCGGCGCCGGGAGCGCCGGTGCGCACGGCCCAGACCCTGGCCGCGAACCTGGCCGACGCGACCGAATCCGACACCGCGCCCGCTGCGAAGCTAGTGGTCGCCGGGCAGACGCTGCGGCCGCCGGATCCGCCGGTCCGGCGCGCGCGGCGGCCGATCTGGTGGTGGGCGCTCATCGCCGCGGCGGCGCTGTCGCTGGCCGAGTGGTGGACCTATCACCGCCGGTGGACGGTCTGACAATGAGCGCCGCCGCCGTTGCGTCGCTCCTGCACGGATTGCAGCTCGGCGCGCCCGGGTGGCTCTGGTTGCTCGTCGTCGCGCCGGCGCTGTTCGTGGTGGCGGCGGCGTCGCTCGGCGATTTCACGCGCGGCGAGCGCATCGCGCAGGCGGCGCTGCGCACCCTGGTGATCGGCGGCCTGGCGTTCGCGCTGGCGCAGCCGGCGGTGCGGCGCGACGCCGGCGCGGTGTCGGCGGTCGCGCTGGTCGACGTCTCCGACAGCGTCTCCGACGGCGATCTCGCCTCGGCGCGCGCGCTGGTGCGCAAGCTCGAACAGGCGCCCGGGCCGACCACCCTCGGTCGCGCGATCCCGGTGCGCGTCGTCCGCTTCGCCGCCGCGCCCGGGGAGGTCGTGCCCGCCGGCCGCGCAACCAGCGACGCGATCGCGCGCTTCGAGGCGCCCGGCGGCGCCGCCACCGACCTGGCGCTCGCAATCGGCCTCGGCACCGGCCTCTTCGATCCGGCGGGCATTCCGCGCCTCCTGGTGATCTCCGACGGCGAAGCCACCAACGGCGATGCGCTGGCCGCCGCTGAGCGCGCGGCCGCGCGCGGCGTCCGCATCGACGTGCACACGCTGGCCGGCGCGCGCGACCAGGGCGATGTCGCGATCGAAAGCCTCGTCGCCCCCGACGAGATTCGCCCTCACGCGCCGTTCGAGCTGACCGTGAGGCTGCTGTCCGACCGCGCCGGCGAAGCGCGCCTGCGCCTGGAACGCGACGGCCAGCCCAACACCCCCGACGCCGAGAAGACCGTCACGCTCGCGCCCGGCGTCACGACCATCGGCTGGACCACCAGCGTCGAGGAGCCGGGGACCAGCCTGTTCCGCGTGCGCATCGTCGGCGCCGCGCACGACGCGCACCCCGAGAACGACGCCGGTGTGCTCGCCGTCGCCACCGAGAGTGACCCGCGCGTCCTGTTCATCGAGGGCGGCGGCGCCGGCAGCGACACGCCCTTTGCGCGCGCCCTCGGCACCGAGCACATCGCGGTAGACGTGCGCGCCCCCGACGAGATGCCGCTGCGCCCCGAGCTGGATCGCTACGACCTGGTGGTGCTCTCTGACGTCGCGCGTGCCGAGCTCGGCGACAAGCGCATGGCGGCGCTGGACGCGTTCGTTCACGCGGGCGGCGGGTTGCTGATCGCCGGCGGCGCGAAGAGCTTTGGCTCCGGCGGCTACGGCGGCAGCCGCCTGGAGGCGATCCTGCCCGTGCGCCTGGACCTGCCCGAGAAGGACGACGAGGCCACGCTGGCGCTGGCGCTGGTGATCGACAAATCCGGATCGATGGGCGGCCCGAAAATGGAGCTGACCAAGGAAGCCGCGCGCGCGACGGCGGAGATGATGCCGCCATCGGATCTGATCGCCGTGATCGTGTTCGACAGCCAGGCCGCGCCCGTGGTGCGCCTGCAGCGCGCCGCCAACCGTGCGCGCATCCTGGGCGACATCAGCCGCATCCAGGCCAGCGGCGGTACCAATATTCTGGCGGGCTTGCGCGAAGCCGTCGACGAGCTGCTGTCCGCGCGCGCGCGCAAGAAGCACGTGATCTTGCTGTCCGACGGGCAATCCGGCTACGACGGCATCAGCGACCTGCTCGAGACCGCGTCCGGTGCGACGATCACCGTCTCTGCCGTCGGCGTCGGAGAGGGCGCCGATCAGACCCTGCTGCAGATGATCGCCACGCGCGGCGGCGGCCGCTTCTATCACACGCGCGATCCCGCGAGCATTCCGCGGATCTTTTCGAAGGAGACCTCGCAGGTCGGCCGATCGTCCATCGTCGAGGAGCCGACCCGGGCGCGCGTCCACAAGCGTGTCGAGATGCTGGGCGGCATGCCGCTGGAGAGCGCGCCCGCGCTGCGCGGCTATGCGCTCACCCGCCCGCGCGCGCAGGCCGACCTGATCCTGGCGACCGACAGCGGCGACCCGTTGCTCGCGCGCTGGCAGATAGGCCTCGGTCAAGTCGCCGCGTGGACCAGCGACGTCAAGGCGCGGTGGTCCGCCGACTGGCTGCGCTGGCCCGGCTTCGGCAAGTTCTGGGCGCAGGTCGCGCGGACCACCATGCGGCGCCGCGCCGCCAATCACTTCCCGCTGAAGGCGGCGCTCGACGGCGCGACCGTCTCAGTCGCCGTCGACGCCATCGGAGCCGACGACAAGTTTCTGGGCGGCCTCGACGGCAGCCTCGAGATCGCCACCGCTTCCGCGTGGGCCGCGGGCCCGCCCGCTGTGCGTCATGTTGGATTGGCGGAAACGGCACCCGGACGCTACGAAGCCAGCTTCCCGATCGACCGGCAACTCGCCGGCGCCCTGCTGCTGCGGGCGAGCCTGAACCGTGGGACGTTGCCTGTCGCGGATGCCAGCGGGCGCCTGGCCGTCCCGTTCGCCCCCGAGCTGCGGCCGCGTGTCGGGGCCGGCGGCGGCAACCCAGGCGCCACCACGGAGTCGGGCCCGTCCCCGACGCTGGCCGCCATCGCCGCCCGCACCGGCGGCCGCGAGCTCGACGAGGCTGCTGAAGTCGCCACCCTGCTCGATCCCGGCCCCGACCGCCGCACCACCCTGCAGCCGATCCGAACCCAGGTCCTGCTGATCACCCTGGCGCTGTTCCTGATCGACGTCCTCCTGCGCCGCGTGAGCCCGTCGGCCGTCGTCGGGCGCCTGGTCGCCCGCCTGCGCGGAAAGGTTTGACTCGCCAGCGTAATTTTGGCATAGGTTCACGTCACTTTCGCACCACGGGGCGTGGCGCAGTCTGGTAGCGCGTTCGGTTCGGGACCGAAAGGTCGGAGGTTCAAATCCTCTCGCCCCGACTCAGTAAACCCGCGAGGATCCTTTCCAATCCTTCCTCGCCGGGTCGAGGGTGCATGGGCGATTGGGCGGGCCGGTACCAAATGGGTACCAAACGGAGCCGCGAGGCGCAGCACGGTGCCGCTGGCGGCGGGTTGCGGCGGCTCCGAAGCGCCGCCCGGCGCCTGATCGCTGGGGCCGTTCGAGGTGCCTGAACCGGCCGCGCTGGCGGCGGCTGCGGCGGGCGCCTGAACGGCGCCGCCGGCGTCGCTCTGCTGCGCCGGAAGCGGCTCGAAGCGAAGGCGATCGATCTCCTTCTTGAGGTACCCGGGCGCGAGGTGCCCGTACACCTCGGTCGTGATCCGCGGATCCTGATGCCGCATGATCCGTTGCACCGCCGCGAGGTCGGCTCCCTGCATGAGCAGCAGAGAGGCCGTCGTGTGGCGGAGGTGGTGGAACCGCAGCTTCCGCACCTCGCCGACCGGGAACAGCTTGAAGTTGCACTTCGGACAGCGCCGCGGATTCGCGTCCGCAGCCGGCTCGCGGTGGCCGCAGCCCTGGCGCCAAAACTTGTGGACGTAGCCGGTGACGATCCCTGCCCTGCGCATCGCTCTCCGGAGAACGTCCTCGACGTGCTGTGTGCTTCGGGCGCATGTTCCCAGGTACGCTCTCAATAGCTGGGAAGAGCTGACCCGCTTCCTCGACGACGCCCGGATGCCGCCCGACAACAACCGGAGCGAATCCGCGCTGCGTGTCGTGGCTCTCGGTCGAAAAAACTTCATGTTTGTCGGGCATGAGGAAGCAGGCGACAACATCGCCGGCCTCTACTCCCTCACCGCCACTTGCGAAGCGAACGGCGTCGAGCCCATCGCGTATCTGACTGATGTCCTCGGCCGCATCGGAACTCACCCCGCCGCCGCGCTCGACGAATTGCTGCCCCACAAGTGGCGCCCGTCGGGCTGACGGCGGCCTCTGCCTCACGCTACCTGAGTAACCCGGAGCCGGGCTGCCGTCACGACGTCGTCGGTCGGACGGTTACGTCCTGGTGCTCGCCAAGGAGCGCTGTCGCACGGGTCACTTCTGGGTCACCGTCGCGCCCGACAAGCACGTGCTCTTCGCCTATTCCAAACGGCACGACAGCGCTGCCGTCGACGGAGCTGCTGGCCGACTACTCCGGCTATCTCGTTGCCGATGCTCAGTAAGCCGTCCACGAGCGGCGTAGTTGGAGGGGTTGCGTAGCTCAGCACGCCGTGGCCCGCGGACCGAGGAGGGTGGCCGCCGAGGGCGCCGCCTTGCACGAGGTGTTCGGGATGAGCGTGGCAGTGCGAATCACATCGAGGGGGACCGTCCTCCCGCGGCCATCAGTGGTACCAATATAGATCTTCGTCCTGGCGGCATCGTCGAACGCACACAGCTATTCGGCGCGGATTCGTTATATCTCTCTATCTGACGAGTTTTGTGTGACTCGCCACCAAGATGAATATTCCGAAACTGATCGCGATGAATATGGTCAACGGCAGCCCCGACCTTGGCTTGGGTTCCACTAGTACAAGGCGGTTGGCGTCCCGCAACCAATGTCGAAGAAGGATAATATGAAGAATGGTCAAGAGTGCCATGAGGACCACCGCAACGGCGGGCCACCGACCTATATAGGCGCGCTTCCCCGACGCACCTTCTACGAGAAAGCTTGCTGTCATCAGATTCATGAGAGCCGTCAAGGAGAACAACATCGGTGTCGTGTAGCTCGCACCACCCCCGGGCCCCCAACGCCGCAGCTGAGTAAAGTACAGGGTCAGAACAAGGTCGCGATATCTTGAGATCATCTGAACAGCGACGCAAAACTGGGAAACAGCATTTGGAGCACTAAACGACTCTCCACAGGATGCGTGTAACTCAACTTGACGGCGTTGTCCAATCCTGGCGCATGGCTCAGACCGAACCACAAACCACTAGCCGCCAAGCCTTGCCAACCGCCCATCTGGAATGCCCCGAAGCCAACTACAGTAGTGGCGCCGGCTTTGAACGCTCCAGCACCATCACCTTTGGAAGCGGCGTCTACCAGCTGGATAAACGACATGGTCGTTCCAGTTGCAAGGGTAACATATCCGAGGACATTCAATCCCCTTAGTGAGGAATCCAGAAGGTGCAGACGCTCTGAGTGGAAATAATATGTATCAAAAAACCCGGGCAGTACTCGATACCTTGATACCGGAACCCACTCGGATGTGGGCAAGGGAATAAAGCGGATTGGGAGACTCAGGGCCGCTCCTGCATTGTGCAGGAAGCTCAACGCCATATCCACCAGACTATTCTCGTCGGAAGCACTATCCAAAGCGCGAGCGGAAGAGGGTGAAAGCAGCGGCGGAAGGTCCGGCTTGGAGCCGCGGTCTCCGGAGCTTCCGACAGAGGGCCCCCGCCCCGTCCCTTCACTGTAGAAATTCGCCAACATTGTAACGGCGCCGGGCGTTCGCGGGTCCTCGCGGTCTACCGATTGGATTATGGTAGTGGAGCCAGGCCTTCGTGGATCCTCCAGGATTGGATCTACCGATGGGGGTGTCGCCAGGGCCTCGCTGGAAGGCGGCGGGCTCCATATGAACTCCGGTGGGAACAACGTCGCGCCCTGCACCTGCTCAGGGGGGCTCTCACCGCAGTCACCGCACCCGGGATCGGGAGGACCGTCATCCTGAGCCTGAAGCCCACTTGGATCAACGAACGCCATCGGATTGTTCAGAGCATAGGCATAACGATTGTACGACTGCCCCCAGTTGACATCGAAGAGCAAAGGGTCGGGAGAAATGAACCGCCCCGTCCGGGGATCGTACAGTCGGTGGTTGAGGTTCATCAATGACATGTCTCGATCCTCTTCCTCTCCGCCGAAGCCGAGCGTGATCGGATTGGACGGAGGACCAGGAGCGCGGTCACGACAAGAGGAACTCTTTCTGCACGGCACGGTCCGAGCGCGAGCCGAACAGCCGGGTCGCCGAGTTCTTTTCGCGGATCGCGGCGAACAACGTCATGGAGGCGGGCGAAGATGATGCCGTCGATCTCGGCAAGCAAGCGTTGCGAGCGGGCGGCGATCCTCTTGGTGCCCACCTCGTTTTGGCCGCCACCTACTGCCTGCTCACTCGGTATCCCGAGGCGCGACAGCACTACGAGGCCGCGCTGAAGATCGATCCCTCGAACAGAGAGGCGACACGAGGTCCGGAACCTGTCAACGACAATGAGACAACGTTGGTTCGAGTTTAGTGAGCCTCCTCGGCGTCGCTCGACGCCAGCGTTGGTGGATTGATCCAGACGGCGGTGGGTGGTGGCAGCGGCGTGGGTACACCGCCGGGAAAACGCTCGGGATGAGCGGCGTGCGCGGCGGCAAGAACACGAGCTCGTTC
>Ga0265338_10004678_pt1 | contig 18361 bp, 12 predicted proteins | sample 42126metaG_FD_193579 | JGI IMG/M metagenome (GOLD analysis project Ga0265338, IMG submission 193579) | Rhizosphere microbial communities from Carex aquatilis grown in University of Washington, Seatle, WA, United States - 4-21-26 metaG | ecosystem: Host-associated > Plants > Roots > Rhizosphere... | reverse complement strand
AGGAGGGAAGATGGAGGAGGGAAGATGGAGGAGGGAAGATGGAGGAGGGAAGAAGATATTACGGGATATTGATGACGGGAATGGCATCCAATTTCAAACCAGGTTATCACTAAATCATCGGATATAACAAACTCTTGGCGTGAACACGCCGCTGTTTCGTCTGCCCGACATCAGTAGTTCATCTGGCTTCCCGGAACATTGCGAAGGTTTTCAGGTTGCCTTGCGGGGCTTGTTATTAGTTCGAACTATTCCTGGAAAAACCTTCACAAGGTTTTTCTGCGTATGGGAGGATGAAATCAAGTCCGCGCTCCCCCGCCGGTAGTTGGGCATTTTCAAAAAAAGTGATTGCGAGGACCCCGACGTTCTTTGTCGGGGGACGAAGTGCCGCTTCACCGCATCCTGTACAACGGGACAATCTCCACTTGAAACAAGGGGATTGTCCCGCCGTATGGGATCCCGCTCTTCGAGCGGGATCGCAATGACCTTTAATCCAAAGTAGCCCACTCCCTCCCGCTGGTTACCTTGACTTATGCTCAACATTTAGTTACATTTTTGAACGTTTAATAATGGTTTTGATCATTGGGTGCGCGCCAAACAAACATTGCTATTCTTGGCTCCAGCGGTTCTATAGGCAGGAATAGCTTGGAAGTTATTGCCAACTTTCCGGATCAATTCAAAGCCTCCTACCTCACCGTCAACAACAACATCGATGCTCTCTGCGACCAGGTGCAACGCTTCAGGCCGAAAGGCGTGGTTGTTCTGGATCCAGAATTCGCCGCCGCCTGCAAGAAGCGGGTCAACGGAACGACCGAGGTCCTTAGCGGCGAAGAGGGACTGGAAGAAGTTGTGCAGCGGGATGATGTGGATGTCGTCATCAGTTCCCTGGTGGGATTTGCCGGCCTGAAGCCGACAATCAGGGCGATTGAGGCGAAGAAGAACATTGCTCTTGCAAACAAAGAGACACTCGTCGTCGCCGGCGAGATCATCATGCGCCTGGTGAAGCAATACGGCGTCAGTCTTGTTCCAATCGACAGCGAACATTCGGCGATTTTTCAATGCCTCGTCGGCGAATCGGGCAAAAATATTTCCAAGATCATTCTTACGGCGTCGGGCGGACCGTTTCTCAATTCCACGAAAGAGGAACTGCAGTCGGTCACGGTCGAGCAGGCGTTGAAGCATCCGAACTGGAAGATGGGGAGCAAAATCACCATCGATTCTGCCACGTTGATGAACAAGGGGCTTGAGGTGATCGAGGCGCATTGGCTCTTCGGCGTCCCCGCAGAAAAGATTGAAGTGGTCGTTCACCCGCAATCGATCATCCACTCCATGGTGGAATTCGTGGACGGGTCGGTAAAGGCTCAGCTCGGGGTTCCCGATATGAAGATTCCGATTCAATACGCTCTCACATTTCCGGAACGGGCGGCATCGAAGTTCCTTCGGGTGGATTTTCCCCGGCTTCGCGAAATGACATTTTTCAAACCGGATATGGAGCGCTTCCGTTGCCTGGGGCTCGGGTTCGACGCGCTGAAGACGGGGGGAACGATGCCCGCGGCGCTTAATGCGGCCAACGAAGTGGCCGTGAAGCGTTTTCTCGACGGCAAGATCACGTTCCTTCAAATTTCGCAGATCATTTGCCAGACGATGGAACATCATGTATCGAAAACCAGCCCGACGCTTGCTCAGATCATCGAAGCCGACGGTTGGGCGCGCACGTATGCGGCAAGTGTGTGCAATTAATCTACAGAGGAAGAGATTTCTACGATGGAATTCGTTCATAGCGCCTTCTACTTTCTGATAACGATCGGCGTCCTCGTGTTCATTCACGAGTTCGGACACTTCATTGCCGCCAAGGCCTGCCGGATGCGCGTGGACCGGTTCTCGATCGGATTTCCGCCGAGAGCGTTCGGGAAAAAAATCGGCGAGACCGATTACTGCGTCTCCTGGATACCGGTGGGCGGATACGTAAAAATCGCCGGGATGGTGGACGAGAGCTTCGATACAGAGTTTATCAATCACCCGCCCGAGCCGTGGGAATTCCGGTCCAAGCCGATCTGGCAGCGGATGATCGTGATTTCCGCCGGTGTATTGATGAACCTCTTTCTCGCGATCGCGATTTTCTGGGGAATCAATTATGTCAACGGCGGGCTCTTCCGGCAGACGACCGAGGTGGGATACATCGTTCCTGCCAGCGGCGCGGAAAAGGCGGGCTTCAGGGAAGGGGACAATATCTTAGCAATCAACGGCGAAAAGATTGAACACTGGGACGCGATCCAATCGGCCATGTATGTCGATTTTGCCGGCGACGACCTGAGCGTCGACATAGAACGGGGCGGCGCAGTTCAGACGATTGCCGTTCCGCACGGAATGGTTCCCGATATTTCCGACGCTTCGTTCGGCCTTCTCCCCACTCACACCCAGGCCATCGTCGTCGATGTGCTTCCCAACAAACCCGCGGAGGGGGCGAAGGTACAGTCGGGAGACATCATCGTTTCGATCGATCATCAACAAGTGATCAATCAATTCCAGGTCACGCGGATCATCAAAGCGAACGCCGGCAAGAAGATCGATTTTGAATTGATGCGAAACTCTCAGCTTGTCCTTACGCCCATCATGCCGACGGCAGAGGGGCTCATCGGCATCAGCATCGAAAGCAGATATGTCGGGCCGATCGTGCACGTCCATTACGGTCTCTTCGAATCGTTTCCGAAAGGATTGAGCGACGTGCTTGGGGCGACGAAACTGTTCGTCAGTTCTATCTGGCACATCGTCGAGCGAAAAGCATCGTTCTCCAAATCGGTCGGCGGACCGATCAAGATTGCCCAGATGGCAACGAGAACGGCAGAGATTGGGCTGATGAGCTTCCTCGGATTTATTGCCCTGCTCAGCATAAGCCTGGCTGTCATGAACATCCTTCCATTCCCCGCCCTCGACGGAGGCCACCTCGTGATGCTGGTCTACGAGGCTATTTTCCGAAAACCAATTCCACACAAAGTTCAACAGACCGTTCAACAGGCCGGGGTTGTGCTCCTTCTGACCTTCATGGCATTCGTTATCTATAATGATATTACCGGTTTCTAGCCCTTTTTTCTGGTGACTCTCAACACAGCATGCAATATCCGATTTCCGCTATCTTGAACTTGTCATTGTACGTCAGCATTCAACTTTTCGGGAGAGCAGCATGAGAACAACGAAATTGACTGTTTTACTCTTGGGTATCGGGCTTGCCTTTTCGCCGAAGGCGACGGCTCAATACATCAGGGTAGTTCCTACCGTTACACAAGCCGATATCGTTAATGCGACTGCATTGGTGGATCCGCTGACCGAAACGGTGAAGAATATTTCGCCGTCGAGTTTTTCTCTGAACATTATCAACGTCACTCCTTCTACGTCTCACGGCAAAGACACTGCATGGGTTAACATGCACATCGAAGCCTACGTCTTGCTCGATGAGGACCCGCCCCCGGCAAAACTGCTTGTGACGGCTGACACGAGGAAACCGTTTGCGGTTCCCCCAAGTGGAAGAATTTTTACCAGCCTCGACGCACAGACCGGACGTTCTACTGATGTCGACCTTAATTCCAATGTCGACGCGGGTATGAAGCAGCGCCTCAAAGACGAAATCTCGTCAGCGACGGGCGGCGGCAAAGCTCCCTCCGGCACGTACAGAGTGAAGATCATCCTCACCGTCGTCAAGGTCGGGAGCCAGACCGTCAATCAGATAGTCGACTTGAGCAACGATCCCCGTTTTACGGTCACGGTCACGAACCCTACCAGTGCGGTATTGACTATGCCGTCGGACAACGGCGTCGAATATTCGTCCCAGTTCCCGCAGTTCCAGTGGACAAACGACACGCGGGGAGTGAAGATTTCCGTCTACGAAAAAAGGCCGGACCAGCAATCGCTTGAGGATGCTATCTCCGCGTCCGATCCGTTCCTCCAGGTTCAGATCGACCGGCTGGCATCGGGCAATCTCACAATTTACACGTATCCCGGGGGAACGGGGGGCGGTCCTGGAATTACGATTCTCTCCGGACCCCGGCCTCTCCAACCTGGACATTCGTATGTTGTCGTGCTCGACGGCATCCGGACGGCGTTCGGCTACGCGATCGATCCCCTTCGCACGATCCGTTTGTTCCGCATCGCGGATCCACAGGGAAACATGATCCTCAATGTTCTTCAGTCTACCTTCAGCGGAGGCTCGTTTCAGAATTTCTTGAATATCATTCAGGATCAGAGACTGACGATCAATAGTTCGCGGATAACATTGAACGGCGTTTCGCTTTCTGCACAGGAGCTTCAGGTACTTTTGAATCTGAACAAGAACAACATTAAATCAATGCGATTTGAAGACCAATAGTCTATTTGACTCTCTGGAGAAGAATTCATGAGACCAACGTACCTTTTTCTTGCGCTCCTGGTGATCTCGTCGTTCTGCGCCGCGGAAGCCGGGCCTCTCTACGCTCCGGACAAACCGGTTGCGCTTGTCTTCAAACCTATCGGAACCGTCGAGTTTCTTAAAGAAGGAAAGAGCTGGGCGAAAGCTGCCCCCTCAACGGCCTTGATGTCCGGCGACCAGGTGAGGACCGGAGAAAATTCATTCGTGGTGATAAAGTTTATTGAGAATTCTATTCTGCGTTTGCAGGAAAAGTCCGAAATCACCATCAGCGGCGAGCTGACGGCGAATAAGGAGTTCTCGAAGAACGTTCATCTGAGCCGCGGAGAGATCGATTTTGACGTTAAGAAAAGAGAAGGCGAAAAATTCGAGTTCTCAACGCCGACGTCTGTGGCGTCCATCCGCGGAACGGAAGGATTGCTCATCAACGGATCCGACAGCACGGATGTCCTGATCCTTGGCGCGGGTCTTGTTGTGTTCACCAACAGCATTTCGAATCAATCGGTGAGCGTCGGTGCGGGACAAACGGCGCATTCTTATGCAAATGGAAAAATTGAAGTAAAACAAACAACGGTTGAAGAATTGAAGAAGCTGCAGAACGCGTCGAGCACAGGCGGCGGTGGCGGCGGAACGGCGAATAGCGGCTCATCCTCGAGCGGACAATTCAGCGTCGGCTTTGCGGTCTCCGCTCCCGTCGTGACGCAGGGACAAGATGCCACGATCACCGTCGAGCTTGTCCAGACGTCGGTTCCGGTCGATACGCTGAAGGGCATCGTTTCGTACTATGCGCTCGCGTATAAGAATTCAACGATGGCCTCCTTCAAGGAGGTTCCGGCGACACTGTCCGGCAGCAGCGTGAAGTTCACGATCCCCGGCAGCGACGTCACCAGCCCGTCGGTCCAGGTCTACGTCATCTTCAGAACGAAGACCGGAATCTCTCTCACGTATCCGACAGACATCGCCAGCCCGATTGTCGTTCCTGTCCAATCCACGAATTCAAACGAACTGAAGATCGAGTTCTCTGATCCGAACGGGAAACGAAAGACGATGGTTATCGACTACTAGCAGCAGCCGCTTTTAACCAAAAACCGCTTGCAATTATCTGCTCCATTTTTTAGATTGCAAGCGGTTTTTTATTGACGCCATTAATCGTTCACCTTCCCCGGTCAGCCATGGACTTTCTTCTCAGGAAAGCATCCTTCCTAGTTGTTACGTTTAGTCTTGCCGCCGTCAGCCTCCTTTTTTGCCCGCTTACTGCAGATTCGCAGATCAACACCTACATCAGGGCAATTCACACGGGCCAGGCGCAAGAGGGGGCGCCGCTTCGCGTTTCAGCGGAGCTGGCAAAGTCAACGGAACTCGCGCGCGTTGTTCTCTACTACCGCCAGTTCGGCCAGTCCGAATTTCGAGTACTCGAGATGCAGATCGCGGGAGACACCGCGTCGGCAGTCGTTCCCGAAGAGGATGTGGCTCCTCCCTTCATGGAGGTGTACGTCCTGGCGCAGACTCCGTCCGGAACTTCCGAGACTTTTCCGTATGAGAATCCTCAGGCCACTCCGACAAGAGTGACGATTACGGCCAAGTCTCCGAAGGACCAGGAGATCCTCATCCTCAGCCCCGACAAATCCGATCACCTGACTCCGGCCGACCTTTATATCTCGATCTCATTTGTGTACGCCAAAGGCGGCGTGGATCAAAGAAAGACAAAGGTCTTGTTCGACAAGGCCGACGTTTCCAAATTTGCCGTTTCGGTCGGCGATCTGATGATCGTGTCGCCTGATGCGCTGCCGAAAAATCTTACGACGGGCATCCACACACTCAACGTCCAGGTGTACGACACGACCGGCGCTCTTTATCATACGATCGAGAGAACCTTCAGCGTGGTCACCGAGGCGGAGGCAGAATCCGAACTGGAAAAGGTGTACTACTCGGGGAATGCGCAGGCAGAGGCACGAAACGAAGACATCAAGGGCGCCGTCACGCCGTACCGCCGGCTCACGGCAAATGCCAATGCCTCGTACGGCATCCTCAAGACAACCGGGAATATTTTTCTGACCTCGGAAGAAGAGAGCACGCGTCAGCCGCAGGATCGTTATTTTCTTGGCCTCGACGCAAAATACGCCAAACTCGGACTTGGAGACGTGTATCCTGTTTTCCCGACGACGATTATGGACGGAAGGCGTCTGCGCGGGGTTACCGCCGATCTTCTATTGGGAGCATTCAACGTCGACTACGCCAGCGGCCAGGTCCTGCGCCGGGTCGATATGGATACAAGTGCGGGGGTCTCTTCCACGACCCTCGAACGGAGCCTCACGGCGGTACGGCCAAGCTTCGGCAAGGGGGAGAATTTCCAGCTTGGGTTCACCTATTTGCACTCCAAAGACGATTATTCCAACACAGACACGGTTGTCAAGCCGCAGGAGAACGTCGTCGTTGGGTCGGATATGATTGTTGCGTTCGACAATCATCACTTTGAGCTGACCGGCCAGACGTCGTACAGCCTCAATAACGTTGATATCTCGGCCCCTCAATTCACCAACGCGAGTATCGACACTTCAAAATTGACAAGCTCGACAAAGAATCTCCTGAAGAAATTCGGGACAAATTACCTGGCCAAGGTCATCACGCTTAACGGTAACCTTCAACCCCTTCCGCCGGGACTGACGGCTCTGGTCTATGAGACAGGCCTTGCGATGAATTATTTCGGGAACTACCTGAAGGGAACATACCTCTATCATGGAGCCGACTACACATCTGTCGGAACAACGGCGTTGCGGAGAGACGTTAAGGGCTTCAACGTCTTTGACCGGATCCGGCTGCTGGAGAACAGCGTGTTCCTGACAGCAAGTTTCGAGCGTCTGCAGGATAACACATCGGGGAGGGACACGATTCTTACGACAACCGGCAAAGTTCCTCTCACGACGACCTACTCAAACTTCAATTCCTCCGTTTCTTATTACCCGACGTCGAACATGCCGAATTTCACCCTCGGGTACGGAAGGAACGGCGAGCTCAACCCAATTAGCCCGTTCGATCCCATCGCGGACGCTGCAGCTCAAGCGATCGACGACAACACGAATCGGTACTTCATCCAGTCGACATACGACTTTTCGTACTGGGGGAGACATAATGCAACCCTCAGCTTCGATGTTTCCAACAAGACGGATAACACGCCGAAGAAGCAAGATGTGAAAGGGTTGAATGCATTTCTGCTGGTGAATACCGTCCATACGTTTCCGCTTGAGACGTCGGTCGGCTACTCGATGAGTCTGAACACGATCCCGCAGGTCACTGTCGATACTGTCGGCGGCGTTGCAAAGACGGTGACTTCGTCGATGTCGCTGAATTATACCACCATCACCTTGAACGGACGATATAAGCTCTACAAAGACTTCTTGAGAATTTCAGGAACCGTTGCGCCGACGTTCGGCGACTTCAAACGAACGGTGCTTGAAGCGAGCCTTCAATACAGCATCACGGATCATCAAAGCGCCGCCTTCCAATACCAATTGATGATCAACTCGGGCGTTGAAAACGATTCTTACGTCAGCCTGATTTATCGGATCAATCTGTAGAAGCGTATGGCCAAGCCACTCACCACTCGATTCATGCCGTGGCTTATCCGGATCGCCCTGAGCTGCGGCATTGCGCTGCTGGTGATCGTGTTCGTGCAAGACGCAGTCTTCGAGTTCCACTTCTTTGACCGGCTGAAACTTTCCTTCATCGACAAAGCGTTCGCAAAACGCGGATCCCTCCCGTTCTCCAAAGACTCGCTCAACGTTGTCATTGTCACGCTTACGCAGAACACGGACGCCACGGTGCCCGTCCGCTTTCCGTATCCGCGAAGTTACTATGCGCGCGCCATCCGCAACCTCAACCTGGCAGGCGCCCGCGCGATCGGCATCGACTTGTCCTTCGAAGATCCGGACGAACATGGAACGGCCAACGACGACGAGCTGCGCGAAGCGATCAAACAGTACAGGAACGTCGTCGTCGCCGGCAAGACGGAGATCCGGAACGACCAGGCGACCGTCAAGCGGGCGAACGAGAATTATCACAGCATTTTTTACTCGGCGGACAGTTCCGTCGGCGTGGTGTACGTCCCCAATGACGAAGACGGGATCTACAGACGCTACAAGGCTCTTGCGAAAGACCCCGCAGGAGAGACCTACATCCCCACGTTCGCCTTCGCGTTGATGAACAAGTACCTTCACCTTCCCTCAACGACGGTATGCAGGGATGAAGGAAGATACTTTGCTCTCGGAGACCGGCTCATTCCGAAATTTGACGATGTCTCGATCCTCATCAATTACCATGGACTTTCGGGGAAGACGTTCACCCAGATCGATATCGCCGACATCCTGGACGACAAAACCTTCAAGACGAACGAAGAGATCAGGCTCAAGACGGACATCAACATCTTTGACGATCCGGACGTAGGCCTGCTGCACACCGATACATTCAAGGACAAGATCGTTCTCATCGGCCCCGCATTCCCGGAATCGAAAGACATTTTCCCCGTTTCAATTGCCGCCCGGGACAACCCGGACGATAATTTGATGTACGGAGTCGAGCTCCATGCCAATGCCTTGCAGACGCTCATTCACCAGAATTACATCGTGCGGCCTTCGGCATTCCTGGAAATTCTTTACACCGTCGCATTTTCATTGCTCAGTTTCCTCGTCGTCTCGGCGCTCAAACAGATCAAAGCAAAGTTCGAGTTCATTCTCGAAATCGTCGCCCTCCTTTTCGTGGGGGCGGAAGTGTACGGCATCATCGTACTGGCGGATTACTGTTTCGCGTTCCGCAATCTTCTGATACCCGTCGTGCCTCCCATCGCCGCCGTCTTCGCCAACTACGTCGGAAGCGCCGTCTATCAGTACCTGACAGAGCGGAAACAGAAGGTGATGATCAAAGGGATGTTCAGCCAGTACCTTAACCCCCACGTTGTCAACGAACTCATCGCTCATCCTGAAAAACTCAAGCTCGGCGGCGAGCGGAAAGAACTCACCGTGCTCTTCAGCGATATCGCCGGCTTCACCACCTTTTCGGAAAAACTTCCCCCCGAGGAACTCGTGCTGGTGCTCAATGAATACCTGAGCGCGATGACCGAAATCGTTTTCAAGAATGACGGCACGCTGGACAAATACGAGGGAGACGCCGTCATGGCCTTCTGGGGAGCGCCCGTCGAGTTGGACAACAACGCCTATCACGCCTGTGCGGCCGCGCTGGAGATGCAGGAGCGGCTGGTCGGCATCCGCGAAAAGTGGAGAGCAGAGGGAAAGCCCAACGTGCACGTCCGCATCGGATTGAACACCGGCGATATGGTGGTCGGCAATATGGGAGGCATCGGGAAGTTCGACTATACGGTCATCGGGGACAGCGTCAACCTCGGTTCACGGCTCGAGGGGGCGAACAAAGAATACGGCACGTACATCATGGCGAGCGAGCGAACGCAGGAGCTGGTGAAAGACAATTTTCTCTTCCGCGAGCTTGACTTGCTGATTGTCAAAGGAAAGACCAAACCGATCAAGGTGTTCGAACTTCTTGGCAGGAAGAGCGACGGTGTGAGCGAGCAGAAGATAGCGGCCGTCGAAGAATATCACAAGGGGCTGGCGATGTACCGCCGGAAGCAGTTCAGCGAGGCGATCGAGCAGTTCGAGAAAGCGCTTGCCATCGATTTTTCGGACGCCCCTTCAAAACTGTATATCGAGCGGTCCAAAGTCCTGAAGGCAACTCCGCCCGCCGGCGATTGGGACGGCGTGTTCGTCCTGAAAACAAAATAGCTAATCCATTCAACGTCATACATGGACTGAATAAATAGCCTTGCTTATCCTAATGACGCACAAACCCGTGTGGACCCTTCTTTCTCTGATGCCAGAGAAAGAAGCAAAGTCCCGCTTTACGGGATCCCGCCTTTCATAGTCTCTTGAAAGCGGGAAGAGCTCTCGGAAAGAAAGTAACATCGTTTATCGAAATAGCGAGAATCCATCGATAGTGATGTTGCATCGCACTGAACACGGGCCTCTGATGATAATCCAGACATTAACTTCTCACTCCCCTTCCATCAACCCCTTCACGATCGCACTCTGAGCATCGACAACTCTGGCAAACGACAGGGTGTCGACATCCTGAAAAAGTTCAACCTCGTAGATGGCAGATTTTTTTCGGAACACCACAACCCTGCGCAGCAGCGAATTCTCCGAGTAGATGTAAACGCAGGTTTGATTCCCATTGCCGACGAGCGTCGGTGACCGGAGGATCTTCCGATCTGTCCCTTCTTTGCCGAGTTTCCCCTGCATCGAAATATTCCCCAGTACACAGAGATCCTCGCCGCCCAACGACGTCTTCGCCAACGCCACCGGCCGGAGCTCCCGGATGATCATAGATGCATCGTTCTCATCCCGCACGAGACGAATTTCGGGCCGTACGGATTTCTTCTCGGTGGAGAGCATGCTCCATCCTTCGGGGAGAGACATTCTTTTAGCGGCGGGAATGGGAGTCCGGGCGGGATGATCGCGGACCGCTTCCGGCGGAGAAGAGCAGGATCCGGTCAATGCCGAAAAACAAACGATGATGGAAAGATACGCCAGGAGCGCACGGGGGCGGCGCGCGGCCGCGGAACCTCCGCTCACTCTGCCCCTCGTTTGTACTTGTCTTCCTGGATAATGAAGCGGAGGGAGATACGATGGGAATTGCCAAGCTGATCGTCGGCGTTGAATTTGGCGAACGAATAATCGATATCAAGCTTCCGGAGATGTATGCCGGCTCCGAGCGTCAGGTTCTTCACATCGTTGTATCCGACCCTGAGCGCGACGACTTTCTTGTAATCGAATTCGACGCCGCCGTGAGGATCGAGGCTTATCGGACCCACATTCGCAATCGCCGAGAATCTTCTGTTCTCGAACCGGACATCGGTGTCGAAGACCGGTCCCACGCGTCCGCCCAGCAGCTCGAACTGATAAGCCGCTCCGAGTTTGAGCGTGGGAGAAATGAGCTCGTTCGTACCGGTGTTCCAGGCAATCAGCGTCGTCGTTATGTCCTGAGCGTTCGCACCAAAAGAGAGATTCTCTGTCGGAGTGTAGAGAGCTCCCAGGTCAAACCCGATGCCCGTCGCATGGAAATCACCGATGTCGCGCCGGATGAGCTTCAGGTTTGCGCCATAGTACAGATGCTCCGATTGCTGTTTTGCATACGAAAAATAGACTGCCCAGTCAGCCGCGTTAAAATAAGTTATCTGCGACAGGTCCGGCCGGCCGTCAATGTCCGTATAGATTCCATCCCCGTTTGTGTCAAGCTTGCGCGTGTCGGGGATCCCGTCGATGCCAAGGCGGATGACGCTTACGGCGAAGGCCGAAGCTTTATAATTCAGGACCGGCTTGCTCATCCCCTGCTCATCGACAGTCGTGGCACTCGTCGTATCGTTTGTTCCGTAGGGAAACGCGACTCCGGCGTAATCGAAATTCTCCAGACTGCCGAATTGTTCGTCATGCATCAGGGAGAACTCGGGATAATTGATCCGGACGAGGGCGGCGGGATTCCAATAGCCGGCTGTGACATCATTTGCGGCGGCAACGTAGGCGCCTCCGAGACCGAGAGCTCTTCCGCCGACGCCGATGGCCATAAATTCCCCGGCGTACTTAGCCACATACGTGTCGCCGGCAACGAGCGGAGCGAAAGGAATTGCCCCCAGAACGATGATCGAGAGTGCTTTGCATGCGAGTTTCATAATACCACCTGATACAAAAAAACCGAATTCCTTCTCGTGGATGAAATTCGGTTTTCATTGTTAGAGAAGAATTGACGCCCCGCTGTAATCCCGGGCATCGTGGCCGTATGGTGTCCAAAATTCTCTAACAATAATCGATCAGTTCAGATCTCCTTACACGGAAATTTAAGGGAAAAAAGGTGAAAGTCAACCATTCAATGGTGCCTTAACTTCACTCCATAGAAATCTATCGATGTAACGTCATGCCGAAATTTTCTTATTCGGCCTCTCATAGACCCTGAATCGAAGCGTTTCAGGGTGGCGTGTACTTGAAATGAAGACATTACCCTACTGTTCCCCAGGAACGGTAGTGATTCATTTTGGCCTTCCACCTCATTGCATCTGGAAAGAACGGCTATACAAGCAACATTGCCGCCAATCGGGGCATCTGTTCGCTCGCGGTACCTTCGAGCACTTCATAGTCTTCAAGCTTATCGTATGCCGGATGCGGGTCGATGAAAAATTTCTGCGGGGCGCGGCCGAAGAGCGGAAGCAAACCGGCTGCCGGATAGACCTGAGCGGATGTTCCAATTCCCACAAAAATATCCGCTGTCTCGACCTGCTCATCAAGGTATTCCTGCCTCATGTCGACCGCTTCGCCGAACCAGACAACATCAGGCCGGAGCTGGCTGCCGCACTTCGGGCAAAGGTCGCCGAGCTTTGTCGGTGAAGCGATCTGGGCGCGATAATTGCACGAGAACGAAGAGTCGTCGTACGGGGGGATGGAATAGTGCAGCTCACATTTTTGGTAGTCGATCCGCCCATGCAAGTGCCAGACGTTCTGAGCCCCCGCCCGTTCAAGCAGCGTGTCGATGTTCTGGGTGATGTTGATGACTTCGAAGGATTGTTGAAGCTGCGCAATGGCGGTGTGGGCAGGATTGGGCCGGCACTGAAGGCTCTTCAGGTACCGTTGTTGATAAAAATTGAGAACGAGTTCTTTGTTGCGTTCCCATCCTTCGGGCGAGGCGACGTCTTCGATCCGGTGTTGTTCCCACAAACCGCCGGAATCTCGGAACGTCGGAATGCCGCTCTCTGCCGAGAGGCCTGCACCGCTGAAGACTACGATCTTCTTCATATAAATAGCCGCGATAGTCCTAGCAGGTTGGAAGAAGAGAAAACCGCAAAGGCGCCAAGAACGCGAAGGTGAAGATAGGGCTTCTTTCTCTTTCCCGCTTCAATAATTTTCTTCGCGTCCTTTGCGACTTAGCGGTTCATCTCCTGATCCTTGAAGCCTCAGTGAAGCTCCGTTAGAACGGCGAACGCGGACCGTTGAGCGTCGGGAGCGGCTTGTGCGGAAAACTTCCTTCGCGCATCGCAGCGTCGTACGCAAACGCCGCCATAATGACCGAGGCCTGCTTCACGTCACCTTCCTGGACGCGGTCGAACACATCCATGTTGGAATGGTGTGTCCGTGTTTCGTAGTCGATTTCGTCCTGGATGAATTGAAAACCGGGCAGCCCGATGGCGTCGAACGAGAGATGATCGGTCCCGCCGGTATTATCGAGTGTCAAAGTCGACGCATCCAAGTCTGCAAACGGTTCAAGCCACGCTCTGAAAATAGGGCGGACCGCTTCATTCCCCTGCATATAGACCCCGCGGACCTTTCCCGTTCCATTGTCATTGTTGAAGTAGACATAGAGCTTGTCGTAGTCGGCTTTCTTTTTGAGCTCGCCGTACGTCGTTCCCTGGGCAGTGTCCCTTTCTCCAAAATGAGCCATTACATATTGTTTTGAACCAAGCAGCCCCTCCTCTTCTCCTCCCCACAGAGCAATCCGGATCGTCCTTCGCGGCTTCATATCAAGAGCCTTCAAAATTCGCATCGCTTCGATGCAGACCGCAGAGCCGGTTCCGTTATCCGTCGCACCGGTACCTCCGTGCCATGAATCGAAATGACCGCCGATCATGACCACTTCATCCTTAAGGTCGGAACCTGGGATTTCGCCGACGATGTTCATTCCGGGCTGGTCGTCATAAAACTCGGCGTCAAGCTTGAATTCCAGCTTCACATGGCTCCCCTTCTGAATCATCCGGATAATCCGATTGTAATTCTCTGCGGCGACAACGATCTGAGTGAGGACCTTCGGCGATGTCTCATCGTACGGATTGATTCTCCTGTCGAACGGAGTACTGCCGGGCTGCGCAACCGTCGCCGCTTGGACGAAGAGCGTACCATCGTCTCCCGACGAATTCTCAAGGACAATCGCTGCTCCCTCTTGCTGGCAGAACTCAATTTTCTTCCTTCCCATCATGAAGCGCTCACGCAGGAGGCGAAATGCCGATGTGTCTCTCCGGCCGCCTCGTCCGCGGCCCCTCTGGATATCGGCGTTCGCCATTTTGAGCAAATCCTGGTCCGTCAGCCGGTCGGCGTCGGGAGTGAAATGTGCTTTCAGTTCCCGTATATCGCTCGTCAATACAATGGCTCCCTTCAGCTTGCCCTTGAATTTCTGCAGGTCGTCTTCTGTCTTCGCATCCAAATAGACAGCGTATCCGCGCACGATGCCCTTCGTCGAAGGCGACCATGCTTTCGGGTACGCGATGAGAGGCTGGACCCGCGGCTCCGTCATCTCGGCGTAAAAATCTTTCATCGACCATCCCTTCCCGAACTTCCACGATTCAATTGCGACATTTTGGAGCCCCATTTCTTCCAGCTTTTTCTTTGTCCATTCCGCAGCCTCCTGGAATTCCGGGGAGCCGGTCAATCTCGGTCCGTAGACGTCGGAAAGGTAGCTGAGGGTCTCCATCACTTTCGAATCGTTCATCCCCTCATTCTTAATTCTTGCCACAGCCCCGGTATCGATCTTCTCCGGCGCCGTTTGTCCGACGGCCATCGCTGCGGCAAACATCATCAAGAACAGAATTGTTATCCGATGTCTCATACCTTGTTCTCCTTCTATCGATTGTTTTGCGATGCCCCAAAGCACAATTGGAAAATGTATACAATTCATAACGAAAATCAAAGAGGCGGCGGGAACGTGATGAAAACGAGGGAGCGATAAGCCGTCGTGGAAAATATGCATCAGCGGATCAGGGAGCCGGCGCCGACCCACCATCGATCATCACCTTCTGCGCGGTCTCGGTCTCGATCTGTGCGGGTCAAATTTTCTCTGTTCGCGGTGCACGGGGGGCTGGTGAGGGTACTTTACCGGGATCGGGACAAGGAGATGCTCATCCGGAAAGACACATTCAACTTTCTTACCGAGGAATTCTTCGAGCTTCGGGAGCTCGTGCGAATCTTCTTCGTCAGCGAAATTTATCGAGATGCCGCTGGCTCCGGCACGGCCCGTACGTCCGATGCGATGGACATACTCTTCCACATCCTGAGGCAGGTTGTAATTGATGACATGGGAGATCGCTTCGACATGGATACCGCGCGACGCCACATCGGTCGCGACCAGCACGCGGATTTTACCTTCACGGAACCGCTCCAGCCTGCTGATGCGCTGGTTCTGGTCGACATCGCCCGAAAGCAGCGCGCAGCTTATGCCGTACACTTCAAACTGTTCCTTGAGCCGGCGGGCCTCATCGCGGCGGTTCACGAAGATCAGGACACGCTCGAGATGTTTCTGCATGATAAGATTGTAGAGGAGCGTGGGTTTCTCGTCCCGGGTGGTGATGTAGGTGATCTGCTCCACGCTCTGCACTGCGATCTCTTCCGGCGCTACCGCAACCTGGAAGGCCTGGCGCGTCCACGATTCAGCCAAACGCTTAACGTCCGACGAGATGGTCGCAGAATAGAACATCGTCTGCCGTTCCGATTTCGGCGGCGTGCTCAGAACGATTGATCTCACGGCAGGTATGAAACCCATATCGAGCATCCGGTCCGCCTCGTCGAGGATGAGAATTTCGACTTTCCCGAGATCGACTAATTTCTTCTTTTTGAAGTCGATCAGGCGTCCGGGGGTGCAGACGAGAACGTCACACGGCGACTGCTGCAACTGTTTCTGCTGCTTCACGTAGTCGATTCCACCAAAGAGAGCGAGAGTTCTGCAGGGGACGTACTTGCCGAGCAAGTGGGCGTCCTTGTCTATCTGCATCGCCAATTCGCGTGTGGGGGCGAGAATTAAGGCACGCGGTGTTCCAAGAGGCCTCTTCCCCGTGATCGGGTGTTTCAAACAATGAGCAAAAATGGTAATAAGAAAGGCGGCAGTCTTCCCGGTACCCGTTTGCGCCTGAGCTGTTACGTCCTCGCCAGCGAGCGCTTTTGCCAAAGTTTCCGCCTGCACCGGAGTGCAGTACTCGAATTTCAAATCGTAAATGGAATGGAGAACCTCCGGGGGGATGGCAAAGTCCTCGAACCGTTTTTTCCCTTCGACGATGGGGACCGAGAATACCGAGCTATCCCACGCTTCCTGCGGAGGAATCGGGGCACTCGGACGCGTTTCGTGCTGGACCCTTCCGGGTTTGCGTTCTTCGTGGCTCTTGTTCTTGCGGCCCCGGCTCGGTGCGGTATGGACACGGCTTGGAGGTCTTTGTGGAGTCTCGGCAGAGGGGGCAACTGTGGGTGGAGAGACGGGGGTTTTAGCGTTAAATAGCGAAAGAATCTTATCAGCTAGTTTTTTAAGCAATGAATAGTCAGCCTTTCTGTCCTCATGATTGTGAACTGATTAATGTACGAAAACCTTTGCCGATATGATAGCCTGCCAGGTAGTGGGTAGGGTCTTTAATTCGATTACATGTCACCCTGAAACGATTCTATTCAGGGTGACATACACTCGAAATTCAGACATCACCTATTTCTAATTACCCTTTTCCTTCTCCTCTACTTTGGTTACATTCTCTGAACCACCCAACCAAGCATAGCAAAGCCAATCCATCGATGAACCGCCGAACAAGTTCCTGGCGATTGACCAACTTCTGCACGGGATTGTTGTCGATGGCATTCTTTGCCTGGAGCGAGATTGTTTTCGCTCAATCGTATTACCCGGCGCCCGCCGGAGCGGAACAGCGGTTAGAGGCGGCCGAGGCCGAAAAGCTATCCCTCCGAAAATCGCAAGCCTCGATGTCGTCTGAAGCAAGTTCCTGGTTCGATGTAACGTACGACAGCCTGGGCTTAACCGTTGATGCGCAGACGTCATACCTGAAGGGCATTGTCACCATTGCGGGGATCTGCCGCGCAGACAATTCATCCCAATTGACGCTCGATCTCAATAACGCACTCCGCATAGATTCAATTCTGATTGGGGGCGTTCAAAGGCCGTTTGTTCAGGCCCCCAACTCGTTCGCCGTTACGCTTGATCGCGCGTATCAGCCGGGCGAAAATCTTTCGGCGACTATTTTCTACGAGGGAGTTCCGGCGGCGACCGGTCTCGGAAGCATTATCTTCAACTCACATTTCGGTGTGCCATGGGTTTACACGCTGAGCGAACCCTACGGTGCGAAGGACTGGTGGCCCTGCAAGAATGACCCAAGCGACAAAGCGGATTCAGCCGACATCGTCGTCACCTGCGATTCGTCGTACAAGGTGGGCTCGGAGGGAATACTGGCTTCTATCGTCAACCATGGCAATGGAACATCGACGACACATTGGAAAGAACGATACCCGATCGCTTCATATCTTGTCTCGATCGCTTTTTCCAACTACATCCAATTCTCCAATTGGTATCGCTACTCTCCCGCAGACTCGATGGAAGTACTCAATTACATTCTCCCGGAAGATTCTTTGGCCGCTTTTCAAGTGCTCCCTCTTGTCCCCGGGATGCTGTCAGTGTACTCCAACCTCTACGGTCAGTATCCGTTTATCAGGGAGAAGTACGGCCATTCGGAATTTGCCTCGGGGGGGATGGAACATCAGACGATGACATCACTCGGCTCGTTCGTGGAAAATACTGTGTCGCATGAACTCGCGCACCAATGGTTCGGAGATATGATCACCTGCCGTACCTGGTCCGACCTCTGGCTGAACGAAGGGTTCGCCCAGTATTCATCCGCCTTGTATCTTGAAAAAAAATACGGGGTTGCCTCATACTGGGATTATATGAATGTCCAAATGCATGCGGCGCTGCCCGCCGCCGGAGAGGTGGGCAACCCCGACACTTCCACCGCCGCATCGCTGTTCAACTCGCCTCTCATTTACAACAAGGGCGCTTCCATCCTGCATATGCTTCGCCATGTCATGGGAGACAGCGTTTTCTTCCTGGCGATGCACGCTTACGCGAACGACCCGCAGCTCCAATATTAAAACGCCGGCATTCACGATTTTG
>Ga0265338_10004677_pt1 | contig 18362 bp, 13 predicted proteins | sample 42126metaG_FD_193579 | JGI IMG/M metagenome (GOLD analysis project Ga0265338, IMG submission 193579) | Rhizosphere microbial communities from Carex aquatilis grown in University of Washington, Seatle, WA, United States - 4-21-26 metaG | ecosystem: Host-associated > Plants > Roots > Rhizosphere... | reverse complement strand
ACGACAGTCGGTCGGCCTTCCGGGCTCGGCGTGTACCCGCGTTCGCCCGGCCCACGCGTCAACGTCACACGCAAAATCGCCTCCGGCAGTTGATTTTGTTCGATGAGTTGTTCGGCGAAGTCCTGTAATTCATTCGGCGTGAACGGCGGCTTGATTTTCAGAAAATCCGCGCCGCGCGTCAGGCGCTCCAGATGCTGCGCGAAACGGAACGGCTTGCTACGGACAACCCGCGTCGTTTCGAACAACCCATCGCCGTACATGAAACCGCGGTCGTTGACCGGAATGACCGCTTGCGCTTCGGGCACAAACTGGCCGTTGAGAAAAATGGTCATACGTTCCTAATGCGCCTTTCATTATCTGAAATGTGACCATTCCGCGAGCAGAAAGATTAATCCCCTGGTTACGCTGATTATCACGAAGTGGATTCGCGTTCCTGGACGTAATTCGCGGGTGGAACCGGAATCTTCGTTTGCAGCGCTGCCATAAAACCGGCGGCTTTCGCCAGTGTTTCCTCGTATTCTGCTGCGGGATTGGAATCAGCCACAATGCCGGCGCCGACGTGAAAATACACCGCGCGTTCCGTGCAAATGGCCGTGCGAATCGTGATGCTCAACTGACTTTCGCGGTTGAATCCGAGATAGCCGTGGCAACCGCAGTACGGCCCGCGCGCAATGGGTTCGAGTTCATCGATCATTTCCATCGCCCGGAATTTCGGCGCGCCGGTGATGCTGCCGCCGGGAAAACACGAGGCCAGCGCGGCAAAGTGCGTCACGTCATGTCGCAACGACCCTTCGACCGTCGAGACCAGATGTTGCACCTGGGCGAAACGCTCGAGTCGCGCCAATTCCGGTACCTGCACGGAGCCGAATTCACAAACCTTGCCGAGATCATTGCGCAACAAATCGGTGATCATTATCAGTTCCGCGAGTTCCTTCGGGCTGGTCTGGAGTTCGTACGCGAGCTGCGCGTCGCGGGTCGGGTCGGCATCCCGCGGGCGCGTGCCTTTGATGGGCTTCGTCTGAATGTGCGAACCGCTCAGTCGTAAAAAAAGTTCCGGTGAGGACGACGCGATCTGAAAGTCGCCGCAATCGAGAAAGGCTGAGAACGGAGCAGGGGAGACGGCGCCCAGTTTTTGGAACAATTCCCAACCAGACAATTGGCATTGAGCCATCAATCGTTGCGAAATATTCACCTGGTAAATGTCGCCCGCGCGGATATAACGCTGGGCGCGTTCGACGGCGGCCACAAATTCGGCACGGGAAAGATTGGAAATAATTTTCGGGTTGGGAGGACGTGCCTGTCGCGCACACTGATTTTGGGATGGCGACACGCCGTCCCTCCCGGAAATTTTCATTTTCCAAAATTCCAATTGTTCCGATGCCCGCAGTTCACTCGGCGAGCCGTCGGCATCGAGACCGGTGGAAACGATACTGACTTTGCCGAGATGATGATCGAACACCACCAGGCTGTCGTAGAAACCGACGTGGCAGTCGGGCAGTTCCAGGTCGTTGACGGCGCGGCGCGGGAGCTTTGGTTCGGTAAAATTTTTCAAATCGTAACCCCAATAACCGAAGCAGCCGCCAAGCGGAAACGGCAGGTCTACCTCGTCCAGCAATTCAAACCGTGCCATCAAGGCGTCCAGCACCTGCCACGGGTTGCCGAATTGAGTCCGGCGTCCGGCGTCCGGCGTCCGGCGTCCGGCGATTTCACAGCGTGAACCGGACGAACGAAAGGTGAGAAACGGATTCGCCGCAACGAATGAATATCGCGCCGGCGATGAGTCAAAAGGCGAGCTTCGCAACAGAATAGTTCCCGACTCACCGTGAAGATTCTCGACGAGCGATTCCGGCGTGTGCGCGGTGGGAATTTCCTGAATCAGCGGGTGCATCTTGCCGGTTACGCGAAGGCCTTGGGCAGGACACCGGGATGGCCGACGCGGCGCTCATAGTCCAAAATAATATTAACGGCCTCTTGCGGGTCGTCGGTCACTTTGGCGAGGTCGAGATCGCCGGGACTGATGAAGGCATGCTGGTCCTGCACATTGGCTTTCAGCCAGCGCAGCAAGCCGCTCCAGTGGTCGCGCCCGAACAAGATGAGGGGAAATTGCGGGATGCGTTCCGTTTGCACGAGCGTGATGATTTCAAAAAATTCATCGAGGGTGCCGAAGCCGCCGGGCATGAACACGAAGCCGAGACTGTATTTCGCGAAGCAGACTTTGCGCGCGAAAAAATAGTGAAAATGCAGCGGCAGGTTGACGAAACGGTTGCCGCTTTGTTCGTGCGGCAATTCGATGTTGAGGCCGATGGATTTGCCGCCGCCTTGCGCTGCGCCTTTGTTCGCGGCTTCCATGATGCCGGGTCCGCCGCCGGTAATGACGGCGAGATTGTGCTGCGCCAGCCCTTTGGCGATGGCGCTCGCAGCGCGATAATACTTGTCATTCGGACGCATTCGCGCGGAGCCAAAAATGGTGACGGCGGGGCCGGCCTGTGAAAGCGTCTGGAAGGAATCCACAAACTCGGCCATGATGCGGAAAATGCGCCAGGGGTCCTCGCGGATGAAGGAAGTTGTTTCGCTCATGGGTGCAGAATAATCAAGCACCGGGAAATGAAAAGGCCGGAGAAAAGGCAAATTCTCCGGCCGGTGTTACTACCCGGTTCCTCAAGAGCAGCCGAGACTTTCACCGCAATTCAAACACTTGTAACACGCTCCGTTGCGCACGGCCACGTGGCCGCAGTTCGGACACGTCGGGGCGTCCTCCTGGAAGTGTGCCACGGAGTCGCTCAAATTTTTTACGGTGCGCTCGGCGGGTGCGTGGTGGCCATTCCCATTGCCGTTCTTCACTTCCAACACTTCATTGTCTTCGGCAATCGGCAGTTCAGGCACCGGGCGGTTCACCTTTTTTTTTAGCTCTTCAATCAAGCCGGGCATGGCGAGTTCCGGTTGATTGCGCGCGGCGGCGACGTTTTCGCGAAAGCCGGGGACGAATTGCAGCGCAAGCCAGCGGAACACGTAATCGGTGATCGAAGACGCGTTGCGGATTTCCGGGTTTTTCGTGAAACCGCTCGGCTCAAAACGCTGGTGGGCGAACTTCTTCACGAGCGCTTCAAGCGGCACGCCGTATTGCAAGGCAATGCTGGTCAACGTACCGATGCTGTCCATCAAACCGCCGATGGTTGAACCTTCCTTGGCCATCGTGATGAACAATTCGCCTGGCTGGCCGTCTTCAAACAGCCCCACGGTCATGTAGCCTTCGTGGCCGGCGATGTCGAATTTGTGCGTGACCGCCGTGCGCGTGTCGGTGAGACGGCGACGCAGTGGTTTGCCGGCCTCGGCGCGCAGGGCGACGACTTCGGTTTCGAGTTCCTTGATGCGGGACACCAGCGGGGCGGCCTCGGCGGAGACTTTTTCGCCACCATCGTTGGTTTTTTTGGTGTTAAGCGGCTGTGAACGTTTTGAGCCGTCGCGGTAAATGGCCACGCATTTGAGCCCCATTTTCCACGCCTGCACGTAGGTGTCGCGGATTTCCTCCACCGTGCATTCTTTTGGCATGTTGACGGTCTTGGAAATGGCGCCGCTGATGAACGGCTGAGCGGCGGCCATCATCTTCAGGTGCGCCAGATAATGAATGCTGCGTTTGCCTTTGAAGGGTTTGAACGCGCAGTCAAAAACCGGCAGATGTTCCGGTTTCAGCCCGCTACGCACGGTTTTGCCGTTCTCTTCAACGTCTTCAATCGTGTCGAATTTTTCGATGTGGGCGATGATGTTCTTGATTTCCGCCTCGCCGTAGCCAAGGCGGCGCAACGCGTCCGGCACGCCACGATTGACGATTTTCAACATGCCGCCGCCGGCGAGGAGTTTGTATTTGACGAGTGCGATGTCGGGTTCGACGCCGGTTGTGTCGCAGTCCATCAGAAATGCGATGGTACCGGTCGGCGCGAGCACGGTGACTTGCGCGTTGCGATACCCGTGCCGCCGGCCTTTGGCCAGCGCGCCTTCCCACGTTTTGCGGGCTTCGTCCTTGAGATAACCGAATTCCTCGCTCGGATGAATGCCTTCGACGGCATCGCGGTGCAGTTGAATGACGCCGAGCGTGGATTCGACATTGTCCTGCTTGAACGGCTTGGAAACGTGCGCGCAGCGGGCGTCGCGGTAACCCGGAAACGGGCCGATGCCGGCGGCGATTTCCGCGCTTTGCTCGTAGGCGTGGCCGGTCATAATGGCCGTGATGGCGCCGGCAAGGGCGCGGCCTTCGTCGCTGTCATACGGCAGGCCGTAACTCATGCAGAGTGAGCCGAGGTTGGCGTAACCCAGGCCAAGCGTGCGGAAGATGTGCGAGTTTTCAGCAATGTCCTTGGTCGGGTAACTCGCGTTGTCCACGATGATCTCCTGCGCGGTGATGTAGATGCGCACGGCCGCCTTGAACCGTTTGACATCGAACGTGCCATCGTCGCGCTTAAACTTCATCAAATTGAGCGACGCCAGATTGCAGGCGGTGTTGTTGAGAAAGACGTATTCGCTGCACGGATTGGTGGAATGAATCGGCTCGGTGCCCTTGCACGTGTGCCATTTCTGGATCGCGCCGTCGTATTGCATGCCGGGATCGCCGCAAGTCCAGGTACCCTCGGCGATTTTGAACAACAACTTCGCCGCGTCCTTCTTTTCGAGCGGCTTGCCGGTGGTGATGGCGCGCGTCCACCATTCTTTGCCCGCGAGCGCCGCCTGCATGAATTCGTCGCTGGCGCGCACGGAGAGGTTTTCATTTTGATACATCACGCTGCCGTAGGCGTCGCCGTTATAGGAGCCGTCATAACCCTGTTCGATGAGCGCCCAGGCCTTCTTTTCCTCTTTTTGCTTGGCGTCAATGAATTCCTCGATGTCGCCGTGCCAGTCGCGCAACGTGTTCATCTTGGCGGCGCGCCGGGTTTTGCCGCCGGATTTCACGACGTTGGCGACTTGATCATAAACCTTCAGAAAACTCATCGGGCCGCTGGGCCGGCCGCCGCCGCTGAGCTTTTCCCGGGCGGAACGGAGCGGTGAAAGGTCCGTGCCGGTGCCGGAACCGTATTTGAAGAGCATGGCTTCGCTGTGGGCGAGGCGCATGATGTCCTCCATGTTGTCCGCGACCGATTGGATGAAGCAGGCGCTGCCCTGTGGATATTCGTATTGAGTCGTCGCGCGTTCGGCCTGGTGTGTCTTGCGGTTGTAAAACCAGTTGCCCTTGCCGGAATTCTTGCCGATGCCGTATTGATTGAACAGCCCGACGTTGAACCAGACCGGCGAATTGAACGCGCCGTATTGATTGACGCACAGCCAGGTCAGTTCCTCGTAGAAAATCTCACCGTCCGCCTTGCTGAAATAACCGTCCGCCACGCCCCAATCCGCGATGGTCCGGGAAATGCGGTGAATGAGCTGACGCACCGAGGTTTCGCGCTCGGAGGTGTGTTGCTCGCCATAAAAGTACTTCGAAACGACGACCTTGGTGGCCAGCAGCGACCACGACTTCGGCGCCTCGACGTTTTCCTGTTTAAAAATCACCTTGCCGGCGTCGTCGGTGATTTCAGCGGTGCGATGGTCCCATTCGATTTGGTCGAACGGCTTGACCTTCGCGTCGCTGAAAACACGCTCGACGCGCAATGTTTTTTTCGCCCTGCTCATGTCATTATCTTTAACGTTGCGTCCGGCGGCCACCGACGCCGTGCGGCGACGGCTTTTGTGCGGCGCTGGCGCCGTCACTTCTTCCCGTGCGTCAATCATGATATTCCTTTGTTAAAATGGTTGAAATTCCGTTTTCAGACAAATCGCCCGACCGCCTCAGAACAGAAGAACAGTCGGGAAATCATCTTTTTTGGCCTGCTTCCTGGGATTCTGCCAACTCGCTGATTTCCGGTAAAACCCCATTTAGTGGGCAACACTGCGACCTTATACCCAACATATAGTGGTGACAAGAAAAATTTTCAAAAAAGTTACGAGAACGATATTCCCCGGGTAAAAATCAGGAAAACCCCGCGTCTGCGTTGAAAAAGCGGTGACTTATTCGCCCTTGTGAACAAGCATCAACGTGACCTCTTTGGGCGGGACGAGGCAAATGCTCCGGGCCGTTTCCGGAACGACGGTTTGGGTTTGCGAATCGACTCGACCGTTTTTGGCCGTGGCTTCGGCACCAGCACGACCGGACACCCTTCGTAGCCGAAAGCACGTCGCATCTGGTCGGCCAGGTATTTTTTGTATTGGTCGGAAAGGAACTCGTCACGATTCACGAACAGCAGAAATGTCGGCGGCGCCTGTTTGACCTGCGTCGCATAGAAAAATTTCAAGCGATGCCCCTGGTCGCTGACCGGCTGGCGGCGTTCGACGGCGTCGCGCAACGTGCGGTTCAGGATCGCCGTCGGAATCTTTTGCTGCAACTGTGCGGTCACATAACGCACGGCCTCCAGCAGGCGGTCGAGGTGGAAACCGGATTTGGCCGAGGTGAAAATCACCGGCGCGTAATCGAGGAAGAATAATTTTTTCTGCACCCAGGAGCCGAATTCCGCCAGGGTGGACATTTCCTTTTCCTGTCCTTCGCGCCGTTCCTTCCGGTCGCGCCGGGCAATTTCCTCCTCGCGCGCCTGGCGGACGTTTTGCTCAAACAAATCCCATTTGTTGACGGCGATGATGCAGGCCTTGCGGTTCTCGACAATGACGTCGGCAATTTTTTTGTCCTGTTCCGTGATACCCATTTCTGCGTCCAGAACCAAAATGGCAATGTCGCAGCGCGCGATGGAATCCGCCGCGCGCTGGACACTGAAGAATTCAATCGAATCGTTCACGCGCCGGGTCTTTCTCATGCCGGCCGTGTCAATCAAAACGTATTTCTGCGTGGCAGTGACGCCCTCGCCGCTACTCTGGATTTTCACCTCGAACGGCACGTCAATCGAATCACGCGTCGTCCCGGGAGTTGGCGAGACAATGACGCGTTCCGATTGTGTTAAGGCGTTGATAATGGACGATTTGCCGACGTTGGGCCGGCCGATGATCGCCAGTTTAAAAGGGTCGAAGGTCGAAGGTCGAGGGTCGAGAGCCTGTGTCGTGTCTTCGGGCGTTTTTGCCCTCGACTCTCGACTCTCGACTCTCGACTCGGGTAACAGGGCAATCGCCGCCTCCATCAACTCGTTGATGCCGCTGCCGTGAATGGCGCTGACGGGAAAGATGTGCTCAAAACCAAGCGCGGCAAATTCGTCGGCGTCCTTTTCCGCGCGGCTTGTATCCACTTTGTTGGCGGCCACCAGGATGGTTTTTCCGCTCCGGCGCAGGCGGGCGGCGACTTCGCGGTCAAGCGGAACAATCCCTTCCTGCACGTTGACGACGAGAATGATTGAGCTGGCGGCTTCAATGGCCAGTTCGACCTGCTCCATGGCGGCTTTGATGATCACATCGTCGGATTTTTCGCGGCGCAACAGGCCGATGCCGCCTGTGTCCACGAGGGTGAAGGCGTGTCCCTGCCATTCGGCCTCGGCACTGATACGGTCGCGCGTGACGCCGGGCTGGTCATGGACGATGGCGATGCGCCGTCCAACAATGCGATTAAACAGCGCGGACTTGCCGACGTTGGGGCGGCCGACGATGGCAATCAGGTCAGGCATTTGCAGAGGATGAAACAGTTTGCGGCTGAGCGGAAGTTTTTCCGAATGATTAATTTCTCTTGCCTTCACGAATGATTGTGTCACAAAAGCCATAGCGAACTGCGGAAGGTTCGCTGCCTCACCAAAACCAACAAAAACCCTGAAAAAAGTCATTATTTATGAATGATACTGGAAATGCGGCAGCGGCTACGGCTCTGGGTCTGGGGATGATCCTGTTTATACTGTTAATCCTCGTCATCGCTGTGGCGGTTTATGTGTTCATCTGTTTTTGTTGCAAACGCATTTGTGAGAAGTGTGGTGTGAATCCGGGTATCCTGATTTGGATTCCCATTGCCAATCTGGTTCCCTTGTTGCAGGCGGCCAAAATGCCGGTTTGGATGATCATCCTTTTTCTCATCCCGATTGTCGGTTTGATCATTTCCATCATGATGTGGGTGAAAATCTGTCAGGCGCGGGGGAAAAGCGGCTGGCTGGTCATCCTGCTGTTCATTCCGATTGCAAACATTATCTTCATCCCCTACCTGGCATTTTCGGAATAAAAATTAATTCAGTTTGTAGATTAAACTCTTCGCGCGCCGGACCCAGACGCGGTCACGTTTGCGCTGGAACGCTGGCGCGTGGACATCGTCGCTCAAAACGTCCTTGAGTTCGGCGCGGGCGAGGTCGGGCTGGTTTTTGGCGAGGTAAAGTTCGGCGAGTTGAACTTTGGCGCGTGGATAGGAATGATTTTGCGTGATGTGCTGCCAGTAAAGCAACGCGTTATCGGTTTCGCCGAGGGCGGTCAGCGTTTCGGCCAGCGCCATCATGGTGTACCCGTAATCGTGTTCGGGCTTTTCTTTCATGACGCCTTCGAGGAGCGGACGCGCCTCGGCGGGGCGTTTCAGCCGGAGCAAACATTGGCCGAGATGTGCGCGGGCATCAATATCGTTGGGGTCGCGTTCGAGCGCAGCGCGATAACACTTCTCCGCCTCGGCCAGTTTGCCGCGTTGGAAATAAACATCCCCCAGTTGGAAATGATGGTAGGCGTTGTCCAAGTGATGGATTTGCGCCTGAAGTTCCTTGATGCGTTTGCGGCTTTGTGTGCCGGGCAGTTCAAATCCACGGGTAAGGGACGCCGCCGAAGCGCGATAGACGAAAAAGAAATAAAGCAGCGCCGTGATGCCCCAGCCGATAAAAATGAAGACCGCCCAAAGCCATTCCTGCCGCCGGATCGCGTCAATGAACATCCAGATTTGGAAGGCGAAGACCAACAGCAGCCAAACGTTGTGGAACAAATAATCAAAGTTCAGCAACTCTGAAATCAGCGAGGCGAACATGCGCGCCATTTTTAACGCAAAGACGCGAGGACGCAAAGAAACAAAACAAGGAGGGAAGATGGAAAACGGCAAACGTCGTATTTGGATTCATCTCCGGATCCTCAATTCCCGCTTTTACTTTGCGACTTCGCGCCTTTGCGTTAATGCTTCAGGAATGGTTTCCCGGAACATCAAAAGAGATTTGCGCCGCGCCTACAAACTGATGCGCGCGCGGTTTGGCCATCAACACTGGTGGCCGGGTGAAACTGCGTTTGAAGTCTGCATCGGGGCAATTCTCACGCAAAACACCGCGTGGACAAACGTCGAGCGTGCGATTGCCAATCTCAAGGCCGCGCGCGTGTTGGTACCGAAAAAACTGTTTGCGCTGCCGGAGTCGAAACTGGCGGCACTCATCCGGCCAGCGGGTTATTTCAACGTCAAGGCGCGCCGGCTGCGCTCGTTTCTACGCGTGCTCGTTGAAGATTTTGGTGGTGATTTGAGGCGATTGTTTGCCGGTGAAACTTCCATCGTCCGCGCGCGTTTGCTGGCCGTCAATGGCATCGGCCCGGAGACGGCGGACAGCATGTTGCTCTATGCGGGCGGGCATCACAGTTTTGTAATCGATGCCTACACGAAACGGATTTTTCAGCGGCATGAGTGGAGCCGGAAGGCAGAAGGCAGAGGGCGGAAGGCAGAAATCAGAAATTCAAAGCCGGGCGAATATCATGAATTGAAGATGCTTTGTGAATCGGCGCTGAATCAAAGGGAGGGCGCGGCGCGGCTGGATTACTGGCAGGATTATCATGCGCAACTGGTGATGGTGGGCAAGCATTTCTGCCGGACCCGCGTGCCGCGTTGTGAACAATGCCCGCTCAGACCGTTGCTCCCGTAAAAATTGAATAAAAACGATGCAGGGGTGTCCATTTCTGCGAACGAACTGTTCGCTTGTTTTCGGTGTGGTTCGCGATAATTATCTGCGGGGCTGCCAGCATGAATCCAACGCTCATCATCGTGCCGACTTACAATGAACGGGAAAATCTCCTGCGCATTGTGCCACGGCTGCTGGCGTTGCCGGTAAAGGTGGATTTGCTGGTCGTGGACGGCAATTCATCCGATGGCACGGGCGAAATCGCCGATGGACTGGCAACCAAACACCCCGAAATCCACGTTGTGCATGAGGCGAAAAAGAATGGGCTGGGCCGCGCGTACATTGCCGGGTTCAAATGGGCGCTGGCCCACGGCTATGAGTTCGTTTTCGAAATGGACGGTGATCTTTCCCACAATCCGGATGACGTGCCGTTGTTTCTCGATACCGCCAAAAACGCCGACGTGGTGCTTGGTTCGCGTTATACCGGCGGGGTGCGCGTGTTGAATTGGCCGCTCAAGCGTCTGCTGCTGAGCCGGTGCGCCGGCATCTACGTCTGGCTGGTCACCGGAATGCCGTTCACCGATCCCACCGGCGGCTACAAATGTTTCCGCCGCCGCGCATTGCAGGCCATCAACCTCGACGTGATCAAATCCGACGGCTACAGTTTCCAGATCGAAATGACGCACCGGCTCTGGCGCGACGGTTTTCGCGTCGTTGAGGTGCCGATCACCTTTACCGAACGCGTCGAGGGCAGTTCCAAACTGACACGCCACATTATCAACGAGGCGTTCTGGATGGTCTGGCGGCTGTGGCTGCAAAACGGCTTCCGGCGCAAACCGCGCATAAAAACCTGAACGTTTCCAAAGCGATTCCGTCAAACACTAAAATAAAAGAAAACGCCATGAAAATGATCTTTTTTACAACACTGGCCATCGCCAGCATGGCTTTGCTGACCGTTCCGGCTCGCGCGACGCAAATGCCCAAAATCGGTGACACGGCGCCGCTTTTTACCGGTCAGGACCAGGACGGCAAAACGGTGAACTTGGCCGACTTGATCGGTAAAAAGATTGTGTTGCTGTACTTTTACCCGAAAGACTTCACGCCCGGTTGCACCAAAGAGGCCTGCGGTTTTCGCGACCGCATGGGAGAGTTGCAGAAAGACAATGTTGAGGTTGTCGGTGTCAGTTTTGATTCCGCCGCCAGCCACCAAAAATTCATCGCCGAATATAAATTGAACTTCCCGTTGCTGGCCGATCCCGACGGAAAAATCGTGGACCTTTACGATGTACGGATGGACCACCTCAGTATGGCGCACCGCGTCAGTTTTCTCATCGGACTGGACGGCAAAATTGCCCAGGTCACCGACGCGGGCAAGCCCGAAATTCATTTCGAGCAGATGAAGGCGGCCATCGCCACCTTGACCAGGAAGTAAAACCGTTGGAGAAAAACCTTTTTCATCCGCTTCACGCATTTTAACCTGCCTTTGTGCCACTTCAAATCGGCGACCGGCTGGGTTTGCCCATTGACGACATAGCGTTTGGCGGCGAAGGCGTCGGACGTGTGAACGATTTTGTCGTGTTTGTCCCGTTCGTGCTGGTTGGCGAAGTGGTTGAAGTCGAAATTACCGAGGTCAAAAAACATTTTGCGCGGGCTAAATTGCTGCGGGTCGAAAGATCCTCGTCGGACCGAGTCGAGCCGGCTTGCCGTTACTTCGGCAAATGCGGCGGCTGCCAGTACCAACACGTTGAATACACGGCGCAATTGCGGCTCAAACAAAAGCAAATCGCTGATTTGTTTGAACGGGTTGGAAAATTTCCCCCCGACCTGGTCGCCTCGGTGGTTCCCTGTCCACAGCCGTTTGGCTATCGCAATCGCATCATGGTTCGCAGTCAGTGGAACAAGCCGGAACAAAAATTGAACATCGGTTTCGTGCGCTGGGACTGCGGTTTGGTCGAGGACATTGAAGAATGCAAAATCGCCGAGCCCGCCCTGAACGAACAACTCCAACACGTTCGCGCGCATCCGCCGCCGCGGGGCGGTTTGAAGGTCGTGTTGCGCACGCAGCCGGAAAACTGGGACGTTCCCCCGGATTCATTTTTCCAAAATAATTTTTTCCTGTTGCCCAGGCTGGTCGAAACCGTGCGGGAATTTCTTTCCGCCGCCGGTTCGCGGCATTTGGTGGATTTGTATTGCGGGGTCGGCTTTTTTGGAATCGAGTTGGCGGACGCGGTCGAAGCCTTCATCGGCGTGGAATACGACCAGCGCGCAATCAAATCGGCGCGTCGCAACGCCGCGTCGCGCAAAGTCGGCAACGGGGAGTTTGTGGCAAAGGCGGTCGAGGACGTTTTACCGGAATTGTGGAAGCAAATTTCGCCGCCAATCACAACGGTTTTGCTCGATCCACCGCGCAAAGGTTGTTTGCCGCAGACGTTGCAAATGTTGCGTGAAGCCGGGCCGGCGCAGATCATTTACGTTTCCTGTCATCCGGCGACGATGGCCCGGGACTTGAACATTTTATGCGCGGACGGTGTCTTTGATTTGGCGCGCGTGCAACCGCTGGATATGTTTCCTCAAACGCAACATGTCGAATGCGTGGCGGATTTGCGTGCTCGGGAAAAGCTTGCCAAGCCGCTCAACATGGATTCAACTGAATAAACCCAATGATGATGGACGCGCAAACGGATCCGCGGAAAAATTTCGTTCCGCGCGTGTTGCCCTGGTTGCTCGCGGCGGCGGCGTTGGTGGTCTATTTGGTGACCCTCAGTCATGGGGTGTCGTTGTTCAATCTCACGACGGTGGCCAAAGCATCCGGTTGGACGTGGGAGCCGGAAATTTACCAACCCCTTTCGTTGGCCGTCACTTATCCATTCCACTGGCTGCCGGTGTCACAGATTCCGCTCGCTTTGAACGTGTTTTCCGCGGTGTGTGCAGCCTTGGTGCTCGGTTTGCTGGCGCGGTCGGTTGCAATTTTGCCGCATGATCGGACCGACGCCCAGCGGAGACGCGAACAGAGTCCTTTTTCCTTGCTGACCATTCGGAACGCCTGGTTGCCTCCGGTTTTCGCCGTGGTGGTATGCGGATTGCAACTTACTTTTTGGGAGTACGCGACGAATCACACGGGCGAAATGTTCAACCTGCTGCTGTTTGCCTTCGTAATTTGGTCGTTGCTAGAATACCGGCTCGACGAACGTGAGGGGCGGCTGTTTCTGGCCGCGTTCGCGTATGGTGCGGGCATGACCAACGATTGGGCGATGGTGTGTTATTTCCCGGTATTCCTCACGGCCATCATTTGGATTCGCGGCCTGAGTTTCTTCAATCCGCGGTTTTTTGGACGGCTGTTATTCTGCGGGTTGGTGGGAATATCGTTCTATTTGTTGCTGCCGCTGGCGGTGGCGGTTTCGGGGAAAATGCCGGTGACGTTCTGGGAGACCTTGCAATTGAATTTGTCTTCGCAGTTCTCAGTGGCGGGAGCCTTTTTTAACAACGGGAGCATCCGAGACACACTCGGGTTGATGTCGTTAAGTTCATTGGCACCGGTATTGATGCTGGCAATCCGCTGGCATGCTTCCTTCGGCGACACCAGTCAGATGGGCCGGGCGCTGGCGACTCTGATGTTCCACTTCGTGCACGCAGTCTTTCTGATTGTCTGCATTTGGGTTGCCTTCGACCCACCCTTCAGTCCCCGGGAAAAGGGTTTTGGGCTGACGCTTTACTATTTAAGTGCGCTGTGCGTTGGTTATTACAGCGGATATTTTTTACTGGTGTTTCGAAATGAACTCGGCACCCGTTTTCAACAACGCGGATTGGCCCAATTTAATTTTTTGAACTTTCTGGTGGTGGTTGGCCTGGGGCTGATTTTCGTTTCGGCCATTGCGGGGTTGTTTTATAAAAATACGCCGCTAATCCGGGAGGTGAACGACCACACGCTCTCACGTTACAATTCGCTGATAGTGCAGAGCCTGCCGGCCGCGGGCGGCATATTGTTGAGCGATGACCCGCAGCGTTTGTATCTGACCGAGGCCGCGCTTGCCCGCGACGGCCGGGCGAAGGATTTCATTTTCCTGGACACGCAGTCTTTGGTTTGGCCGGCCTACCACAAATTTTTGCACGAGAGATATCCGGCGAGGTTTCCGGATACGGTCGTTGCCGCCGAAACCAATAGCATCAGTCCGCTGCACCTCTTCACCCTTTTGGAGACGCTGGTCAAAACCAACGAACTGTACTACCTGCATCCCAGCTTCGGCTATTACTTTGAAGGGTTTTATCTGGAATCGCATGGCTTGGTTTACCGGCTCAAAACACTGCCGCCCGATACGCTGTTGCCGCCGCTGCCGGACAAGGATGAAATCGCCGAAAATGAAGCGTTTTGGTCGCAAGCGGAAACGCACGCGCTTGCGCCCCTTGAAGGTTACCTGGCTGCTCCCCAACCGGATGCGGCCCGGACTTGGGGCGGAAAATTGCTTTCTTTATTGCACACGCCGCGAGAACAAAATCTAAATGCTGTCGTCGCCGGAAGTTATTACTCACGCGGCCTGGATTATTGGGGCGTTGAAATGCAACGCGCCGGTGATCTCATCATGGCCGCCGCACATTTTGAAATGGCACAAAAACTCTATCCTGACAACGTTGTCGCCCAGATCAATCTCCAGTTCAACCACAGTCTGCAAACGGGCGAGAAAGTGCCGGTGGATTTGGCCAAAACCAGGCTCGACCAGTTTGGCCGATATAATGCATGGGACAAGATACTTGGTGTCGAGGGTCCGTTCGACGAGCCGAGTTTTTGTTTTGAGAATGGCCTCGTCTGGATACGAAATGGATTCTTTCGCCAGGCGCTGGCATTGTTTACGCGCGTCTGCCAGCTCGAGCCGGAAAACCTGCCCGCGCGGCTTTGGCTTGCTCAACTTTATGATTTCAACCGTTTACCCGATCGCGCGCTGGCGGTGGTTCAGGACATCCGCAGACAACCGGAGAAATTCCCGCTCGACGAGGACGGTAAAATGCAACTCGCTGTCATAGGAACTGCCGCATATTTTCAGAAGGACGATCTCGCCCGGGGCACGCAGTTGCTCGAAACTGAAATCGCGCGCAATCCGACAAATAACGCCTTCTTTACAACCGCCGTGCAATTTTATACGGCCAAGGGTCTCTTTACCAATGCGCTCGCAGCCATTGACTCCCGATTGCGGGACTCTCCTGACGACGTAAACTGGTTGTTCAGCAAGGGCTACGTTTACATCCAGCTTAAAGACTATGACAAAGCAATTGATGTGCTGACGCATGTCCTGTCCCTGCAAACCGACAACAGCGGCGCGCGGTTCAATCGTGCCATTGCTTATCTTAACAACGGCAAACTCGACGAGGCCCGCGCCGATTATGAACAACTGGGCCGGACCTACACCAATTCGTTCCGGATTGACTACGGCCTCGGCGAAATTGCCTGGCGCCAGCGCAAGACCAATGACGCCATCAAATATTACAAATTCTATCTGGCCAACGCGGACACCAACACCGCCGAGGCGACCAATATCATCCAGCGGCTCCACCAACTCGGGGGTTCGTCACACTGAAACTTGCCGGCGGCGCCCGCGGGTCCCGCCGGAGACCACCGCGCTAATCCTCCAGTTCATTCGAGATTTGTTTTCTTTCGTGTGCTTCGTGGGTTGCGTGGTTAAAGTTGGCTTGTGAAACTGCTTTTCATCGGCGACATCGTGGGGCAGCCCGGCCGGCGCGCGGTCAAGGAACTCCTGCCCAAACTTCGCGAACAGCACGCGCTCGATTTCGTCATCGCCAATGGTGAAAACTCCGCCGGCGGCTCCGGTATCACGCCCAGGACCGCCGGGGAAATTTTTTCTGCCGGCGTGGACGTCATTACCAGTGGCGACCACTTGTGGGACCAGAAGGAAGTCATGGAATTGCTCGCGAACGAAAAACGCTTTCTCCGTCCGCTCAATTATCCCGCCGATGTTCCCGGTCGTGGCAGCGGTCTCTTTGAAGTCCAAAGTCCAGGGTCCAGGGTCCACAGTCCCCTTTCGATCGCCGTCTTGAATGCGCAAGGCCGTACGTTCATGCCGCCGCTGGAACATCCCTTTCTCCTCGCACTCGACGAAGTGAAACGATTGCGCGAACGGACCCCAATCATCTTCGTGGATTTTCACGCCGAGGCGACCTCGGAAAAAATCGCGTTCGCGCGTTTTCTCGACGGGCACGTGAGTGCGGTGGTGGGCACCCATACGCACGTGCAGACGGCAGACGAGCAGATTTTCCCCGGCGGCACGGCGTATTTGAGCGACGCCGGGTTTACCGGTCCGCACGAAAGCGTTTTGGGCCGCGAGATTGAGCCGGTCATAAAACGGTTCCTGACCGGCATGCCCCAGCGATTTGAAGTGGCGAAAGACCGCGTACGGCTCCATGGCGCATTGATAGAAGTTGACGATGTCAGCGGCAAGGCGATTGGAATTCAACGCGTATCGGAAATTCTGAACCGCTAGTCTTTGGCTATCATCTTGCGCCTGTGCCAAATACCGATCCTGCCAGGGCAATACCCCAATCCGTGTTGACGGCGGCGAATCCGGTGGTAGGTTTTTCTGGAATTTAGAACCCGTGAACCCATGAATAAGTTTATCAAAGGCAGGAGTCTTGTCATCCCCCAGGCGTTGACGCCCGGGAAATCCCTTGCCACCGCCACCCAAAGATTTGTCATCGCCAATGGGCTGGCCTTGATGACGCTGATTGTGTTCGTCCTGGCACCGCCGGTCCAGGCCATGACCATCAATGTGACCTATGATTCTAGTGTGACCAGTCTGGCCAATGCCGCTCAAGTGGAAACAGCCTTTGCCGCGGCCGCGCAGACGATTCAGAATCTTTACACCAATCCGATCACCGTCAACATCACCGTTTTTTTCAGCAGCGGTGTGAACCTTGGCCAGAGCAGTACGCAATTGACAGGGAACCCCGCCTACGCCGATTTGACCAATGCCCTGTGCGCCGTCCGGAGTACCGCCGCCGACAGCAATTCCGTCGCCAGCCTGCCGCCCAACGATCCGACTGGCGGTACCTGGTGGATTCCAACGGCGGAAGCCAAGGCGTTGGGGTCGATAGGTGGCTTTGTGTACGTTGCGCCGGACGATCCAAGCCAGGACGGTTCAATCTATTTCGCCTCTCTCGTCAGTTACACCTTTGACCCCAATAACCGGGCGGTGTCGGGCAAATATGATTTCATCGGCGTGGCTGAGCATGAACTCACCGAGGTTCTCGGTCGAATCTTTGGCCTCAACTACAATTTCACCGGGAATCTGCCCTACGACCTCTTCCGGTTCACCAGCAGCGGCACGCGCAGTCTCAACGCCAACGACACGGGCGTTTATTTCTCCGTGAATGACGGCGTGACGTCGCTGAAATCCTTCTACCCGAACGTCACCCTCGGAGACGTTCAAGACTGGCAGTCGAGCACTCCTCCGGATTCTTTTGACGCGTTTGTCTCTTCCGGCCATGAATTGATTCTGTCCTCGGCCGACCTCACCGCGCTCGACATCCTGGGTTTCAATCTGAATTTTCACCCGCCGCGCGTGAAGGGTGTGAAATTGGGCGACGGAACTTTCCAAATCAGCTTCACCAACGCACCGGGACTGGGATTCGCGGTCCTGGGCAGCACGAATATTGCCTTGTCCGTGAGCAACTGGACCGTTCTGGGCGCGCCGACCGAGAGTCCGGCCGGCCAGTACCAGTTCATCGACTCGGCGGCGGCCAGCAACCAAAAACGTTTCTATCGCGTGAGTTTGCCCTGATTTTGACCTGGGAAAAACAGCCGGGGCAGCATGAATTTCCCGCGCCCGTAACGGGCTACTTGAGCTTTTGAACCACACTCGTGGTTTCGTGGTAATCCACCGTGCGATTGACAATCACCTCGCGGCCTTCCAGATGCCAGTGCACTTCGTACGGGAACCAGAGTCCGTCGGGGGTCCGCACGCGTTCAAACCCGTAGTTGAATTTCCAGACCGCGCCGATAAGTCCCCAGCCGACATTCACCTGCCGCGTTAAATGTAAATCGGCCTTCACGAGACTATAATCGGTTGCATCCACCCAGATCCGGCCTGCGGCCTTGTTGATGAAACGCTCCTTGAGATTCTGCTCCGGCAATGGTTTGTTGGCCGGAATAAAATCAATCACCCAGGCCGGCCGGCCATTCAACAATTCGCGCCCGACGATGGTGAATTCGAAGCGGTTGACCAAATCCTGGTTCAAGAGGAAGTCGCTTTTTTTAAGCTGCTGTCCGCGGACGTTGGAATGAGTGTCGGAGACGGCTTCAGTTTTTTCCGGAGCGACTGGCTTGGGGTTGGCGGCCGTTACGGGCGCAGGCGGCGCTGCGGTTGGAACATGGACGCTGGTGCTCGCGTTGTATTTTTTTAACTGGCCGGCTGAATTTCGGAATTCAGTGACCTTGGTGCGGGTGTAGCGATAGCGCTCGTCGAAGGTGCGGTCATTGTCGGCTTCGCCTTTTGCCCGTTGCACCACGTGTTGCAGCAACGAGGCAAAGGTCGGCAACGGCGCGTTGGTATTGGCCGCGAACAGGGAAACCGG
>Ga0265338_10004675_pt1 | contig 18369 bp, 21 predicted proteins | sample 42126metaG_FD_193579 | JGI IMG/M metagenome (GOLD analysis project Ga0265338, IMG submission 193579) | Rhizosphere microbial communities from Carex aquatilis grown in University of Washington, Seatle, WA, United States - 4-21-26 metaG | ecosystem: Host-associated > Plants > Roots > Rhizosphere... | reverse complement strand
ACGTGGCACGATCCGTCTCCGTCGACCGAGGCGAGGATCTGGCTCTGGGCGCTCGTCCCGCCGCTCGTGCTGATCGTCGTCGGCTGGATCGCCGTGAGGCTGCCGCACGGGTTCTACGTCTCGTGCGTCGCGGCGATCGTGATCGCGCTGGCCGTCGTGCACAGGGTCAACCTCTGGACGCTGCACCACACCCTCCGCTACCCGTGGGGCGTCGACCTGATCCCGAAGACGAACGTCGCGTCCAACCGGTACGACCCCGGCGAATGGGAGCGAGAGGCACGCGCGACCGCCCTCAGCCTCTCGCACTGGACGATCGCGATCGCGGCAATCGCGATCGTCGTCGCCGCAACCGCGGCGAGCCGCCGGCGCTACTTCGCGCGCCAGCCCGCAGAGCTGTTCGGCCCGGTCGAGAGCATCCACGCGGTGGACTCGACGACGCCCGGGCTCGGCGACCCGGCCGACCAGTCGCTAACGCCGTTCGAGTAGCGCGCGCGCCGTGTCGTGCACGGACTCGTCTTGCTCCTGCCAGAGGCGCTCGGCGAGGTAGGCGAGCACGTCGCGGATCGAGACGATCCCGACGAGGTTGCCGTCCTCGACGACGGGGAGATGCCGGAGCCTGCGCTCCTTCATCAGCTGCGCCGCCTCGAAGATGCCGTCGTCGACGGAGATGGTGGCCAGGCTCGACGTCATCACCTCGCTGAGCGGCAGCGTGTCGAAGTCGACTCCCTCGCCGGCGAGCCGGAGCACGTCGCGCTCGGTGAAGATGCCGGCCAGCGCAGGTCCGTCGCAGACGACGACCGAGCCGACCCCGGCGTCGAGCATCTTCCGAATCGCCGCACCCGCCGTCTCGTCCGGAGCCGCCGTGACGAGCTGTACCCGCATCAATCCACCGATCTGCATCGCGCCCACCTCCGTTTCGTGCTGGTGACAATCGCCACGATATCGGTCACGCCGAGGCTGCGCCAGTCTCGGCCCGAAGTTGTCCGCTTTCAGCTATCGTTAACCCAGTTGACGATATACCCGGTTAACGATATGACGAGCGCAAAAACCAGACCGCAGACCGACACGCTCACCGTCGCCGACGGCCTCCGCCCCGTGCTGCTCCGGATCAACCGCGAGCTCCGTCGGGAGACGCGCGCCGGCGGCGCCTCGCCGGAGCATGTCTCGCTCCTCGTCGCGGTCAAGTACTCGCCCGGGATCGGCGTCCGCGAGCTGGCTGCGCGCGAGCGCATCTCCGCGGCCGCGATGTCGAAGCACGTCGACCGGCTCGAGCGCGACGGACTCGTCACGCGCACGCCGAGCGAGCAGGACCGCCGCCGCGTCGGGCTGACGCTCACGGACGAGGGACAGCGGATTCTGCGCGGGGTCCGCTCACGGCGCACCGCGTGGCTCGTGTCGCGGCTCGGCGAGCTGAGCCCGGAGGAGCTCGCGGCCGTCGAGGCGGCGGTCGGGCCGCTCGCGCGTCTGCTCCACGACGGGGACGGTCGATGACGGCCGGACCCGTTCGGCAGCCATCGACTGCCGCACTCGTCCGTCTGAACAACCGGACCTTCTCCAGCTTCCGCTACCGCAACTACCGCCTCTTCTTCGCGGGCCAGACCGTTTCCCAGATCGGCTCGTGGATGCAGCGCATCGCGCTGGGCTGGTTCGTGTTCCAGTTGACGCATTCCGCGTTTGCGGTCGGCGTGATGGCGCTGGCGACGTTCCTGCCGTTCACGCTCTTCGGCCTGTTCGCGGGTGTGCTCGCCGACCGGCTCGACGCGCGGCGCACGGTGATCGCCACGCAGGCGGGTCAGCTCATCACCGCGTCTGCGCTCGCCGCGATCGCGATCGCCGGGATCGCGCAGCCGTGGATGCTCTACGTGATCGCGTTCGTGACCGGTTGCGTGCTCGTCCTCGACGTGCCCTCCCGCCAGCAGCTCACGTACCGGATGGTGGGCCGCGAGGACCTGCCGAACGCGATCGCGCTCAACTCGAGCCTGTTCAACGCGTCACGCGTGTTCGGCCCCGCGGTCGCGGGCCTGCTCTACGGGTTCACCGGCGCAGGCGTCTGCTTCCTCGTCAACGCGATCAGCTTCCTCGCCGTGCTGCTCAGCCTGTTCGCGATGCGCACGCGCGACTTCTTCCCGCTCGCGAAGTTCGAGCGCCCGGAGATCTGGCGCGGCACCCGCGAGGGACTCGTGTACGTCCTCCACCAGCGGCGGATGCTCGTCGTGCTCGGACTGACGGTCGTGCTCAGCACGTTCGCCTTCAACTTCAACGTCACGCTGACGGTGCTCGCGGGCCAGACGCTGAACACGAACGCGCAGGTGTACGGCATTCTGTCGGCGCTGTTCGGCGCAGGCGCGCTCGTCGGCGCGCTCGCTGCGGCGTCGCTCGGTCGCGCCTCGACGCGGGTCCTGCTCATCGGCGCAGTCGTCTTCACCGGATCGGAGCTGCTGCTCGCTCCGGTGACGACGCCGTGGCTCGCCGGGCTCCTTCTGTTCGTGACGGGCGCGGGCTTCACGGCGTGGTCGGCGAACTCGAACGCGTCGATGCAGCTGGCAGCGCCGGATCACCTGCGCGGGCGGATCATCGGGCTCTACTTCTACGCCTTCAACGGCACAGGCCCGGTTGGCGGGCTGCTCGCCGGCTGGCTCTGCGCCAAGGGCGGAACCGAGCTCGCCTTCGCCGTCGCCGGCGTCGTCGGCCTCGCCGGCACCGCGGTCGCGGCCGTACAGCTCCGCCCCAAAAGGGGGATTCGAATCCCGCGAAGGGCGCAGCAGCGGGCAGAGCTGGGTCGCGCCGCGTAAGCGGCGCAAGTTTCACCGGGGGGCGGCATCTCTATCTTCGGGCCGGGCGGTGGGCCGCAGCCCGCCCGGCCCTTTCTTTCTAGATCACCTCCAGAGCCGCTTCGGCGCTGTAGGTGTGCGCGACGCGGCGCCGCGGTGGAAGATCCGTTCACGCTGCAGCGGAATCAGCCGCTCGCGGGAGTGCAGCCGATCACGTAGACGTCGTACGTGCGGCGCGCGACGGTCGAGGCTGCTCCACGCCAGCCTCCTCGCAACCACCTGATCCCACCCGAGAGCGCGCAACTGCCGCGAAGATATGCGCATCGACGCCTTCCGCACATCGGACGAGCGCTTCGCCGCGCTCCCGGACTACCCGTTCGAGGCCCACTGGCTCGACGTCGACGGGCTGCGCATGCACTACGTGGACGAGGGAGAGGGCGACCCGGTCCTGCTCCTGCACGGCGAGCCGACGTGGTCGTTCCTCTGGCGGAAGATCATTCCGCCGATCGCGGCGCGCCGGCGCGTGATCGCACCGGATCTGATCGGCTTCGGCCGCTCCGACAAGCCGACCGAGATCGGCTGGTATTCGTACGACCGGCACGTCGCCTCGATCGAGCGGCTCGTCGTCGAGCTCGGGCTCGAACGGCTGACCGTCGTCGTGCACGACTGGGGCGGTCCGATCGGTCTGCGCGTCGCCGTCGAGAACGACGCGCGGGTCGACCGGCTCGTCATCCTCGACACCGGGATCTCCGCGGGACGGCCGCCGAGCGAGATGTGGCTCCGCTTCCGCGCGGTCGTGCGCGAAGTCGGCGGCGATCTCGACATCGGCCGACTCGTCGAGGCGGGGACCGCGCAGGGTCTGGCCGACGACGTCCGCGCGGCCTACGACGCGCCGTTCCCGACGGCGGAGTCGAAGGCGGGCGCGCTCGCGTTCCCCGAGCTCGTCCCGACCGAACCGGAGCATCCGAGCACGGCCGCCATGAACCGCGTGCGCGACGCCCTCGTCTCGTGGGAGAAGCCGGCGCTCGTCGTCTGGGGCGCCGACGACTCCGTCCTGCCGGTGCGCGTGGCCGAGCGGTTCGTCGAGACCATCCCCGGCGCCACGGGACCGGAGCTCGTCGACGGCGCATCGCACTTCCTCCAGGAGGACCGTCCGGCCGAGGTGGCCGCGCACATCCTCGGGTTCCTGCCGTGAGAACGCTCCTGCTCGTCCTCGTGCTCACGATCGGCGCCCTGGCCTACGACGGACTGAGCGCAGGCGGCGTCCCGGCGCAGAAGCTCTACGCCGGCCCCTACCTCCACGTGGACGGGCGGCAGCTCGCGTACCGGCGCTGGGGGACGCACGGAACACCGGTTGTGCTGATCGGCGGGTTCGTCGAGCCGTCCGACGTCTGGCGGAAGCTCGGCCCGCTGCTCGGCCGCACGCACCGCGTGTACGCGCTCGACCTACCGCCGTTCGGATACAGCGAGCGGAAAGGCCCGTACACGCTGACGACGTGGCTCGACGAGATCGAGGGCTTCGAGCGGGCGCTGGGGATCGTGCGGCCGACGCTCGTCGGCCACTCGCTCGGCGCCGCCGACGTGGTCGGCGAGGCGCTGCGGCATCCCAAGGCGCTGCGCGGGATCGTCCTGGAGGACGGCGACGCGATCCGCAGCAGCGGCGCCCCCTCCTGGGTTGCCGACCTCTTCGTCGACCCGTACCTCACCGCGATCTACCGCATCGTCACCGGCTCGGACTGGGTCTTCCGGCGGGCGCTCAAAGGCGCGTACGGACCGAACGCGCCGAAGCTCACCGCCGCGGAGCTCGAACGCTGGCAGCGACCGTTCCGCGTCGCGGGCACCGCGTCGGCGTTCAAGCAGATGCTGCCGAACGGAATCGCAGGGTGGACGCTCGCCGATCTGCGCCGCGTCCACGGCGTGCCTGTCGTCGTCGCGTGGGGCTCCCACGACACCGTCGACTCGGTGAGCGCCGGCCGCGCGTCCGCGACGGCACTCCGCGCGCCGTTCGTCCTCCTTCCGCCCGCGGGTCACCTGTCCATGCTCGTCGACCCGACCGGGCTGGCCGCAGCGATCGAGCGCGTCGCACACCGATGACTTCTCCGGCGGCAGGACTACAGTGAGATTCGCCGGCGTGTCCCGTCTGACGATCAATCCGGAGTCCCGCCTCGCCGCGGCGTTCGTCGCCGGCGGCGTCGTCCTGATCGCCGTCTACTTCGCCTTCCCGGCGGGGGGCGACGCGCAGTCGGCGATCTACGACACCCTCGGCGTCCTGTCGGTGCTCGCCATCCTCTGGGCGATCCGCCATTACCGGCCGGAGACGCCGCTCCCGTGGATCCTCTTCGCGCTCGGCAACCTCTCGTTCGTCGTCGGCGACATCATCTTCGACGTCAATCCCGACATCTCGTCGCCCTCGGTCGCCGACGGCTTCTACCTCGCCGGCTACCCGTTGATCGCAGCCGGGCTGATCTTGCTCTTCGTCCACGCAGGCGGCCACCACCGCCGTGCTGCGGTCGCCGAGGCCGGCATCGCCACCTTCGCGTTCGCGCTCATCCAGTGGACATTCGTCATGCACCCGGCGTTGACGGGGAGCGGCACGTACGCGTCGCGTGTGGTCGCCGCGACGTATCCGGCCGGCGACGTCGTCCTGCTCGCAGGCTTCGCCGGCTTCCTCGTCTCGCCGGCCTGGCGGAAGCCCGCGTTCTGGCTCCTCCTCGCCGCGGTCGCGTCGCTTCTCATCGGAGACGAGATCAACGGCCTCGCGAACAGCTACACCGCCGGCAGCGGCGTCGACGCCACATGGATGCTCTCGTATGTGCTCTTCGGCGCTGCGGCGCTGCATCCCTCGATGCGCGAGCTGGCCGAGCCGCGACGCGCCGCAAGGCTCCGCGTCAGCACGTGGCGGATCGTGCTCCTGACAGCGGCGATGCTGTCGCCGGCCGCGGTCCTGCTCATCCAGTACACGCGTGGCGAGAACCTCGAGATCCCGGCGGTGGTCACGGCGGAGGTGGCGATCTCGCTACTCGTCATGTGGCGGCTGACGGGGATCGTGCGCGCGCTCGAGCGGCTGCGCATGCGCGAGCGCCAGGCGCGCGCGGAAGCTGAGGCCGCCCGTGAGCAGCTTTCGCAGCAGAACGAGCTCCTGCTCGAAGCCGACCGGCTGAAGGACGAGTTCGTCGCGCTCATCTCACACGACCTGCGGACGCCGCTGACGTCGATCGTCGGATACACGGAGCTCGCGCTGGACGACGAGATGGAGCCGCCGCTCGACGAGGAGCGACGCTCGTACCTCGAGGTCGTCGCGCGCGGCTCGGAGCGCCTGCTACGCCTCGTCGACGATCTGCTGTTCGTCGCGCGGCTGCAGGCCGGCAAGGGACTTCAACTCGAGCTGAAGGAGCTCGATCTCGCCGCGGTGGCCGCCCAGGTCGTCGACGAAGCGCAGCCGCGCGCGGCGACGAAGTCGCTGACGCTGCGCGCCGTCGCCGACGGCCCGGTGATCGTCGAGGCGGACAAGGGACGGCTCTTCCAGCTGCTCGAGAACCTCATCTCGAACGCGATCAAGTTCACGCCGAAGGACGGGACCGTGGAGGTGCGCGCGTCGGTGGCGCGCGACGGCGGCGTCCTCGAGGTGAGCGACACGGGTGTCGGCGTGACTCCGCGCGAAGCGGACCGGATGTTCGAGCGCTTCTTCCGCGCGTCGAGCGCCGTCACGAACCAGGTGCCCGGCACCGGGCTCGGGCTGTACATCGCGCGCGCCATCGCCGAGGCGCACGGCGGCCGCATCTCGGCGACGAGCGACGTCGGCCAGGGCACGACCTTCCGCATCGAGCTCCCCGCGCACGCGACCCCGCAACAGGCCGACGGAGTGCTCGTCGCATGAGCGAGCCGCTCGTCGTGCTCGTCGCCGACGACGACGACGACATCCTGCTGCTCGTGACGACGCGGCTGCGCCGGGACGGCTTCACCGTGATCCAGGCCCGGGACGGAGACGAGGCGCTCGACGTCGCGCTCGAGCGGCGTCCCGCGATCGCCGTGCTCGACATCGGCATGCCTGGCCTCGACGGTCTCGACGTCGTGCGCGCGATCCGCGCCGACGACGCGACGAAGGACATGCGGGTGATCCTGCTCACGGCGAAGGCACAGGAGTCAGACGTCCGCCGCGGCTTCGAGGCCGGCGCCGACGCGTACGTGAAGAAGCCGTTCAGCCCGGCCGACCTGTCGGCTCGGGTGAAGGAGCTCGCCGGAAGCTAGAGGGTTGATACATCAAGCCTCGCCCGGCCGCGCATGCGGCCGGCTTCAGGGGTCTTCGCGCGTGTCGAAATCCGCGCGAGCGGATTTTCGGCGCTGCGCCGACTAGGAAGGCACGTAGCGGTAGCCGAAGCCGCGCACCGTCTCGATCGGCACCGACGCCGGCGCGTCCGCGTCGAGCTTGCGACGGAGGTAGCCGACGTAGAGCTTCACCTGGTCGCCGCCGACGCCGTAGGTATCGCCCCAGACGAGCTCGAGCAGCTGGTCGCGGCTCAGCACCTGCCGCGGATGCCGGACGAGCGTCGAGAGCAGACGGAACTCGAGCGGGGTCAGCTGCACCGGCCGCTCGCCGACGGTCACCTGCCGCTGCGCGTAGTCGATCGTCAGGTAGCCGTCCCCGTACGACTCCGACTCCTCGTCTTGCGGTGTCTTCGCGGCGCGCCGCAGCAGCGCCTGCACACGCGCGACGAGCTCCTGCTTGCCGAACGGCTTGACGACGTAGTCGTCGGCGCCGCCCTGGAGCCCGCGCACCCGCTCCAGCTCCTCGCCGCGCGCGGTGAGCATCAGCACCGGCACGTCGGAGAGGTCGCGGATCCGCTCGAGGACGGCCCAGCCGTCGAGCTCCGGCATCGACACGTCGAGGATCACGAGCTCGGGCCGCCACGCGTGGAACTCGCGGAGCGCCTCCCGGCCGTCGGCCGCCTGGTGGACGGTCGCGCCGGTCCGCTCGAGCAGCGTGCAGACCAGCCTCCGGATGTCGTCATCGTCGTCGCAGACGAGGACGCGCGGTTCGTTCATACCTTCTTCATACCACGGCCATCCACGGATCCGGCGGTCCCGGTCGAAAGTTCCCACGTGGCGACCATCCTCATCGTGGATCCAGATCCTGCGACGAGGTCGCTGCTCGAGCTCCTGGTCCTGCGGCTCGGTCACAGACCGATCGGCCCGCGCGAGCTGGCCGAGGGAGAGGAGCCCGATCTGATGCTGCTGGAGCCGGTATCGCGCGCGGGGGTGCGGCTTGCCCGTCGCTTGCAGTTCCGGCTTCCGCGGCTGCCGATCCTCTGCGTGAGCATCGACGCGCCGAGCTACGAAACGCGACAGCTCGGAGTGGGAGGCCACGTCATGAAGCCGTTCCGGCGGTCACAGCTCGAGCAGGCGATCGAGCTGGCCCTCTCCCCGGCGCCGGAGGTTCTGGAGGTTCGGCGGTAACGGAGCCGGGCGCACTCCCCCTGCGCCCGGCTCCATCTCTTCGTCGAGTACCGTGCTGTCTGGCGTGCGGGTCTCGGATGGACTCTCAGCACGGCACTCGACAAAGGGAGATCTCGTTGCTCGTCCTGACGGAGCAGGCTGCAGAAGCGATCAAGGGGATGCTCGAGGAAGCGGAGGCGGGACCCGCGGCGGGCATGCGGATCAGCGGGACGGACGACGACGACGGCATCGAGCTCGAGTTCGCGGTCGCCGACGGCCCCGACGAGGGCGACGAGGTCGTCACCAACGGCGGCGTATCGGTTTTCCTCGACGCGCTCGCGGCGGAGGCGCTCGCCGACCGGACGCTCGACGTCGAGGCGCACGGCGACCACTTTCACTTCTCCCTCGACGAGCAGGAAAGCGCCGAGAGCTAGCGCTCGGACTGCTCGGCCGCGGTCCGTGCCGGGTGGAGCATCACCCAGGCCACGAGCGCGAGCCCGCACGCCGTCGCCGTCAGCGCGAACGGCTCGTGCCGGTCGAGGACGAGCAACACGACTCCGGCCACGCCGGCGGAGATCCCGGCAAGAAGGACGAGGAAGACCGCTGCCAGCTTGGCCCCTGCGGAGCGCATCCGCAGGGAGAGTAGCGCGCTACGCGATCGTCCAGGTCTCGCCGCTGTGCAGCAGCTGTGTGAGGTCGCCCTTGCCGCGCGTCTCCTCGGCTGCGGCGAGCTGCTCGGCCATCAGGTCGTCGTAGACCGGCCGCTCGATGTCGCGGAAGACGCCGACCGGCGTGCCGCCGTGCGTGTTCTGCGTCACCCGGGTCAGGGCGAACGCGAGCGCTGCGGTCTCGTGCGACTCGTCGTGGAGCAGGATGCCGTCGTCGTCGCCGGCGCAGACCTCGATCGAGCCGTCGGAGCGCTGGCGGAGGCCCTTGGAGCCGTCGGGGCCGAAGCGGATGGGCTCGCCGTGGCGGAGGGCGATCCGGTTGACGCCCTCCTTGTCGTCGCGGACGAACGTCCACGCGTCGTCGTTGAAGATCGGGCAGTTCTGGAAGATCTCGACGAACGCGCTGCCCTTGTGCTCGGCGGCAGCGCGCAGCACCGCCGTCATGCCGGCCTTGTCCGTGTCGATCGCGCGCGCGACGAACGTCGCCTCCGCGCCGATGGCGAGGCTGAGCGGGTTGAACGGCCAGTCGAGCGAGCCCATCGGCGTCGACTTCGTCACCTTGCCGAGCTCGCTCGTCGGCGAGTACTGGCCCTTCGTCAGCCCGTAGATCTTGTTGTTGAAGAGCAGGATCTTCAGGTTCACGTTGCGGCGCAGCGCGTGGATCAGGTGGTTGCCGCCGATCGAGAGCGCGTCGCCGTCGCCGGTCACGACCCAGACGGACAGATCCGGCCGCGACACGGCGAGCCCCGTCGCGATCGCCGGTGCACGGCCGTGGATCGAGTGCATTCCGTACGTGTTCATGTAGTACGGGAAGCGCGCGGCGCAGCCGATGCCGCTGATGAAGACCGTCCGCTCGCGCTCGATGCCGAGCTCCGGCATGAACGACTGCATCGCGGCGAGGATCGCGTAGTCGCCGCAGCCAGGGCACCAGCGCACTTCCTGGTCGGTGCGGAACTCCTTCGCCGTCAGCGACAGCTTGTGGCCGTTGCCGCCGTTGCCGTCACTCATGGTCGATCAGCGCCTCGATCGCGTGGGCGAGCTCTGTCGCGCGCAGCGGGACGCCGCTGACGCGGTTGTATCCGTGCGCGTCGACGAGGAACTCGGCGCGGACGAGCTTCAGCAGCTGTCCGAGGTTCATCTCCGGGATCAGCACCCTGTCGTAGCGCCGCAGCACCTCGCCGGTGTTGCGCGGAAACGGGTTGAGATGGCGCAGCTGCGCGTGCGCAACCGAGCGGCCGCCGCGCCGGACGCGCTTGCACGCGGCAGCGATCGGGCCGTACGTTCCGCCCCAGCCGAGCACGAGCACCTTCGCGTCGCCGTCCGGGTCGTCGACGTCGAGCTCCGGGATGTCGCCCGCGATTCCGGCGACCTTCTGCGCGCGCAGCCGCGTCATCAGGTCGTGGTTGTCGGGGTCGTAGGAGATGTTGCCGGTGCCGTCCGCCTTCTCCAGCCCGCCGACGCGGTGCTCGAGCCCCGGCGTGCCCGGCACCGCCCACGGGCGCGCGAGCGTCTTCTCGTCGCGGAGGTAGGGCAAGAACTCTCCGTCGGAGTTCGGCTCCGTCGCGAACGTCGTGGAGATGTCGGGCAGCGAGTCGATCTCGGGCAGGAGCCACGGCTCCGAGCCGTTCGCGAGATACGCGTCCGACAGCAGGTAGACGGGCGTCCGGTACTTCAGCGCGATCCGGCACGCTTCGACGGCCGCAGCGAAGCAGTCGGACGGGGAGACGGCCGCGACCACCGGCACCGGCGATTCGCCGTTCCGGCCGAAGAGCACCATCAGCAGGTCGCCCTGCTCCGGCTTCGTCGGCATCCCGGTGGACGGGCCGGCGCGCTGGATGTCGCAGATCACGAGCGGCAGCTCGAGCATGATCGCGAGACCGATCGTCTCGGCCTTGAGCACGACGCCCGGGCCGGCGGACGTGGTCACGCCGAGCGCGCCGCCGAAGGCCGCGCCGACGGCCGCGCCCGCTGCGGCGATCTCGTCCTCCGCCTGGAAGGTGCGCACGCCGAAGTTCTTGTAGCCGGCCAGCTCCTCGAGAATCGAGCTCGCGGGCGTGATCGGATAGGCGCCGAGGAAGAGCGGCAGCCCGGACAGCTTGGACGCCGCGATCAACCCGTACGAGAGCGCCTGGTTCCCCGTGATGTTGCGGTAGGTGCCGGGCTTCAGCTTCGCCGGCTTCACCTCGTAGGTGACCGCGAACGTCTCCGTCGTCTCGCCGAAGGCGTAGCCGGCCTGGAGCGCCTTGATGTTCGCGGCCGCGATCTCTGGGCGGCGCTTGCCGAACTTCGTCTCCAGGAAGTCGATCGACGCGTCGATCGAGCGGCCGTACAGCCAGGACATCAGCCCGAGCGCGAACATGTTCTTCGAGCGCTCCGCCTCGCGCGAGGTGACGCCGTCGATGCCCTTCAGCGCACCGACGGTGAGCGTCGTCAGCGGCACCGAGTGCACCTGGTACTCGTCGAGCGAGCCGTCCTCGAGCGGGTTCGCCGCGTAACCGGCCTTCTGCAGGTTCCGGTCGTTGAACGCGTCGCTGTTGACGATCAGCGTGCCGCCCTTCGGCAGGTCCTTGATGTTCGTCTTCAGCGCCGCCGGGTTCATCGCGACGAGCACGTTCGGCTGGTCGCCGGGCGTGACGATGTCGTGGTCGGCGAAGTGGACCTGGAAGCCCGAGACGCCGGGAAGCGAGCCGGCGGGGGCGCGGATCTCCGCCGGAAAGTCCGGCAGCGTGGAGAGGTCGTTGCCGAGCAGCGCCGTCTCGGTCGTGAACTGCGCCCCGGCCAGCTGCATGCCGTCGCCAGAGTCGCCCGCGAAGCGGACGATCACCTGGGAGAGCTGTTCGACTGGCTTGGCCACCGTGCGACTCGAGTCAGGTATAGCGAAAGCGCGTGCTGTCGGGGTCGGGGTTCTCCCCTAAATCGGCCGTGGGTAGTCTCACCTGTATGCGTATTCGCTGGTTCGGACAGGCGGCGGTGCTGCTCACCGGCGCCGGAGGCGGGCGGATCTTCATCGACCCCTTCGGCGACATCCCGCCCGACATGCTCGCCCGGCGACGGGAGATGGCGGATTTCCGCTTCGACTATGCCCCGATCGCGGACGTCGAGGCGGATCTGCTGCTCGTCACGCACGAGCACTTCGACCACTCGGGCGTCGAGGTCGTCGGCGGCGAGCCGCACACGGTGCGCTCGACCGCGGGCACGTTCGAGACGCCGCTCGGCGAGGTGGTCGGCGTGGCCTCCGAGCACGACGAGGTGGCCGGAACGCGGCGGGGCCCGAACACGATCTTCGTCTTCTCCCTCGACGGGCTGCGCGTCGCGCACTTCGGCGACTTCGGGCAGGCGGAGCTCCGTCCTGCGCAACGCGACGCAATCGGCGATGTGGATGTCCTCCTCCTCCCGATCGGCGGAGGCCCGACCGTCGGCGGCGAGAGGGCAGCGGCGATCGTCCGCGAGCTACACCCGCGGCTCGTCGTCGGACTGCACTACGGCAACGACGCCGTCAGCTTCCTCGGCCCGCCGGAGCCGTTCCTCGAGGCACTCGGCTCACCGCGCGTCGAGAGGTTCACGACGAGCGAGGCGGAGGCCGAGCCGCTGCTGGGCGAGTCCGGCGCGCCGACGGTCGTGCTGTTCGCGCCGCCCCTCTAGCCGTCACGGTGCTTCATCGCTCCTTCCTGGTCCTGCGCGTCACGGAGTGACAGCGAGCCGCCGCAGACCTTCGCGTTCAGCTCGTTCTCGATCTGGTCGACGGCGGAGGCGCGCGGGTACGGCTCCGGCCAGAGGTTGCGCGGATCGGTGGGATCGCCGCCGAGCTCGAGGCTGATCAGGTGGTCCTCCTGGTACGCGGATAGCGGCCCGGTCTCGCCGTACGCGCGCATCTGCCGCCGCTTCAGCGCGTTCGTGTAGTCGACGGGTGGCCGGACCGTCGCGGTCCAGCCGCGCTTGCAGATCGTGCTGCGGATGTTCTCCTGCGTCACGTTCGGATTGACCACTCCGGGCGTACGCACGGGGTCCGCAACGACGCCAGCGTGCGAGCGATGCCCGAGTTGCAGCACGAGTGCCACGACGACGATCGCCGCTGCGGCGGCAAGCAGCAGCCTTCCCGGAGTGACGCTACGCGTTGTCATCCAAGACAACGCTACGCGGAAGGACTCAGCGGCGCAAGACGCTCATTCGGCCACGGCCGGACGAGCCGACCCGCCGACGACGAGCGCGCCGCCGAGCAGCCAGACGCAGTACGCGATCCACGGGTCGCCGATCACGTCCGTCTGGATCGCGAGCGCGAGCATCGCCGTGAACGCGCCCGCGAGCGCCGCCGCCCACGGGTCCGAGCGGCCGGCACGCACGAGCCCGACGAGCAGCGCGACGCACCATGCGACGAAGAGCGCCGCACCCAGCACGCCGACCTCCGCGCCGAGCTCCGTGTAGTTCGACTCGCCGGCCTTCAGCGGCGTCCCGGTCCGCGACGCCGTCTGGCCGACGTTGCCGAGCCCGAAGCCCTGCGGATGGTGGATCACGGTGTGGATCCCGTCCTTCAGGCTGCGCCAGTGCTCCGACAGCGACGACTCGCTCGCGCTCGTCGCCGAGTTCGAGGCGCCGGGATGCGCGGCGGCAACCGCGTGCTGGTAGACGAGATCCGCCTTCGTCCAGTTCCCGGTCGGCGCGATCCGCGGGAAGAGATGTGCCCAGCCGACCGCCACCGCGACGACGACCGCCGCCACTGCGACGAGCTTCGGCCGCCGCTGCACCGCCGCGAGGACGACGAGCCCGACCGCGACGGCCAGGAGCGACGAGCGGGAGAACGTCCAGAGCAGCCCCGCGGCCGCCACGGCGAGCAGCACGATCGCGACCGTGCGCCGCCGTCGCATCACCGCCGCCGCGCCGACGAGCGCGACGACGAACAGGTAGCTGCTCGCAAGCGGGCTGAGGAACGTCGAGACGAGCCGTCGCAGGAACGGCCTGTCCCCGCCGACGTTGAAGACGAAGTTCTCCGGCAGCCCGGCGACTCTCGGGTTCTCTCCGGTGCCGTGGTAGACGTAGCCGAGGTGCTTGTGGAAGTAGTCGACGACGCCGTTGGTCCGCCACCAGCCGATCGGGATCAGATAGACGTCGAGAAGCCCGAACGTCGCGACGAGACCGGCCGTGCCGAGCAGCGTCCACGCCAGCCTGCGGAGGTCGGCGCGGCCGAGACGGAGCGAGCGGCCGAGGAAGTACGCGGCCACGGGAACGAGGTCGTGGCGGAGCGCGAGCACCACCGCCTTCCGTCCGGCGAGCCCGCCGAGCGCCGACTGCGGCACGACGGCGTAGACGAGACAGACGACGGCGAAGGCGAGCGCGAGCCCGTCGGCGACGCCGAAGCGGAACGGCAGCCGCCGCTCCCGTATCGCGTCCCGGCCGACGCGTGCAAGCGCGACCGCGAGCAGAATCTCCTTCCAGGCCGTGATCGCGGTCAGCGTCGAGCCGCGGACGCCGGCGGCGTAGAGCGCGGCCATCGCCGCGTTGTGCACCGCCAGCCCGACGATGAAGACGTACAGCGCGACGACGGGCCGGCGCCAGACGACGACGGAGACCGGGACCAGCAGGAGCGCATAGAGCCCCAGTTCGACGACCGTCAAGGCTTGATCACCGGGCGAGGGTACAGCGGGCGGGGGCGAACGAGCGCCCCCGCCCGTCGATCAGGCGGGCCTAGGTCGGCCCCCACGGGTCGGTGCCGAGGGCGACCGCGAGACATGCAAGAATCGCGATCACCAGCAGCAGGCGAACGTAGAGTGTGGTGCGCAGCATCGAGTTCATCCTCCTTGGTCGTGCCCTCGTCGAAGAACCAGACAGACAGACTCCAACCGGTAGGGTGACGCTTGTCAAGTTTTCCGCACGTTTGACGATCTTGTGACAACCAATGAGAATGCGAATCGGATGAGCACTGGGCCTGGTGGGGGCGCGCCGGAGACGATCGGGCAGCGCCTGAAGCGACTTCGGCTTGAGCAGGGGCTTTCGCAGCGCGAGCTGGCCTCTCCCGGTGTCTCGTACGCCTACATCTCCCGCATCGAGGCGGGCACCCGGCAGCCGTCGGTGAAGGCGCTCCGCCGCCTGGGCGCGAAGCTCGGTGTGTCGGCGGAGTACCTCGAGACCGGCTCCATGCTCGATCCGGCCGAGCGTCGCGAGCTCCGGCTCGCCGACCTCGAGCTGGCGATCCGCCTCGGCGAGTCCGAGGGCGTCGAGGAGCGGCTCCGCGAGCTCGTCGACGAGGCCCTGGCCGCCGGCGACGGCGCGTGCGCCCTGCGGGCGCGCGTCGCGCTCGCGTCGCTTGCGGTCGAGTCCGGCGCCTTCGGTCACGCGGCGACCCTGCTCGAAGCCGCCCTCGCGGACGAGCCGTTCGTGCCCGTCGACCGCTTCGACATCTACGCCCAGCTCGGCCGCGCGTACGCCGGCTCCGGCCGCGCCGACCAGGCGGTCGAGCTGTTCGAGCGCTGTCTGGCGGAGGCCGAGACGCCGGGCGCCGACGCCGCCACCTCGGTGCGGTACGCGACGCTCCTCAGCTACGCGCTCAGCGACGCCGGTGACCTCGCGCGCGCAGAGCGGGTCGTGCAGGACGCGCTCGACCGCGCGCAGGAGACCGAAGACCCGTACATGCGCGTCCGGCTCTATTGGTCGATGGCGCGGCTCGCGCACCAGGAGGGCCGCGCGTCGGTCGCGCTCACGAACGTGCGCAAGGCGATCGCGCTGCTCCAGGCGACGGACGACTCCTTCCATCTCGCCCGCGCGCACATCCTCGCGGCGGGCATCACCCTCACCCGCGACGATGTCGACGGCTGCGAGCGGCATCTCGACCACGCCGAGCAGCTGCTCGGGCCTCACCCCGCAATGGAGGACGCCGTCGAGATCAAGATCCTGCGCTCACGGCTCGCCGTCCGCCACGGGAACGCGGCCGAGGCGGTCGCTCTCGCGCGGGAGACGCTCGGCCTCGTCGGCGACGAGTCGCCGGCGGACGAAGGCCTTGCCCTCTCGGCGCTCGGGGACGGACTGGCGCTCGCCGGCGAGCATTCCGGCGCCGACGAGGCGTACCGGCGTGCGGCCGACCTGCTCGAAGCGCAGGGCCGCTGGCGTGACGCGACGCAGGCGTGCCGCTCGTGGGCGCAGATGCTCCGCACCACCGGACACGAGGAGCAGGCGCTCGACGTGCTCGACCGGGCGACCGAGCTCGGGCTGCGGGCGGCGCCGACGGACGCCAGATCAGAGCGTTGAGCTCCGAGCGTTGAGCTTCGAGCTCCCGGTCTCTCCCCGCGGTCCGTACTCACTCGCCCTCTCCGCACGGCTCTCGAGCGACGCGACGCGGACGTTCCGCGACGGACTGCTGACGGCGCTCCTCGATGTCGGCGGCCGCCCGCAGCTCGCGCGCGCGTGGCAGTCACCTGACGGCACGGTCACGCTGCGGGCAGAGTCCCCGGCGGCGGCCGAGCGGCTGCGCTGGATCCTCGCCCTCGACGACGACCATTCCGACTTCCTGCGGCGTGTGCGCGACGACCCGATGCTCGGCCGTGCGTCGCGTGAGCTGCGCGGGCTCCGCCCGGTGCGCGTGCCGACGGTCGCGCAGGCGCTGCTGCGCGCGTTCTGCGGACAGCTGATCGAGGCGAAGGTGGCGCGGCGGCTGGAGCAGAAGGTGATCCGCGCGGTCTGCGCCGCCGGCGCCGAGGGGCTGCACGTCGCTCCCACGACGCGCGATCTCGGCGACCTCGCGCCGTCGCGGCTCCGCTCACTCGGGCTGCACGAGCGGCGGGCGGCGGCGCTCGTCCGTCTCTGCCGGGGACTCGACCTCGAGCGGCTCCACGACGTGCCGACCGAAGCGGTCGCCCGGCGGCTCGAGCGCGAGCGGGGACTCGGGCCCTGGTCGGTCGGCGTCGTGTGCCTCCAGGGACTCGGCCGGTTCGACGCGGGCCTCGTCGGCGACCTCGGTCTCGTCAAGCTCCTGCGCTCGCTGCTCGGCCGTCCGGTCGAGACTCAGGAGACCGCCGCGCTGCTCGAGCCGTACGGCGAGTGGGCCGGTCTCGCGAGCGTCTACCTGATCAGCGGCAGCGCCCGCGGCCTGCTGCCGCTGCACGAACTCCGCGCCGCGTAGTAAGACTGTCGCCATGGCGGAGAACCGGATCGCGATCCTCGGCGCCGGACGCATCGGCGAGGCGCTGCTCACGGGGCTGCTCAGCTCCGGCTGGCGGACGCAGGAACAGCTCGTCGTCACCGCGCGCAGCGAGAGCCGCGTCGAGGAGTTGCGAACGCGTCACGGCGTCGAGGCGACCACCTCGAATGCGGACGCGGTCGCCGGCGCGGAGATCGTCGTCGTCGCGGTCAAGCCGCAGGACATCGACGCGCTGCTCGGCGAGGTCGGCGGCCTGCTCGTTCCTACGCAGACCGTGCTCACGGTTGCGGCGGCGATTCCGACGGCGCACATCGAGGCACGCATCGCCGAGGGCGTCCCCGTGGTGCGTGCGATGCCGAACGCGCCGTCGACGGTGCACGAGGGGATGGCCGGGATCTGCGCCGGCGCGCACGCCGGCGACGCGCAGCTCGCGCTCGCCGAAGAGGTGCTGTCCCACCTCGGCCGCGTCGTCCGTGTGCCCGAGCAGACGATGGACGCGGTCACGGCCCTGTCCGGCTCCGGGCCGGCGTACTTCGCGCTCCTTGCCGAGGCGATGATCGAGGCGGGGATCCTGCTCGGCGTCTCGCGCGAGATCTCGACGACGCTCGTCGTGCAGACGATGCTCGGCACCGCGAAGCAGCTCCGCGATCTCGGCATGCACCCGGTTGAGCTCCGCGAGGCGGTCACCTCGCCGGGCGGGACGACGATCGCAGCCATCCGCGAGCTCGAGCAGGCCGGCGTCCGCGCCGCGTTCCTCAACGCGATCCAGGCGGCGATGACGCGGTCGCGCGAGCTGGCGGAAGGCCACCTCTGAGCCGATCGGATCTCGAGATCGTCGTCGCCGCGGACGACGAGGACGCAGCGCGGATCGTGGCCGCGCGGCTCGACGCGGCTGCGCGCGCCGGCGGGCACGTCGTGCTCACCGGCGGTTCGACGCCGAAGCGCGCGTACGAGCTCGCCGCCGAGCTCGACCCGGACTGGAGCCGCGTCGAGCTGTGGTGGGGCGACGAGCGCTGCGTCCCGCCGGACGACGAGCTGTCGAACTACGGCATGGCGGCGACGGCATTGCTCGACCTGCTCGGCGAGCCGCCCGCGGCCGTGCATCGGATGCGCGGCGAGCTCGGCCCCGGCGAGGGAGCGGCTGCGTATGAGCAGGAGCTCGGCGGGACGCGGTTCGACCTGCTGTTGCTCGGGCTCGGCCCGGACGGCCATGTCACGTCGCTCTACCCGGGCCAGCCGTCGCTCGACTAGATGGAGCGCCGCGTGATCGGCGTCGAGGCGAAGCTCGAGCCGTTCGTCGACCGGATCACGCTGACGCTGCCGGTGCTGTGCGCGGCGCGCGAGGTGCTGTTCCTCGTCGCCGGCGCGGACA
>Ga0265338_10004674_pt1 | contig 18370 bp, 12 predicted proteins | sample 42126metaG_FD_193579 | JGI IMG/M metagenome (GOLD analysis project Ga0265338, IMG submission 193579) | Rhizosphere microbial communities from Carex aquatilis grown in University of Washington, Seatle, WA, United States - 4-21-26 metaG | ecosystem: Host-associated > Plants > Roots > Rhizosphere... | reverse complement strand
AGTGATTGGAAAACGCGCGCACGCCGTGTTTTTTGGCAATCGCCTCGGCTCGCGCCATATCGATGTCACAAACTGCCACCAACTCCGCGCCGGGAACCGCGCCGCTGGTCAGGGCATCCACATGCTTCGGCGCAATCCGTCCGCAGCCGATCAAAGCGAATTTCAAAACCTTTGCATCCATTTGAACCTCGAAGCTGTCATAGGTATCAAATTCTCCCTCTTAATTCACGACTGCCAAGGACAAGTGACGCGCTGCACCTAGTTGACCAAATCCGCGATAACATCCATAAATCCAATATGCGCAGAGTGCTTCGCCGATTTTCGCCCAAACACTTCAGTTTCCGGCACATGGCCGCCGATGCCGTTTTAATCACGGTCGCGCTTTATATCAGCCTATGGATGCGTCTCGGCGAGCTGCATTTGGGCGAGCACGTTCACGTTTTAAATCGCTTGGCCGTGGGCTTTGTCGTGATTCGCCTGCTCACGTTCTTGGCGTTCGGCGTCTACCAGGCGCTGTGGCGTTATATCTCGACTTTCGATGCGACCCGTCTCGCGATGGCCGTATTGGCCTCGATGCCGTTGATGGTATCGATGACGTACATTTTCTCGGTCGGAATTTTGCCGCGTTCATTTTTTATCATCGACATTTTCGTGTGTACGGCGCTGTGCATGGGCGTGCGTTTGCTGCGCCGGCGTTTGTTTGAAAAACAAATGCAGCCGCAAAAGGGCGCGGTGTCTCTCGGCCGATTGATTATCTATGGTGCGGGACAAAACGGCCGCTTGCTCGCGCAGCGTTTGGTCAACGATCCGCACCGCGACCGCGACTTGCTGGGCTTTATCGACGATGATCCGCAAAAGGCCGATAAAAATATTCAAGGACTCCCGGTTTTAGGAGGCCACGACGAGCTCGAAAATATCCTGCGCTCGAGCGGTTGCACCGATATGGTCGTCGCGATCACGGCGCCGCCTGCGGATCTGATGCGGGAGTTGGTGATTCTGGGACGCAAACTTGGCGTCCGCGTACAGCGGATCGCACACGCCGATATTTTAAGTCAGGGCGAGGGCGTCTATCGCCAAGTGGAATTGAAAGATTTGTTGAGCCGCCCGTCGGCCGAAGTGGATTTGCCCTCGTTGAAATCCATGATGGAAGGCAAAGTGGTTTTGGTGACAGGTGCAGGTGGAAGCATCGGCGCCGAGCTCTCGCGCCAGATCGCGCGCTTTTCGCCGGCTAAATTGCTCTTGCTCGATCATAGCGAATTCAATTTGTATGAAATCGACCGCGAATTGCGTCCTGAAACCCAGGATTTCTCGACGGTCGTTCCACTAATGGTCGATATCAAGGATCAGAATTCGCTACGCCACGTTTTTGAAAAATACCGTCCGCAAGTCGTTTTCCATGCGGCCGCTTACAAACATGTGCATCTCGTCGAAGCCAACGCCGGCGCGGCGGTGTTGAACAATGTCCTGGGCACAATGAATCTCCTGCGTTTGTGCGAACAGTGGCATATCGAACGCTTCGTGATGGTTTCGACTGATAAAGCCGTGAACCCGGTCGGCGCGATGGGCGCCACGAAACGTGTGTGCGAAATTCTCACATCGCGGACCGGTCAGCGCTTGAATCGGCCCTTCTCGTCGGTGCGCTTCGGAAATGTTCTCGGTTCGTCGGGAAGTCTCGTCCCTCTTTTGACCAAGCAGATTCAAGACGGCGGTCCCGTGACGGTCACTCACCCCGATATGACCCGCTACTTTATGTTAATCCCCGAAGCCGTGTCTTTGGTATTGATGTCGGCGACGCTCTCGCAGCCCGGCGACATCAACGTTTTAAAAATGGGCCAGCCGATTAAGATTTTGGATCTCGCCAAGAGTTTGATGGCGCTCATGGGTAAACACGAAGATGAGATTTCAATCGCGTTCACGGGCGTGAGGCCCGGCGAGAAGATGTTTGAGGAATTGTATTTGACCGGCGACGAACTAGAGACTCGTCATGACGACATCTTAACTGTCCCACGCGGAATGCTCGGCGAAATCGATGTCGAACGTTTGATTCATCTGGCGGAGAAGAATGATCCGTCGTTGATCGCAGTCCTCGTGAAAATTGCGAACGAAAAGCCGCAGCTCGGTCCTCGCGCAGTAATCCAGTAAAGAAAGCGACGTGTCACGGTCGTGGCGGGAGACCTTCATCAGCACCGTTAGGCTGTCCCTTCGCGACTGTCGTTAAATGGCGAAGCTCAGACTCGTCTACACCCTGTTGGATTTCAAACACAATCTATTGGATTCGGAACCGAATTTCGCCATTTGGCGACACTCACCGTAGGGCAGGTGCTAGCCTCAGATATTCCGCCGATATTTGCCGCCGACTTCATACAAAGCGGTAGTCATCTGTCCCAAAGTGCAAACCCGAGCCGCGTTCATCAATGCCGCGAATATGTTATCGCCGGCGACCGCCGCACGTTTCAAATCGGCCAACGCGCGCGTCGCTTCGGGCTTCGCGTAGGCACGCACATTATCGAGCTGCGCCTTTTTCTCAGCGGGCGTCGCACGCGCCATTTCGATCTTCGGCGGAATATAGCCCTCGGCTAAAGTCGCCGGATCAACAAACGTATTTACGCCGACAATCGGCAGCTCGCCGTTGTGTTTCAAAGTCTCATAATACAAAGACTCTTCCTGAATGCGCGAGCGCTGATATTGCGTCTCCATCGCGCCCAAAACGCCACCGCGCTCGTTGATGCGCATGAATTCATCCAAAACAGCTTCTTCAACCTGTTCCGTGAGCCACTCGGCAAAGTACGAACCTTGCAGCGGATTTTCGTTCTTCGATAAGCCGAACTCTTTGTTGATAATCAGCTGGATGGCTTGAGCACGGCGCACGCTCTCTTCGGTCGGAGTCGTGATCGCTTCGTCGTAAGCATTTGTGTGCAGCGAATTGCACTGGTCCGATATTGCGATCAGAGCCTGCAATGTCGTGCGTACATCATTAAATGCAATTTCCTGCGCGTGCAGCGAGCGTCCACTCGTCTGAATATGGTACTTCAATTTTTGCGAGCGCTCGTTGGCGTGATACTTATCGCGCATCGCGATCGCCCAAATCCGGCGCGCCACACGGCCGATGACCGTGTACTCCGGATCTAAGCCATTCGAGAAAAAGAATGACAGATTCGGCGCGAACTCGTCGATCTTCAAACCGCGGGCCGCGTAGTATTCAATGTACGTGAAGGCATTCGACAGAGTCAGCGCCAATTGCGTGATCGGATTCGCGCCCGCTTCGGCGATATGATAGCCGCTGATGCTCACCGAATAGAAATTGCGGACATTGTGCTTAACGAAATATTCCTGGATATCCGCCATCATCTTCAGCGCGAAATCGATGCTAAAGATACAAGTGTTCTGGCCCTGATCTTCTTTCAGAATATCGGCCTGCACTGTTCCCCGAACGGTCGACAGAGTTTCAGCCGCGACAGCCGCTCGCTCCGAATCAGATAAAGCGCGACCAAGCGAAGCGGCTTTCTTGTCCAACTGCTGATCGATCGCCGTGTTCATAAAGAACGCCAGAATCATCGGCGCCGGTCCATTGATCGTCATCGACACGCTCGTCGCGGAATCGCACAGGTCGAACCCGGCGTAAAGCTTCTTCATGTCGGCCAAAGTCGCAATCGAAACGCCGCTCTCACCCACTTTGCCGTAAATATCCGGACGTGGATCGGGATCTTCGCCGTATAAGGTCACGCTGTCGAACGCGGTCGACAAACGCTTGGCCGGCTGACCCTTGCTCAAATAGTGAAAGCGCTTGTTCGTACGCTCGGGCGTGCCTTCGCCGGCGAATTGGCGGCCGGGATCTTCTTCCAAACGTTTCAACGGGAACACGCCCGCGGTAAACGGGAACGCACCAGGGACGTTTTCCAATTTCAAATACTTCCAGCGGTCGCCCCAGTCGGTGTAGTCGGGCAAACTCACGCGCGGGATTTTTAATCCGCACAGAGACGTGCGGGTCAAAGGCTGTTCAATTTTGCGGCCGCGGACTTCATACGAAAACACATCGCCGCTGTAGGATTTCTTCAAGCCCTCGAACGATTGCAATTCGTGCCATTCGGATTCGCCAAACGACTTGCGCAATTCGGTCTGCTTCGCGGAAACGTCAACGCCCAGTCCGCCAACGGTTTGCAAAGCGCCCAGCTGCGACGCCACGGCGGCTTTTTCGCCGACAACTTTTTTGTAAGTCCGAATGCTCGAAACAATCTCAGCCAAATAATTCTGCCGCTCGCTCGGCACGACGCCTTGCTTTTCAGTTCCGGCCAATGCCGCGACAGCGCTATCAGCGCCGCCGAAACGGTCCGAACCTTTCGCACCTAAAGTTTTCACCAACGCCGCAAACAATTCATTCACGCCACGATCGTTAAAGTTCGACGCTTGCGTGAGATACACAGGCACAGCCACAGAATGGTCAAAAATCTTCCGCGCCCGGCGATACTGCTTCTGCACATCGCGATGCGCATCCAGCGAGCCGCGGCGATCGGCCTTATTGATCGACACCAAATCGGCGTAATCGATCATATCGATCTTCTCGAGCTGCGACTGCGCGCCGAACTCCGAGGTCATTACGTACAACGACAAATCAGAAACTTCCAAAATCTTAGAAGAGGCTTGGCCGATACCCGACGACTCAGCGATCAGCAGATCGAAGTCATAGCCCTTCATAAACTCGAGCAGCTTCGGCAAAGCCAGCGCAATCTCACTGCCCGACCCGCGCGACGCCACCGAGCGCATAAACGTTCCCCGCCGCGCCAACGCATTCATACGAATGCGGTCGCCGAGCAAAGCACCACCTGTGCGGCGCTTGGTAGGATCGACGCACACCACGCCGATTTTAGAATCGGGAAACACATTTTTAAAGCGAACTAACAGCTCGTCGATCAAAGACGACTTACCGGCTCCGCCGGTTCCGGTGATCCCGAGGACCAACGGACGTTTTCCCTTGAGCTCGAAAGACTTCAAGGCCGGCAAAACACTCTTCACATCGCGCTCGTTCTCAAGCGCCGACAAAGCCACACCCAGAGCCGTTTGCGGGATGCCTTTGCCGAAGTTCTCAGAGCCTGCGCCAAATTTAGATCCACGAGCGGCTTCGCTAACGTCGAAATCGCACTCGCGCAAGATCATCTGAATCATGCCTTCCAAACCCAAACGGCGGCCGTCATCGGGATGGAAAATCTGCGTGATGCCGTAGGCTTCGAGCTCGTGTTTCTCGTCGTGAACGATCACGCCGCCGCCACCGCCGAAAATCTTGACGTAATCGGCGCCGGCCTCGCGCAACAAATCTTTCAAATATTTAAAATATTCAACGTGGCCACCTTGATACGAGCTCACGCAAACGCCTTGCGCGCCCTCTTGCAGAACCGCTTCGGCGACTTCCATCACCGACCGGTTGTGGCCCAAGTGAATGACCTCGGCCCCCTGATCTTGCAAAACCCGGCGAATCACGTTGATCGCCGCATCGTGCCCGTCAAACAGCGACGCCGCTGTCACCACGCGCACAGGATTTTTCAATTTCAAAGGTTCTACAGAGGCCATGTCCCTACTTCCCTAAAAAGTTCGGCGCGCGCTTTTCGATAAACGCCCGCACGCCTTCGATATGATCGCTAGTTTCGAAAGTCCGCGAGAACAGATCGGCTTCGTGTTTCAAACCCTCCGCCAATCCATGATCGGCGCCATGGTGAATCGCTTCTTTGACCCAACCCACGGCCAACGGCGCACGCGACGCCAAAGTCTCAGCCAATTTCAAAGCCGCGGTCATCAGCGCTTCTGGTTCATGCACTTCCGCAAACAGGCCCCACTCGTAGCCCTGCTTGGCGGTGAACATCTCTCCGCTCATCGCCACGCGTTTGGCGAGCGACCGGCCTACCGCACGGAGCAACCGTTGCGTGCCGCCGTACCCCGGAATCAAACCGAGAGTCACTTCCGGCAAACCCCAGCGCGCTTTAGACGACGCTAAGATAAAATCGCACGCCAAAGCCAATTCCAAACCGCCACCCAACGCAAATCCGTTAACTGTAGCGATCACGGGAAACGGCAAATCTTCAATCTTCGAGAAAAGTGCTTGCCCCTGCAGCGCCAGCTCACGCGCCGACGATGTGTGCAGGCCTTCAAATTCCTTAATGTCCGCGCCGGCGACAAACGACTTCTCGCCTTCGCCGGTCACGATCAACGCGCGGATCTCGCGTTTGGAAGCCAATTCGCCGACCAACACTTTCAAATCCTGAACCACGAACTTGTTCAACGCGTTCAAAGCTTCAGGACGGGCGATTTTCAAAACGCCGATGCGGTGGCCCGCGGCCGTTTCCATCAAGTCATATTTGACGTGCTTGAGTTCCATTTATTTTCCTTCGTAGGAATGAAAGCCGCGGCCCGTTTTGCGGCCGAGCCATCCGGCTTCGACATATTTCACGAGCAGCGGGCACGGACGGTACTTCGTGTCGCCGAGGCCATCATGCAGCACATTCATAATCGCGAGACACGTGTCGAGACCGATAAAGTCCGCCAACGTCAAAGGACCCATGGGCTGATTGGTGCCGAGCTTCATCGCCGAATCGATATCGGCGGCCGTCGAAATGCCTTCATGCAAAGTGTAAACGGCTTCGTTAATCATCGGCATTAAAATGCGGTTCACGGCGAATCCCGGCATGTCCTTAACGGCCACGAACGTTTTTCCCAATTTCTCGGCGAAGCCAGCCACCGAAGCAAACGTATCGTCGCTCGTCTGCAAACCGCGAATGCCTTCCACCAATTTCATCAAAGGCACGGGATTCATGAAGTGCATGCCCGCGACCTTGTCAGGACGCTTGGTCGCTCCCGCAATTTTAGTAATGGAAATCGAAGACGTGTTTGAACAGAGAATCGCCTTCGGCGGGCAAATCGTGTCCAGCTCCTTGAAGACTTTTAATTTCAAATCAATATTTTCCGCGATCGCCTCAACCACGAAATCACAGTCTTTAAAATCGCTCAAAGAGGTACCGCCAGAGACAAGACCAAGAAGCGTCTTCTTGGCCGCCTCAGTCATCGCCTCTTTCTTAATCAAGCGGTCACACGACGAAGCTATGGTCGCCAGGCCCTTGTCCAAAGCCGGCTGCGAGATATCGATCATCCGCACTGGAATGCCCTGCGCGGCCACAACTTGCGCAATGCCATTTCCCATCTGTCCTGCACCCAAAATGCCCACACGTGAAGGCAGCATAATTCCTCCGAGTAAATGTCTAAGGGAAGGTTATAAAACTCTAAAGGTACCTAGTCACTTTTTCCGTTGCACCGCGGCCTCTCAGGCGCGGCGCAACGGAAAAAGCGACTAGGTACCTTTAGAACCGCACGATGCCGGCCGGCGACAAGCTCCAAATCAGGCGGATTTCGTCGTTGCGGGTCGTGTGGAGTTCCCCGAAGGACTTGGTGCCCACGAGGATCAGATTCGAGCTATGGGAATTGTTGGAAAACTGCAGCGCCAGGGACGCGGCCTTCTGCTGATCGCCGTAAAGCTCGAGGTCAGGATCGAAGAAATCATAACGCACATGTGTCGAGAACCGCTTGGTCCACATGTAGCTCAAATCCGTGTGCCCCGTCGCGAATTTCGTGCTCGTTAGATCCTGTTCGAGCTCGCCCATGTAGGACTCCAAAGACCATTCCCACTTCTTCGAGGACACCGTTCCATACAAGCCGGCGAGGCGCCATTTGGCGGCCTTCGACGTATCTACGCCCGCCAAAGTGTCGCCGCTCGCCACCGTGGCATCGGGAAGCGTCGATCCCGTCTGCCCGGTCGCGCCGATTTCAAAGTCGTCGCTCTTGTAGCCCCACCGGGCCGTGTACCAGGTTCGCCCATCGGTGTTGTCGCCGCTGTTGCCATTGTGAATCACAAAGCCCGTGTACCAATTGTTCTGCGAGATATCGTAGGCGACACCCATATCGCGCAACATCATCGCGCGGTTCTGAAAGAGCAAGCTTCGGGGAAACACCAACTCGCGCTCCCACTTGCGTCCCTCGAGCCCGAATTCCACGGGCAGGCGGCCCATGCGGAAGCGGCCGTACACGTCGTTGTATTCGGCAAACGCTTCGACCAGCGTGACCTCATCGGGAACGGTTTTTACGAAATGCGCGGAAGGATTGATCAAACTTTCGGGACCGATGCGCACAACGCCGGCGAATTTTTTCTCGAGTTCCCAGCGCAGAGCGAACGACGATTCGCCGATCGAAAAATTCGACTGCTTGCCTTCCCCTAACATGAAATAAGGGCGCAACAACAGATCGTGAATTTTGAGCTCACCGATGTCCTCACTGACAACAGTTGCGCTCACAAAATGGGGCATCACCGCTGTTGAAAAGAGCAGCAATGCGAGGAAACCTCGGACCATTCCATATGTTAGCCCACAATCAATATAATGCGAATTTACGAGAGGTCGGGTCCTAAAACCTAGGGCCTGTCGCCGAGCACGCGCTGTCTAGCGCGGGCGCGCTGTCTGGCCTTGTACTCGTCGTGCGACGCTGGACCCGTGAGTGAGCGGACGTAGTGCTCATAGTCCAGGATCTGGACTTCGTATGGGTAAAAGAAGCTGAAGGACTTCTGCGTCTCGGGATGCGTGACGCGCACGAGTTGCCGCGTGATGAATTTCACAAAGCGATAGTCGCGGCTCGTGAACATATTGTGCTTCTCGAGGAATTTCGCGCGCGCCATGTCTTTGGCGAGCCGCTCGTTCAGCACTTTGTCGAGTTCAGCGCCTTCCATCTCCGCGAGTTTCGGCAGGCCTTCCATGACGTCAAGAAACAAGTTTACCGGATAGAGCGTGTTGTTGGATTGATTGGGAATCACGTTCGCCGGCGACACGACGTGATTAGTCACGAGGAAGCGCATCACACGGAACACATCGAACAAATTGCCGGTCACAAAGCGCACGCCGATTTTGTCGAGCAACCCGAACGCCACTTCGTCAGGCTTCGCCAAAAGCTTGGTGATCGACGAATCGGAATCTTTAAACGGCTTGATGTCAAATTTCTGCAGGGGAATCGAATCGCCGCCGCCATCTCCGCCGACCAGACGAATGCCGGTCACGGGGTCCTTGTTCACGAATTGGCGGTACGGGCGAAAGATCTCTTCCTGAATCTCCAAAGAGAAGTAATTGAACAAGTCATTGTGCAACTGCGAAATCACATGCATGACGCGGAGTAAAGCACACGACCATTTGTGAAGGCTGTGTTCGCTGGAGTCGCGATAGCTTGCCCACAGCAACAGATTCGGAATCTCTTCGAGCTTGCGCGGATCCGAAACTTCCTCAGGGATAGACTCCCCGGCTTCCATCAATTGCGTACGGATATACGTCACCGCACGCGAATGAATATTCCACAGCTTTTCCTTATCAGCTTCGACTTCGAGGTCGTAGCCGTAGGCTTTCATATAGGCGTTGGCTTCAGCCTTGGATTTAAGGCTTAAGCGCGGCGTCTCAATGACGGCGCGTCCACCGATTAAGGATTGGAATACTTCTGGATCGAATTCCAGATCATGTTTCATGCCCCAAGGCTAAGCCGGGATTCAGCTAGTGGCAAACGAAAAAGCCGCAGGTGGGAACCGAGAAATTTCCCAACTGGCGGGTTTGACCGCTCGTCGCATCATCGCTGTAGAAAACCGCGCCCTGGAATTGCTGACCGCTGATTTGACCTTGCAGAATAATTGTGCCGAATTGATCTTGGAAGTAGATCTGTGTCTGACCGCCGGCGCCCAGCGTTCCGCCCGAGCTTACATAAGTCGGTTGATCCGGCGAGATTTGGATTGCGACCGGCGGACGAGTCGTCCCATCCGAGCGGACGGTGCCCGTTCGGTCGTCGTAAATTTGCAGGCGGATCATAAGCGAGTTGCTATCGATCGAAGTGCCGTCCATCGACACCATGGCATTTCCCCAAAAGCGGACGCCCGTGGCCTGCCCATCTTGTGAGCTGACATAACCGAGTTGCTCATCGGCCGATTGGTTATTGAGTGTGGGATAGGTCAAAAGGTAAAGTTCCTGCCAAAACGCTTGATCGCCGGACTGCGAAGTGATCGCGGCCCAGGCTTTGCCGCTCGGTGCGGCGGAGTTTGCGGAATTCGTGCGCGCCAAACGTCCACTGCCCAGCGACAGCTTGTCACTCTTGGCGGGCTGGCAGCCCATCAGCGAGAGAGCGAGGGTGGCGAGAGTCACCGTAATCGCTAGTTTGTGTGCAGCCATAACTTCCCTCCTTAAGTCTTTCATATTCTAGCTATCGCAAGCCAAGTGCCATGCGGGTGCCTTGTGATTTGCTTGTGAGGGAGAGCCTGGGCGAATTTGACAAGTTACGGCCACAGGTGACTGGAGCGTTGACGCTCGTCTCAAAATGAGACACCGTTTGATGATTATGAAATTCGTCCTGGCGGGCCTTCTTTTGTTTTCGTCGTTTGCTTTTGGCGGTGAATTCTCCGGCAAATTGACCTCGTCGACGGATGATTACCCCTACAATTTAGGCCCGGGCACTTCGACGCTGGTGCCGTATGTGACCTTGGAAATGAGCCAGAAGTACAAGCTCCGCAAATCGCTGCGCTTCCAGTGGAAGGTCTACGCCTTAGCCAATACCGCGAGCAGATATCAGCCCGAAAACTACTACGGCGATGTGCCCGAAGCATTCTTTGAATACAAAAAAGGCGAGACCAAAACGAAGATCGGGATGAACACGGTCAATTGGGGCGTGGTCGATGTGTCTTCGCCGTCGGACACTGTGAACACGGAGGCGATTTTCGATCCGCTGCGCACGACCCGGCAGGGCGCGCCGATGGTGGAAGAAGTCCTCGGCGGCGAAGCGCTGAACTTGGATCTGATTTATATTCCGGTCCAACGCCCGCCGCAGTTGCCGTCGAAAGACTCGCGCTGGTTGCCGCGGGATGTGTTGATTAATATTCCGCTCGAATCTTACGGCGAACTCCAGATTCCCAAAAACATGCAATACGAATACGACCATGCCGACACCGAAAACCGCGCGCTCAACAACAACTATGGAGCCAAGCTCGCGTCGCACCTGGGCTCACTCGATGTTCAGCTCACCCATTTTGAAGGCGCGGCCCCGTCACCGAAGATTCGCCCTCATCCGGTCGTCAATTTCCCGGTGTTAGAGTCGCCGTTGGTCTTGACTCCGGTGTATTATCGCGTCCGCACGTCGGGAATCGGCTTCGTCTATGCTACGGAAAAGTGGATTTTCAGAGGAGAATCGTCGTATCAGCACACGATTTCGCAAGACCCGATTCTGCAGCCTTGGATGTGGTCGAACGTTCTCGGCGTGGAAACGAATCTCGATCTTGGCTCGTCGACGATGACGGTTTTGGCGCAATACTATTATGCGAAGAATCCGCAAGCCGCCGACAATTTGATCGCCTCGAATTATCGGATCTTCGATCACACCGTGGTCGCGGGCATGCGCTGGGCCTACAGCGAAAAATTGACGATCAACCTTAGCGGCGTTTTTGAAACCGGCACAAATGGACTATTCGCGATGGGCGGCTTTGATCAAAAGCTCACCGATCATTTGACTTGGGGTTTGAGTTGGAAAAACTTCTCCGCGGAGGAAGAGGGCTTGATTAAAACCTACGCGAAGAACAGCCATGGCACTTTGGACATGACGTATTTCTTTTAGTACTGCCGCGTTTGTTTGTCCGTCCCGATGCGTGCACTTGCGTCACTCCGAAATTCGGACCGATTTTGGCAACCTATAAGTTGTCATTTTTTGGAGGTCGGCCACAGGGTGGTTCCGCCCGCCCCAGCTACTTCGTCTGATTAAACTGCAACGGAATCCGGAACGACTGCGTCCACACCTGAATGTCACGCATTCCGAGCGAGAGGCTCGAACCCAACTGCCACGTGGGCACGGGGATCGAATACACGGCGCTGTTTAAGTAGTCGTTCACGCTAGAACCCAACAGTCCCGTCGCAATCCACGTATTTTCCCAGCGCAAGTTGCCAAACTCGGGACGGAACACGTCGGACAAATTCAAAGGATCGGTCACCATCGACAGATTCAGATTGCCGTTCGAGATCACAGCTTGAAGCTTTCCCGTTACTGGAGAGCTAAAGTCGATGTACGGAACATACTGCCCATTCGCCGGAGCCCACTGGTGCGCCAACATCGTCGTCGTGAAATTGTAGCTGCTTCCCCCGCCCTGCATCTCATTGCCGTCGCCTAACACGGGTGAACCTTGCGTTGCTAAATCAAAGTAGAATTGCGTGCTGGAATCAAAATTCAACAGATCCGGCCACACGAAGAATTGCAAGAAGCCGTTATTCATGAGCGAAGTGAAAGCCGAGACCGATGTCGAATTCAGCCGGTACTGCAGCTCACCGTTCGAATACATATAGTTAAAAATGTGTTGCATCGTATCTTTGGGCATCACGAATCCGCTCTCGGTCACCGAAGCCAAAGTCGCGTCAGTATAGTTGCGCGCCAACGAGTCAGCACCCACCAATGAGCCGGGCTTCGTCATCACGAAATTGCCGGCAATGTGAATCAAACCGCCTTTGAGCGTCGACATCGTCGCGGGATTCCACGAGATGACAGAGGACTTCACAGTCACCGTGCGCGGAGCGAGCAAAGCGTTTTGCAAGCCCACGAACTGCGTCTGCATCCATTCCAAAAGACCTTGATTCAAAGTCGACTGCAGCCAGCTTTGATCGGCAAGCAGCGAATTCATCGTCGATTGCAAGGCTTGGATTAGGCCCGGCTGGCCACTACACTGACCGAGATTAATCACCGGCGCCGCCGCAGTATTTGTGGTCAACGCAAAGTCATCCCACGACGGCACGAAGCCATTCGTGGTGAAATCCCAATGCATATGGCCTTTCACGACCCACTGCCCATTCGGCACGCTCATATTCATTCCCGTGCAACCGCCATCGAGGTGCACAGTGACGGGAACTCCCCCGATCGTCTGTGAAATCGTATCGTGAATCTCGAAGTCGCCCACATTAATAGACGGTGACGCCCAGGTCATGGTGAAGCCGAGCTGCTGATTCGCCAAATTCGAACTGTCAAATTGAACGACAAAAGGGCCATTGGCGACAACGCCCGACCACGATGTCTTATAGGGTTTGGTGAACGAAAGATTGTCCCACGTCCACGATTTCGCGCTGTCGATTTGGCTGGCAGCGATGCCGAAAAAAGTGGCGACTTGGGTCGGATGAATAATAAGATCACCCTGAATTTGCAAAGCGCTGTCCGCCGCAAATGCAGAAGAAGATATAATTCCGGCCATCAGTATTAATGTCTTCATGCTCTTGTTCATAATCATCCTCGAGTACTTTACATATCGGAGTTGATGCAGGCCGTTATTAAGTCTGACAGATGGGTTTTCAGAACGGAAGCCTGGTTCTCAAATTGGTGGGCACAACCTTTTGACAGAAGTTTTCAACCTGCAAAAGGGTGTCTAGTTTCTTGCCAGTTTGCCGAGAGTTCACACGTGTTTTGATTCACATACTCGACGGGACTTGTTTTCACTCTGAGAAAGCTCCTAAAATAGAAATATGAAAGCAATTCTTCTTTTGTCATTGTGTCTAATCTCTTTCCACACTTTTGCCACCACTGAGAACGTGAATGACATTCTCAAACAGGTGCAAAAAAGAACGGCGCCGCCCAATGAGCGCGTCGATCTCAAGATGGTGATTCAAGAGGCAGACGGTACGAAGAAGGAGCGCGATCTCTCCATCACCCGCAAAAGCGAAGGCGGCGCACGGGCACTGATTCGGTTGTCACAACCCTCTGACTTGAAGGGTTTAGCTCTGCTGACGGTCTCGAAGGGTGGGCAAGAGGAACAGTACTTGTACCTGCCGTCCGACAAAAAGAGCCGTCGCATTTTGGGTTCAAGTAAACACGGTAAGTTTTTAGATTCCGAAATCGCCTACGAAGACTTGGCGCTCTCGACATACAAGGATTTCAATAACAAAATCCTGAAGAGCGACGACAAAGAAGTCCAAATCGAGAGCAAAGCGAAGCCCAATGCGGATTCATCTTACGGCCGGATTGTGACTTGGATCTCGAAACCCGATTACAAGATCGACCGCGTGGATTATTTCGATAAAGCCGGCAAGCTGTTGAAGCGCGCCGACTTTAAGAATTACCAAAAAATCGGCGGCGACTTCTGGCGTGCCCGCACGGTCCTCGTGGTGAACGCGCAGAACAAGCGCAAGACGCAGATGGTAGTTAAGAAAGTTTCGCTCAAGAAGATCGATGACGACGAAGTTTCATTGAGCGCGCTCGACGAGTAGCCGCAGCGCTATTCTGGGCGCCCAGAATAGAACCGGCAATTGAACACCGTAAAATTACCAGTTCAAATTGACCGCGTCCGGGGCATACCTACACTGTCGCCCGAGCTTCGGACTTCGCCGAGCCACCGCCGGCGGCAGCCGCGCCATCCGCCGCTTTGTAGAACTTGCGGTTCGACTTCGCCAAATTCACCAAAGGCTGCGACGGTTTCAACCGCGCGCCGCACTTCGCGGCGTATTGCTCGAGTTCACCGGTCACATATTGAGTGCCCAACGTATCCGCGTATTTCAGCAAGCCCCCGCGGAACGGCGGAAAACCTGTTCCCATAATCATCGCCAAATCCACGGCATCCGGAGTCGTCACGATCCGATCTTCGATCAGAGCCAAAGCCGCTTCGTTGATCATCGTAAAAACACCGCGCTCGAGACACTCTTTCTCAGTCAAAGGATTCGTCGGCGACGGCAACTTCAGGTCCGCATACACGCTCTGATCGACCGACAGCTGCTTGCCCTTATCGTCATATAGATAGAATCCGCGCTTGTTCTTCTTACCTAAGCGCTTCGACTCATACAAACCCTCGATCATTTTCGGCACTTCGATCCGGTCGCCCAGCGACTTGTGAAAAATCTTAACGACCTTGATACACACATCGAGGCCCACTTCGTCCATCAAGCGGCAAGGACCCATCGGCATTCCGAACTTGTGCGTGTAGTACTTGTCGACGACGTCGACCGCCATTCCATCCTGCAACAAGAACATCGCTTCAATCATGTACGGCATGAGCAAACGATTGACCAGGAAGCCCGGTCCATCCTTCACCACCACCGGAGTCTTGCCCATTTTCTTCGACAGCTCAAAGATCGTCGCCGTCGCCACATCCGAAGTTTTCGGCCCGCGGATGACTTCCACCAACGGCATTTTATCGACCGGGTTAAAGAAGTGCATGCCCACGAAGTTCTCAGGCTTCGGGGCCGCATCGGCCATCTCGGTCACGCTCAGTGACGACGTGTTCGTGGCAATGATCGCCTCCGGCTTCAAATGCTTCGCCGTCTCGGCAATGACCTTCTTCTTCACATTCATATCTTCGACGATGGCCTCAACCACCACGTCCAAAGTTTTGAAACCGCTGTAGTCCAGCGTTCCCGAAATATGCGACATCTTTTCGTCAAATTCATATTTGGTGATTTTCTTGCGCTTCATATATTTAGCGAAAATCTCAGACGCGTGACGGAAGCCCAGCGCCAACGCCTCGTTGTTAATATCCTTCATACGCACGTTGATCCCGCGGTCCGCGGCCACTTGCGCGATTCCGCCGCCCATCGTCCCCGCACCTAATACGGCCATGTGCTTGACCGGCAACGGCTTGACGTCTTTGCCTTCGACGCCGGTCTGCTTTTTGACCGCTTCCATCATAAAGAACAAATCGATCAGGTTTTTGGAAACCGTCGTTGTCGCCACTTCGACAAACGCATCGGCCTCGATCTGTAGCGCGCGGTCGCGATTGGTCATGCCGTAGGTCTTCTTGACGACGTCGATCGCGGCCAACGGCGCCGGATAAAAGCCCTTTGTCGCGCCCATCACGGCTTTTTTGGCCATCATAAACACTACGGGGCGCAAGACGGAGTTCTTCAACACGCCGACCATCCCGCGCGGCGCGAACATCTTGTGGCGCTTCTTGCCACCCGCCGCCAATTTTTCTTTCACGAACTTCAGCGCGCGCTCTTCGAGCTGTTCGGTCGGCACGCACGCGTCGACCAAACCGCTCTTCTCGGCCTTGCGGCCATCGACGGCTTTGCCCTGCAGAATAATATCAAGCGCCGCTTCCACACCAATCACGCGGGGCAACCGCACGCAGCCGCCGAAACCCGGAATAATTCCCAACTTCGTCTCCGGCAGACCGATCTTCGTATCTTTAGCATCGGTGCAGATCCGGTAATCGCAGGTCAGGACCAGCTCACAACCTCCGCCTAAGCAGGCGCCATTGATCGCGGCGACCGTCAGCATCGGCAGATCTTCAATCGCATTGAAAATTTCATGGGCCTGAGTCAGTACTTTGCCGAATTCTTCCTTCGTCGTGATCTTTTTGATCTCTTCAATATCGGCACCGGCGATAAAAATTTTCGGCTTGCGCGACACCAAGATCACGGCTTTGTAATTCGAGTTTTTCAACTCAGTGACGACTTCTTTTAACCGGAACATGACCGGCGACGACAGCTTGTTGACCTTCTCCCCGACCAAATCCCACTCGAGGAATGCGATTTCACCTTTAGGAACGATTTTCAGACTTTCTTGGATGCTCATTTATGCCTCTCTCTCCAAAACGATGGAGCCGCCTTGGCCGCCCCCGATACAAAGTGTCGCCAAACCAAACTGCACATTGCGCTTTTGCATTTCGCGCATCAACGTCACCACCAAGCGTGAACCGGTCGCCCCGACTGGGTGGCCTAACGCAATCGCGCCGCCATTCACATTCACGATATTCATGTCGATGTCGCCGACTTTTTTATCGAGACCCAATTTGTCCTTGGCAAACTTGTCCGAAGCCATCGCTTTCACGCAGGCCAAAACTTGCGCCGCAAAGGCTTCGTTCAATTCGATTAAGCCCATATCTTTCAGTTGCAAACCCGCACGCTTCAAAGCGATCGGCGTCGCATACGCCGGGCCAAGTCCCATGCGCTCGGGCTCGAGGCCCGCAAACGCATACGAGCGGATCGAAGCGATAGGCTTCATGCCGAGTTCCTTCGCGCGGGCCCGGCTCATCAGCACAACGGCGGCGGCGCCGTCGGTAATCGGGCACGCATTCGCGACCGTGATCGTTCCGTACTTCTTATCGAAGAACGGTTTCATCTTCGCCAAAGCTTCGATCGTCTGCTCGGCGCGGGGACCGATGTCGTCTTTCAAATACTCCTTAAACGCGGGCGGCAGGAACACCGCCGCAATTTCCTCAGCCATGCGGCCGCTCTTTTGCGCGGCCGATGCTTTTTGGTGCGACGTCAACGCGAAGGCATCCTGTTCTTCACGCGATAAATTCCACTCTTTGGCGAGAATTTCCGCTGTCTGCCCCATGTTGATGCCGACAAAAGGATCCGTCAGCCCTTCCATGATCGCCACGCGCGGCTTGAAATCCGTCGACTGGAGAGGCGAGGTCGTCATCAACTCGACCACTTGCTTCAAATCGGCCTTCAATAAATTGCCGAGAGCGCCGAGCTGCTGGGGCAAAGATTTTGCCGAACCCAATTTCTCAAACGCCTTCACAAATGGGCGATTCATCAACAGCGGCATTTGCGACATGCTTTCGGTCCCGCCCGAAATCACTACATCGCAAGTTCCAGCGCGAATCCGCTCATAACCTGTCGTGATACTTTCCAACGCCGACGCGCAATTGCGGTGCACGCTGACCGCAGGCACGCGCTGCGGAATGCCCGCGCGAAGAGCGACCACCCGCGCGATATTGACCGCGTCAGACGGCGTCCCGGTGTTGCCGATGATCACTTCATCGACCGTATTGACGTCGAGATTCGAGCGCTCGATCAACTCGTGAACCGCTACACGGCCCAATTCTGCGGGATGCACATCTTTGAGTTTGGTGCCAGCTTTGGCGAAGGGCGTGCGAACCCCTTCAACAAGGACGACGTCGCGGTCGGAAGCCATGGTGAATCTCCTTAGGTTAAGCCTATTTACGATGCGCGCCGACCCATTAAATGTCAATGGAGGGACCCCTCGTGTCGTTGACTTCCGGAGGTCCAGTTTCTACACTTTGGGCCTTCGAGAGGACGCCGAGCCGAAGGCGAGGCAAAATACAACATGGATAAACCAGTTCCGAAGCAGACCAATTTCGATAAAGAGGCCCTGGAATACCACGCTAAGCCGAAACCCGGAAAGGTCGAGGTCAGCTCGAGCAAAGACTGCCGCACCGAATACTCGCTCTCACTTGCCTATTCTCCGGGCGTGGCCGCACCTTGTAAAGAAATCGCCAAAGATCCCTCCAAAGTTTACGACTACACGACGAAGGGAAATCTCGTCGCCGTCATCACCAACGGAACCGCCGTCTTGGGCCTTGGCAACATCGGTCCCGAAGCCGGCAAGCCCGTGA
>Ga0265338_10004673_pt1 | contig 18371 bp, 13 predicted proteins | sample 42126metaG_FD_193579 | JGI IMG/M metagenome (GOLD analysis project Ga0265338, IMG submission 193579) | Rhizosphere microbial communities from Carex aquatilis grown in University of Washington, Seatle, WA, United States - 4-21-26 metaG | ecosystem: Host-associated > Plants > Roots > Rhizosphere... | reverse complement strand
GGCGCCGCTCCGGCTCTCGGGCCTGGTACCAGCAACTCCCGATAGGGCGCGCCGCGCGCCCCTCGGGAGGGGTACAGGACTAGTGACCCGGATAGTGACTACGGCACCAGCTTTCGGCGGATCCAGCCGGACCTCCTCAGACGGGCGCCGCACTGCGACCCGCAAAGATCAGACTCACCACGCCCACCTCGGACGAAACTGCCGTGCATGGCAGTGCATGGCATGCAGACGGCCAAGCCGAAGGCGCTTGAATTGTTGGAACTGGTTGCCCGTTCTTCCGCTGGCAGTCGCACGGCATCAGCTCCGGCGCGACTGCGTGACGGAGCCGCACGCATACGTTGGTGCTGGACTGACCTATGCCATCCCATCGGCAGTCAACGACACCTCGTCGGCGATCTTCGGTACGGCCTGGCCGCGATACCCGGCCCGCACGGGCCGGTAGTCGTACTCCCAGGTCGGCATGCCCTATTTAACGAGATCAACGCAATTCTCTATCCAGCGCAAGGCGGCTAGACGACCAGCTGTCCGGTACCGAGGTCGCGGTGCATGATGCGGCTGACGCACAGCCGCTCCGGCACGGCCCACCACTGGTCTGGCCGGTCGACGACCGCCGCAGCCGGGCCGTCCTCCAGGACGCGGGCGAAGCGCAGCAGGAAGGCGGCGATCCCGGCGGCGCCCTGCATCCACGACGTGCGCGGCGGCAGCAGCGGCGGGTCCTGCCGGTGTTCCACGAACCGCCAGCGCACCCCGGCCTCGTCGCGGATCGCGCGCTCGGCCAGGGCGTCGGCCATCGTCCGCGCGCCGCGCCCCAGCAGCTCGGCGTACGCTTCGTCCGGTGTGTCCTGGGCGGCGTCGAGCAGGATGTCGCCGACGCCCGCTGTACCGCAGCAGCGTCCGTCGTTGTCCCAGAAACCCGGGCGGAGCCGTTGCGGGACCCCGGACGTCAGGATCGAGTGCAGGCATCGCCGGCGCACCTCGCCGGCCTCGAACCCGCCGACCCGCTCGACGCCGGCGCGGGCCAGCGCGGCGAACAGCTGGGAGGTGCCGGCCGGGCCGTGGCACCAGTTGTACGTCACCGGCTCCACCTCCCGCTGCGACGGCGGGAAGGTGTGCCCGACGACGAACCCGTCGTTGTCGAGCGAGCCCACGGACAGCAGGTGCTCCGCGCCCTGCCGCGCGGCAGCGACGAAGTCGGCCCGCCCCAGGGCGTGCCCGGCGACGGCCAGCGCCGCGGCCACGCCGGCGGTGCCGTGCGAGAAGTTCGGTGTGCTCGACCGGTACCCGGGCCACATCCGCCAGTCCAGCCCGGCCTCGGCCTGCTCGGCGGCCCGCAGCAGCGCCTCGCCCCCGGTCGTCATGATCCCGGCGGCGGCCTCGCCCCCGGCCCAGGCTGCGGCGAGGACCACCCCGGCAGTGCCCTGGACGACGTCCGTCAGCGGGGCACGCGAGTCCGGCCGGACGCCCAGCGTGGTGTCCCAGCCGGCCGGCGTGCGCAGCTCGGCCAGCCGGTCCATGGCCACCCGCTCCCGCCCGGGCGCGAGCAGCCGCAGAGCGGTAACATCGCCGGCGAGGCCGTCATACAGCGATCCCTCGACGCGGACCGCTGCCTGCCGCGCCAGCCGGTCGACGATCCCGGCCGCGAGCGTCGTCTCGGCGTCCGCCAGCTCGCGGTGGCAGCGGATCTCCGCCAGGACCGGGGCCAGGCCAGCGATGCCCGCATAGAGCGAGTCGCGGTCGTCGGCCCACTGCGGCGGATCATCGCCGACCACCTCGGGCACCCAAGGCCCGTCGTCGTGGCGAATCTGGCCGAGCACCCAGGCCCAGGCGGCCTCGCCCAACTCGCGATACAGCCCCGCATCAGTCACGCCGCCACGATACCTACCCGCCTAGTCATCAATCAGCTGAAGGTGTTGGTCTGTGTGTTGTGGTCGCCTACCTGGATGCCCTGTCCGCCGCTGGCGGACCTCAACCCGAGGAGGAGCGCATGACTGTCCCCGTTCGGCGATTTGTCCGCCGCCGCCAGGCTGACGGCGTGGTCACGGTCGAGTTCCACGGCGGGCCGTGTCAGGCCGACGCCGCGACCTGCTCGACGGTGGCGAGCGGGACCGTGTACAGCCCGTTCTCGGCCGCCTGGTGCTCGCCGCCGACGTTCGGCCCGGTGGGCACCGGCCGCAGTGGCGTGCTCGCCTGGTACTGGTCGGGCTGCAGCCCGGTCAGGTCCCAGCAGCCCCACGGGCTGAACACCACGTCCGGGCCCACGATCGGCGCGAGCCGCAGCGTCGGGCCGGCGAGGCCGCGGGGGCCGGCCTTGGGCCACGCGAGGGCGAACAGCCGGCCGCCCGGGGCGAGCAGCGCGCTGTTCTCCGGGCCGGCGTTCGTGCCGGGGGCGGGCCCGGGGATCCACGCGGTCGAGCCGGCGGCGACCGCGGGGCCGCGCAGCGTCCGCACCGCGGTGAGCGTGGCCGCGTAGAAGGCGGGAGCGCCGGCGGTCGCCGGGTCCCCGGTGACCGACTTCCCCGTCAGCGTGCCGGTGGCCACGATCACCGACGCCCCGCCCTTGATGGCCGCCGTCAGCTGCGACTTAAGCGGGCCGCCCGCGCAGCTGCCTGCCAGGTCAGAGTCGGCGGCGGGATTGCCAGCCGACGCGGAGGACGGCGCCTGGGGCGCGCCCTGAGCGGCACCCTGGCTGGGCCGGTGCAGCGCCAGGCCGACGACGATCGCGAGCACGACGGCCGCCGCGCCCGCCGCCGCCGCTAGCAGGTGGCGCTTGCCCGGCCGCCTGCCGTGGATGAACCGCCCGCCCGTCAGCTCGTCCGTCCCTGGCGGGTGACGCGGTCGACGATCACCGCCGCGAGCAGCACGAGCGCGGTCCACATGAGCTGGGCCGACGCGGACAGGCCGAGCAGCTCAAGGCCGTTGTAGATGACGCCGACGACCAGGCCGCCGAGCACCGCGTGCAGCATCTTGCCGCGCCCGCCGAACAGGCTGGTGCCGCCGATCACCGCGGCGGCGACGGCGTTCAGCACGTTCTGCCCGCCGTTGACCGCGGTCGAGATCGACCCCAGGTACGAGGCGTAGATGATGCCGGTCATGCCCGCCGTGAGGCCGCAGAAGGTGAACGCCAGCGTGCGGACGCGGGCGACGTTGATGCCGGACCGCCGGGCCGCCTCGGCGTTGCCGCCGATGGCGTAGACGTACCGGCCGAACCGGGTCCGGCCGAGCAGGACCGTCCACGCGGCGAGGATCGCGAGCACCACGAGCACCGCCCACGGCATGCCCTGGATCACGATGGCACGGCCCCGGTTCAGGTTCGCGATCCAGGCGACCACCAGGCACGCGATGACGATCGCGAGCATCTTCAGCGCCGTGATGGACATCGGCGCCGCGATGAGCCCGTTGGTCCGGCGGCGGTAGTCACCGAAGAAGATCATGAACGCGCTGAGCACCGCGATCACGACCATGACAATCCACGTCCAGCCGCTGCTGAGCTGGCTGCCCTCGATCGCGTTGATCACCGTGCTGTGCAGGGTGATCACGCCGCCCGTGCCGATGCTGCCGGTCCGGTCGACCAGGTAAAGCAGCAGCCCGGACAGGCCGAGCTGGCCGGCCAGGGTGACCACGAACGACGGCAGCCCGAGCCGGGCGGTGATGCTTCCCTGGAGCGCGCCGTAGGCGGCGGCCGCGACAAGCGCGACGATGACCGAGATCCACCAGGGGTCGCCGAGCGCGAGCATCCACAGCGCGATGACCGCGGCGCAGGCGGCGGTAAAGCCGGCCGCGAGGTCGATGTCGCCGAGCAGCAGCACGAAGATCTCGGCCATGCCGAGCGTGATGATGAACGCGGACTGAGTCATGAGGTTGACCAGGTTGCGCGGCGACAGGAACGTGGGGCTCTTCAGCCAGAAGAAGGCGATGATCACGGCCAGGCCGACGATGACGGGCAGCGCGCCGCTCTCACCGCTGCGGACCCGCCTGCCCAGGATCCGCACGTAGTCGCCAACGGAGTCGGCGACCAGCTCGGCCGGGGCGCCGGCCTGGAGCGTGTTGAGCAGGTCGTCGCCCGGTTCCGTGACGTTAGCCATTCAGCTCAGCTCCTTGGGCGCGATGCCGGCCGGGCGGACCCGCCGGAGCCGCTCCAGGACCCGTCCCCGTGGTCATCCAGTGGACGGTCGTCGAAGTGTCATAGTTAGCGGCCGGCCCGGCGGTGACCAGGCGGCCCAGGTACAGCACGGCGAGCCGGTCGGCGACCCGGAACACGTCGGTCAGGTTGTGCGAGATCACCAGGATCGCGATGCCCTGGCTGGCCAGCTGCCTGATGAGGTCGAGGACCAGCGTGGTCTGGGAGACGCCGAGGGCCGCCGTCGGCTCGTCCATGATGACCAGTTTCGCGTCCAGCATGACGGCCTTGGCGACCGCGATCGCCTGCCGCTGACCACCGGACAGCGAGCCGACCGGCTGGCGGATGTTGCGGACCGTCGTGACCCGCATGGCCGCCAGCGTCTTCTTCGCGGTCTTCTCCATGGCGATCTCATCGAGCAGGCCGCGCCGCCGCATCTCGTGGCCGAGCAGCAGGTTCTGCACGATGTCGAGGTTGTCGGCCAGCGCCAGGTCCTGGTACACCGTCGCGATGCCGGCGTTGGCGGCATCCTTGGGCGAGCGGAAGCGCACCGGCCTGCCCTGCCAGATCATCTCGCCCGCCGCCAGCTCCCATATCCCCGCGATCGTCTTGATCAGCGTGGACTTGCCCGCGCCGTTGTCGCCGACCAGGGCGGTGACCTGTCCCGCCGGGATGTCGAGGTCGATGCCGGTCAGCGCCTGCACCGGACCGAAGGTCTTGCTAACGCCGCGCAGGCGCAGCAGTGGCTGCTGCGCCTGCGCGCGCGCGTGGTCCGCGATCATCCAGTTACCCGGAGATCCCGGCGGCCGTGCACGCGGACGCGTACTGGCCGGCGCAGAGCTGGGCCACGGGGACGAAGTTGTCCTTGATCACCGTGGCTTTCATGTTCGCCGTGGTGACCCACTCCGGGTTGGCGAGGATGGACGGAACGCGGACCTTCGACACGGTGTCCTCCACCTTGCCGTTGACGAGCGACGCCGGCGGGGTCTGCCCGGCGCGCAGGTACATCGCCAGCGCGGCGGTGGCGCCGGCCTCGTAGTAGATCGGCTTGTAGACCGTGCCGCACTGGTAGCCGGAGAGGATGTTCTGCAGGCCGGCCAGCGAGGCGTCCTGCCCGGTGGTCGGGAACGTCCTCGGCTTGATGCCCTGCGTCTGCAGGTAGTGGATGATCGCCGCGGCGTTGGTGTCGTTCGGTGTCAGCGCCGCGTTGATGCCCTTGTGCGCGGTGTACTGCTGCTGGAACTCAGACAGCGACGTGGGCGCGTCCCAGGAGCCGGGCGGGTTGCTGACGTCCGTGTACGTGCCCGCGGAGAAGAACGGCGCGAGCACGCCGTCGTAGCCCTGGGCGAACAGCGTCGCGTTGTTGTCGGTGGGCGCGCCCTTCATCACGATGACGTTCGGGTCCGCCACGCTCCAGTTCTTGATGCAGGAGACCAGGCCCTGGCCCATGACCGTGCCGACCTTGACGTTGTCGAAGCTGACGTAGTAACCGCGGGTCCCGCCGAGGGTCAGCCGGTCGTAGTCGATGACCGTGACCCCGGCCGCCTTGGCGAGCTGCTCGATGTGCGCACCGGTGCCGGAGTCGAGCGGGCAGATGATCAGCACGGTCGCGCCCTGCGAGATGGCCGACTGCGCCATGCTCACCTGCGTGGCGTCGCTGCCAAGCGCGTTCTGCACGGTGAGGTTGGACGACGGCAGCCCGGCGGCCGCGAACGCGGCCTTCAGGTACGGCGCGTCGAATTCAACCCACCGGGTGGACGACGTGGTGTCCGGCAGGATGACGGCCACGTTGCCCTTGCCCCTAGGCGCGAGCACGGCGAGCGCCTTCAGCGCGCTGAACGAGGGGTCGATGTCACTGACCGTGAGAGACGGTGCCACGGAGCCCGAGCTCGCGGGGCCGGCGCTTGAGGGCGCGGCGCTGGCAGCGCTCGAGGAGGAGCTGGTGGCCGAGCTGCAGGCCGCGACAAGCAGCGCGACGCTCAGGCCCGCCGCGGCCAGGCCCGCTCTTTTCACATGGCCCGCTCTTTTCGTAAGAGAAGACACGAACGTACCTCGCTTTTCACTTCCCGCGCCTGGCCGCCACGGCGGGAGCCGGGCCTGCCAGGCGAGTGAGTCTGTGCGGCCTGGCCATCGGTGACCAGTTAGTCGGTGGAATCGTAAGATCGGCGGAGGCCGAAACGCCCGTTAACAGGGCGCAAAAAGCCTTAAAAGATGTTAATGTGCGACGCTCATGGCTGGGATTGTATGGCTTGCGAGACCGGCCGGAAGCCGTATCGTTACCCGCCGCGGGTAACCGGCTGCCCCAACGCTGTCCCGGCCCCACTTACCCGACCCGCCCGCCCTGCCCGTCACCCGGCCATGCGGTAGCCCGCGCCTTGCCTGGTGACGATCAGCGGGCGGCTGCCCGGCGGCTCGAGCTTGGCCCGGAGCCGGCTGATGTACACCCGCACGTACTCGGTCTCGCTCTCGTACCCGTGGCCCCACACCTGACGCAGCAGGTGCGAGCGCGACAGCAGCTTCCCCCGGTGCACCGCCAGCTCCCGCAGCAGCGCGAACTCGGTCGGCGTCAGGTGCACCTCCGCCCCGGCCAGCTGCACCTGCTCGTTCACCAGGTCGATCCGCAGGTCCCCGATCACGATCGCGGTCGGCGCCGCCCCCGCCGCCGCCTCGGCCGCCGGCCGCGTCCGCCGCAGCGTCGCCAAGATCCGCGCCAGCAGCTCCTCGATACCGAACGGCTTGGTCATGTAGTCGTCCGCGCCCATGTTCAGCGCCGTGACCTTGTCCCGCTCCCCGCCCCTGGCCGACACCACGATGATCGCCACCGACGACCGCTCCCGGATCTGCCGGCACAGCTCGAACCCGTCCGCCTCCGGCAGCATCAGGTCAAGCAGCACCATGTCCGGCTGCTCCTCCTCCAGCAGCGCCAGCACCCGCCCGCCCGCCGACACCACCGTGTCGAACCCCCGCACCACCAGGTTGGAACGGATCAGGTCAACGATGTTCGGGTCGTCCTCGATGATGAGCACCTTCGTTGTGACTACGGTATTACTCATCGTCGCCATGGATCATCTCCCCATCGAGACGACCGAAAGAAAATCGGCCCGCCAAGCTCTCGTATTCAGGAAACCTAAGACCAAATTAGCCAATGGTCAACGCGGGCCCATCCCCGATGCGCCGCTGAGGACGCGTTAGCTATGCAGGAATATCAATTCCGCGTTGTTAGCGAAAAAGTATTCGCGGGCGCTGGCCGGGTGCCGCCTAGCCCGCCAGCCGCGGTTCCCGCCGGGGAACCGCGGCTGGCCAGGCCATGAGGAGCTACCCGGGCCAGGCCTGAGGTCACGCCTTGCCTGGCGCGCCCCGGCGGGACAGGACATCGATGACCGCCGCCGCGATCAGGACCGCGGCGACCGCGACATCGATCCACTGGCTGGACACGCCGAGCAGGTAGAGGCCGTTGTAGATGCCGCCGATGACGAGGCCGCCGAGGACGCCGTGGATGGTCTTGCCCCGGCCGCCGAACAGGCTGGTGCCGCCGATGACCGCCGCGGCCACCGCGAGCAGCACGTAGCTGTTGGAGGCCTTGATGATGTTGGTGGTCAGCGAGACCTGCCACGAGGCGAACAGGACGCCCGCGATACCGGAGATCAGGCCGGCGAGGGCGAAGCACCAGGTCCGGATGACCGGCAGGCGGACACCGGCGCGGCGCGCCGCCTCGGGGTTGCCGCCGATGGCGTACACGTAGCGGCCGAAGCGGGTCCGCTGCAGCAGGGCCGTCGACGCCAGGAGGACGACGAGGACGATCGCGATGATGAACGGAACCCCCTCGATCGTCCCGGCGTGGGCCCGGTTGACGTTGCAGATGGCGACGACCGCGATGCCCGCGACCGCGATGAGGAGGATCTTCATCGCCACCAGGCTGCGCGGCGCGGTCTCCAGGCCGCGGCGGCGCTTGCGCGCGTCCTGCAGCCAGAGGCCCCCGCCGGCGGCTCCGACCAGGACGACGAGCAAGATCCAGCCGACCACCGGGCTGAACGTTCCCCAGAAGATGTTGTAGAGGTAGACCTCGTTGGTGAACCCGCCGTTGCCGATGCCGACGAGCGACCCGCCGAGGACGATGATCGCCACGCCCTCCAGGATCAGCAGCCCGCCGAGGGTGACGATGAACGACGGCATCTTCAGCCGTGACACCAGCGTGCCCTGGATGGCGCCGAACGCGGTGCTGGCGAGCAGCGCCGCGATGATCGCCGCCCACCACGGCCAGTTCGCGCCGGTCGGCTGCACGAGTTCGGCGACCACGACGCTGCTCAGCCCCATGACCAGGCCGACGGAGAGGTCGATCTCGCCGAGTAGCAGGGCAAAGATCTCGGCGATCGCCAGCAGCATGTAGATGGTGCTCTGCTCGAACAGGTTGACCAGGTTCTGCGCCCCGAGGAACTTCGAGTTCGCGATCTGGAAGCCGATGGCCACCACCACGAGGGCCAGGAGCACGGGCAGGACGCCGGCGTTGCCGCCGCGGACCCGCTGCCACGAGGCCCGGAAGTACTGGCCGAGCGACTGAGCGAACAGTTCGGCCGGGACGTCGGCCGTGACGGCCGCGGCGTCGAGGGTCAGGTCGGCCGTCCCGACGCCCGTCCCTACCGGGGTCTGGCCGGGGTCCGCGGTCACGGGTACTCCCTCATCGTTTGTCCTTCGCATGTCAGACACCGGTCACGCTCCCGCTCCGCGCCGTGACTGCACGTCAATCAGCACCGCGATGAGGAGCACGCCACCCGGCAGGATGTAGGTCAACGGCGTGGACAGTGAGCCTAGGCTCAGCAGGGACACACCGTAGGCGATGCCGCCGATGAGCAGGCCGCCGAGCACACCGTGAATCGCCTTGCCCCGCCCGCCGAAGAGGCTGACGCCGCCGATAACCGAGGCGGCGACGGTGTACAGGACGAGCTGGCCCGGGTCGGCCGTGTTGGTGCTGTACTGACCGTAGAAAAAGGAACCGAGCAGGATGCCGCCGAGTGCGGCGGTGGCCGAGCACAGCGCGAAGCCCCAGATGCGGATCTTGGGGAGGCTGACGCCGGCGCGGCGGGCGGACTCCGGGTTGCCGCCGATCGCGTACATGTAGCGGCCGAAGCGGGTCCGCTGGAGCGTGATCGTCCAGGCGGCGAGCACGACGAGGACGATCGGGATCACCCACGGGACTCCCGTGACGTGCTTCAGCGTGGTACCGCGGTTGACCGAGCAGACGAGCACCACGGCCGCCCCGACGATCGTCACCAGCGCGATCCTGATCACGGTCACGCCAACCGGCGGAGTAACCAGTCCCCGGCGCCGCCTCGCGGCCGCGCGGAACCACTGGCTCGTGCCGGCCACCCCGACCACCACCGCCAGGATGATCCAGCCGAAGAGGGGACTGATCAGCCCCTGGACCATGTCGTAGATGAAGTTCTGGTTGGGATCATCGGTGTTGAGGCTCACCGTGGAGTCGGCCCCGCCGAGGATGATGATGAGGATGCCCGAGAAGAGGAGGAAGCCGCCCAGGGTCACGACGAAGGACGGGATGCGCAGCAGCGCGACCAGCGCTCCCTGGAGGGCGCCGAACGCGCCGCAGATAGCGAGCGCGGCGAGTATCGCGGCCCACCACGGCCAGTTCGGCCCGGGCTGCTGTACCAGCTTGAAGGCGATCGCCCCGCCGATGAGCGCGACCGCGCCGACCGACAGGTCGACCTCCGCGAGGAGCAGGACGATCGTCTCGGCGATCGCGAGGATCATGTACACGGTGCTCAGCCCGAAGATGTACACGAGGTTGCTCGGCCGCAGGTACGCGTGCTCGGGGGTGATGATCTCGAAGACGACGGCGACGATCACGATCGCCAGGATCACGGGCAGGACACCGCTGTTGCCGCCGCGGATCCGGAGCCACGAGGCCCGCATGTACTCGCCAAGCGACTGGGCGACGAGCTGGGGCGGCAGGTCGGCCTCGGCCACCTTGGCGTCGAGGGTCAGGTCGGCTGTCCCGGTTCCCGCCGCCGTGGCCGGGCTCTCGCCGTGGTCCGCGGTCACGGGCGCTTCTCGATTCTGGCCATGGACTCAGCCCTTGCCGTTCGCGGAGGCGGTACCGGTCGTCATGTACTCCACCACGCTCTGCCGGTCGAAGTCCGCCGCCGGCGCCTGGGCGACCATCCGGCCGAGGTACAGCACCGCGATCCGGTCCGCGACCTCGAAGACGTCGTTCAGGTTGTGGGAGATGACCATCACCGCAAGCCCGTGGTCCCGCAGCCGCTTGATGAGGTCGAGTACCTGCCGGGTCTGCACCACCCCGAGGGCGGCGGTGGGCTCGTCAAGCAGCACCAGCTTGGAGTTCCACATCACCGCCTTGGCGACCGCGACCGACTGCCGCTGACCGCCGGAGAGCGAGGCGACCGGCTGGCGGATCGAGCGCACCGTGGTCACCCGCAGGCCCTTCAGGGTCTCGGCCGCCTTCAGCTCCATCGAGTCCTCGTCGAGCAGGCCGCGGCTTAGCGCTTCCCGGCCAAGGAACATGTTCTGCACGATGTCCAGGTTGTCGGCCAGCGCCAGGTCCTGGTAAACCGTCTCGATCCCAAGGGCGGAGGCGTCCCGGGTGCTGCGGATGTGTACCGGTCGCCCCTCGAAGAACATCTCGCCGTGGTCTGGCTGGTGCGCGCCGGCGATGCAGCGGGTAAGCACGGACTTCCCCGCCCCGTTGTCACCGCACAGGCCGGTCACCTGGCCCGCGGGCAGGTCCAGGTCCACTCCGTAGAGCGCCTGCACCGGCCCGAAGTGCTTGTCGATGCCCCGCAGCCTCAGCAGGGGTTCCGCCCCGTCCCCGCTGCGGCTCGCGCCACTCGGGGCCTCGTTCACCTCAGTCATTTTTAATACCTTCAGTAGCCTTGCCTGGGTTGGTCCGCACAGCCATCTCATCGTGGAGGGGTTGGCGGGCCCGCCGCAATAGCGGCGGGCCCGCCAACCCCGGTTAGATGTTTAGCTGATTAGCTGATTCCAGCTGCGGAGCAGGCGCTCGCGCCCGCGATCGCGCAGATGGCCGAGGCCTTGTCGAAGCCGTCCTTGACGACGGTCGACTCCATGTTGGCCGCGGTCACCCACTCCGGGGTGATGAGGGACGCCGGCTCGGTGATGCTCGAGTTGGCCGGGTCGACGGTCGTGCTGTTCAGCAGGGACGCGGGCGGCGTCTGGCCGGCCAGCAGGATGACAGCCATGGCGGCGGCGTCCTGGGCCTCCTTGTAAACGGCCTTGTACACGGAGCCGCACTGGTAGCCCTCGAGGATCCAGGCCATGCCCTGGGCCGTGCCGTCCTGGCCGGTGGTCGGGATCGTCTTGGGCTTGACGCCGGCCGTCTTGAGGTCGGTGATCACCGCGTTGGCGAGTCCGTCATTGGCCTCGATGGTGGCGTTGATCTTCGGGTTGGCGGTGAACGCCTGCTGGAAGATCGTGCCGCCCTTGGTGTTGTCCCAGCCGGGGGCGAAGTTCTCGGCAACCAGCGTGGCGCCGCCAACGGTGCCCTTGGCGCCCGCGGCGACAGTCTTGGCCGACTGGCCGAAGACCACCTTGTTGTAACCCGAGGCGAAGGAGATCGCGTTGGGGTCGGTGTCCTCGCCGCCGTTCAGCACGTAGACCTGAGGGCTCTTGACCTTCCAGTCGGTCAGGCACTGGTTGAAGCCGGTGCCGATCAGCTCGCCGACCTTCTCGTTGTTGAAGCTGACGTAGTAGGTCTTCGTGCCCTCGAAGATGGCGCGGTCATAGGCGATCAGGGTGACGCCCTTCTGGTCCGCGAGCTTCGCGATCGCGACGCCGGTCGGGCCGTCGAGCGGGCAGACGACCAGGACCTTGGCGCCCGCGCTGATGTCGGCGGTCGCGAGGCTCAGCTCGGTCGCGTCGCTGCCCTGCGCGTTGTCGATCTTGAACTGCGACGAGCTGAGCCCGGCGGCGGTGAAGGCCGTCGTCAGGTACGGCTGGTCGAAGTCAACCCACCGCGTCGACGACGTGGTGTCGGGCAGGACCACGCCGATCTGCAGGCCGGACCCGGCGGACCCGGTCAGCCCCTTGAGCTGAGACATCGTCGACGCGATGTCGACGCTGAAGGAGTCGACGCTCAGGTTCGACGGAACCGCGGCCGCGCTCGAGGCCGCCGAGGACGCCGCGCTTGACGCGGCCGATGAGGCCGCCGTGGACGCGGGCGTGGACGACGTTGACGATGACGACGAACAGCCCGCGGCGATCAGGGCGGTGCCTGCCGCCAGGGCTATCACGCCCAGCCCTCTCTTACCTAGTTGCATCCCATACCCCTTTCACCGCAATGCGGTGCGTTCGTATACGACTATGCGGGACGCCGCGCATCGCGCGTGTCCTCCCGCGTTGAAAGGTAGATCTCTGGGACACGGGGTATCAAGCGGTAAAGCCTTAAAAAATGTTAATACTGGCGTAACAGGCCAGAATTGTGCGGCTTGTGAGATCGGCCGGAAGCCATATCGTTACCCGCGCCGGCTATTAGACGGCAGGCGCGGCCGGCCGCGGTCAGCGAGGTCCGTTGAGCTACACTGCGTCCCTCACACCGGAATGAGGTAGCCCGCGCCTTGCCTGGTGACGATCAGCGGGCGGCTGCCCGGCGGCTCGAGCTTGGCCCGGAGCCGGCTGATGTACACCCGCACGTACTCGGTCTCGCTCTCGTACCCGTGGCCCCACACCTGACGCAGCAGGTGCGAGCGCGACAGCAGCTTCCCCCGGTGCACCGCCAGCTCCCGCAGCAGCGCGAACTCGGTCGGCGTCAGGTGCACCTCCGCCCCGGCCAGCTGCACCTGCTCGTTCACCAGGTCGATCCGCAGGTCCCCGATCACGATCGCGGTCGGCGCCGCCCCCGCCGCCGCCTCGGCCGCCGGCCGCGTCCGCCGCAGCGTCGCCAAGATCCGCGCCAGCAGCTCCTCGATACCGAACGGCTTGGTCATGTAGTCGTCCGCGCCCATGTTCAGCGCCGTGACCTTGTCCCGCTCCCCGCCCCTGGCCGACACCACGATGATCGCCACCGACGACCGCTCCCGGATCTGCCGGCACAGCTCGAACCCGTCCGCCTCCGGCAGCATCAGGTCAAGCAGCACCATGTCCGGCTGCTCCTCCTCCAGCAGCGCCAGCACCCGCCCGCCCGCCGACACCACCGTGTCGAACCCCCGCACCACCAGGTTGGAACGGATCAGGTCAACGATGTTCGGGTCGTCCTCGATGATGAGCACCTTCGTTGTGACTACGGTATTACTCATCGTCGCCATGGATCATCTCCCCATCGAGACGACCGAAAGAAAATCGGCCCGCCAAGCTCTCGTATTCAGGAAACCTAAGACCAAATTAGCCAATGGTCAATGCACCGGCTTAGCCGATGCGCGTTATTAACGAAAAATGGCCGGCGCCCGCGAGGCGCGGCCCGCGGGTAGCGTCGGGTTTCGCGTTATCAACGCAGAACGCGCTCCCGCGCCGCCCCCTCGGACACCAGCGCCACGGCGTGCGCGTCGGCGGCGGCCAGCGCGCCGTACCGCTCCGCGTCGGCGAACGCGCCCGGAACGACCGTCAGGGTCCCGGCGAGGTCTGGCGGGCAGCGCCGGGCCAGTTCCGCGGTGAACTCCGCGATGAACGGACCGCACTCCTCCCCGAGCCTGGGATCGACCACCACGCAGTCGAGGTCGAGCGTCGTGACGAGCGCGGAGAGGGCGCGGCCAAGCAGCGACCCGAGCACCTCACCGCTTCCGGGCAGGGGTCCGGCCCGCAGGCCGCGCACGACGACCTCGGTCTCGGTGAGCAGGCAGCCGCGGTTACCGCAAACGCAGCGGGCCCCGTCCGGGGCAACCTGCACGTGCGCTAGCTCCCCGGCCAGGCCGTGCGCGCCGGTGAACAGCCGGCCGTCGAAAACCAGCCCGGCTCCGATGCCATCGGCCACGGTGAGGTAGCAGACGGCGCGCCGCCCCCGCCCCGCCCCGAAGCCGGCCTCGCCGAGCGCGGCCAAGTTGGCGTCGTTCACCACCAGCGCCGTGCAGCCAAGCAGGCGGCTGAGCGCGTCGCGCGGGTCATCTTCCAGCCACGGCGCGGGCCGCAGCTCCCGGTGGGCCGTCTCGGGCCTCGGGGAACCGCCGTCCGCCTCGGCGACGGGGAAGGGCGCCGACAGCACCGCCAGCCTGGGCGGCAGCCGCGCCCAGTCGCGCAGCCGCCCGGCGGCCTGGTTAACCGACCGCGACCACGCGGGCCACGGCTGAGACCATCCGGCGCACCGGTGCGTGCCGCTGCGGGTACCGTCACCGCAGAGTGAGGAGACCGACGTGGACCCGTCCTTGTTCAGCTTGATCAGCAGCACGGGCGGCAGCAGCGCGGTTCTCTGGTACCGGCTCGGCGGCCGGCCCCGGGCGCCGGCGGTCGGCGGCTGGCGCAGCTCGGCCAGTTCGCCCCGGGCCACCAGTGCGGCAACCACCCCCGCCACCACGGTGCGGGACAGCCCGGTCAGCTCCTCGAGTTCCAGCCGGGTCAAGCTGGCCGAGCTGGCGAAGGTCGCCAGGATGAGGCGCTCCACGAGCGCGATGGACGAGCCTTGGCCACGAAGGACAGCGGACACCAGGCCACCCCCCGGCGATCGACTACAACTAAAGAGCAGCCTAAGGCATCCTGTTGCCGGCCAGCCCGGGAGTCAAGCCCCTGACCTGGCATAAAGGGAGAAATTGAATGCTTGTTGCCGACCATCGCATGACGGGCATCGGACTTGGCACGGCGCAGTTCGCCTTCCGGGACGGCACTCCCGAGGACGCGGTGGCCACCGTGCACGCCGCAACTGTGAGGTCAGCCTGCGCACCCTCGGCGTGGACCGGATCGACCTTTACCTGCTGCATCACGTGGACCCGGCGGTGCCGCTGCTCGACCTCACCGACCGCGACCGCGGCGACCGGTCAGGCAGCGCGTGAACGAGTTCAGGGCTGGATGGCTCGTACGCTAAGGTCTAGACTTTTGTGATGCACGAACCTGGGTATACCGGTGCTGATCCGGCCACGGTTCATGGCGGCGGCGAATGGGACGGCGTGCTCGACCATGTCGCGTGCCTGCGCGGGCAGCCGCGCACGGTGGAGGTGCTCGCCGGCGGCCTGACCAACGTCAACCTGAAGGTCGGCTACCCGGGCGGCACGATCGTGGTCCGGGTCGCCCAGCCGGGGAGCGAGCTGCTCGCGATCGACCGCGCGGCCGAGCACCTCAACTCGCGGGCGGCCGCGCGGGCGGGCGTCGGCGCGCCGGTGCTCGAGTACATCGCCGACCCCGGGCTGCTCGTGGTGGGGTACATCGACGGCCGGACCTTCACCAACGAGGACCTACGGGGCGGCGGGCACCTGCCGCGGGTCGCGGCGGCGTGCCGCCTGCTGCACGGCGGGCCGCGGTTCGTCAATGACTTCAACATGTTCCAGATCCAGCGCGGCTACCTGGAGCTCGTGACGCGGCAGGGGTTCCGCCTGCCGGACCGCTACCTGGACTTCATGCCGGAAGTGGCCAGGATCGAGCAGGCCTTCCTGGCGCACCCGGCGGCCACGGTGCCGTGCAACAACGACCTGCTCGCGGGGAACTTCATCGACGACGGCGGCAAGATCTGGCTGATCGACTACGAGTACTCAGGCAACAACGACCCCTGCTTCGAGCTCGGCAACATCTGGAGCGAGGCGAACCTCACGGTGGAGCAGCTCGAGGAGCTGGTGGCGGCCTACGACGGGGGACTGGCCAGGCACCGGGTGGCGCGCGCCCGGCTGTGGGGCCTGATGTCGAAGTACGGCTGGACATTGTGGGGCTCCATCCAGGCGTCGGTGAGCGCGATCGACTTCGACTTCTGGGACTGGGCGATGGAGAAGTACGACCGGGCGGTCGCCGAATTCGACGGGCCCGCCTTCGTACAGCTACTTGAGCATGCCGCGGGGGACGGCTGAACGGCGGAAACGCCAGCGTGACGGCCTTCCGGCGCGGGTGTCCCCGGATACCCCGCCACTAGAATCGAGGGGTGACTGCGCTCGCCATGGACGACCCGGTACTGAGCTCGTACCCCGACCTGGACGCCGGGGATGACCGGCCGGCGCACGCGCGGATCGAGGAGTGGCTGGAGCGGCTCATCAGCTCGGGGCAGCTGAAGCTTGAGGACCGGCTGCCGTCCGAGGTGGATATGGCGGGCGCGCTCGGGGTGAGCAGGATGACGCTGCGCCAGGCACTGACCGGGCTGGAGTCCAAGGGCCTGCTTGTCCGCAAGCGCGGCCGGTGGGGCGGCAGCTTCGTCGCCAAGCCCCGGTTCGACTACGAGCTGTCCGGGCTGCCCGGCTTCACCGAGCAGATGCGCCGGTCCAACGCGCTCGCTGGCGCGCGGGTCATCGAGGCCGCGACGGTGAACCCGGAGCCCGAGGTGCGCGAGGCACTGCAGCTGCCCCGCCGGCAGAAGGTGCACCGGATCGTGCGGGTGCGGTCGGCGAACCGCGAGCCGGTCGCCGTGGAGGTGAACAGCTACCCCGCCGCGCTGTTCGCTGACCTGCTGTCCGAGCCGCTGACCGGTTCGCTCTACGCCCTGCTGCGCAGTTCCGGTCACCCGCCGTTCTCCGCCACGGAGGTGCTCGAGCCAGTCATCGCCTCGCCCGAGTTGGCCAGCCTGCTCTGGACCCAGGAGGGCTCGCCGCTGATGCTGGTGCAACGGACCGCCTACGACAAGGAAGGGCGCCCGGTCGAGCACTCGCACGACTACTTCCGCCCGGACCGGATGCGGATCACGCTGCGCACCCAGGCGGACGCCGCGCCGCGCGCCGAGATCGAGCCCGCCAAGGAGTTAACTGCCAAAAGTTAACCATTGACACCGATATGCGTCTTATGGTCTAGACTTTTACATGGGCATTCCGTCGCGCAGCGAGATCGTCATCATCGGCGGTGGCGTCATCGGCGCGAGCATCGCCTATCACCTCGCGGAGCGCGGCCGGACCGACGTGACGCTGGTGGAGCGCAAGAGCCTTACCGCCGGCAGCACCTGGCACGCCGCCGGGCTGGTCGGCCAGCTGCGGAGCAGCAGCAGCCTCACCCAGCTGATGCGCAAGAGCGTCGCGACCTACCAGGCGCTTGAGGGCAAGACCGGGTACGCCACCGGCTGGCACGGCGTCGGCGGCCTGCGCGTCGCGTCAAGCCCCGCCCGGCTTGATGAGCTGCGGCGCGTCTACACGCAGGGCAAGAGCTTCGGCTTCGACATCCACCTGGTCTCCCCCGCTGAGGCCGGCAAGCTCTTCCCGCTGCTGAACACCGACGGCGTCTACGGTGCCACCTGGACGCCGTCGGACGGCTACGCCGACCCGAGCCAGCTCACCTTCTCATTCATCGCCGGCGCCCGCGCCGCGGGGGTCCGGGTCGTACAGCACTGCCGGGTGACCGGGATCGAGCGGTCAGGCCGCCGCGTCACCGCTGTGCACATCGAGCAGGGGCAGACGGAGCAGGGCCGGATCGAGTGCGACATCGCGGTCAACGCGACCGGCATGTGGGGCGCGGAGACCGCGAGGCTCGCGAGCGTGCAGCTCGCCGTCAACGCCGTGGAGCACCAGTACGTCGTCACGGAGAAGAGCGACGCCATCCCCCGCGACCTGCCCACGTTCCGCGACCCCGACGCCCGGTTCTACCTCAAGCCGGAGGCCGGCGCCCTGGTCATCGGCGGCTGGGAGGAGGGCACCCGCGCCTGCTGGCGCACCATACCGTACGACCTGGGGCCCGAGCTGTTCAAGCCGGACCACGAGCGGTTCGCGGGCCTCGCCGAAGGCGCGGCGAACCGGGTGCCGCTCTTCGGCGAGCTGGGCATCCGCACCTGGGTCAACGGGCCGATCCCGTTCTCACCGGACGCGGAGCCGGTCATGGGACTCACCGAGGACCTGGACAACCTGTACCACTGCTGCGGGTTCTCGGCCGGCATCGCCGCGGCCGGGGGCGCGGGCGACGCGATGGCGAACTGGATCATCGACGGCGACCCCGGCATGGACCTGTGGCCGTTCGACGTGCGCCGCTTCGGCGGGCCGCACAACGTGCCCGCGGTCCTTGAGGAGCTGTCCGTCCAGGCCTACGGCCACTACTACGACATCGCCTACCCCAACCGGCCGGCCCACCCGCCGCGCGGGCAGCGGCGCAGCGCTGTCTACGACCGGCTGGACGAGCGCGGCGCCGTGTTCGGCGGCAAGTTCGGCTTCGAGCGAGCCAACTGGTTCGCTAC
>Ga0265338_10004672_pt1 | contig 18373 bp, 15 predicted proteins | sample 42126metaG_FD_193579 | JGI IMG/M metagenome (GOLD analysis project Ga0265338, IMG submission 193579) | Rhizosphere microbial communities from Carex aquatilis grown in University of Washington, Seatle, WA, United States - 4-21-26 metaG | ecosystem: Host-associated > Plants > Roots > Rhizosphere... | reverse complement strand
CAGCTTTCTCCGTTGGAAACCGGCGCGTCAGAGAGTAAAGATTCATCGCATCCCTCGCACATACGCATTATCTCGCTAAATCGTGCATGCGTCAAAGGGATAATCGTTCTAATGAGTAAACATTGTGAGGTGTAGATGTGGCGGGGAGGAATGGCGGGTTAAGGCGCGCACGAGTTTGGCTTCTTTTGGTCATGATTTCGGGCCGATTGTTTCCTGTTGAGACCTATATAGATTGTGCTCCGGAGAGGGGTAATTAAGCGCAGCCGGAAACAGGCGCTAAAGGCTTGAAAATTCAACGGGGCAATGGGCTGGGGTGTTGACGGATTCTGGGAACGTCTCGTCTGTCTCCTGGTTTTTCCCAGTCAGTCCCCTGGCCTTACCCTGGTTGTTCATTCCCACATGATCCCTTGTGGGGCCACCTGTGGTATCATACGGCAGTGAAAGTCGTGCTCGATACCGCAGCCCAAGTCAGCGCAATTCGTTCAAGCACTGGGGCTGCCGCTGAAATTATCCGGTTGGCAGCGGTAGGAAAGCTGACGTTGCTGATGGATTACAAACTGGTATGTGAGTATCGGGAAGTGGCGATGCGTCCGCAGCACATTGCGGCATCCGGGAGAACACAGGAAGATGCGGAAGCCATCATTGAATTGCTGGAAGCCATAGCGGCTCCAGTTTTGGTTCGGATCAAGCATCGACCACTCTCCCGAGACGGAAACGACGACATGGTTCTGGATGTTGCGATTAACGGTCAAGCCGATGCAGTTGTGACAAATAACATCAGGGATTTCAGGGAAGCGGCTAAACGGTTCGGGATTCAAGTCCTGACCCCGAGAGACTTTTTGATTGCTTTTAGAAAGGGGGAATCTCATCATGCCGGCTAATCAGAGGAAGAGTGTAATCAGTAAATTCCCGCTCCGGCTCATGCCCTCCGTGCGGAGGGGAGCCGAGGGTTTTTCGCTCAAAGAGGGTGTCTCTCTGAATCAATTCATCAATGTTGCGGTGGCGGAGAAGATCGTACAACTCCAGCACGATGAGTGGCTGGCAACCCGGCCGAAACCAACCGCAGCACGCATTGCACGAGCACTTGCGATCTTGGACCGGCCAACTCTAAATGCACCCGATCCTGGCGATGAGCTGCCAGACGATTACGTGTCCATGCGCGAGACGAATGAGTATAAACAAGCTTTTGGCGCGAAATGAAAGCTTGGCCGGTCACCCGATCATTTGATCACCGGTCCCTCCGCCGCGGCGGACGAGTGACCGGTGGCACCCTCAACTTGACGATTTACGGTATGAGACTGGGGCCACCCGCCTGCCAGGCTGAAAAGAGCGACTGAGATTCTTCCTGTTCTCCCACCCTTCGCTGGAAGAAAGCGGAGGATGGGGCACCCTCGGTGGCGGGGGGATGAAGAGGAAAAACATGGGTGCGCCACCCGTCACCCTCAACTTGACAATTTACGATATGAGACCGAGGCCACCCGCCTGTTGTCACAGACTGCCTGCCCGGGTAGTGGTAATATCATCCGTTTCCCAAAGTGGGGTCGGAGAGTCAGGTAGGAAAGATGCGGAATGGGTTGGTTGTTTGCTTCACTCTTGCGTCCATCTCGCTTATGCTAGCCGGGTGCGGTGCAGCGCCCGCAACGCCCACAAACCCAGAAGAAAAACCAACCATCACGACCCAGCCTGCTCCACAGACAGCGCCACTTGGTCAGAGCGCGACCTTTTCGGTAGTAGCAACCGGAGGAACCGCGCCGCTGAACTATCAGTGGAGTAAAAACGGTTCGCCAATTGCCGGAGCAACGCAAGCCAGTTACGAGACCCCGCTGGTGCAACTCGCCGATTCCGGCGATGAATTCACAGTTGTGGTCAGCGATGCGGCCTGGTCGGTGAACAGCGACCCGGCAGCACTGACAGTTGGCCCGCGCTCGCCCAAGTCTGGCGATCTGCGCTTTCAGCAGGTAGACGCGCCGTCAACAGCGGACGGCCCGAACATTGGCGGCCTGGCAACGAATCTATTGCCCCTTAAGCAAGCTACCTATACAAACTGGATCGGGTCGGGTTTCAAAATCGGCCCTGGAGTATGTGGTTCGGGCGGTCAATACGACTGCACATGGTTTTACTCGGCACTTTATTTGCCGGCAAATGTTTCCGGGTTAAGTGTCACGTACCGGAGCGATGCGATGGAGAACTTTGCATCCGATCTGGCTATCTACTCGGCTTCCGATGCTGTGATCAACAGCCTCGACGAGGAGCCCGGCAACGACATCTTTGCGCTAGAAGCAACTTCGACTCAGCAGACCACGGGATTTACGGTGACTCAATCGTCGGTTCCGCTATCTGGATTGCAGGCGCTGGCGACGCAGCTCGGGACCGAGAGCGAGGTAATCACTGCGGTCTCATACAATGCCAGCGGGCAGATCGACGTGTTCGCTTATAGCTGGCAGGGCGATCCAGCCACTGTTTACGAAGTGCTGGTTTCGCCGGTGACCATCGACACTTTCAGGGACGCAGCGGAGCAGATGGCGGGCCAGGGATATATCATCACCGCCTTCGGCGGCAACGAGACTTCAGGGTATGTTGTCGTTGGGACGAAGGTGCAGGGCGACACATTGGCAAGGCCAATCATCGTATCGCCGAATATGTCCACTCCAGGCAAGGGCTTTGCGTCGGTGGCTATGCCGACGAATTGGGGAGTTAACCCATACGTTCCACTTTGGACCTTCGAACAGTAAGCCGACTGGCCCGCATCGGCGAAGTTCGGGGTGGTGTGAGAGACGAGTGTTGGCAAGTTGAGATGTTGCACAACCGGCCTCCACCCAGCGAATGCAAATCATTCGCCGGGGACCCCGGGCTGGAGCTACTCTCTTTGGTTCAAATGGGGTGCGGGGTGGTATTGCGTGCCGAAGCTACGTTGTCGGGATCGTCGGTGAACAGCTTGCCCGCCGCGTACGCGAATTTCTGATATTGGCTGCCGACTTTGCGGATCGCGTCTTGTGCGCCATCGTTCCAGTTGACGCGCGCTTCGCCATCGACATAAGACCAATGGCCGCCGACGCTGCGGAGAGAACGCCAGGCGCTGCCGTCTTCGTTCAAGGGAATCTGGGACCTGGGGACGGACGTGTCCCCAGGTTTCCCGACTCAATAAATCCGCGCCCAGGCATTCACCAGCGCATCGACGTTCAGGGTGCCGATGCCGGTTGCAAAATCCCAGCCCTTGGTGGTGCCGTAAGCATTCTCAAATCGATTTGAGCTCACCGAAAGCACGCCGTTGGGGCCCGACGGATCGTAGCAGCTGAACGATCCCTGGCAGTTCACGTCGTTGTCGCCGAAGGTTACGTCGTGGAAGATGCACTGGTTCGTTCCCTTGTTTGAGTCGCAGGCATTGTTGCCTCTGAATCCATACTCCAGTGTCGCCAGGGCGTAGTAAGCGTAGTCGGGATTCCCCTGGCGGAAGCCGGTCTTCTGATTGAGCAGCGCCTGCACGCCGGCTAAAATCGGCGATACGAACGAAGTTCCCCCAGCGCCGTACCAGGTGTCGGGTGCGCCGGTGCACGGCACGCCTCCAAACGCGGGATCGGAATAGCAGACCACGTAATAGTGGCCCCACAACCCGTTTGCAGCAAAGAGTGAAACATCAGGGATGTCGCGCACTCCGTCATGGGGAACGCCTGCCAGGAACCACTGCCAGATGGGCTTGGCGTATCCGCGGCACGTACCGCTGACGGCCGGCGTGCCGGGATTTGGATTGGTGGCGCCGTACGCGCAGCCGCTGGGCCCGCCGCTACCCCCAACCACTTCAGAGAAATACGTCTCTCCAACTTCAGAGTTGCAGAAGCCTGAGTCCCCATACGCCGTGGCGTAGCCAAAGTAAGTGAACAACGGGCCGTTGGCGCATGAGTCGTCCCAAGGCATCTCTGGAATATACGACAGGGCCGAGCCGTAGGTGGCCGAATTGGTCGGGCTCCAGTAATCGGCATTGGTTCCCGAATACGCGTCGGAGAAATCGGTGCCGCCGGCAGCCAGGTTGTAAGGCGTGGACGCGTACCCACTCACTGCGATGCCGTTTATCGCCGCTGTTCCACCCGCATCGCACGAGGCTGCTCCCTCGTCTCCGGCGGCCACGTAGACTGACATTCCCTCCGCCGCTGCCTGCTGATACAGCACCTTGATGTAGTGATTGAATGCTGCTGGAAGGGCAGGTTCGCACAAACCGTAACTGATGCTTACTATGGCCGGTGGATTGTGGGAGTCGACCAGGCCCTGCAATGCGATAAACCCGCCAAAGTTTTCGGTTGTATCGGCGCATGAAGCCAGAACGATGTTTGCGTCCGGCGCGGCCGCCGCCGCCCATTCAGCGTCAATGACGGCTTCGCTATCGTCGCCAATCACCACGCCGGGGTCGGTACAGCCGCCGGGATGCACCACTGAGAACGTGCTGTTCTTGTACTTGTCGAGGCCAAAGGTCTTTCGGAACGTAGCGTAATCCTGGTTCGAATAGAGATCGGTATCTTCAATTACGACGACCGTCTGCCCTTTACCCGTCACGCCGCTCTTGTAAACGGGGTTGAAGTTGTAGATGGTTTCAAGATCCGCCGGCACCACAGCCTGATAGCCGCTGTTGACCGTATAAGCAGGCTTGGTTGCATCGCGCGCGGGCGTCATAGCGGTGGAAGTGCGCACCGGCTTCATCATGGGGCGCGGCCTGAAGTCGTTTAGAGACGTGATGCCGGCAACCACCGGGGTCAGCGCCGCGGGAATCTGCGGGTTCCGCATATTGGCGATGTGCCGTTCGCCATTCACGTCCAGACTGTGAATCTCAGTCTTGAAGGTCTCGGTAATCTGCCCGGCGTTGCCGGAGAAATCAACCACCATGCCGCTGGCTGACACGCCGTTCACCTGCAACCCGTGCAATTGGAGCCAGTCTCGCACGGCGTCAATGTCGCGGGAGTCCGGACCATACTTTGCGCCGATCTGCTCGGCCGTGAGCCACACGTGGTAGTTAGGGCTGCCAGGGGTTTGCGCTGACTGCATGTAGTCTTCGAGGGCGGCCTCACGGTTGGCGGGCCGCACCAGCACCAGTTGCAGATGATTCATCGGCATGGAGTCGTCAACCTGGCCGCGGTCATGGCTCGCGTTCGCTTCAGGGCGAACATTTCCCGGCAGGGTAACAAGTTGCGATTCATCGATCTTTCCGTTGATGAGCGCCTGGTGAGCTGTATCGGCGCTAGCCTCGACGGATGCAGCCAGCATTAGACACAGTGCGATAGCGCATCCGGTGAATCTTTTGGACATAATCGGAGTGAGTGAAGTCATGGGGGGAAGCTCCAGGATTGAGATTGAATTGCGGGTGGCTAATCAAGGGGACTTTTCGATCGATTGGATCATATCCAAGTTAGCGAAGGACGGTACAGGAGTTTTTTGAATTTTCTTTTTACTGGTCGTGGTGGAGCTTCCCGGCGCCAGGACTACCCCGTTCGATTACGGGAACAGGGGTTCACTCCACAACCCATATCCCCGAGCTGAACCCCATCTGGATTTTCGACCAGTAAGCCGATTGGGCCGCATCCGACGAGATTCGAGGTGGCGTGAGGACGAGTGTTTGCGAGTTGAGATGATGCCAGCGGGTCTCCACCCAAGCGAATACAAATCATTCGCCGGGGAGACCGGCGCTACAACCGGGCAGCGGTCCCTGGGCAGGGTGCCAGAAGATGAGTGGACGAGATGCCTGGCAAGATCGCATTTCGCGCTCCACGGCCTGGCGCACGAAACCCTCGCCTCATCGCATCGCTCAATTGCCCAATGGATTGGGTCCGGCATTATAGCTTCATTGGGCTACGCTCTGAACACAGTTCGAAGCTGGCGGTAAATCGCCCCGACAAGGTTTCGGAGCATAGCACACGACCTTGAACGACGGAAAGGACACTGTGATCTATGAGGAGAGTGCTATGTCCAGTCTTTATTCTGGTGACTTGCCTTGCGCTGATAGCCGCCGCGGCGGGAGAAGAATCTCCCAAGCCGGAATATGACGCCAAGGGCAACCTTCTACTTCCTCCCGATTATCGCGACTGGGAATTTCTCTCCGCCGGATATGGCATGAATTACAACCCAACTGCAGGCGGCCCGGAACTGTTCACCAACGTCTTTGTGCAACGTTGGGCCTACCAGGCGTTTCTGGGTTCCGGCAAATGGCCCGAGAAGACCATGTTTGTGATTGATCTGCGCAGCGCGCAGAGTAAAGGATCTATCAACAAAACCGGCCACTTTCAAACTGATTTGGCAGGGTTCGTCGTCGAGACCAAGGATTCCACTCACAACACCGACAAGTGGGCCTACTACCACTTCGGTCCCGATGACAAAACTGCCGAGGCCCTGCCCAAAGCCGCCGGCTGCTTCGCTTGCCACGATACGCACGCAGCGGTCGAGCACACTTTCGTGCAGTTCTATCCCACGCTGAAACCGGTGGCGAAGAAATTCGGCACTTACGACGAGAAACGCGAAGAAGTGCAGGATGCCAAGGAATAGTCGAGTTTGCGTGGGTTAGTGGTGAAGGGGCCTGAAGGCCCCTGCTCCCTCCGTCGTCGGCCTTGGGTGAGATCGCGAGTTAAATCGGGTGCGGGGTGGTGTTGCGGGCCGCAGTTACGTTGTCCGGATCGTCGGTGAAGAGCTTGCCTGCTGCGTAGGCGAATTTCTGGTATTGGCTGCCGGCTTTGCGAATTGCGTCCTGGGCGCCGTCGTTCCATGTGACGCGCGCTTCGCCATCGACATAAACCCAGTGGCCGCTGATGCTGCGGAGAGAACGCCAGGCGCTGCCGTCTTCGTTCAACGTGATGTAGAAGGTGCCTCCCGAGCCGTCGCCGCACTCCCATTTACCCAGGAAGCGGCCGCGGCTGGGCTGACCGGGGCTGGAGCTTTCGCCCGAAGACGCGTAACCGCTGGTGGCGCCGAACTCGACGCGATCGATGTCGGCTAGTTTGTAGCTTTGGCGATGGCCGTCTTTGAAGACGATGACGATGGTGCCCGGTGCGGCCTTTTGGCTGCTTTGCGCGGCGGCGAGGCCGGCGGATACGGCGAGGCAAATAAGTGTGATGGCGCCGGAAAGGCGAAAGAACTTTCTCATGGGATTCTCCCTTGCAGTTAGCAGTACGCGAGAAATTGTACTGCGGTTCAGGAATTCGTGCGGGATGAATGGGGATTGGGAGGGAGGAATTGCCGCTGGGGCTAAACAGGATGCGGAAAAAGGCGTTGGGTGGAGTTAAAGTCCCGAAAAACTATACCGCAGGGGTTGAAACCCCGCCTATATAAGGGCCCTTATCGGCATCCGCCGCGGCGGAAAGTCGTTCCCTGACACTTCTTGCCCATTAGCAGAGTTTTTCAGGTGCGCGGGTCTGGAGACCGGCACTACTTTTTTGGCTGGAGGCCGACGGTGCGGTCCTGGAGACGGGATTGGGAACAGGATGGGGACTTTGGAGGGGTGCGGGCCGCCAGAGGAGGCGGCCCATTGTTCGGATATTACTTAAAGTTTTTCGTAGAACTCGCAGACTGAGCAGGAGATATAGACTCCGCCGGGAATGCCGCGCTCGCGGTCTTTGACGCGCTTGACGATGCGCGTGGGCTTGCTGCACTTGGGACAGTCAGTCGACTTCGTCGTGTCCATTACCTTCTTGCGGTCACCTGTTTTTGCAATCTTTGCCATCGGTGGGGTGTTTCTCCTTTGTGGGTGTCTCTGCACACGTCCGCTGTGCGGACGGCTTCAACGGCGCGGTTTGCTCGCCTGTTGGGTGAGCGGAACTCGCTTTTTAAAGTTTACATTAAGGTGGGTTTGCGGGGGGATACGGGGTGGTGATTTGGGGCGGGAGATCGGCGGCGGGTCGGGAGACCCGCCCTATAGCCGGTCAGGAGACCGGCGGTACAACCGGGCTGGAGCCCGGGCCTTAAGGCCCTATGCTTTTTGCCTGCTTTCAGGGGGTGAAAACCCCCTGCTCCCTCCGTAATGATCAGTTCGCGCTTGCTGGACGCTGAGCCGGATTGAAATTCGAACTCGGCGTGGTGCTTGACGGCGCTGGCGGTGCGGCCGGAGTTTGAGCTGGTACGGCCGGCTGCGTGGTGGCCGGCTGGGTTGACGCTGGCTGCGCGGTTGCCGGTGCGGCTGGTGGTGCGCTGTCGGGATTTACGTCTGGTTCGTATTCGGGATTGGGCTTGGCGGGCTGTACTGGACGCATCTGGCCTGCGGATGAGGCTGTTTTGTCCTGGTGGACTCCAACCGCATCACCCGGGTTGGCGAGACTGGGCGGAGCCTGGCCCGATTGCGTGGGGTCGGTATCGGCGTCGCCTTCCTTCACCACGTGCACATGGGTGTTCTGGGCCATCACCGGCGTGCCGTCTGTGCGCATCATGCCTGACACAACGTCGGTGGAGAAGACCTGCATTGGTTCGCCTATCTTTGCAACCTCAAGGCGAATGACGCGGTTGCCGTTGATGCGGACAAAGTAGACCGGGGCGGGCGGCTTGCCGTAAATCCACTCTTCGAATGGCTCCTGTCCGTCCATTTCGCGGCTCTTGTTGACGGGCTGACCCATGGCGTAAAGCACCATATCTGTGCTCATGCCGACCAGCACCTGGTGCGAGAGAATGGCATCTTTGAGCTGAGGCGGCAGCGTGTCGGTATATGCCTGGACGGGAGTCTTTACGTCGAAGGAGATGAGCGGAGCCAGCAGTGCTTTGACGTCGGCGCCGGTCATGACGGGCACACGGTCTTTGAATTCAAGAGTGAGGCGCGAGCCGGTGGCTGGCGTTCCCTCGTCTTGCACCACGGGCGATGTGCCCATGCCACCCCCGAGCTCAATATGGCGAAGGATGCGGTGCTTAAGGTCAGGGCCGCCGTTGAGCTCGAAGATCATCTTGTTGTGTTCAAACTTTACATCGGTGATGAGCACGCGATCGCCGGGATTGACGCTCAATCCTTCATTGACAACCATGTTGAGGTAAGGTTCGCCGGCCGGCTGCAGATTGCCGTTCGCGATCAGGGTAAGTCCCTTATGCCCGCGCGGCAGTGGACGCATGGCAAACCCCTGTTCGGCCTGCATGGTGCGGAGAAGCTCGATGCGGGTTTTGGGGTCGATCTCGGTGTTAGAGAGCTGGACATTGGTGGGCTTAATCTGCTGGTAGCGGCGGTCCACTTTGCCGTCGGCGGTTGTGGCATTCTTGCCGCTGGTATCGATAGTGATTACCTGGGCACGGGCGCAGATGGAGAGGGCTGCTAAGGCGGCAAGGCCAAGGGCAAAGTGAGTCATAGATCGGAGATGAGTGGGCCGTGGGGACTGGGCGCGCGGGATCGTCAATTGCCGTGAACTCGAGAGCCGGGGAAGGTTGGAACCGATCATGGGAGCCTCCCATGTTTCACATAAGCATTACGCAAAAAGATGGCCGAGGCAAGTGCGGGGGTGAAAAATGAGTTTAAGTATTGCAGATTGGCGATTCACTGCACGCCCGGATCGTAGGAAGGCGGGGGGAAAAGGGCGGTTATTGAAAAAGACATCCTTTGCGAACGCCTTTCTTACGCCCGCTTCGCGGGCTACCGCTCTGTTATTCCTCGTTTACCCCAGGCTTACGCCGTGGGGCTACCATCTGTCGCCCGCTTCGCGGGCTGAAAACGGCCTGGTGTCGCCCTTTTCAGCAGCCTTCTAGAAAGGCGGGGGATCTGGTTTTGGTTGGATAGGAGGAGTGCGGGCTAGTTTGAGCTGGTTGGTTCGCTTGACGATGGATTTGCGGTGCTCCTGGTGGGTGGAGGTGGCACTGCGGGCGGGGCGACTATTTGTACCAGCGAGGGCGGAGCCGGCTCTGACGCGCCCATTGCCGCTTCGTGCTGGGCGCGGGCGGCGGCATCGAGATCGACGGGGATTCCCGCCGGCTTGAGGATTGGCGCGTTGTATTTGTAATCGAGATTGCGGGTGATGCGGAAGATTACTGGAATGGCGCAGAGCATGACGATGAAGGCGGGCCACGAGCCGTCGAGTCCGAAGGCGCTGCCTGTGAGGCGGAACGGTCCCATGGGATCGCCCTGGATGACGTGGGAGTGAGTGCTGTCGCCGTTGACTGCGAGGCCAAAGAGCAGGGCGCGGCTGGCCTTCCAGCCAAAGTTGAGACCCCAGCTAAGCCATAACGCGCGAGTGCGCAGATAAGCGGTGGACAAGACAAGGCCAACTGCTATGGCGACCGCAAAGCTGGCACGGCCGGAGCCGGGAATCATGGACTGGATAAGGCCGTAATAGGCTGCGAAACCGATGGACGCGCCGATGGGGCCCAGGGCGCGTTCGAATCGCTGGAAGCCGTATCCGCGGAAGGCTACTTCTTCAACCAGGGCGGCGAGCGCAAAGAAGGCAGCGTCGGCGGCCAGCCATCCCCAGGAACCAATATCGCCGGCTAGAACAATGGAGATGCCCCCGATGACGACCATGGGCAGAACGCAGACGACCGCGAGGCCCCAGCCTGTCGCAAGCCCCATGCCTACTTCGGTGGCGAGACCGTCGCGCGAGGGAAATCCCTGGGCGCCGATGGGATGGGCCTGGCGATCGAGCCAGAAGCCCATGGCTGCGTAGCCCACGATGAGCAGAAAGGCCAGCATGGCCTGTTCGATGAGGGGGTTCCAGTCGTCCTGGACGAGGCCCTGGGCGGCATGATGGGCGAGCGAGCGCGCCAGGAAAAAGTAAAAGACGGCCACCACAAACTCGATATAGGCGCGCAGCCGGCTGCCGGCACTCTGAACCGCAGTCATGCGCTCCTCCGTTTGAGGGACGGCGCGCGTGAGGTCAGTTGCGTCTCTGCGGTCTTCATCGGTCGATGCGATTGATGGCTGATGGTGAGATCACTCTTCGGTATAAAACTGCGCAATGTTGCGGAATTTTTTCTGACGCCTCGCGAGCAGTTCATCGATGGGCAAGGCTTTGAGCTCGGCGAGGTGGCGCCGCAGGGCCGCTGCGAGCAGTTGCATGCCGCCTTCGCGATCGGCATGGATGCCGCCTGGTGGCTCGGGGATGATTTCGTCGACACATCCAAGTTCGGCAACCTCTGGCGCTGTAACCCGCAAGGAAGCCGCGGCGCGGTCTTTATGCACGACGTCGCGCCACATGATGGCCGCTGCGCCTTCAGGCGGAATGACGGAATAAATCGCATTCTCGAGAATCAGCACGCGGTCAGTCACAGCCAGCGCCAGCGCGCCGCCCGATCCGCCTTCGCCGGTGATGGCTGAAATTGTGGGGACGCGCAGGCGGGCCATCTCGCGAATGTTGCGGGCAATGGCTTCAGCCTGGCCGCGCTCTTCAGCGCCGAGGCCGGGGTAGGCAGCGGTCACGTCGATAAGCGCGATGACCGGCCGGTTGAATTTTTCGGCGATTTTCATCACGCGCAGCGCCTTGCGATAGCCCTCAGGACTTGGCATACCAAAGTTGCGCTTGATGCGCTGCTTGGTGGTGCCGCCCTTGCGGATACCGATGAGCATCACCTCATCTCCGTCGAAGCGGGCCATGCCGCACACCACCGCATCATCGTCGCCGTAGGCACGATCGCCGTGAATCTCGCTGAAGTCAGTGAAGATTCGATCGAAGAAGTCCATGGGGTAGGGCCGCTGTGGATGACGGGCCCTCTCAACCTTGATCCATGCCGGTGAAACCGGCTGCTGCTGCGAATTTTCAGTGCCCTGTTCGCTCATTGTAAAGGGGCTTGGCTGGGGATTGCGCCGACGGCCCTTAGGTGATTCTACGGGGGAGGGGCGGTTGCGACAAATGGGCGGGAGATTTGGAAAGCAGATCAGTTTTAAAATCACAGCTCTTGACTTGGGATTGCCCGAGGTTAGACTGATTTGCATGTGCTTCAAAATCACACCGTCGCTGCGAGAGTATTTCAATTACCGCGGCATCTCTGCGGAACTTGAGCGGCACGGTTATGGTTCGTCGAGGCCCCACCTTGCCTGGGCGATTCGACAAAAGCAGCAAGAATCTCAGAAATCTCTAAACGATGGGAATGAGCGGGCGAATCAAAGTTCGATCAGCGTAAAACTTTCAAACTTCCCCCCTGGCAATAGTTAGCCTGAATGGTTGGCCGCGACGCGACCCTCGATGGATAATCGCTGCAATGGACGAGCCGCTTCCCTTCACCGCCCTGCTCTCGTTCGCGCTGGTGGCCTTCACCATCGAGACGGATAACGCTGCCGAGAGCCTGATGCCGCACACAACCACCCGCCAGGGGAAAAGCACATCGGGGCGTGGTCTCTGGCTGACCTCAATGGTGATGTGGCTGAACTGCCTGAAGCACCTTCCTGTCGAGGGCATCACGGTCCGCGAGTTGGAGCGACGGGCGCGGACCGGGACTAATTTGAACGGGATGATGCGGTGGGGCTATATCTTTGTGGCGCCTTCGCCTCTGGACACGCGTATTAAACCGCCGACGGCAGATTGGATTGTGAAATTGACTGCGGCGGGAAACGCGGCGAAGCAGGCGTGGGAGCCATTGCCCGCGGCGATTGAGCGGCGATGGGAAAAGCGTTTTGGGTGGGAGGAGATTGAGGCGATGCGGTTGGCTTTGAGGACCGTGGTGGCGGAGCTGCCGCCGACGCTGCCGAATTGCATGCCGATTCTGGGGTTTGGGCTGGCGATGACGCAGACGTTTGGAAAAGGGGATGACTTGGAGGTTGCGGCAGCGGGGCCCGTTGAAGAATTGATGCTTCCCGAACTGCTGGCGCGGGTGCTGGTAGCCTTCGCGCTTGAGTTTGAGGAAGTGTCGAAACTTTCGCTTGCGCTTTGCGCCGATGTGCTGCGGGTAGTGAATGAGAAAGGCGTGCGGGTGAGGGATCTGCCGGTGCTGTCGGGCGTGTCAAAAGAGGCGATTGCCATGGCGCTGGGATTTATGGAGAAGGGCGGGCTCTCTGTGGAAGAGCAGGAGGACGCAGGCAAGGCGCGGGTGGTGAAGCTCACTCCGAAGGGCCGCGTGGCGCAGTTGGCATATGAGCGCTTGGAGAGTGAGGTTGAGGCGCGGTGGGAACAGCGGTTCGGTTCGCGCATGGGTCATTTGCGCAAGGCGCTTGAAAAGCTGCTGGGCGATTCTGGCCGCGATCAGACAGAGTTATTGAAAGGCACGGAGGCGCTAGAGGGATGCTGGAGGGCCGAAGTGCCGAGGCCGAAGACGCTGCCATGGTTTCCGATGGTGCTGCATCGCGGGGGTTATCCGGATGGGAGCTGATGCAGGGGGATCGTGCATTCGCGAATGCGATTGGTGTACTAAAGTGCCGAAGAAGAGCCCGGGCCTGAAGGCCAGACGATTTATGTGCTGGATTTAAGGGGCCTGAAGGCCCCTGCTCCCTCCGTTTTTTTATGTGTTGCATCCGGACTGGCATAAGCGCGGACAAAGGCTTCAGCGACCTTCGGGCCTAATTCAGGATGGGCTGCGTTGCGCTCGCTCTGGAAGACCTGTGCGTAAACCAGCGGGCCGAGCAGCATGGCTTCAATCACGTTGAGATCGAGATGCGGTGGGAGTACGCCGCGATCGACTGCGCGGTGGAGCGCCTTGGTGATAGCCCTGCGCGCCGGCTCCATGGCGCGGGTGCGCCAGGCTTTGCCGAAGTCATGGTGAAGCTTGGAGTAGGAAATAATCGAGGCGGTCATGCGGGCGCGCTCGTTGTCGAATTCGCCGGGCGGCTTGCGGGTAAGTATCCAGGTGAGATCGGTGAGCAGATCGCCGGAGTCGACGTGTTGCGGAGGGCGATTGAGGCCGTGGATCATCTCAACCACTTCGAGCAGGAGCGCTTCTTTGTCGGGCCAGTGATTGTAGATGGTTGCTTTGCTTACGCCTGATGCGCGGGCGATGGAGTCCATGCTGGCGGACTCGATGCCGCGCTCGCAGAATAACTGGAGCGCGGCAAGGAGAACTTTCTGGTGAGCTTCAGTACTTCGCGGCCTTGCCATGGTAGAGCCTGCAATTCACTTTCCCACGGGCGGTGTTGCTCGCGAAAATCGCGCCAGACACAATGGAGCCCGAAGGCCGCAACCCGGAGGGCTGGGGCCAGTTTTTCCGATTTCGTCGTCGTTCGTCTCTAGCAGACACCCGGTATGCGTCTTTCCTCTCTCCTAGAACTCGAAAAAACTGACTCCCAGCACTGCCCGCGCGAAAGTGAATAGCAGGCTCTAGGCTTCGATCTTTGAGAACCGGTAAGCGCCGAAGATGAGGAAAACGAAACCTACGACGCAGAGGACCAGAAGGTCGATGCGCGGATCGAAAGCATGATTGGGTGACCCGAGCACGTTACGCATGCCGTCGATGCCGTAAGAAAGCGGATCGGCGCGCGTTATGTACTTAAGCACGTTTTTGGTATCGGTGAGCGGGAATAGCGCGCCCGACAAAAAGTAGATGGGCATGACCAGGAAATTCATGATGAGCTGAAAGCCCTGCATGTCCTGGAGGCCTGAGCCGATGGCCACGCCGAGCGCTGCAAAGTTGATGGCGATGAGCACCATGAATCCGATGGCGTATGGAATGGCAATCCAATGTGTGGGTCTGAACCCTGCAGCGAGACAAATTACGGTGATAAGCAGACCCTGGAAAACGGCAACGGTTGAGCCGCCCAGCGTGCGCCCCACCATAATCTGCATGCGCGAAACCGGGGCGACGAGCATTTCTTTGAGGAAACCGAATTGGCGATCCCACAGCAGGCCAATGCCGGAAAAGATGGACGTGAACAAGATGGACATGCCGATGATGCCCGGCGCGACGAACTGCAGGTAGTCGCCATTGCCGGCTCGCCTGAAGACCGGGCCAAGACCGAAGCCGAGCACCAGAAGGTAAAGAATTGGATTGCCCAGCGAGGCGATGATTTGCACGCGCGAGCGCAGGTAACGCTTGACCTCGCGCAGCCAAAGTACGTAGATGACTTTCATTTTTTGCCTCCGCTCCACATTTTTGCGAACTGCCGCATCTGGTCGGCTGAGCCTGCGCTTTCTTCGCGAATGGTTGAGCCGGTGAGGGCCAGGAATGCATCTTCGAGCGACTGGGTGTTGGTGCTTTCCTTGATCTCCTTGGGGGTTCCCTGCGCCACCAGTTTGCCGTGATCAATGACTCCAATTCGATGAGCCACGCGGTCGGCCTCATCCATGTAATGCGTGGTGAGAAAGACCGTGACATTTTCGGCTTCGTTGACGCGCTTCACATGCGTCCAGAGTTGGTTGCGGCTCTGCGGATCGAGGCCGAGGGTGGGCTCGTCGAGAAAGAGAATTCGCGGTGTGTGCAGGAAGCCGCGCGCAATCTCAAGCCGGCGCTTCATGCCGCCTGAGAACTTTTTCACCTGGTCGTTGCGGCGTTCCCATAGTTCGAAGAGCTTGAGCAGTTCTTCCGCTCGCTGGCGGGCGACTTTGCCGGGCACATGGTAAAGCACGGCGTGAATCTGCAGGTTTTCCCATGCCGTAAGTTCACCGTCGAGGCTGGGATCTTGAAAGACGATGCCAAAACGTTGACGCGCATCGTGCTGGTGGGTCTGCGGGTTTAGACCGTCGAGTTCGATGCTGCCGCTGGTGGGGTGCAGCAGCGTGGTGAGCATCTTGATGGTTGTGGTTTTGCCTGCGCCGTTGGGGCCGAGGAAGGCAAAGATTTCCCCGGCTTCGACGTTGAAGCTGATGTCGTCAACTGCGGTAAGTTTGTCGAATTTTTTGACCAGATTAGTGACCCGGATCATGGGTTCGACCTCCAGATTTAAACAATACTGAACTGTTCAGTATCGAAATGTCAAGAGGGTGGCATTGTGGAGAATGCTGGGTGTGCGAAACAATGTGCGCACGGCTCGAGTTGGGGAGGGCCAGCGCGGGCCGGGAGGCCCCGCTACAGCCGGTCAGGAGACCGGCGGTACCAATACGCGGCGCTGCTAATGCCCGGTGTGGGCGGCGCGTTGGTTGGCCAGGCGGCTTATGTTTTCGGTTTCCTTGACCATTTCGTGAACCGCAAAGCCTTTTTCGGCGAGCGCTCCGGTTGGGCAGGCCTGGACGCATTTGCCGCAGCCGGTGCAACTGGTGGCTTTTCCCCAATCGTCTTTGAGATCGCTGACGATGCGGGAATAGATGCCGCGGGACGCGACTTCCCACACATTTGCGCCCTCAACCTCGGCGCAGACACGCACGCAGCGCGTACAAAGGATGCAGCGATTGTGGTCGAGCACGAAGCGCGGATGGGACATGTCAACGGTCAGGCGCGGATTGTTGTAGGCGTAGCGCACGTGGGTGACGCCGAGCTCCTGCGCCATGGACTGAAGCTCGCAGTGTCCGTTTGAGACGCACGAAGAACAGATGTGATTGCGTTCAACGAGCAGTAACTCGATGGTCATGCGCCGATAGAGCGTGAGACGGGCCGACGATGTTTTGATCGACATGCCTTCCTGCATCGGGGTGGTGCAGGCTGGCAGCAGGCGATCGGTACCGGCGAGCTCAACCATGCACACACGGCACGCGCCAACCGCGGTCAGCCCTTCAAGCCAACAAAGCGTGGGAATGTGTTTGCCGTTGGCGCGGGCAGCCTCAAGAATGGTGGAGCCTTCAGGTGCGGTCACCAGTTCGCCATCGATGCGGACGGAGATGGTTTTGTTGGAGACAGTTTTGTTGGGCACGGCGGCATTCCTTTCGTTTTCGATGGCCATCAATGTGCTCCCACGGCGCGCAGATCGCAACGCAGGCAGCGCTGGCACTCTTCGAGCGCTTGCTGCGGAGTGAGCCCTGAAACCACTTCCTGCTGGGTGAGTGCGCGAATGTTTGCCGGCAGAGATTGAGCGGCGTGACGGCGGCTGAGACTGGGCTCACCCGGCGCCTGGCGGCTGTATTCGAATTCGGGGAAGAGCTGGTCCCAGCGACTGGACCCGAATTGCGGCTGGCCCATGATGCGCTCGTCAATTTTGCGCGCGGCCTGCTTGCCGCCGCTCATGGCGTTCGACATGTTTGATGCGCCGGTAATTATGTCGCCGCCGGCGTAGAAGTTGGGGCGGCTGCTTTCGAGCGTGAAGCGATCGACTGCGAGCGTACCTTCGTCTTTGAGCGCGAGGCCCGAGGCGCGGCAAAAGTCGACGTCGAAGGTTTCGCCGACGGCAAGGATTACGCTGTCGCACTCGTAGCGCTGCACCTCGTCAGTAAGAACGGGACGGCGGCGACCCGATTTGTCGTACTCGCCGAGGCGCGTCTTTACCACTTCAATGGCTTTTACGTTGCCATCGGCATCGCCTTTGATGCGGTGCGGCGCGGCGAGAAATACGAAGCGCACGCCTTCTTCTTCCGCAGCCTGAATTTCTTCGTCGATGGCGGGCATGTCTTTGCGCTCGCGGCGGTAGAGGACGGTTGACTGCGACCCCATGCGCATTGCGGTGCGAGCTGAATCGATGGCTGCATTGCCGCCGCCGATGATGGCAACATGCGAGCCCATGGAGAGAGCATCGCCGCGGGCGACGGACTCGAGAAATGGCAGAGCGGGAGAAACATTTTTCAGCTCGGTGCCTGGCAGGTAGAGCCACGACTCCTTCCACGTGCCGATGGAGAGAAAGACGGCGTGGAAGTTTTCGGCGAGGTCGTTAAGCGAAAGATCGAAACCAACGCGGGTGTTGAATACCATTTTGACGCCAGTGCGCTCAATGAGGTCAAGCTCGCGGCGCAACACGGCCTTGGGCAAACGATACTCGGGAATGGCGAAGCGGAGCATGCCGCCGGCCTCGCTGCGCTCTTCGTAGATGGTTACGTCGTGGCCAAGCATGGCTAGATAGAACGCGGCTGTGAGGCCAGTGGGGCCGGCGCCGGCGACTGCTACTTTGCGGCCTGTTGAGGGCAGGCGGCGCGCCAGAATGCGCTCAACCATGAGCTCAAAGAGATCGGATTGGTAGACGGAGTCGGCGATGAAGCGATGGACTTCTCGCATGTTGACGACTTCGTCGAAGCCCTGGCGGCGGCAACGATTATCGCAGGGATGCTGGCAGACGCGGCCTGTGGATGCGGGAAGCGGGTTATCGAGGATGACGGACTCGAACGCATCTTCGAGCCGGCCTTCGACCAGCAGCTCAAGGAAGCGGGGAATGTTCATGCGCAGCGGGCAACTGTTTTCGCAGGGCGAGATGGCCAGTTCCTGGCAGACGCCGGCGCGGCAGCGATGGGCAACGATATGGTCCTCGTACTCTTCGCGGAAGTGGCGGAGTGTGGTGAGGACGGGATTGGGCGCGGACTGGCCGAGCGCGCAGAGCGAGCACTCGCGGATCATGCGGCCGAGCTCGTCGATTAGTGCGAGGTGTTCCGGCGTGCCGTGACCCTGGCTGATGGCGTTGAGGATGCGCAACGCCTTGTTGAGGCCCACGCGGCAGGGTACGCACTTGCCG
>Ga0265338_10004671_pt1 | contig 18379 bp, 16 predicted proteins | sample 42126metaG_FD_193579 | JGI IMG/M metagenome (GOLD analysis project Ga0265338, IMG submission 193579) | Rhizosphere microbial communities from Carex aquatilis grown in University of Washington, Seatle, WA, United States - 4-21-26 metaG | ecosystem: Host-associated > Plants > Roots > Rhizosphere... | reverse complement strand
CCTGGCGCACGAACTGGCTCATGTGCGACGGCACGACTTCGTGGTGAACCTGCTGCAAACCCTGGTCGAGACGCTCTTCTTCTATCATCCGGCGGTATGGTGGATATCGCGCCAGATTCGCGTCGAACGCGAGCACTGTTGCGACGACCTCGTGGTAAAGTTGCTCGACAACCGTGTCGAGTACGGCCGTGCGCTTGTCGCCATCGAACAGATTCGCGGCCGGAACTCGGTCCTCGCTCTCGGAGCCACCGACGGCTCACTGCTGTCGCGCGTTCGCCGCATCGTAGGCTTCGATTCTGAGCGTACTGCCTGGTCGCTGGTCGACCGTGGGTCCGCCGCATTGCTCGTCTTGACGTTGATTGGTGCGCTGTTCGCGCTGACCGTGAATTGGAACCTGGCGGCAGAGGGCGAAGGCCGGAAGCAAGCAGCCGGCGCGGAAGCTCGTGCCGAACAGGAAACGGCAACCGTGTTGGGGACCGTCGTCTCGCCTGACGGCAAGCCGGTGGCTGGCGTCGAGATCGTGGCGTTTGAGGGAGCGAAGCAGCTCCAACAGAAATTCACGACGGATGAGAACGGAGAATTCCGAGTGCCCAAAGCGTGGCGCGAAGTCGATGAGTGGCTAACCGTCGTGGCTCGAGATGGACGTGAGCGGTTGGGTTGGTTCGACTTCATGATTCATGGACATTCCGACCTCGGGCAGAAGTCGGAAGATGGTTCGTTTCGCCTCGTACTGCTGCCGATGAGTCGGACAATTCGCGGGAGGATCCTGGATGAATCGGGCCGGCCGCTGGCACAAATCCCCGTGCGGATCAATCAGCTTGAGCATGAGGTCAACGCGACCTCCGTCCATTGGTCACGCCAAAAGCTCGGTGACGAGCCGTTGCTCCCGGGGGCGGTCAGCGATAACGGCGGCCGATTCGAAGTTAAGCTGCCCGCCAATACGTTCGCCTGGTTGGGCACGTCCCATCCGGATTGGGTCGAGAAGAAAATCCGCGTGACCCGCGAGCAGGATGAGGTTGCCGACACCAGTTTGGTCCGCGCCGCCAAGGTTGCCGGACGAGTGATCGACGCGCGCACTGGAAAGCCGCTGGCCGGTGTCACCATTGGCGCCTTCGCGGCCAAGACCGACATTCTTGAAAGTGGTGGAGACGACGCGAAAACCGACGCCAGCGGGAACTACCTCATCCGGGGACTGCGCAGCGGTGAGCACACGATTCAATTCTTGGAGGGAGCCGACAAGACTCTGACGGCCCCGGCCTACGCCAAGGCCATTCTGAAGTCGGGCGAGACATTCCAAGCCGACTTTTCGTTGAGCGTCGGCCGCCACTTGACGGGTCGAGTCGTCGACATCGACACCGGCGAGCCGATTCCGAATTGCCAAGTGACCTACAACGGACCCGCTCATCCGGAAACTGGCCTGTCCACGGAGACCAATCCGCAGGGCGAATTCGAGTTCTTCGTGCCGCCCGGCCGTAGCCGACTCGATGCAACAGAAGGTCGTCGATTTGGCAATGATTCGATCCGCACAGTCGATGTTCAGGCAGACAGCGAACCCGAACCGGTCGTCCTCAAGGTCGGAGAGCGCATCGAACCCGTTCCTGGCAGCTTCAAGATCTTCATGGGGCCGCCGCTCGACCGAAAGGTCTCGCTGAATTTCAAAGACACGCCCCTCGTCGAGGCATTGAATGGGGTGTGCAACTCGGCGGGCATGATACTCGATCTCGATCAAGCCGCATTGACGAGCGCGGGTTACTCGAAAGATACGCCCATAAATCTCGCCGAATCGAAACTCATCACCCTGCGGGACGCACTGACGTTGATCCTCAAACGCTACGAGAAGCTCTCCTTCACCGTCGATAAGAACCTTGTCTTCGTCAGCTCTCCCGAGGGCGTCGAAGTCCACGAGAAGCGAGGCGCCGAACCGAAGCCGCCGGCGGAAGAAGAGCAAGAGGCGGCCACATCGCCGCCTAAAGGACTGGAGTTCCTGACGCCGTATCCCAAGCTGCATGGCTTGTCGCTCGACATGTCCGAGAAGCAATTCATGGAGATCGTCAAGAAAATGGACCTGAAGACGCGCAAGACGGCTGAAGGCGAGACATTTCGGTTTCGAATTGCGCTTGGCGACGACCACACGCTGATCGCGACCTTCCGCAAGGACGGCACGTGCAGCGGCATACAGCGTGTTCGCGGCGAGGACGCGGCCGATGAAAACGTCTCATTGGCAGAACTCGTGCGGGACTTCAATGCGGAGAACAACAAGCTCAAGCGAGGCCTCGATCAGCCTCCGCTCACTGAGGACGAAGTTGTTGCGGCGATCCAGCGTAGTGAATGGGACCAGTGGCGGCTGCGTGGAGCGGCGACGACAGACGACTGGACACCCGGCGAGCGAAATCGCAGCGAGCGGGAGTTTGCGGTCTTCAAGTCGGTCGCTGAAACTCGGCAACTTCCGAAGGAGACTTACTTCGCCGTCTGGACCAGCGAGGAGCCATCAACGTTTGTCGTCAATCACGTTTGGTCGATCCAGCTCTTCTTGCCGTCGCTCGACGGAGACGGCTTCGACGGCTTCTCGATTCGTCACACGAAGCTCGGCGAAGAGAAGTTCGACCCGAAGTCGGTCGCCTGGGGCGAGCCGGATGCTGACGGGCTGTCGCTCGGCGCGTATCTCTCGCCGAACAAGGCCGCGTATCAGATAGGTGAGCGGGTCCGATTGCGGCTCTTTGTTCGCAACGAGGGGACGGAGGCGGTCAAAGTGGCATTTGCCAATACCACGCACCCGATGCCAAATGCCTTCAACGTCACGGACGAAAAGGGAGCGAAGGTCGCCGTGAGGATCGGCCACGACCAGTGGTCGCTCAAGTGGATTTCGGGCTTCATGGGCGGGGAACTCGGCCCCGGCGACGTACATGCCTTTCACGTGCCATTCGAACTCGGTATCGGCGGCGATGGTACCAACAAGCTGATTGGCCGAGTCATCGACGCTCGCCCCGGTCAGACTCTGCAACTGAGGGTCCGCGAACACAACGGCAACAATCGAACGCGAACCGACGACGAGCCGCAACCGGAGTCCGGCGCCGTCATGTTCAGGGTCGTGGCGGGCGCGCCGCCTGCAGGTCGTGAAGCCGCGGTCGCGGTTCCCGAGAAGCCGTTGGCGAAGCCCGACGTCACGGCCGAGATCGCCGCCAACGGCGAGATCGTCGGCAGTTTGATCGACGCGTCGACGGGCAAGCCCGTCGAAGGGGCGACGATTGCGTGTGGGGCGGTCATCAATGAATCTGGCGGAGGCGGGGCGAATGCCATCACCAACGCCGAGGGGCGGTACCGCCTGACGGTTCCATCGCCTGGCATTTACAATGTCTGGCTGCAACAGTTTGACAAAGACCCGACGATGACGGCGGCGGCGGATGACGGAATTCTCGTCGAGGCGGGAAGGGTCGCGGCGTCGAAGTTGCGCCTGGTCGTTGGTCGAAAGGTGGGGGGCAAAGTGGTCGACTCCGACAACAAGCCGTTTGCGAAGCTGGACGTGAGCTGCTACTCCGCCGCCCGGCCGATGTCGGGCGGCATTCAGTTAGTGGAGTCAAAGGCGGACGGAACCTTTGAATTCTTTCTGCCTTCTGGCCGGGCTTACGTCTACGTTACCGAGTATGTCAAGCGGACCAATGACAACCCGTTCGGTATCGGCCGTTCCGCTCACGCGTATCTCAACGTTTCTGCCACCGACGACGTCGCGCCGATCACGCTGACGCTGCAAAAGTTTGAGTCGAAGTTCGGCGACTCCGAATGGCTCAAGCGCTCGACGCCGGGCACAAGCATCGTACGTCGCGAAGGCAAGCAGGACGTTACGGGCGCCATCGTCGATGATGCCGGCAAGCCGATTGCCGGCGCCAAGGTGTTCCGCGAGGACGGCCCAATCGTCTCGGCGAATGGCCAAGGCGAGTTCCGCGTCGAGACCCTGAAAGGCACACAGTTCGTGATGCACGCTTTCGCGCCGGGCTATCACGTCTGGTTTGGAACGCCGACGTCAGGCGACGTGCTGAAGGTCGTGCTCGAACCAAAACGATGACCGCTCGGTTCGTCGAGCAGATTCGGTAGGCGTACCGATGCAATATGGACTGCCCGCCACATCAGGTTTGACGTTTAGCGCCAGGAAAGGCGAGAACCGCATGGCACTCGATTTGCAGCCGTGATCGGCGAATCAACTTCTCCATGAATAGAAGGTTGCCCTCTACTCGATCGGCCCCGCCGATGGCAACCTGAACCACCAGGCGGAAATCTCGACGGGTGGCGAGCTACGTGTCCTGAAGTCCGATCCGAAGCGGAGGTTTGCTTTCGCCGCGATCCAGCTCCGCCGGAAACCTGGCCTCGTTTCGCATTGATCTGGCCTGGTTGAAAATTCCGCGCCAATACGGATTTCCGCGAATCTCTCCTGCACTCTATTCGCGGCTTTTTCGCGCACGCTCCGGTGCCGACGGCTGAACCACCAGGAAACCGGTCCGGACAGCGACAACAAGGTCCGTGCCCGGAGATTTTGCCGTGCCGGCAGCCAAAAGACGAAAAATTCGGCGCCCGGTGTCACAACTGAAATGTCGTCCGTACAAGATGTCGGAGGGGCGAAAACCAATACCAGACAGCCTAACCCTCATTTTCAAGGAAAACTCCGATGTTCGCTTTCCACAGACTTATGCTTCGCTCCAATCGTCGCACCCACGCTCGACGAACCGCCGCCGGTAAACCGCCTCGCCGCAGCTTCCGGCTGAGCATCGAGGGTCTCGAGGGACGCGATTTGATGACGGCCGTTCCGGCCGCCCCTGTTGTCGCGGCCACTGCCGTGTCGGGCACGCAGGTCGATCTCTCGTGGCACCCCGTCTCGGGGGCCAGCGGATATCTGGTCGATGAATGGGTCAACGGCGCTTGGAAGCAAATCGGCAATTTCGGGAGCGGCACCACCAGCGTCGCGGTCAACGGGCTGAACCCCAATACGACTTACAATTTTGATGTGGCCGCGTACAACTCGGCGGGCACCGACTGGGCGAATTACAATACCATCACCACGCTCCAAAGCGCCCCGATCGCTCCGTCAGTCACTGCCACTGCCGCGTCGGGCACGCAGGTCGATCTTTCGTGGCACGCCGTGTCGGGGGCCAGCGGGTACCTGATTGATGAATGGGTCAACGGCGCTTGGAAGCAGATCGGCAGTTTCGGGAGCGGCACCACAAGCGTCACGGTCAACGGGCTCAGCCCCAATACCACGTACAATTTTGATGTGGCCGCTTTTAACTCGGTGGGCACCACCTGGGCGAATTACAACACGGTCACGACCAACTCGGCGACGGTCACCATCAACGAACCCACAGCCGGGGCTGCTTACAAGCCCGTCAGCGGATCGCTCTTTGGAACCAACGGGCCGGTTTTCACCGACGTGCATCAGGGGGTGGAGGGCGACTGCTGGTTGCTGTCGAGCCTGGCCGAAGTCGCCGCGCGTGATCCGCAAGACATCAAGAATATGTTCACGTATCAAGGCACGACTGTGGAGAACGGCTCGACGGTTGGCCTCTATTCGGTCCGCTTCTTCAATGGCGCCGGAGTCGCCAAGTACGTCACCGTCGATACCGAATTGCCCCAGGGCGGTCAATTGTATGATCAGCCCCAGAACGGCGTTCTATGGGTGGCCCTCGCCGAAAAAGCCTACGCCGAGGCCAATGGCGCCGGCTATGTGACCACGGGGACGCCGGGCAGCGACTCGTACAACGCCATGAACGGGGGCAATCCGGTTTGGGCATTGCAGGCCATCACCGGCAAGTCTGCCAGCTCTTTCAGCATCAATCCCACGAACATCGCGGCAGCCTGGAACGCGGGCGAACTGATCGTGCTCGGTTCCAGCTCGAAAGCGGGCGACAACCTGATCGTGGGTGACTCCTCCGGAACCCACGCCTACGCCGTGGTCAACTACGTCGCATCGAGCAGCACCCCCTTTGAGCTGTTCAACCCTTGGGGAGCGACTTCCGTGGTGGGCGGCACGATATCCTACAATGGGCATCAGGTTTATGGCGGCGCGTTCTACGCTACAGCAAGCTTGATCGCACAGGACTTCGCCAACCAGTTCATCGGGGTCGGTGCGATCTCGACGGCGGAACAACACAATGCCGCAGGAGCCACCCCAATCGATGTTGCCAACGAGATGGAAAGCCTCGTGAACGAACTGGCCACAACATCGACTTCCGCGAACTCGGCCTACGACCGCGTGTTTGCCGAAGCCTCTTGGATGGACGCCATCAATGGTTGACCTGCGTCACGCGGCCGCCGCGGACGGATCTGAAAGGGTCCGCCGCGGTGGCCAGGTCGCCGCCACTTGAGCGCCATCGCGACCGACGAGTTGGCCCCCGGTGGGCTGGGTACCGTCGCCAGCCTGGTTGTCACCATTCAGATCGCAAGCCGTGGGCCGTTCGATTTGACTCGCCGTATCCGCACGGGCCGCCCACTGAGAGGTGCCCGCAGTGCTCGGCAAGCAATAGACTCCTATCCCACTCCTATTCCAATTCGCCGTCACCTTCCCCCCCCAAGTCACCCACGCTAGAATGAGATGATGGTCGAGAACAAGCACCCAAACCAGGATCAGCTTGAGAATCTACGGGTGAGATCGTTCAGAATTGTGACGTTTGTCCTTGGCCTGTCTGTCGTGGCCTGCATCATTCGCGCAATTGTCGTCTCGCTTCGCCTGCCGCAAAACTAGGCACGCCTACTACCACGGTTTATCGGTCGGCAACAAAAGCGCGGCTCCTGGCTGGTCGAGCGAAGCTGGCGGGCGGTAGAATAGCCTCATGCGTTGCCTCTACTTTCAGTTCCGGTCTCTGCACGCGGCGATTGGTCGCACTCCCAACGGTTGGCCTCATCATTGCTGGCAGAAGTCCATCCAGGCCGCTGTGCGGTATTGCGACCATTTTGGCCGGCGAACTATGGTTTGTCGCGCTTGTTTTGCATCGAGTCGGCGAAATCGCTCGCGACAGTCATGAGAATACCCGGCTCCCAACTCCGCTTGCGAAACTTGTTTGCGATGATCGTCTTGGCAATCGCCGCAGGGACTCTTATCGTGCGGTTGACATATGGAACCTTGCTCTTTGAATTCATCGTCGTCGGCCTGATTATAGCCATTCAGATCGCAAGCCGTTGGCCGTTCGATTGGACACGCCGTTTCCACTGACGTTCGCGGCACCGCCGCCCACTAATGGGCGACCCGCAGCTCCGGGCAAACAATTCACTCCTATCCCACGTCGCAGTAGTTGTCCAGGCTTTCTCCAGAAACGTTGGCCGGGCTACAATGGCGCGATGGACGAAAACCCGTTCAAGTCGCCGGAACCGGACCGAACAGGCGGTCGCACGAACATCGAGAAGGCGTTGGAAAAGCTTGACGAACTGTTCGAGCCACGAAATTGGCGCATCGGTGTGATGGTCTGTGTCGTCATCGCCGCATTGGTCACGCCCGCCGACCCTTTCGGCTTGCTTTTCGTCACACCGCCCCTTCTCGTAATTTACTTCTTCGGCGTCGGTATACGCGCTTGGAAGTCCCGGTCCCGCCGCAAGACGAAGCGCGCTGAAAGCGAGCTGCCAACTGACGACCCACCTCGACTCGTCCGAAGCGTTTCGGCGTTGCCGTCGCCCGTAGGGGCGGTTGGATGGTTGGAAAAAAGGGACGAGAACCAGTACAAGTCGCCTGTGCTTCATAATGACCTGCCCACGAGCATGGATGTGCGACAACAAGTCTTCCGGCGAATCGGAAGAGTCGTCATGCACCCCAACTTCCTGCCAGTGTGCGTGGCGATAGTTGGCGTGGCTACCACACTTGCACGTACCGTTTGGCTGCTTATGCGCTAGAACCAGGCAGCCGGCCCGACGGTCAGAAACCCGCCTCCAGGTTCTTTCGTGACCGACGGTCAATTGGTTCCAGCCACTGCCACCGCTGCTTGGCCGAGCCGCAATTGACGCGGAGGTCGTCGAACTAGCGCGCTCCGGGATCGACCTGACCAGCGCCGATGGCCAAGCTGCGTGACACGCCCGCGCTGCTTTCGCATGGATCCGTGGTACAATTCCCACATGCCTCAACTCCGTTTTCAGTTCTCGATCGTCTGGATTTTGGCGGTGATCACCGCTTTGGCGAGTTGCGGATATCTTTGCGCTCAGTGGACGCTTGGGGGGGCGTGGTTTGGCGGGCTTGTGGCCGTCGCATTGATTATCTTACTGCCATTATTGATCGCGTTTGTGGCGGATTGTACAAGCGGCCGCGCGCGTTGGTTTCTCGCCGGCGTTGCCTTGCTCGGTCTGTTCAGTGCATTGCCGTCGACCACGATGATCCTGAAACAGGCAGCTCTTGCGACGCATGCGAAGCAACCTGCCGGTCTCGTCGCGACCACCGCCCTGTCTAACTTCAGCGAGACCTATCCCGTTACCCTATGTTTCTGGTGCGTTCTATCGGTCTTTTGGCTCGCATGCGTCGCTTTATTTTGGCTCGTTCAATGGAGCCGGCAGAGGTTGTATCGCGGGGCGCCGCCGAAATGAGGCTAACCATGGCCCGCCCATCCTCCCTTCTCCGAAGCTTGTTCATCGTCACGCCATTTATGGCTGCCCTGATCGCTGGAATGATCTTCCGAGACTGGTTACTGCCAATCCCGGCGCTCTACTGAACCTCAGATCGCGATGCCCGCTCTTTCGAAAGCGCACCGTGAAAACGGGCGGCACGGCCCGGAAGCCGACTAACTCGCCGTTCCCACTTCCAGCCGTCGCCCCGCCCTTCCTCCGTCGAAGGCGGGCGGGGTACATGGCACGATGGCCAAGAAGCGAACTCACTGGCTTTGGATTTGGCTTTCGGAAGACAAATGCCTCCACGGCGAAGTCATCGGGCTGATTTGTCGCGCGATTTCCGGACCATGGCCGAGGATTGTTCAAGACACGTGGCCACCGCGTGTGTTGCGGCCTGACGGCTGAGACCCGGGAGCGTTGGATCAACTTCTTGTCGCTGGCGGGTATTCCAAAAGACATTGTTTGACACCACTCCTCAGTTCAATGGCGGCCTGGCTAGCCGTGGTCTTGGGATTCACCTGCAATCTCGCCCCTGGGCGACATACTTGCGTTGGCTTCATGCTTGCTCGACGACGGACGGGTTGCTATTCGTTGATGAAGTCGAATCGCGACAACCGCCAAGCCAATGCTCATCGCAACGTGAGGAATCACGACGGGTGCCAAGTTCTTGGTGGGGCGTGGATATGAATAAGCCGCCCGAAGTGGTTCTCGCCTATTTGACTTGTCCGAGTGCCACCAAGGCGTCATTCCAATTAGAGCAAAAAAGACTCCCCAATAGAGTAGAAATGTGAAATCATACCGCCTCTCTACGGTGAGGCTTATCAACGCCCCAAGAGCTGCACCCGCTAAAGCCCCTGCCACTAGCCAGCCGATGGGTTCGTTGTCGCCGAAAACAAGCAGATACGACGACCCAGCGATCAAACCAAAGGCGATTCCGACCGTAACCCTGGCCTTCTTGCTCATTTTCGACCTTTCGTTGATGGGCCCCTCGTGTTAAAGCCGAGTCACTGACGAACCCAGAGCCGCAGCTTCGGTTCGGCAGACCGCCAGGAAAACGCCGGATTCTCATCCATAATCTCGATTGTATCAGTTTCGCCTTCGTACCGACGTCAGGAGCGGATCATTCACAAATCGGTTCCGGTCGTCGCTCAGACCCGGGCGGCCTCAGCGTCAGCAATTCAGCGATCGTGGTGAGCAGCTGAGCCATCACCACCAGCATCACGCGCCGGCGCGCGGCCGGCAAGAGCGCGGCTCCTGGCTGGTCGAGCGAAGCTGGCGGGTGGTAGAATGGCGAGATGTTCCGTCCCCGCTTTCATCCGTCGAGCGAATTCGAGGTCGAGCTTATTGCTGGCCCTCTAGCCGGTCAAAAACGCACTGTTGTGCTACCACTTGAGTTGGCAAGAATTGGCGTACGTGGGAGATGGGCTGTCGCACCCCAGGTAGGCGAGCTTTCCTCAAAGGGTTGGCCGTGGGAAGTGGTTAAGAGCAAGACCTGCATTTATGAATTCATCCGGGTGAACGGGACGAAACTCGTTGCTGAGTATCGTGGCGCGTGAACTCCACGCTCTCTAACCAGTGTGGTAGTGATACCCCAAACAACTTGGCGAACGACCACGCATCACCGTCAATCGGGCGACCAAGTCGCGCCAAGGCCACGCTCTTCCTCTCCACAATGCGGCTGGGGTAGAATTGGGGGATGGACGAGAATGCTCATGGTCAATTTGACGTAAAATCGGCGAAGACGGTAATCCGCGTCCTACAAGAAGGCGACGTGCGCCTGCCGCCAGCGATTCAGCGGCTGGCAATTCAAGGTGGTGTCGTAAAGATGCTGAAAAATGGGATGGAATTGTCGAGTATTGCCTTCGACGACTATTCGCACCCAACGCAAGTGGTTTTCGTCTTCGGCGACGGCTCGTGTGTGTCGTTCAGTAGGTAGTGGACGCGACGAAAACGCACGGCGATGGAAGATTCCCACACGGAAGCCGTTCGTTCCGTAGAAAGCCCCAGATGTTCGCAAGCAGCGGACAGCACCCTGGAACTTGGTCAGCGGCCAGTGGGCAGCACGCAAGGGAATCGCCTCGGCAGCCCGAAATCGCGCGAAAGGGCGAGACGGGCTTCCGATTCGATCCCGTGGTTGAAGTCGCTTCAGGCATGATCCTGGCGAAGCAGGTTCGCGCGATTGCCACGAACGTGAACAGCATGTGAGTCGCTGACGGGGCAGGAAGACAAAGCCGCTCGTGCGATGCCCCGTGCATCGACCTCCCGCTAGAATACCGCCATGTGCCGCCCCCGCTTTCTATTCCGATCCTGGCCGCATGTAGTATTGCTCATGATCGCGATCGCCATTTTCGTTGTCCAATTGATTTGGGGCAACCGCTGGATGCCAACCGCCCATTAACCATGCTGCGCCCACGGTCTCTCCTCCGAAACTCGTTCATCGTCATGGCAATTATGGCTGCCCTGATCGCTGGAATGATCTTCCGAGACTGGTTACTGCCAATCCCGGCGCTCTACTGAACGTCAGATCGCGATGCCCGCTCTATCGGAAGCGCACCGTGAAAACGGACAGCACGGCCCGGACGCCGACCAACTCACTGTTCCCACTTCCAGCCGTCGCCCCGCCCTTCCTCCGTCGAAGGCGGGCGCAGTACAATGGCGCAATGGCCAAGAAGCGAACTCACTGGCTTTGGATTTGGCTTTCGGAAGACAAATGCCTCCACGGCGAAGTCATCGGGATGATTTGTCGCGCGATTCATTGGTTGTTCCATTGGCATTAGCCCTTGCGCCGAGACGGCCCCAATAGACACGGCGAACGACCACGTATGATCGGCCATCCGGGCGACCACCGAGTAGACGACGATCCGACACCCGGGTTGATCCGGCGTTCCCGCTAAAATACCCCTATGCGACGCCCCCGCTTTCAGTTCTCGATCATGTGGCTTCTTGGTGTGACCGCCGCTATTGCAGTTATGCTCGCGCTTCGCCACTTGCTGCTTTTCCTGCTTATGGCCCTTCTCCCGTTGGTACTTCTGTTTTTGGTCGTTACCTTGGTAGGCGTGGCTGTTGGCTTCACAATTGATGGAGCGATCAGCCTGTGGTGTCCTGCTCGCCGTCGTGTTGAGCCGCCAGGAGGCGCGCCTCGCATGAGAGGCCGACCACAATTCCGCCTGCGCTCGTTGTTCTTCCTCACGGCAATCGCGGCTGTCGAAATCTGGTTCCTGGCTAGCGCGATACCCGCCAGACACTTTCAACCAGATGACGATTTTATGATTGCCTGCATGTGCGTCGTCATCGCCGCGCTGGGCTACGCGGTCCATCGCGCTGCGAAAGCCATATTCGGCTGGAAATAGACTGTCCAGCCTCTCTGCACCGCGCCATGAAGACCGGCGGCACGGCCCAGGAGCCGGCCAACTCGCTGATAGCGCATAATCCTTCGTTCACGGCCGAGCTGGCCGATCATACTTGGACGTTCGATGAGCTTTTCAACGCGGTGCTCGCCATGTAGGACTCGTTTTCGATCCCGTCTTTCTGGGGAATTCGCCTCGTAACATCGCAATAGTTGCTGTGGCAAAGAGCAGTGGCACAATCAGCCAAACCGCTACGAGGCAGGCCATAGATCGCTTTCTAGCCATTTCCCCCGAGGGTGCGATCAAGTCGCGGTTTTTGGGGTTCAGCGCACGGATGAAGGAGGCACCAGGCTTGCGATGGATGGCGGCTACCACGCTAAATGTGAAGCCAATAACCAACACTCCAGTACCGAACAGCCAGACGAGAATAAATGCCGTAAACGCCATGAACGGATTTTAGCGGCGATGGTCCTTTGGTCGCCATCCTCGTGCTCAAAAACCGGGCACGCCGAAACGATTGGACGGTCGGCAAAAATTCGGCAACGCAGTCGATGTCCCACGACCCGCCGTTGCCCAGGCTTTCTCCTGGCACGATGGCCGGGCTACAATGGCGGGATGGACGAGAACCCGTACAAGTCGCCGGAATCGCCAGACACTAGTCGACCGCTAGACCCAACCAAACGCTCGTCTGTTGCCGCAGCAATCATCGCCCTTGGAATCGTAATGGCGATGGCCGGCGCTGGAACGGCTCTGGTTTCTTTCACCGACCCACCAGCGGACTTGGCCATGCAAGAGTTGTTTCGGTCGCTCCGATGGTTTCTGGTTGCCATCTCGGTCGCAGGTTGGATGATCGGAAGTACATCCCTAGCTTGGCTGCTCCGTGGATGCCCATACATTTGGCAAGCCGAAAACTCCACAAGCCGCGAAGACGTGGCGTCAAACTCCCGCTAGCCGGTTTCCCCTGACACTTTTTCAAACAATATCACTACCACCACCATGTTTGGGCTGAGTCCGGTAGAGTTGCTGGTAATCGGTGGCCTGGCGGCATTGCTCTTTGGGTCACGGTTGCCGCGCCTGTGCCAAATTTACGACATTAATCCCAGATGGCTACCTAACCAGTTGCCGGTCGGTCGCATCCTATTCATCGCGGCCGTGGTGATCGAAGGCATGTTGGGGATCGCCGTGCTTTACGAGCGCTTCGCGCGATGAGACCAGGCGGGAACGCCCGCAAAGAACCAATACCTGATCGGGTGAGCAAGTGAAATACCAAGTTCATTACGAAGTCGGATCGTTTGACGGCGCCGACGGCGCACGACGATTGGAAGAATTGATTGATGCTTATTGCCGGGATGGCTGGGAGATTGCCTCCGTCATTCCTATTTTCGCTGGGGTTGGCATGACGACTGGAGTGCAAATCATCCTACGATCCGGTCGACCCTCAAGCAACTTCAGAATAAACTGACCCACCACACGAAGTACCATCAGCGGCCGCGAGATTCGATCTGCGCCAGCGCCTCTACAATACCCCAATGCTTCGCTCTCGCGATCGGCGTTTGATCCGATGGATGCTGGCTTTCGCAGCCGGTGTCGTCGTGCCGGTGGGCGGCTTTTTCCTCGGTGCTGGAACTGGCTCCGTGGTAAGCCGCATCTTAATGAAGGTTCTTGGCGACCAAGCGGTTGCATCGGATGTAGGCACGATGGTCTTTATGCTCATTGCCGCAACCTCTTTGGTTTATGCGATCGACATCGGAGGCCGAATTTACCGCCATGGGCAGGGCGGGATCGAACCCGTCCCGCCTCGAAAAGTGGTACTGATGTACCAATTTGGTGTGATCTACGGAATGCTGCTGTGGGGCGGCGCCAATGCCGTCTTGAACAAAGAAGCGCCCATGAGGGCGCGACTGTCGATGGTTTTGGTGGCCTTCATCTGGGGAGCCGTCATTTCCATTGATCTTGGCCCGAGGCTTGCGAGAATGTGGCTCCGGAACCATCGCTCGAAGAAGTGAACGACGCCCAATGTTCCCTTGCCCGCTCTGTTACGAAGAGACCCTGGCTCGCCAGTCCATGGGGCGATTGCCCGTTTGCTTGGACCTCATCGGGTGACCGAAAAATGGCGGAAGTGCATGGGAATCGAACCCACCGGCGGTGCGGTTCACGCACCGCCCGACGATTTTGAAGACCGTGGCCACCACCAGGTGTGCAGGCACTTCCGCGACTCGATCGGCGTCGAAGCCGTGTTATAGCTTAACAGCAAGAGGCGTGCCATCGGTGGACCGAAAAGCCCTGGAAAGCCTGGCCTAAGCCCATTCGAGTCCCGTTTCGCGCTTGACCCTTTCGGCAAAATCGCCCAACAAACCGCCGATCACGTCCCAGCGGTCGGGCCGGCGCAGCTCGATGTCGCCCTGCGGATTGATCCGCACCAGGCTCTCATCGGTGATACCCAGCGCGCGAAGCCGGTCGACGGGCAATTCGTGCTCGTGGACGATCCGTTCCAAGGTCTTGCCCGACATCTCGATGAATTGCATCCGCATCGACGTTCTCACATGGACTGTCGCCCACCGTACGGGAGCGGGCAATGAACCTATCATAATCGGAGATTGGTCAATGAACAGTGGTCCGTAGTCATTAGCCCGTGGTCAGTGGTTGGGAATTGCACGAAGAGTGGCCGGCGGCGACACTAAGCGATACTGCACGCGGTCTGCTTCGACACCAACCCGCAGCGCAAGCAAGGCACCGGACAACTTGCCTCGCTCGACAACTGACCAATGACAAATGACCAATGACAACTGACAACTAACAAATGACCAACCTCCATCCCCCACGCCTGTTGTTTCTGGTCGCCCATCCCGACGACGCCGAGTTCCACGCGGGCGGGCTGGCGGCGATTCACGGCGAATTGGGGCACACGGTCAAGTTCGTGTCGCTCACCAATGGCGACGCGGGGCACCACGTGATGTCGGGCTCGGCGCTGTCGGCGCGGCGACGCCACGAAGCGGAAACCGCCGCGGCACGGATTGGCGGCACGGCCGAGGTCTGGGAGCACCACGACGGGCGGCTCGAGCCGTCGCTCGAGCTGCGCTGGCAGGTGGTCCGCGAGATCCGCAAATTCGCGCCCGACCTGGTCCTGACCCACCGCACGAACGATTACCATCCCGATCATCGGGCGGTTGGCCAGGTGGTGCGCGACGCGTCGTACCTGGTCACGGTACCGGCCATCGTCCCCGACACGCCCGAGCTGCGCCGCGATCCGATCGTCGCCTACCTGCCCGACCGCTTCACCAAGCCGACTGCGCTGGCCGGCGACATCGTGATCGACGTGGGATCGCGGGTCGAGACAATCATCGACATGCTCGCCTGCCACCGTTCTCAGTTCTTCGAGTGGCTCCCCTACAACCGGAGTGTCGCCGACCTGGTGCCCGCCGACGAAGCCGGCCGACGGCGCTGGCTTGGCGATTGGTACCGAGGGTTGTTGCGACCCCAGGCCGAACGCTACCGGGCCGAGCTGATCGCCCGTTACGGCGCCGAACGCGGGAAGCAAATCGAATACGCCGAGGTTTTCGAGATCAGCGAGTACGCCTCGCCCTTGGACGACGCGGCGCGCGAACGGTTGTTTCCCGATGTAGAAGAAATGGCCTGATCGAACTCGTTCGTCGAACTCATTCGAACAACGACGCAACATCCAAGCTCAGATCGGGGAAGGCCAACGATTGGACGCTTTGGTCGCGCCGAAAGGTTCGCTGACTTCGATAACCGCTCCCTTCGGGATCACGGTAGACCTCAACCGATGGATCGACCAGGTTCACGATCCAATACTCTCCGATCGCGGCGCCGGCGTAGAGCGGCCCTTTCACGCCACGGTCCTTGGCCAGGCTCGTGTCGGCGACCTCGATCAACAACAGCACGTCCTTAGGAAGCGGCAGCTTCTTGGCGTAGCTCCGGCGCTTGAGCCAAACCACATCGGGTTCGGGTTCGCTTGCCAGCGCGGGCAACCCAATTGAACCTTGCACCCAGACCTTTGCCTCGGCGCGCGGAAGAGAACAAATACTCCATTCGTTGAGCTTGGCGACGACGTCGTTGTGCAGCGGGCTGATAGGACTCTTTGGAAGGATTTCCCCCCGGATCAGTTCAACACGGTGCTTCTCTCGCGGCTCGAACGATCCGCGGGCGATCATCCGATGGTATTCGTCGATGGTGACGGTGGCCGTGGTGCTCATGCGGTCTCCTTCGTGGACGAACCCCGCGCGCGATACTGCATTCGAAGGGTTTAGTCATATTCTAACTCAGCGTTACTCGACGTGCCAAGTTATGGATTCGCCACTCGAAGCGAATGCGCTGCTCGCAAGTCGCAACAGGTTGGAGCGTTGAGGGCTCCTATCACAATCTGATACCGATTTTGCGAAACCGGACGATCGCGCTAACGACGATTGTGGCGTCAAGAAAAGTGTCGCTACCCCCTGGTTTGCCGTGAATGGAGCGCGCTCCGATAATTCGAAAAGCCATATTGCGACGCAAAGGTACGCTGAACGAGAAGAGACCGTTCGCCCCGTCCCAGGAACAGCGGTGCAGCCAGATGACCCCGACGGTTGCCGCACGCCGTTGGAAGGTTTTCGCCTGCTGCAGTCGCAAATGCACGAACGCCCCTCATCCCTCCCCAACCCGCGCTCTCACCGCCTCGCAGAGCCGCAATAGAGCCTCGACGTCCAACTCTTCGGCGCGGGTCGTTTCGCCGAAGCCCACACTGGCCATGATCGTGTCGGCGTCGGGCTTGCCGAGCTGGTGCTTGTAGGCACTGTGGAGCACGCTCCGCAGCATTTTTCGGCGGTGGAAGAACATGGCCCGCACAAACGTGTGGAACATGGCCAGATCGGGAATTCGCCGCCGCCAATCGTCGCGCACCCGAAGCTGGACGATGGCCGAATGGACCTTGGGACGCGGCCAGAATGCCGTGGGCGGCATGACCCGCACCAACTCCACCTCGCACTGGCACTGGACCCAAACGCTCAGCGCGCCGTAGTCCTTGGTCGAAGGCCGAGCGACCATCCGGTCGGCCAGCTCCTTCTGGATCGTGACGGTCATCGTCGCCGGTGGCAGCTCGCAAGCCAGCAAGTTCGAAAGGACCGGCGTGGCGATGTTGAATGGGAGGTTGGCCACCAGTTTGAACCGCCGGCCGGGCATCGCCTCGATTTGCCGGCGCACCGCGTCGAGTAGCGCGGGGTGCAGAGTGTTCTTATTCTTCAGAGCGTCCTGGCACAAGAGAGTCACATTGTCGAAGTCGACCAGTTCCTCGCTGGCCAATTGGTGCATTTGCGGATCGACCTCGACGCTGACGACGGCCGCCGCCGCTTCGGCCAACATCGCCGTGAGCGAACCGGTGCCGGTGCCGACTTCGAGCACCACATCGCGATCGTCGATCTGAGCCGAATCGAACAACAACCGCAACAGATTCAGGTCGATCAGGAAGTTCTGCCCGTGCTTCGTCTTCGGCAGGATACCCACCTGCTCGAAGCGCCGCATCAGGAACGACTGGGTCTGGTTGGTCATTGGTCAGTGGTCATTGGTAATTGGACTTTGAACTTTGGTGCTCGATTTTCCGACGTATTTCCGCTCCTCACCTCCTGACCTCCTCACCACATCACCTCTCGCCATCCACGAGCCGCCCCACGTACTTGGCCAACAGGTCGGTTTCCAGATTCACCCGGTCGCCGACCTGGCGACGTCCGAGCGTAGTGACGGCCAGGGTGTGCGGGATCAGTTGCAGGCTGAATCGACCGAGCTCGACGTCGACTAAGGTCAGGCTCACGCCGTCGACGGCGACCGATCCTTTTGAGGCCATTTGCCGCGTCAGCTCCGCCGCGCAAGCAATCCAGATCGTCGTCCAGGCGCCGTCGTCGTGGCGCTGGGCTACCGTGCCGACGCCATCGACATGGCCCGTGACGAAGTGCCCTCCCAGCGCGTCGCCCAGTCGCAACGACGTCTCGACGTTCACCTGGCTACCCCGGGCCAGCTCGCCCAGGTTGGTGAGCCGCAACGTTTCGGGGCCGGCCTCGAAAGCCAGCGTGTCGCCCGCGATTTCGACGACGGTGAGACAGCAGCCGTTGACCGCCACACTGTCGCCAATGCGGACCGCGGCGGCAACATCAGGCATGCAAACCCGCAACCGCTTACCGGGGGCCTCGACGCGAACCTCGACGACTGTGGCGAGCGTTTGGATGATGCCGGTGAACATGGTTAATTCTCGGAGGCGCAAACGGCGATAGGCTTTGGGTGTTAGGCATTTGGGAAGCCGGCAGCTTCATTCCCGCCAAACGCGGAGCGCCTATCGCCCGTTGCCCAAAGCCTATTGCCTCTCAAAACAGGGGATCTTCATGCGGCTTACGCTGCACGTACTCTTGCCAAAGGTATCGCGCCGGTCCCTGGAACACGAAGAATCCGCTGATCAATGGGACGGAATACCCTCGGATCAT
>Ga0265338_10004670_pt1 | contig 18384 bp, 30 predicted proteins | sample 42126metaG_FD_193579 | JGI IMG/M metagenome (GOLD analysis project Ga0265338, IMG submission 193579) | Rhizosphere microbial communities from Carex aquatilis grown in University of Washington, Seatle, WA, United States - 4-21-26 metaG | ecosystem: Host-associated > Plants > Roots > Rhizosphere... | reverse complement strand
CGGCTCGAGCGGTTCCTTAAGATGATTCCGCACGAGTATAAGCTTGCCGAGCCTATAGCCAAGAGCCCCAAGGGGCTGGCGACAGTGTTAGAGAGAACGGGAAAAAGTAAGTAATTGAATCTACCCTTCGATACAACTCAGGGTAAATTTTTAGGAAAAAATGTATGAAAACAAACAAATCGTTTACCAAGCGCCTCAAAATTACCAAAAACGGCAAGCTACTCGCGCGCAAGCCGGGCCAAAACCACTTCAACGCCAAAGAGGGTCGCGGTACGCAGCTCGACGGCAAGCGCATGCAATCTTTGGTAATGACAGCCAAAGTTTCGCAGCGTTTTATCAAGACCGCTTCCCCGTCCAAAAACTAGCATCTACTTACTACTAACTAGCTACTGATTTTTTATGTCCCGCGTAAAAGGAGGAGTCAATTCGCTCAAGCGCCGCCGCAACGTCCTTAAAATGGTCAAGGGTTATCGCTTTGCCCGCAGCAAAAAAGAGCGCGCCGCTAAAGAGGCTATTTTCCATGCCGGCAAAAATGCGTTTGCGCATCGCCGCGACAAAAAGAACGATTTTAGAAAGCTCTGGAACGTGCGCATCAATGCCGGTCTTGACGGTATCGGCGACGGCAAACTTTCTTACAGCAAGTTTATCGGCGCGCTCAATAAAAAAGGTATCCTGGTAAACCGCAAAATGCTTTCAATGTTGGCAGAAAAGTCCCCCAAAACCTTCGAGCGCATCGTTAAAGAAATAGCGTAAACAAACCAAACGAATAAAGAAAAAGCCCCGCGTCTGACGCGGGGCTTTTTTGACCTCATTTCAACCCCTTGATGATCTCAATGGTGTAATCTTCGATCGTTTTGTTTGCAAGAAGTTTCTCTGCCGCTTCAGTAGCAATCCGAATAGCTTCCTTTTGGTCTTCAGTCTCAACTACCAGCTCAAAGTATCGACCCACGCTTACTTTGGCAGTTTTTAGGCCAAAATCTTGCATATCTTTGGTGTGCATCTTAGCCAAAGAGCTTGTCACTCCCGGCTTGAGCCGAGTAACTACCGCAACCTTCATGGGACGCCCTTTCGCGAAGTTTCTAAAAGGAAATTTATCTGCTTTTACTCTACCAGAAAACAAAAAAGAATCTACGCGTTGTCGGTGTTTTGAAAGCGGAAGGAGGCTCGGTTTATTTTGTCTACTTTTACAAGATCAATTATTTCACTCACGAGCTTTTTTGGATCGGAGCCAAAGCGTATCTTGTCGTTTTGACGATGACCATTTGCAAGAATGTTTTTGATCTCGTCGGCGGTGGGCCATTCTCCCTCATACACGCCCATCGGTTTGTTGTCTTCAAACGCGATAGTGAACTCGTGTATGGTGCCGATGCGCCCGCAGCCAAAAAACATGCCGTCTACCGAGCGCGTAAAAATAAGGTCGCGGCCCGGGTACCCAAAGCCGGTGTAGACGATGAGGTCATGGTACTCGATAGGCAGGTTGTACGTCTCGACATGCTCTTTCTCCGAGCTTGCCGGCGAGAAGCCTATAACAAAACCACCCGCCTCTTTGGCGCCCATCGCCGCCCAGAGCGGGAAGCCGGTCGTGGCGCCGGTAACAAGCATTGCGCCTTGGCGCGCAATTTCCTTGCCTAACTCAATGCCCTTTTCATAAGCGTCTATGCCGCAGTGTCCGGTTTCTGCAGCGCCTGAAACGCCGAGTTTAACCTGTAAGTGTTCGTTTTTAGCGTTAATAGTAGTAGTTTTTGCTTCTGAGATTTCCATTGCCATTTAGCTATTATAGCTCAATAAGCGCCTCTTCTCCTGCTTCGGGTGCCGTGGCATTTATGCCCAAATAGTCGCGCAACCTTTGCACCAGCGTGCTCGATGCGGCCGGCTCGCCCATGACGACAAAAACTTTGTGCGGCTTTTCCTGTATTTTATTTACAAACTCCACCAGCTGCTCGCCGTCCATATGCGCCGAGTAGCCGTATATCTGCTCTATTTTTGCGCGCACGGGCACTTTTTGGCCATACAGCATAATCTCTTTTGCACCCTCAACCAAACGGCGGCCGATTGTACCCGCCGCCTGATAGCCAACCACCAGCAGAGTTGTTTTGGGGTCGGGCAGCATAAATTCCTCGTGCGCTACGACGCGGCCGCCTTGCGCCATGCCCGAACCCGCCAAAATTATTTTAGGGTTTGGCGCTTTGGTTAGGCCGTGCGACTCGTTTACGTTACTCACATAGTGAAGCTCGGGAAAATCAAAAATCTTTTCTCCCTTTTTTACTCGTTCTTGTATTGCCGGCGCAAAATACTCGGGATGCGCGGTATAGGCGGCGGTGATTTTTTCGGCCAAAGGCGAGTCTATGTACACCGGCATCGAAGGAATTTGCTTCCCAAGCATAAGTGTGCGGATTTCGTACAGCAAGTCTTGCGTGCGCTCAGTTGAAAACGCCGGAATTAAAAGAGTCCCGCCGCGCTTCTCTGCCTCCTCTATCACGTTCTCCAGCTGTTCGCGGCGGTCGGCATCTTGGCGCGTCCGGTCGCCGTATACGCTCTCCATCACTAGATAATTAATACCGTCGGGTTCTTCACATAAAGGCAGGAGCGGCGAATTGCCGCCGCCCAGGTCGCCGGTAAAGGCAATGGATTTTGCTTGCCCTTCGGGGCCTCGGCGAAGTAGGGCGATAGCTGAACCTAAAATATGTCCGGAGTTTAAAAGCTCGAGCGTTACGCTGCCGAGCTTGACCGGCTCGTGGTAGCCGATGCCTTTCCATAATTTAAATGTTTCCGTAATATCCTGTTCTTCATATAAAGGCGCGGCTTTGGGTGCGCGGCTATGGCCCTGCCTGCCGGTAGGCACGGGCTCGTGCGTCATAAGCGCCAGTTCATCGCGAAGCAGCGGCTCCGCAAGCGCGCGCGTGGCCTCGGTAGAATAAATAGTGCCGCGAAAGCCCGCCTTAACCAGTTTTGGTATTCGGCCAATATGGTCGAGATGCGCGTGCGTTACCACCAAATACTTTATATCGGCAGGATTATAGGCGAAAGGCGCTTCGTTCTGTGCCTCGGCCTCTTTAGTGCCCTGCGCCAACCCGCAGTCTATTAAAATGTTCTCGCTCCCGGTGTCGAGTAAAAAATTGGAGCCCGTTACCGCGCCAGCTCCTCCGTAGAAAATTATTTTGGATTGCATCGTTTTGAAAGAACAAGGAAAAGTAATTTTTAAAGTGCACTCCGGGCCGTTAGGCCAAGTCTAACCCTTTAAAAATTACTTTTCCTTGCTCTTTCATAGTATAACAAAAAATCCTCCGTATGGAGGATTTTTTTGTCGGGCGTCGCAAGCAAGTGTCTCCCTGTGATAGGTGGGTGCTCTATCGGCACCGAATGACCGAGATCAGTGGTGCCCGCCTTCAAGCTCCCGATGAGTACACTTAAGGACATTTGCCTGCGCCGTCCTCCTTAAGTATAGACCTCTGCTTTTACTCGTCAACGCCGAACCGTTTGTATTTGAAAATCGTTTTTTTGCCGAACCAATGCTCTATCTCGTGCTTGGCCTCCTCGGGAGTCTCGCTGGCGTGGATAAGGTTATAAATAGCGCGCTTCTCGATATTGGCCGAAATAGCGGAGTCGGCCGAGTAGTCGCCGCGGATAGTGCCCATCTCTGCCAAGTACGGCATCGTAGGGCCCACTATCTTGCGTACCATGTCCACCGCGTGCACGCCCTGCACGACCATTTTTACCAAAGGCGCCGAAACCATATAGTTGATGAGCCACTTGCGCACGGTGGCGCCTACTTTGGAAAGGTTGTTGGAGCCGAAGTCGCGCTTGAGGTCGTGGCCGTATTTTGAGTAGGTGGCCGAGGTGCGCTCGCCGAGGCGGTTTATCCATGCCGGCGATTTTGGGTAATGGCTATCCATTTCCTTAAACGTGGGCTGAAACATCTCAAGAGCCACGACCTTAAGATCGCGCTGCTCCATGCGTTTGATGATCTCGCCAATAAGGCCTTTGCGCACGCCATCGGGCTTTATCATCACAAAAGTCTTTTCTTCCTTCGGGTGTTGCATCTGCGCACAATACAAGATAAATGGTGTTTTTGCAACCTACGTGGTAAGGATTTCGGCGCCATCTTTCGTTACTAAAATAGTATGCTCCGTTTCGGCGCTGCGGCTGCCATCAACGGTACGATAGGTCCACTCGTCGGGGTCAAGTTCTATGTCGGCTTTGCCTTCGGTAAAAATAGGCTCGATGGCTAGCACCAATCCTTCTACAAGCACTTCCCCCTTGCCTGCCTTGCCGACGTTTGGCACAAAAGGCTTTTCGTGCGGAGTGCGGCCGAGCGAGTGGCCGCCCAATTCCTCTACCACGGCAAAACTATATTTTTTGGCGACGGCTTCTATGGCCGCGCTTATGTCGCCGATGCGCGCGCCGGGCTTTACTACTTGTATGGCAGCGGCCAGAGCCTCTTTGGTCGCGTCGGCAAGTTTTTTTCCGGCGGCATCGGCTTCTCCCGCAAATACTGTTATCGCTGCATCGCTAAAATATCCTTTATATGAAAGTCCGAGGTCGAGCATCACCAAGTCGCCCTCTTGTATGACGCGCCCCTCGCTTGGAATACCGTGGACGACTTCGTCGTTTATAGAAACGCAAAGTACCGCAGGAAATGGGTATGAAGCGCTGTCGGGTTTGTAATGTAAAAAAGCGGGCACGCAGCCTGCATCCAAAATAAATTGCTCCGCCGCTAAATCGAGTGCCGCAGTAGTAACGCCCGGCTTAACCAGCGCGGCCACATGGCGGAGCGCCTCCGCAAGCACTTTGCCTGCGCGCGCCAAGTTTTGTATCTCTTCTTTGGTTTTAGCTATCATAATTAAGCCAGGCGCCGTCTCTTTTTATATTTATAAGGCCAAGGCCTTAAGTATCTCAGCATGGACCTTCTCTACCTCTTGCTCGCCATTAATAATGATAAGCGTGCCCTCTCCCTTGAAATATTCTATCGACTGGAGCGTTAGTTCTTTAAATTTGGCAAACCGCTCGTCGAGCGCGCCATCGGCGTCGTCGGCGCGGCCCTCGAGCCCTGCGCGTTTGCGCAGGCGCTCTTTAAGAGACGCTTCGCTCGCTTCTAAATAAATTGCAACGTACGGTCTCTCGAGCCACCCCGCCGCCTCGTGGAAGCGCTTGGCCTCCTCTAATATGCGGCACGAGCCTTCAAATACTATCGCGTCCTGAGGCTCGAGACTAATAAGCGCCTCTTCAAAAAGATACTGCGACACCCACACGGGCATGAGGTCGCCCTTGGCCATGACCTCCTGCGAGCGTTTGCCAAAATAAGTCCCCGATGCGACCATCTGCCGCAGGCGCGAGCCGGAAGAATACACGCGGCCGCCGACTTTAGCGGCCAAAGCTGAAGCCTGCGTGCCCTTGCCCGACCCGGGAGCCCCCATCATTAAAAAAGTTCGCACTTTATTTTCTTGCTTATTTCCCTGGTCACTCATGTAGCAATAAAGTAACACATAAAAAGAAAAATCCCCAGCACAGAAGAGTGCTGAGGAAATGTCGGGGATTAAACCAATTCATCGCGAGCTTGGAGCTTTGCGGTGCGATGAGCGAGCGGAATAGGCGGCTCGTCACCGGACGTATCCCACAGATCGGGGTAGCGCGGGTCGCCGGGGCCGATGCCTTTGGCGCGCGCTTCGCGTCGCGCTTGCATCAGCTGGTCAATTTTTTCGCTGAAGACGAAGTCCTTATCGACTTCCTTAAGCCGTTCACGGTGCCATTTTGCGAGTGCATCGCGCGAATATGACCACCATATCAGGTAATCATTGATAACTCCGAGCTGTCCGAAACGATCGAAAAGCGGACCAGGTGCCGGCAAATGGTGGAACAAAAAGCTGCGCAGGAACATAGGGTATCCTCCCTCTTGAGTTTCCTCTCACACTATACTGCTACAAAAACAAAAATCAATTAGTACTCCCGTATAGAAATCTGCGCGTCTACGCGGCGCGCGAGATCTAAAATAACTGAAACGACGATCAGGAGTGCGGTGCCGCCGAGCGCAAGCGTTTGTATGCCGGTTAAGGATTGCATGATGATAGGCAACACGGCAATAAGCCCAAGGAAGACCGCGCCCACCAGCGTGATGCGGGTGATGACTTTAGCCAGATACTCTTCCGTAGAGCCGCCAGGGCGCACGCCCGGCACGAACGCGCCGTTTTTTTGCAAATTCTCTGCGATAGCGTGGGGGTCGAACGTAACGGCAGTGTAGAAGTAGGTAAACAGCACTACCAGCACAAAGTACGCGCTGCCGTAGAAGCCCAAGTTTTGCAGCCAGGAAAGTATAAAGCTCGAAATAGTTGCAAGCCATACGTGCGGAGAGGTTTGGAAAAAGGTTGCAAACATCTGCGGCAAAAGAAGAAAGGAAAGCGCGAAGATGATCGGGATAACACCCGCTTGGTTAAGGCGCAGCGGCAAGTAGGTAGAAGAGCCGCCGTATACCTTCATGCCGCGAATGCGCTTTGCATAGGTAACCGGCACGGGGCGCTCTGCTTCGGTTATGACCACCACTGCGGCAACCACAGCTATTGCCGCAGCAATAAAGCCTACGTAGACCGGTATCTGCGTCGTGTTAAAAGAGAAAAGAAGCTGGCTCGCGCTTTGCGGCAAACGTGCCACGATGCCGGCAAAAATCAAAATAGAAACACCGTTGCCAAGGCCAAACTCCGAGATAAGTTCGCCGAGCCACATAAGCAGTATCGAGCCGGCAGTAACGACGAGAACATTTACGCCAAATTGGAATGGTGTAAGTTGCGGCAACACGAGTTCGCGCTGGAGCAAAAGCAAAAAGCCAATGCCCTGGATAACAGCAATAGGAAGCGTAATAAGCCGCGAGTATTGGCTGAACTTTTGGCGGCCGAGTTCGCCTTCTTCTTGGTACAGCTGCTTAAGGCGCGGCACCATGATGGTGAGGAGCTGCATGATGATGCTTGCGGTAATGTACGGGCCGACGCCGAGCAAAACTATGGAAAGATTAGAAAGGCCGCCGCCGGAGAAGAGGTTGAGCAGGCCGAAGAACTGATTTTGATTGAAAAAGAGCTGAAGCTGCGCGGCGTTGATGCCCGGGATCGGTATCGCGGCCAAGAGGCGAAAGATAGCCAAAACGGAAATAACAAAAATAAGGCGGCTTCTGAGCTGCGCGTCTGAGACAAGGAGCGCAAATTTTTGGAAAAAAGTATTCATGGTGTCCTTACTTTGCGACCGTGCCGCCCGCTGCCTCTATTTTTGCTTTTGCAGAACCCGAGATGCTGCAGCCCGAAATGGTAAACTTTTTGGTTACTTCGCCATCGCCGAGAATTTTTACCACCGGATTTTTTATGCCTTTGCGAGCGCGCACCAAGCCTTGCTCGATAAGCGTCTTCGCGTTGATGGTTGCGCCTGAAGAAAAAGCCTTCTCGATGGAAGCGATGTTAACCACATGCGGCTTTGCCTGGATGCTGATAAGCCCGCCGATGCCGCGGCCGCGCAATTTTGGCAGTTTCTTAAGCTGCTCGCGGATAGCGGGCATGATGCGGTGGCCGGCGCGCGCTTTTTGGCCTTTGGTGCCGCGGCCGGAGGTCTTGCCGCGGCCGCCGCCGCGGCCTACAAGCTTGGGCTTACGGTTTGGCGTTTTTCTTTTTAGTTCGTGGAGTTGCATAGGTTTTTTATAGGGTCTGCTTATATTTTAAAAATTAAAATTCTATGATTTTAATTTTTTAAGCGCCTCTATTGCTGCGCGCGCATTATTGAGGCCGTTCTTGCTGCCCGAGTGGAGCTTGGCGACGATGTCGGTAATGCCCGCGAGCTCCAATACCGGACGCACCGATGAGCCCGCCACCAAACCGCGCCCGCGCGCGGGGATAAGCGAAACGACGGATGCGCAGTACTTGGCTTCGGTGTCGTGCTTGATTGAATTATTTTTCGTGAGCGGCACGGTTATCATATTTTTCTTTGCGTTGCGTACAGCTTTGTCTATTGCCAAAGTTGTATCACCTGCCTTACCGAGCCCCACGCCCACTTTGCCTTTTTTATTGCCGATAATGATGGCAACCGAAAAAGAAAAGCGGCGGCCGCCGGCAATCACGCGCGCTACGCGGCGAATGTTTATCATGCGCTGGTCAAACTCGCTCTTGCGCTCCGGGCGGCGCGAAGAAGAACGGTTGCCCCCGCGACCGCCTGCCCCTCCGCGGCCCCCGGGACCGCGGCGGTCGAGGCTGCGTCCCTGGCGGCGCGCAGCATCGGCAAAAGGCGTAGCAGCAAGAGGTGCCGCAACCGCTTCGGCGGGTGTTTCTTCTAGTATTGCTTCTGTTTGTTCAATATCAGCCATCTTTTTATATATTAGTGCGGGCTTCGCATTTAAAAGGTGAGACCGCCTTCGCGTGCCGCATTAGCAAGCATAGTGATGCGGCCAGTATAACGGAAACCTCCCCGATCGAACACCACCGCCGTAATGCCTGCGGCTTTTGCGCGTTTTGCGAGTTCAAGGCCAAGCGCCTTTGCGCCGTCCATTTTGCTTTTGCCCGAAGCTACCTCTTTCGTGCTGCCCGAGACCAGCGTCTTGCCGGCGGTGTCATCGATTATTTGCGCGTGCAGATAACGGTTTGATTTATACACCGCAAGGCGCGGACGCGCAGTCGTGCCAGAGAGCTTGGCGCGAATGCGCGCGTGGCGGCGCTTTAGGTTGCTTGCGTTGGTTATGGATTTAGTAGTCATAAAAGTATTTTTGCTCTCGCATTAAGCCGCCTTCTTGCCTTGCTTGCGGCGGATAACTTCGCCGTCGTAGCGGATGCCTTTGCCTTTGTACGGCTCCGGCTTTTTAAGCGCGCGGATATTTGCGGCAAATTGGCCGACCGCCTCTTTGTCGAAACCATCTATAGAAAGCGTGTTTTTGTCGGCCTTTACCGTGAGCCCTTCCGGGATAGCCACTTTTACCGGGTGCGAAAAGCCGAGCGCCAAGTTAAGCGTCTTGCCTTGCACATCCCACTTGTAGCCGACGCCTTCCACTAAAAGTTTCTTGTTGAAACCTTTGGTAACGCCCTCGAGCATGTTGCGCACGTGCGACGCGTAGGTACCCACCAGCGCCTGCGCCTCGAGTGACTCGCCTTTTTGCGTTACCTGCACGCCTTCTTTGCCGACCTCAATACCCACCAGACGGTGCGATGCTTTGGTAAGCGTGCCCTTCGGGCCTTTGACGCGCACCAAACCTTCCGAGACGGAAACCTCGGTTTGAGGAGGAAGCGTTATTGGTCTTTTAGCTAAGCGTGACATGATGATTTATTTATAGTGAACGTAGTTGAACTACCAGATTTCGAACAGAGCCTCGCCGCCCATGCGCTTAACTTGCGCTTCTTTGCCGGTAAGGATGCCTGCCGGGGTCGAGAGCACGAGCAAACCAAAGCCACGCTTTACCGGCTTGACGTCGCGTACGCCCAAGTACATGCGGCGGGAAGGTTTTGAAATGCGCTTGAAGCCGGAGACCGCCGGGCGGTTGTTTTTGTAGACGAGCGAAACGGAAAAGAGGCTGCCCTTCGCTTTTTTGTCTACCTCGCCGATGTAACCCTCGCGCGAAAGAATGTCGGCAATGGCGAGTTTAGTCTTTGAGCGCGGCATAGACACGGTGGCTTTGCCCACCATTGAGGCGTTTTGGAGGCGCACAAGCATATCTGAGATTGGATCGGTTACCATAGAAGATTATTTAGTGAGCGCGGTCGAACTACCAGGACGATTTGCGGACGCCGGGGATGAGCCCTTCATTTGCAGCCTCTCTAAAGCAGGCGCGGCACATGCCGAAGTCGCGCATAAAGCCGCGCTTGCGGCCGCAGCGGAAGCAACGGTTAACAGCCCGAGATTTAAACTTGGGCGGCTTGTTTGAGCGCGCAACTGTAGACTTTTTTGCCATTTTTAGGTGGTTTACCCCTTCTTTGCCTCGGGGTTATGATTCTGTCGGTTTCTTTGAGCGGGCCTCAAAGACCTAACAGAAAAAAGGAGCCCCTTACCTACCCGTAGGTACATAAGATTGGGCGTAGAGGGACTATACCTGAGTAGGGAAAGAAATGCAAACCGTATTGACACTTTAATACGTATAGGTTACAGAGAGTATAGAGCGGCTCATCCAAACGTAGAAGAGGAGAAGTCATGAGTACCTCAGAAGAGCCGGAGGATCCGGCGATAGCACACTGGCGCATTTTGGTGGCGCACTTCCTCACCACAGGGTTCGAGAAGTCCGAATTTGGCCAAGCGCTCAAAGCGGCAAAAGCCTATCATGTTGAGTATCCCGTTGAGGACGGCATTCTCGACGGCGAGCCTGCACCGGCGCCAACAACCGGTCGGCCAAACGTGTTCAAAGAAGTGCAGCAAAAAACGCTCGAAAAGCTTGAGCGCGAACATCGCGACAAGCTGGCGGCGTTCTTTGTTAAAAAGAACATCCCGCTGGAGGTCGCCGGCCATATCGTCGACGATCTCATTCTCGGCAAAAAATAAAGCAAGCCGGGACAAAGCAGGCGCCGCATCAGATGCGGCGCCTTTTCCTTACAAATATCCGACGCCCGTTGCGAAGATATGCACAATAGTTTGATTGACTCTGCCTATGGCGGGTGTAGAACTATGGGGGAAGCAACGAGGAGTACACATGCCCCCCAACAAACCGGGTAAAGCGTACCATGCCGCCTTGCGACAAATAGAGACAAACATCCGCAAAAGAATGCAGCGGAAACTGCTGATAATCTCCGCTGCCGACATAGACGCCGAAGTAAAGCGTCTTACGCTCGTTACATACAGAGAGGCTAAAAATCTTTCTGCGCAATGCGCCGACCCCGCCAAAAGAGGCCAATTCTTTAGCAATGCCGGTGTCGATGCCGACACTGTCCGCCAGATACTGCAAAGCGCCGCTCCGTGACGCCCCATGAGCAACATACAAAAACCCGGACCTTTTCCGGGTTTTTCTTTTTTGCAGTAGTTTATTTCTTAAAAGTCATTTCACAAAAAAGAGGTATACTTTAAATATATGAAAAGCCAGGAATTTAGGGCGGTACAGAGCCGCGATACCAAAGCAAGAAATGAAAGAATGGAGGAGTTCGCTAAGAACAAACGCGACGTGCTTTCGTGGATACGTGCACCAAAACAGATGGACTCCCACGGAGAAGAAGAGCGCGTAGATGCGAACATTTTTAGTATTATTCGCAACATGAACGAACAATTGCCGTTTCTATATACAACCGCCAGCTGCGGCGGACACTTTAAATCGGCTGAAGAGTACAAAAAACAACATCCACATGTTTCGGAAAGTGAATTACGGGGACTTCCTATTGAAGGATACGTAGGAAATACAGGCGGCTATATCAGCTTTGTTGTTGACGGCAGTTCTACGGGTGCTAAATTTCTGTCCGACTTGCGAAGTATAATTTCAAAGTACCCTGGAGCTGCGCTGCAGAAAAGCGGCAATGATTATAACTTAGAATTAATAGAACAGATGGATCCGGAGAGGGGTGAAGCGCTTACGACGCAGAAGGCGGAAGTCGCAAAGAAGCAAATCAAGTCGATACTGCAAGAGCTAAACGCTTTGATAGCAGCCGAAGAAACTTTAGAAAAATAATGCGTTGACAGCGCGGCGCATATTGGTAGTATGCAAGGCGGCACAAGTTCTAACTACGGAGACTAACATGTCTCATTCAATCAAGGCGCCTTGGACTCCTGAACAAGTAAAAAATCTCGAGGCGCACCAGAACAATCCGGAAGTTCACCCCTTTACCTGCGGCAATCGCCACTTGTCTGAGCACAAAGAATATGCCGAAAAACATGCTCAGCGCGACCATGGAATTTTGGTCCCCACGCTAAATGGCTGGGTTTGCCCCGTATGTGACTACACCCAAGATTGGGCACATCCAATGATGGTCGACGGCAGCACCGCAAAAATATAATCACAAGACCGTCCTCGCTTTTGGGCGGTCTTTTTCTTTTAAGATCATTATTTGTAAAACTCGCTATTGACAGCAATGGACTTACGATTTAATATATCGCCAGCAATTCACTGGCTCTTTTTATATTCAGGAACAAACCTTGGAGCAGAATCAATGCTTGAGAAGCAACTTTCCACCCCTTTTGAGAAGAGTATGCATGTTGCCGCGCTCGATATGCTCGAACACAGCGAACTCTTCAAGAAAAGATGGTGGAGGCCACGCTACGTACTTGGCATATCGCACAATAAGGATACGGGAGTCTCATTGCTTCATTACGAAGGCGACACCGACATGTTTGGCCGAGTGGTAATTCACGTCCAGTTCAACGGCGTAGATGAACAGGCCAATACATTCGAAGTATCCTGGCAAATAGTATTTGCCGCACGCTCTGGTGTCACAACGTACGGCAAGAATCCTCCTGCCAAAATTGTCTGGGAGGAAACAGGGATTAGTCGCGAATTCTAATTCTACCTTCTGCATTTACAAAACCCCCGGATTTTGGTCCGAGGGTTTTATTTTTTGTGGTGCATTATTTCTTGACGGTTGTTCTACAAAAAATCGGCACGATCCTGGAATGGATCGTGCCGAGATTAGAGTTACTGCGCAAACGCTTTTTTGATTTCATCGACGCACTGTGGAATGACGAAGTGTGAGGGCGATGAGGTGCCACTCGCGTACTTCTTTGCCGTATAGTTGTCTCCCCAAGCCCCGGTAGTACCTCCCCCGAAGATACCTGGATTGAGGTCGAATCGCAAGGCTGTAGCGACGATTTTTTGAAACAATTTTGCATCAACTTCGCCATTCAATTCTCGAAGAAAGTTTCTGAACTTGGCTTCGGTGTCGCATTCTTCGATTTGCATTACACTCTCCTGTTATAAAAAGAACAAGACCACCTCAAAGAGTGGTCTTGTTCGGTTGAGACATCTTCCCCTTTGAGGGCTGGAGTTCGCACCTTAGGTTTAATCCCAGGTTGCGGGCAGAGTCTTGGGCCAGTCCCCTTTTTAGTTTCGTTTTGTAAAACGAAACCGCACCTCTGCTCTCTTGATGTATTTTCTAAATCAAATATATCACCTCTCTGCCTAAAGTAAAGGCCGCGTTACAAAAACAAAAAAGTGGTTTTCGATGCCTTATTTCTTGACGGTTGTTCCGGAAAAACACACCCGCAGTTTTAGAAATTCTTTCTCTGAAGGAGGCGTTACAAAAACAGCCGCCCGATGGTGGACGGCCGTTTTCTGCTATCCTCTCGCTTTAGCCTTTGATGAGCAGAGTGCCGGTCGTGAGAAGCGCATGGGTCGTGCCATCATAAATTACGACTGTATAGTTGTATGATGGGAAGCTTCCTCCAAAATAGGCAGACCATCTGCCATTACTGACTGCTGATGGATTCGGGTAAGCGATAAACGGACTGTTAGCACCTCCGCTCTGCGCCGCTGCGGCAACGCTCGCGTAGTCTGTGCTCCCGGTATATCCGCCTGGCAGCATGTACACCCAGAGACTAGAGCTGTTCGTAGCACTGCCTGTTATGGTAGTTGGTCCGTTAGGAACAGTCACGAGCGAGCTGGAATCAATAGTAGCGGAACCAGTTGGAGCATTCACCGTTATTGTAGCCGAGCATGACGCCGTGCCACCGGGTCCGCTGAAATCAATATGGTAATTCATTGTCTGACCGACTGTGATTGCCTGACTGCCGTTAACCTGAGATGTGTTGCCCAAGCCGATGAAGTCGTTGGCTTGTGTAGCATTTTGCGAAGTCCACGATATGGCGCTCGACTGCCCGGGAAGAACAGTGCTCGGCGAGGCGGTCATGGTGCAGGTAGGAGCAGCGGAAGCCTGAGAAGCATTTATTGTAAATGTGCCAGTGCCGATTTTGTTGGCAGCATTTTCGGTTGCCGAATTATAGATATCTACTTCGAATGGTCCGTTGGGGAGTATCGGCGAGCCGCCGGTCGGCGACTCCGCGAACAGACCTTCACCGGTCGGAAAATGGGCAACATCAACCGAAGCTGACCAGCGCCCATTGGTGACCGGCACAGTGACAGATCCAGCACCGCCGTCTGGAGAAGTTTCAAAGACATTAATTGTGATTTGATTGACCCCTGTTGCACTACCAGAGAGAGTTGGATTAACAGAATTTAATGTCTGGCCGTTTTGATCGAATGACGCAGAAGGATTAGTTATTGGAGATGTTGGTGCGACAGGTGGATTACTCGGGGTTGCGGGTTGCGAACCCGAGCACGCCATCGCCGCACGAGTAGCTGGGCCGACAAAGCCGTAGCCAGTGGTATCGGGCGAACCAGAGGAGACGATGCCATGCGATGCCTGCCAATTTTGAACCGCTTGCTGTGTCATCGGGCCGAAGTAGCCGGTGATTGAGGACACACCAAGAAATTGCTGTAGTTGCGACACTTGGCCATTAGTTGAGTTGTCAGTGAGGCCAGCGTAAAGGTTGTAAGAAAGCGTGAGGCACGAGGCGCTGCTCGAAGGCATTGAAGAACCGCCGAGAGTCGCATTGACGCTTGCGATAGTGCCGGCATCAACGCCGAAAGATTGTAAAAGAGAAATGACCGCTGACACCTGCGCGGAGGTAAGTGACGCCGCCTGCGCTGGTGCTGCGACAGAACCCAAGGAGAGCAGGAGGCCAAGAACAACCAGTCCTGCACCAATATGCTTTTTAATCATACAAAAATACTAGTTATGGCTTTATTTATAAGTGCTCTAAAAACACCCTAACTTTAGCATCTATTCGCTGGAGTACATATCCATACTTTCCCCAGATGATACCCCAACGTTCAACTGTGACCATCCAAATGTATTTCCAAAATCCCCTTTAATTAAGGGACGAAACGTTATTTTTGCGAAACGTCCTTCTTAAAAGGAAAGCCGAGGTGCGTTAAGTAGGAATGCGCTTCTTTTTTATTTTTAGCAGTGGTTACTATCGTCGCTGCCATGCCGAAGACGTCTTTAATGTCTTCGTCGGCGGTTTCGGGAAATACGATGTGCTCTTTAATGCCGAGCGTGTAGTTGCCCATCTCGTCGATGCCGGAAGTGCCTATGCCTTTAAAGTCTTTGGTGCGCGGCAGCGCGATGTGCACGAGGCGGTTTACAAAGTCCTCGGCGCGCTTGCCGCGGAGCGTTACTTGGTAGCCGATTTTGTCGCCGATGCGGGTTTTGTAGGTGGCGATAGACTTTTTAGCGCCGCGACTTGCGGGCTTTTGGCCGGTTATTGTCGCCAGGCGCTTCTGCACCAGGTCTATCTTGCCCTTGTCTTTTATCATTTTGCCCACACCAACGGAAATAACCACCTTTTCTATTTTTGGGACCTGCATGGAGTTAGTCCACTTAAAGTCGGCTTTAAGCGTATCAAATGCGGTTTTCTGTTGTTCCTGTATGAGTTTGGGCATGGTTATTTCTTAGCTTTCTTTGCTGGCTTTTTATCTTTGGGGCCGACGTTGCTCGCATGCACGGGAAAATGCTTGTCGATTATCTGCCCGGCCTGGCCCTCACGGCGGGCTTTTTGATGTTTTTTCTTCATGCCGACGCCCTCTACGAGGACCATCTCGAGTTTGGGGTACACGGCAAGCACCTTGCCGGTTTTTCCTTTCTCATTGCCGGAGAGCACTACTACCGAGTCTCCTTTTTTTACATGTAACGTGTTCATATCTTTTTTATACAACTTCGGGCGCGCGGGAAATAATGGTCTGATACCCAAGCTCCTGAAGCTCGCGCGGTATCGGGCCGAAGATGCGCCCGGCCTTGGGCTCTTTTTTGTCTTTGCCCGAGGTTTCGAGGATTACCACGGCGTTTTCGTCGAAGCGGATATAGCTGCCGTCTTTGCGGCGAAACGCTTTTTTCTGGCGCACTACCACTGCGGTAAGTACGTCTTTTTTCTTGACGGCCTTGCGCGGCTCGGCCGACTGCACGGAGAGCATGACCACCTCGCCTATCTCGGCGTAGCGCTTTTTGGAAGAGCCAGGAATCTTGAAAATGCGGCCGATTTTGGCGCCGGTATTATCTGCAATATTTACGAGTGTGCGGTCTTGGATCATAAAAGTGTATCTAGAATAGTTACTGGGCGAAGACGATTTCAAACGATTTCATCTTGGAAAGGGGGCGGCATGAGCGGATGACGACTATCTCGCCTTCTTTTGCTTTGTTACCCGGATTGTGCGCATGGTAACGCTTGGTTATCTTCATATACTTCTTGTACTTGGGGTGCTTTACGTAGCGAGAAACGGCCACCACGGCGGTGTCCTGCATTTTGTCCGAAACAACGGTGCCGCGGAGGATTTTGCGATGGGCTTCTTTTTGAGTAGTGTTTTCCATATATTATTTTGAGCGCGTGTTTTCCTCAGTTAAAGCGCGCGCGATTTCTTTACGCAATATTTTAGCCGCTTTGACATTATGGTTTTTACTCCCCGCAGCGGCAAAGCGCAAGGTGCGCAAAGACTCGCGTTTGTCTTTGACAAACGAGGCCAGTTCTTCGGCCGAATGATTGGTGAAATTAGTTTTCTTTGCCATATAGTTTTTGCATTAGTGGCGCGCAACGACTTTGGCTTTAAGCGGGAGTTTCTTGGCCGCATTGCCCAAAGCCTGTATTGCTATAACATCGGTAACGCCATCGACTTCAAATATGATGCGGCCCGGCCATACCTCTACCTCGTAGCCTACCGGGTCGCCCTTGCCTTTGCCGAGCTTTACCTCGGGCGGCTTTTGCGTAAACGGCTTGTCGGGAAAGATGCGCGTCCACATCTTGCCGGTCTTGCCGAGCTGGCGCACCACCACTTTGCGGGCACTCTCGAGCTGGTTGGAGCGCACCCGTGCGTGCGTCATAGCGCGAAGACCGTGCGATCCGAAGGCCACCGTGATGCCGCGCGTCGCGACTTTTGTTTTTTTGGCGTTGTGGCGGCCAGTTTGCCATTTGCGGAATTTTACTTTTTTGGGAGTAAGCATAAATGTTTTAAAGCGTGGAAATCTCTTTTATTTGTCTTTGCTGCGTGGAGTAAAAACCTCACCCTTGTATATCCATACCTTGATGCCGATGACGCCCAGAGGCAGGTTGGCGCGCTCGCGCGCGTAGTCGATGTCGGAGCGGAAGGTCTGGAGCGGTATGCGGCCTTTCTTCAAAGTTTCGACGCGCGACATGGAGCCGCCGCCGAGCATGCCGCCGAGGCTGATGCGTACGCCTTTGACGTCGCGGTTAGCCATCACCTTTTCAATAGTTTGCTTGAGCACGCGGCGGAAGGTCATGCGCTTCTCCAAGCCCTCGGCGACCATATACGCCACTATCGCCGCGGAGCTTTCTGGGCTGCGGATTTCTTCTATATCAAGCTTTATTTCCGGAATGGCCGCTTTTTTAGAGCGCAAGAAGGAAATGATTTTGTTTTTTAACTTCAAAGAGCCCTCGCCGGAACGGCCGATAATGACGCCGGGGCGCGAGGTCTTGATGATGATGCGTAAAGTGCCGCCGCCGCGCTCGAGCTCTATCCCGCCTATATACATGCCGCGGAGTTCTTTTTGCAAATATTCGCGCAAGAGGATGTCCGCGCGCAAATACTCCTGGTACTGCGGACCGGTGGCAAACCAGCGGTGCCTCCAGTCGCGGAGGATACCGAGGCGATGTGCAAATGGGTGTACGACTTTAGACATAAATTATTTTGTGGCTGCTGCAGGCTTTTTAACGATGCGCTCGGAAAGGCCAAGCGTAATCGTGCTGGTTTTCTTGCGGATAGGTGCTGCGCGGCCGCGAGCGCGGGGCATCGAGCGCTTAAAAACGATGCCGCTGTTGACCTGTATGGTCGATATGTACACGGCGCTGGCCTCGCGCTTTGAGTTGGCAACGGCCGATTGTATGAGCTTTATCATAGGCTCCGAGCCGCGCTTGGGGAGCGTGGAGAGCAAATCAAGCGCATACTTGGCACTCTTGCCGCGCACGAGGTCTGCAATGAGTCGCACCTTGCGGGGCGACTGGCGGTAGTTTTTAAGTTTTGCAGATGCGTCTGACATAATTTATTTATAGTGAGCGTAGTCGAATCTATTTCTTGGCGGCGGCGGCCGTAACAGCGCCTTTGGCTGCCTGCGCCGCGGCTATCTCGCCTTCTTTGGCCTTTTGCTCCATTTCTTTCTGCATCTTGCCGCCGTGGCGCTGGAACTTCTTTGTAGGAGAAAACTCGCCCAAGCGGTGGCCTACCATATCCTCGCTCACGAGGACTTCGATGTGCTTCATGCCGTTGTAGACGCCAAACTTAAAGCCCACCATTTCCGGGGCTATCTGGCTGCGTCGCGCCCACGTTTTAATAAGCTCAGCAGTCTGAGGTTTTTTGCCCTCAATCTTCTTGAGGAGCTTCTCGTCCACGTACGGACCTTTTTTGAGCGATCGCGACATAATTTGAAACAAAAATCCCTGCCTACCGGCAGGCGGGTGCCTGAT
>Ga0265338_10004669_pt1 | contig 18395 bp, 13 predicted proteins | sample 42126metaG_FD_193579 | JGI IMG/M metagenome (GOLD analysis project Ga0265338, IMG submission 193579) | Rhizosphere microbial communities from Carex aquatilis grown in University of Washington, Seatle, WA, United States - 4-21-26 metaG | ecosystem: Host-associated > Plants > Roots > Rhizosphere... | reverse complement strand
CAACCCTGGCAGCGCTTTGACGTCACAGCGCCAGCATGCCAATGGCGGCCCCGAACATCAGCTCGGTCGTCAGCATGACCACGGTGCGCGCCAGGCGCGAGCTCGGCTGACCCCGCATGATGTTCCGGTCAGAGGCTACGTACAGCAGCGCGGCCAGCAGGAACGGCGACAGCAAGCCATTGATGATCGCAGTCCAGTAAAGCGCCTTGATCGGGTTGATGTGCAGCAGATCCACTACTGCGCCGGCAATCGTTGCCAGCATGAACACCGCGTAGAACGATGTCGCGTTCCTGAGCTTTTCGTCCAGGCCATAACGCCAGTCGAATGTCTCGGCGACCGCGTACGCCGCTGATCCGGCCAGTGTCGGAATGGCCAGCAGGCCGGTGCCGACAATGCCGATCGTATACAGATAGTACGCATAGTCGCCTGCCAGTGGCCGTAGCGCGGCGGCCGCGTCGCGCGAGGTTTCGATTTGCGTGATGCCGTGGCGATGCAGCGTCCAGGCGGTCGTCAGAATGATGAAGAACATCGCCAGGTTGGAGAAAAACGTACCAATCCCCACATCGACGCGCCGATCGGTGAGTTCCTCCCTGGTCGCGCCATAGCGGCTCGCGATCAGCAGCTGTCCCCGAGACTTCTCCTCCTCGATCTCCTGCCCCGCCTGCCAGAAGAAGAGATAGGGGCTGATGGTGGTGCCCAGAATGGCCACGAGCGCGCCCCAGCCATCGCGACCGTGCGGGAGGCTGGGGATCAGCGCAGCGTGCCACACGGCCGTCCAGTCAGGGTGCACCAGAAAGGCCGTTATCACGTAAGCGAACAGTGCCAGTGCCAGCCATTTGAGCGAGTTGGCAATCTGGTGATAGCGCAGGAAGACCGTCAGCACGCTGATGCCGAGACCGAACACCCAGACGTACAATATGGAAGGTCCGGCACCCAGCATGTGCGCAGCATCGGCCATGCCCGAAAGATCCGCGGCGATATTGATGATGTTGGCGATGAGCAGCGCCAGCACGGCGGTTCCGACCAGCCATCGCGGAAATTTCTGCAGCATGGCGCCCGCCAGACCCATGCCCGTGACCATGCCAATGCGCGCGCACATGACCTGGACACAGCCCATCAACGGCCAGGCAAACAGCGCTGTCCAGAGAAAGGTCAGTCCGTTTTGCGCACCGACCACCGAATAGGTGGCAATCCCCGATGGGTCATCGTCGGCGGCGCCTGTGGTGACCCCGGGACCCAGGGTACGCAGGACCCGCGACAGGCCGCGCTTCGTGGGCGACTGCGTCGCAGGCCTCACCAAGGCGGTGTCGCGTTCAGGCCGTGCCTCGGGAATCCAGCAGCAGGCGCATGCAGTAAACGCCCAGCAGGGTCAGCGACAGGGATCCGATCAGATGTACGCCGGCAATCATCGCCGACCACAGGTAGTCGCGCCGCAGCAGCAACGCTGCGGTCTCGGCAGAAAACGCCGAAAAAGTCGTAAGGCCTCCGAGGAATCCGGTGGTTGCCGCGAGCCGCACCTCCGGCGGCAGGGCCGCATTGCGCGCGAAGTACTCCAGGCAGATACCGGCCAGGAAACCGCCAATCAGGTTGGCTGCCAGCGTTCCGAGCGGAATCGGACCGAAGACTGGATTCAGCAGCACCCCGAGGCGCCAGCGCATGATGGCGCCCAACGCGGCGGCCACACCGACCGCCAATCCTTGCAGCATCATTGACTACTCCCTTCCGGTGCAACGGTAGTTTAGTGCGATGGCACGCCGCGGTCGCGCTGGTCGAGTTGGGCGGCATTCCAACCCCCGCCGAGCTGCGCGATCAGATCGGCGCTCGACACCAGCTGCTGGCTTTGAATTCCAAGCAGGCTGATCTCGGCCGACAGCCGAGTGGTCTGCGCCGTCAGCAGAGTGGTATAGACCACGATGCCGGACTTGTATTGATTCAGGGAGAGCGCTTCGGACTTGCGCGCGTCCTCCACCGCGGTGCTCTGAAGTGCCGCCTGCTGCTCCAGAACCCGCAGGCTCGACAGGTCATCCTCGACCGCCTGAAAAGCCGCCAGCACGGTGGCTCGGTAGCTTGCCACCGATTCATCGTAGTTGGCCCGCGCCTGGCGATTGGTTGCAAGGCGCGCGCCGCCATTGAATACCGTCTCGGAAAGGCCGGGTCCTATCGACCAGAGCGAATTGCCGCTGCTGAAGAGGCCGGCCAGAGTCGTGGACGTAAAGCCATACGAAGCCGAGAGCGTCACGCTTGGGAACCAGGCAGCTTCGGCTACACCGATCAACGCATTGGAACTCGCCATGGTCCGTTCCGCCACTGCGATGTCGGGACGCCGCTGCAGCAGGTCCGAGGGCAGCCCGGCGGGCACGATCGGCACGGTTCGGCTCAATTCGGCATGCTCTATCGAGACATCTTCAGGGTCCTTGCCGATGAGCACCGCGATCGCGTGCTCGAATTTGGCCCGCGTCAGTTCCACGCTGACATCGGCAGCCCTGGTGCTCTCCAGTTCCGTCTCCGCCGAATAGACATCCGCCAGCGTCGTGATGCCAGCCTTGACCTGATTCTGTGCAATGGTCAGCGAAGTCTGGAATGCGTTGATTGAGTCGACATAGAGCCGATGCTGTTCATCGGCGGCGCGCAGCTGGAAATAGTCCTGGGCCAGCGTCACCTGCGCGGAGAGACGCGCTGCCGCGACATCGGCGGCGCTGACCTGGGCCCTGGCGACATCGGATTCGACGGTGCGCCGGATCCGGCCCCACACATCGATTTGCCAGCTCGCCTGCGCACCGGCGCTGTACAAATTGGCGCGCGAGGTGCTGTTGGTCGTTACGGTGGTGCCCGAGCCGGTAGAGACACCTTGCGTGAAGCCGCTGCCGCCGCCGCTGCGCGTGCGGACGCCGTTGACCGAGATAGTTGGGAACAGGGGGCCGCGATCGATGGCGATCTGCTCGGCCGCCGCTCGATAAGCCGCCTCGGAAGCCTTCAGCGTCTGATTGGAAATCACCACCTGGCGCTCGAGTGCGTCGAGCTGCGGGTCGCTGTAGATCGACCACCACTGCTCATCGCCCGGAATCTGGGCGGGCGCGGCCGGTTTCCAGTCCTGGTCTTCCTTATAGGCGCTGGCAACCGGGGCATCGGGACGATGATAGTTGGGCCCGACTTTGCACGCGCTGAGCATTAAAAGAGCGAGCGCCGCCAGTGCCGGCAGACTTGAGCGATGAGGAGCGTTGTGCATCATGAATACTGCTCTTGTGCGCCATCGTACGCGCGCACGCCACGGCGCGCGCGCGCGGCAGCCCAGACACGCAGACGATCCAGGTAAAGGTAGACCACAGGTGTCGTGTACAGCGTCAGTACCTGGCTGACCAGCAGACCGCCGACGATTGAAATTCCGAGCGGCTGGCGCATCTCGGCGCCGCTGCCAGTGGTCACGGCCAGCGGGATGGCACCCAGCAGCGCCGCCATCGTGGTCATCATGATGGGGCGGAATCGCAGCAGGCAGGCCTCGTAGATGGCAGTGCGCGCATCGACCTTGCGGGTGCGCTCGGTCTCGATCGCCACATCGATCATCATGATGGCGTTCTTCTTGACGATTCCGATCAGCAGGATGACCCCGATCAGGGCGATCAGGCTGAATTCGGTCCCGAATAGCAGCAATGCCAGCACTGCGCCGACGCCGGCGGAGGGCAAGGTCGAGAGGATCGTGATCGGGTGCACATAGCTCTCATACAGGACACCGAGCACGATGTAGACCGCGACAATGGCAGCCAGGATCAGCCAGGGTTCGCTTGACAGCGATTGTTGAAACACCTGGGCGGTGCCAGCGAACGAGCCGCGCACCGAGATCGGCACATGCAAGGACTGCATGGTGCTGCCGATGACACTGATCGCCGTACCCAGTGACACTCCTTCCGGCAGATTGAAGGAGAAAGTAGTCGCCACGAAGGGACCCTGATGATTGATCGCCAGCGGGGTGGTCCCGGGCCCGTACTCGGAGATGCCCGCCAGCGGCACCATGGTCTCGGTGTGGGTGCTGACCGAGGCGCCGGTGGAGGCGCCGCCGCGGCCGCTATTGGTCAGCTGGTTGAGCGCCAGATTCTGCGCCGCCGCCGCGGTCCCCGCTCCCGCCAATGAACTCGAAATCGCCGAGGCAGTGGCCGTGGATGCGGCGCTGCTGAAGGAGCCAACTCCCGCGGCCGTCGTCTGCGTGCCGCTGAGTGCGCCGCCGGTCGTGCTGACCCGCACTTCCCCCAGTGTTTCGGGATTCTGCCAAAAGTCCGGATCCACCTCCATGACGACGTGGTACTGGTTCATGTCGTTGTAGATCGTCGACACCTGTCGCTGCCCGAAGGCATCATAGAGGGTGTTGTCGATATTGGAGAGATTGATCCCCAGGCGCGCCGCGGTCGCGCGGTCTATCTTCAGTGCGACGGTCAGGCCTTTGTCCTGCTGATCGGAGTTGACATCGGCCAGCTCCGGGACGTTCTTGAGCGCGTCGGTGATCCTGGGCGTCCAGGTCCGCAGATCCTGCAGGCTGTCGGCGAGAATCGTGTACTGATATTGTGAATTGCTCTGCCGTGCGCCCGCGCGGATATCCTGCACGGCCTGCAGGTAGAGTCGGGCACCGCTCACCACCGACAGTTTGGCGCGCAATCGTGCGATGACGCGGTCACTCTTGTCGTGGCGTTCCCTGAGCGGTTTCAGACCGACGAAGATATTGGCGGTATTGGTTGCCCCATAGCCGCCTCCGCCCGTGAATCCAACCACGTCCTGCACCGCCGGGTCCTGCTGGACGATGCTCATCGCCATGCGCAGCTTCTGCACCATGGCCTGGAACGAGATGCTCTGGTCGGCACGCAGGTTGCCATTGAGCGTCCCGGTGTCCTGCTGCGGAAAGAACCCCTTGGGGATGATGGCGAACAGGTAGATGTTCAGCCCGATGGTCGCGATGAGCACCAGCATGACGAGGCGGGGATGGTCGAGCGCGGATTTGAGCGTTCGCCCGTAGAAATCGCGCATGGCATCGAAGCCGCGCTCCATGCTGGTCAGGAAACGCCCCTGGCGATGCTGGCCGCGCAAGAGGAAGGCGCACATCATTGGCGTCGTGGTCAGCGAGACGAGCAGCGATATCGTGATGGCCGCCGACAGGGTGACCGCGAATTCGCGGAATGTTCTGCCCACCAGTCCCCCCATGAGCAGGATCGGGATGAATACCGCCACCAGCGACAGGCTCATGGCCAGGACCGTGAAGCCGACCTCGCTCGCACCCAGCAGCGCGGCCTTGATGCGCGGCATGCCTTGCTCGACATGGCGTGCAATGTTTTCCAGCATGACGATCGCATCGTCCACTACGAAGCCTGTGGCAACCGTCAGCGCCATGAGCGACAGATTGTCGAGACTGAATCCCAACAGGTACATTGCGCCGAAGGTGCCGATCAGCGACAAGGGAACCGCCACGCTGGGTACGAGTGCCGCGCGGCCGTCGCGCAGCATCACAAATACGACCAGCACCACCAGCGCGATGGCGATCAGCAACGTGCGTTCGACGTCGCGCAGCGATGCACGGATGGTCTCGGTGCGGTCGTTGGTTTCGATGATGCGGATGCTGGCGGGAATGGAAGCCTGCAGCTCCGGGACGAGGGCACGCACGCGATCGACGACGTCGATGACATTGGCGCCGGGTTGCCGATGCAGCACCACCAGGATGGAAGTGGTGCCATCGGCAAGGCCGAGGTTGCGCACGTCCTCGACCCCGGTGCTGACCTTGGCGACATCCTGCAGACGCACGGCCGCGTTGTTGCGGTACGCGACGATCAGCGACTGGTACTCGGAGGCGAATTTCGCGGTGTCGTTGACATAGATCTGGAAGCGCTGGCCGCCCTCCTGCAGGGCACCCTTCGGGCTGTTGGCGTTGGCCGCCGAGAGCGCCGCCCGGACATCCTCGAGGCCGATGCCGTATTCGAACAGCGCGCGCGGATTGAGCTCGACGCGAACCGCAGGCAACGATCCGCCGCCGATCGTGACATCGCCGACGCCCTGCACCTGCAGCAGCTTCTGCTGCATGATGGTGGATGCCGAGTCGTAGATCTGGCCGCCCGTCAGGGTGTCCGAAGTCAGCGCGAGAATCAGCACAGGTGCATCGGCCGGGTTGATCTTGCGATAGGTCGGATTGCTGCGCAGCGAGGTCGGAAGGTCGACTCGCGCGCCCTGTATGGCCGCTTCGACATCGCGTGCTGCGCCATCGATATCTCGGCTGAGTTCAAATTGCAGCGAGATGCGGGCGTTGCCCACCGCGCTCTGCGAGGTCATTTCGGTCACACCGGCGATGGTGCCGAGGTGCCGTTCGAGCGGCGTCGTCACGCTGGTCGCGACCGTCTCGGGACTGGCTCCCGGAAGTGATGCGGTGACCACGATGACCGGGAAATCGACATTCGGCATCGGCGATACCGGTAAGAGGAAGAACGCGAGGATGCCGGCGAGCGCGAGTCCGATGGTCAGCAGCGAAGTCGCGACCGGGCGATGAATGAAGGGTGCCGAAATGCTCATACGCCGAGCTCGCCGGGGCTGGCCCCTGCCACGTCCGCCTCATCGCGTCGAGGAAAATGCCGGCGCATCCGTGCCGCCAGGCGATCGAAGAACAGGTAGATCACCGGGGTCGTAAACAGCGTCAGCAGCTGGCTGACGAGCAGGCCTCCCACAATCGATATGCCCAGCGGCGCGCGCAGCTCAGAGCCGGTACCGGTGCCGAGCATCAGTGGCAATGCGGCGAACAATGCCGCCACGGTGGTCATGAGGATCGGCCGGAATCGCAGCAGCGCCGCCTCGTGAATCGCATCGCGTGGCGCCCTGCCTTCCTCACGCTCCGCACTGAGCGCAAAGTCGATCATCATGATCGCATTCTTCTTGACGATGCCGATCAGCAGAATGATGCCGATGATGGAAATGATGTTGAGATCCAGACCGGCGATCATGAGCGCAAGCAGCGCCCCGATACCGGCCGATGGCAGCGTCGAAAGTATCGTCAGGGGGTGGATGTAGCTCTCGTACAGCACGCCCAGCACGATGTAGACGGTGACGATCGCCGCCAGGATCAGCAACACTTCGTTGTGCAGCGAGGACTGAAAGGCAAGGGCGGCGCCCTCGAAGGTGGTCGAAATGCTGGCCGGAAGTTTGATCGCCAGCTCGGCGGCCCGGATGGAATCGACGGCATTTTCGAGCGAGGCATTCGGGGCCACATCAAAGGAGAACAGCGCGGCCGGGAATTGGCCCAGGTGATCGATCTCGAGCGGGGCGGAGCGCACGCTGATGCGCGCGATGGATCCGAGCGGCACCTGCCCGCCGGCTGCCGATGGCACATAGATGTCGTTGAGCGAGTTCACCGAGCTCTGCAGGTTCGGATCCGCCTCCATGATGACTCGGTACTCGTTCGACTCTGCGTAGATGGTTGAAATGATGCGCTGGCCGAAGGCGTCGTAGAGCGCGTTGTCGATCGTTGCGGCGGTGACACCGAAGCGCGCCGCCGTGTCGCGGTCGATGTCGATTTGCGCCGTCAGGCCGCTGTCGGTGAAGTTGGTCGAGACGTTGGAGAGGGCAGGGTCGACCGCGAGCCGGTTCAACAGGCTGGGCACCCAGGGCTTGAGTGCCGCACTGCTGGCCGCTTCAAGGATGAACTGGTACTGCGCGCGCCCGACCGTCGAATCGATGGTCAGGTCCTGCACCGGCTGCAGCGACAGCGTGATGCCGCTGACCTGTCTTGCGTCCTGCCGCAATCGGTTCACGATTGTCGTCATCGTGTCGCTGCGCCCGTCCTTGGGTTTGATATTGATGAGGAACCGGCCGGTATTGAGCGTCGTGTTGGTGCCGTCGACCCCAACGAAGGAGGAGAGGCTCTCGACATCGGCGTCGCGGCGAATGACGTCGGCCAGCTCCTGCTGGCGCTCGACCATGGCGCTGAAGGATATGCGAGGGTCGGCCACGGTCATGGCCTGCAGGAGCCCTGTATCCTGCAGCGGAAAGAAGCCTTTGGGGATCAGCATGTACAGCGCTACGGTCAGGACAACGGTGCCGGTGGCAGCCCACAACACCAGCGTCTGATGATCCAGCACCACCGTGAGCCACCGATCGTAGCCGGATACGAGCCGGTTGAAGGCCTGCTCGGCCTTGATTGCGATTCTGCTCTGTCGGCGCTCGCGATCTTCCTGACGCGTACGCAGCATCTTGGCGCACAGCATCGGCACCAGCGTCAGCGAGACGACGGCGGATATCAGGATCGCGATTGCCAGCGTGATGGCAAATTCGCGAAACAGCCGGCCGACCACTTCGCGCATGAACAGCAGCGGGATCAGTACCGCAATCAGCGAAATGGTCAGCGACACGATCGTAAAACCGATCTCGCCGGATCCCCTGAGCGCGGCCGCCAGCGGCCTCTCGCCCTTTTCGATGTAGCGCGAGATGTTCTCGATCATGACGATGGCGTCGTCGACCACGAAGCCCGAGGCGATCGTGAGCGCCATGAGCGAGAGATTATTGAGGCTGAAGCCGCAAAGGTACATGATGGCAAACGTCCCGATCAGCGATAGCGGCACCGACAGGCTCGGGATGATCGTGGCCGGTACGCTGCGCAGGAACAGGAAGATCACGAGCACCACGAGCGCCACGGCGAGCGTGAGCTCGAATTGCACGTCGCCGACCGAAGCGCGGATGGTATTGGTCCGGTCCGTCAGTACCGTGACATCGATATTTGCGGGCAGCGAATTGCGGATGCTCGGCAGCAGCTTGCGAACCTGGTCGACCACCGCGATCACGTTGGCGCCCGGCTGCCGCTGCACGTTCAGCAGGATGGCCGGTGTCGAGTTCATCCAGCTGGAGAGTTTGTTGTTCTCGGCGCTCTGCGTGACATTGGCGACGTCGGCCAGCCGCACCGGCGCACCGGTTGCCGCGTTGTAGCCGACGATGATGTCGCGGTACTGTGCCGCGCTCGAAATCTGATCGTTGGCATCGATCGAGTAGGCGCGTGCGGCGCCATCGAAGCTGCCCTTGGGCGCATCCGAGTTGGCATTGCTGATCGTGGTCCGTACGTCATCGACGTTCAGGCCGTACGCGGCCAGCGTTTGCAGGTTCACCTGGATGCGCACGGCCGGACGCTGCGCGCCGTTGATGCTGACCAGGCCGACGCCCGCGAGCTGCGAGATTTTCTGGGCGATGCGCGTGTCGGACAGATCCTCGACCTGCGTGATCGGCATCGAGGTCGAGCTGACCGCCAGCGTCAGGATCGGGGCGTCCGCGGGATTGACCTTGGCGTAGATCGGCGGCGCGGGCAGGGTGCTCGGCAGCAGATTGCCGGCCGCATTGATGGCTGCCTGGACTTCCTGCTCGGCGATATCGATGTTCAGGCTCAGGTCGAATTGCAGTGTCAGCACCGAGGCCCCGGCCGAACTTCGCGACGACATCTCCTTGAGGCCGGGCATCTGCCCGAACTGGCGCTCGAGCGGTGCGGTAACGGTCGAGGTCATCACCTCGGGACTTGCCCCGGGGAGGAAGGTCTGCACCTGGATGGTCGGATAGTCGACTTCGGGCAGCGCCGACAACGGCAGAAAGAAATAGCCGATCGCCCCGACGATCAGGATAGCCGCCATCAGCAGCGATGTGGCCACCGGCCTTAGGATGTACGGGCGCGACGGGTTCATCATGGGGCGGCGCTGCGATTGTCAGGACGGCGGCGGTCCACTGCCTGAAGACGCGCCGCGCTTTGATGGGTGTCCGCCGCTGCTGCTATCGCCGCTACCGCCGGCAGCGCCGCGCCGCTGATGCGCGCCCGGTGCTCCAGCCGGGCCGCCGGCACCCGGGGCCTGCGGCAGCATGATCTTGGCGCCGTCGCGCAGTTGATCCGCCCCATCGACGACCACGGTCTGTCCGCTGACGAGTCCTTTGGTGATCGCGACCAGGTCGCCGGCCGTGGGGCCGGCGACGACCTGTCGCATGCTTACGGTGTTGTCGGCGTTGACCAGATAGACATAGCTGCCCTGGGAGCCATTCAGTAATGCCGCGCCGGGCACGACGATCTGATCGTGCAGCGTCTCCAGAATCAGGTGCGCATTGACGAACTGATTCGGGAACAGCTCGAGCCTGGCGTTGTCATAAAGTGCCCGCAGTTTGAGGGTCCCGGTGGTGGTATCGATCTGATTGTCCGAATTGCTGAGCGTGCCGGTCGCAATCTGATTGGTCAGGCTGCGGTCGAAAGCGTCCACCACGAGCTTTTCACCTCGATGCAGGTGATCGAGAATCGTGCTGACGCTGTCCTCAGGTACCGTGAATACCACCGACATGGGCTGCATCTGCGTCACGACGACGATCGTGCTCGAGTTCGCCTGCAACAGGTTGCCGATGTCCACCTGGCGCAGGCCGACGCGTCCCGCCACCGGCGAGGTGATGCGGCAATAGCCAAGATTGAGCCGGGCGGATTCAACCGCAGCCTGATCGAAGGCCACCGTGGCTTCGTCCTGCGCCACCGTCGACACCTGCGTGGCGTATGTCTGGTCCGACACGGATTCCTGCGCCAGCAGCGTCTTGTATCGCGCCAGATCGATTTTCGCGTTGGCCAGCAAGGCCTGGTCGCGCTTGAGCTGGCCCTCGGCCTGGTCGAGCGCAGCCTGGAACGGACGCGGGTCGATCTGCGCCAGCAGTTCGCCCGCCTTGACGAGCTGCCCTTCGGTGAAGGCTATCTTCACCAGCGGTCCATTGACCTGCGGGTGTACGGTCACCGTTGCGAGCGGCGTGACAGTACCCAATGCATTGATCGTGATCGGCACATCGCCGGTGGTCACTTTGGCGACGCCGACACTAAGTGGCCCACCCGCGCCGAACCGGCCCCCGGGTGGTGTGACCGAGTGAGCGCGGTAGCGCAATCCGAGCACGAGCAGCACCAGCAGTGCGATGATGCCGAGGATCCACCAGATCCTCTTACGATTGCTGACGGGCGTGGGCGCGTTCATATTTCGTCCGTTGAAATCGAGATGCTGCGCTGATGGCGTCAACGCGTGTCGCTCGATAGTTAACTTCCCGCAGCGTCAATCAGTGCGTAGTTAACAACATTTAATGTGCGGGCGCGCGGCCCGCACCCATCAGTCCAGGCCGCCGAACAGCAGGGCCAGTCCCAGGGCAATGCGGTACCACGCGAACACGGTAAAGTGGTGCGACTGGATATAGCGCAGCAGCCATTTCACCGCCACAAAGGCGACCACTCCTGAGACCAGGAATCCGATCGCAAGTGCCGTCCAATCCTCGGCCGCGGCCTGGGATCGAACCTTGAACAGTTCGTAGCCGGTGGCGGCGAACATGGTGGGTATGCCCACCAGGAAGGCAAATTCAGTGGCCGCGGGCCGTGAGGTCAGGCCCGCGAGCATGGCCGCGAAGATGGTCGCGGCGGAGCGTGATGTGCCTGGCAGTATTCCCGCCACGATCTGCCCCAATCCGACGCACACCGCGACGCGCCAGGTGACATCGCTCACCACCGCACGATTGGCGAGCAGCCGTTCGATGACCAGTATGGCGACGCCGCCGATGAGCATCGCCCATGCAATGGGCTTGATGGTCTCCGGCAGTTTGAATCCATGCCTGGTGGCGATGAAGCCGCCGATGGCGGTAATCAGAAACGCCACGGTCAGCTTGGAGAGGTAATCACGGTTGCGCGGATCCTGCAGTTGCGTGAATAGCGTCAGCAGCCGCCGCCAGTAAATAAATACGATGGCCAGGATGGCGCCGGCCTGTATGGCCACATTGAACAGTTCCGAGCGCTCGCCGAGCCAGTGTTCGGCGACCAGCAGATGCCCGGTGCTGGAAATGGGCAAGAACTCGGTGATGCCTTCGATGACGCCGAGGACCAGTGTCTGCCAGAGATCCGACATGCGCGCATTCCTGTTTGAAGCCGAGGTCTGAAGCTATGTTAGCGCGCCGCCGCGGTCGTCGCTGAAGTGGCTGGCGCTATATCGACTTGGACAGCCCGAGGAAGAAGCCGCGCCGCGGGCCGAATTGCGGCGCACCCACGCCGACTCCGGTGCCGTTGCGGATCTGGTATTGGCGATCGATGACATTGATGACGTCAAGGCGCGCGGTGAGTGTTCCGGCCCCGTCGAACCGGAACACGTGGCTCGAGCCAAAGTTGATCTGACTGTAGAAGGGCAGGTGCTCGCCATTGGGAATGCCGGTTCCGCCATATGGCGTGGTTTCGCCGGGCGGCAGGCCCAGGTCCGCGCGCAGACCGGAACCGAGCAGGAAGTCGGTGCTCAGGCGCGTGTCGTTCCAGCTGTAGGCGATTCCCCCTGACGCGGTCTGCTCCTGTTCGTGGTCCAGATGAATGAAGTGGTTGTCGATAAATGCGAGATCCTGCGGGGCAAAGTTGAACTGGGCGGAGTCGATATCCTTGCCCTTGGCACTCTGCGCGGCAAGATTCAGATAGGCACTCAAGGGGCCGGCCACGTAGTTGGCTGTAAACTCAACGCCGAACTGCCTGCCGTAAAGGTAGTTGAACGGCGTCAGGATGATGGGCGCACCAAATTGTCCCTCGTCGATAAGGTTGTGGGACTGCTTGTAGTAGGAGTCGAGGCCCAGCGTGAGTTTCGCGCCGACTTTCTGCTGCACTCCCAGGTCGTAATAGTTTGCCCGTTCCGGCAGCGGTAGCGATGCCCCGGTAGACAGCGGTGGCGAGGTCGTGTTGGTGAACTTCGCGACCGTCTTGCCGCCGACCAGTTCGAATGGAGGCGGTGACAGGTAGCGCGAGTAGCCGGCATGCAGGGTCGTTGCGGGCAGGACCTGCCACACGGCATTCACTCGCGGACTCCCCTGGCTGGCGCCGGTATAGGCCGTGAAGCGGTCGAACCGCAGGCCGTAATTGAGCGTCAGATTCGGTTGCAGCTTCCACTCATCCTGCAGATAGATACTGCCGATCCACTCAGTGCGCGCGCCGTCGTCGCCTATGGTGGCCGGCACATCGCTGAGCGGCACGCCTGCGGCATCGGTGAGCAGCACCTGCGACTCGGTCTGACTGATCGAATGGTCGCTCTGCAGGAACAGTCCCGCACGCACGATGTGCGCCTCGTTGAGATGATAGGAAGCATCGCTCTGCAGCGCGTACGCCGTATTCTGCTTGAATGCGTTCTGGGCGATGCCGGTGAAGAGCAGGTCACCCACCGCATCGGGTTCGAATGTCAGGCTCGAGTAACGTGCGATGAAAGAGGTCTGCGAGTCAAAGGCGCCCGCGGAGTGCTGCCAGCTCAGCGCGCCGAAATGCGTAATTTCACGCTGATTCTCGTTCAGATCGTTGCTCGCAAATATGCTCTGGCCGTTGACCGCGAGATCCAGCGATGGCTGCTGGCCGTTCAGATCGGGAATCTGGAATTTGCCGACGGAGCTGCCGAGTACCAGGGCGACGCGGTTCTGCGCATCGAGAATATCCTCGAAATAGCCGAAGCCGTGATATTGCGTGGTGTGGTCATGAATCGGATTCGAGCTGCCATCGGGCGACTCGATGCCAAGGTCGCTGCGCAGCATGTCGGCAGAAACGAAATAGCTGACAGCACCCGAGCCGCCGCCATAGTTGATGCTGGGCTGTACGGTCCCGTGGCTGCCGCCATACATGGATACCGAGCCGCCGGGCTGCAACAGGCCGCTCTTGGTGGTCAGGTCGATGATGCCGGCCGTGCGCAAACCGTATTCCGCGGGCAGCGCGCCCGTGATCAGATTCATCGAGGAGATCAGCCGCGGATCCAGCGACTGGCCGAAGGCGCTGATGCCCTCCGGCAGGATGATGCCATTGAGCCGATATTGCAGTCCGTTGTGCTCGCCCCGGACATGAAACTGGCCAAAGGAGTCCTGCGCCACGTCGGGCGCCTGCATGATGACCTGGTTGAGCAGGGTGTTGTCGCCGCCGGGGGTGGCCGCCAGCGAGGCAGCGTCGATCGTGTAGGTCGAAGCACCGGTCTGGGTCTGAATCCCGGCGCGCGCTTCATTCAGACGTGCGGCGGTGACGGTGATTTCCTGCAGACTGGGCGCGGGAGTGTTATCCGGTGCAGTGGCATCGGTGGACGCATCGGCCATTGCCGGTTCGGACGCCAATGCCAGCCACAGCGATGAGCGTGCGATCAGCGCCGCCGTGGGCCGAAAACTCGACATAGTGAAAATACCTCATCGAATCAGTTACGTGTGGTTGCCTTGCGGCGACCACAGACAGACGGACGTCTATTGATTCGAGGGCGGTGCGCGAGATCGAAACGCGGGCGTGGGCGTCCGCGGCGTCAGTGTCGGGATGGCGGCACTGGCAGCGGGAGCAACGATCAGCGGTGCGACAAAGGGGATCTGATCGGCGCCCCCGGCGGTTGCCAGCAGCGGGGCAAACGACAGGCAGTCGGCACAGACACTGCCGTGATCATAGAGCTGATCGGTGACGTGCGAGCCGGCGTGAATATGCGAGTACGCATGCGCCTGGGCGCCCAGTTGCGCAAACAGCAGCGCCAGCGCCATGAAGAGCGCCAGGCGCAGATTGGCTGTCTTGCTCAGGATTTTCAAAAAAGTACTCGCGAGTGGCGTAACGATACTACCCATCGCACTGCATTTGGGTCAACCTGAGTGCCATATGGCATAGAATCCCGATTGGCGGCACGACAGAATCTAAAGGGAGCCAGCTTGTCATCCGCAAAAACCAGCGCGCCAACGCGCTTGCAGAATTTCGACCTGGTGCTGTTCGGCGGTACCGGTGATCTGGCCATGCGAAAGCTGCTGCCAGCCTTGTTCCGGCGCTTTGTGGCCGACCAGTTTCCGGCGCGGGCACGCATTTTCAGCGTCGCGCGCAGCAATCTGGAGCGCGAGGCATATCTTGCGCAGGTCGAGGCCAGCTGCAAGAAGTACCTGCCGGCGGGACTGGACGCCACGCGCTGGGCAGCGTTCAGCCAGACGCTCGACTACGTGAGCGTGGATGCCACGAATCCAAAGGATTTCCAGAACCTCGCCGAGCGCCTTGGGAAGGATCCCGCCGATGTGCGCGTGTTCTTTCTGTCCACGGCACCCGCCCTGTTCATGAGCATTTGCCAGAATCTCGCCGCGGCGGGCCTGGCAACGCCGGGGGCGCGCGTGGTGCTCGAGAAGCCGCTCGGCTCCGACCGCGCCTCCGCGGAGCACATCAACGAGCAGGTCGGCGCCATCTTTCCCGAGCAGCAGATTTATCGCATCGATCATTACCTGGGCAAGGAGGCGGTGCAGAACCTGCTGGCACTGCGCTTCGGCAACACGCTGTTCGAACCGTTGTGGGGACGCGGCCGCATCAGGCACGTGCAAATCTCGATCGGCGAGCAGCTCGGTGTCGAAGGACGCGGCGCTTTCTACGATCAGACCGGGGCGATGCGCGACATGGTGCAGAACCATCTGCTGCAGCTGCTCTGCATCATGGCAATGGAGCCACCGGTGTCGAATCACCCGGATGCGGTGCGCGATGAGAAACTCAAAGTGCTGCGTGCGCTGCGGCCGCTGGAAGGCGCGAATGTTGCCTCCCATGTGGTTCGGGGTCAGTACCGCGCCGGCGCCGTCAACGGCGCACCGGTGCCCGGCTACCTGGAGGAACGCGGCATTCCGGCCGACAGCACCACCGAAACCTATGTAGCGTTGAAGGCGAACATCGACACCTGGCGCTGGGCGGGCGTGCCGTTCTACCTGCGCACCGGCAAGCGGCTGCAGGAGCAGATCGGCGATATCGTCATAACTTTCGAGGACGTGCCGCTATCGATTTTCGATCGGGTGGCGGGTGCGCCGGCCAACCGGCTGGTGATTTCGCTGCAGCCGCGCGATTCGATCACATTGACCATTCTCGCCAAGAATCCCGGCGAGACCATGCGCTTGCGGCCGGTGGACCTGCGACTCGACATGGCGGAGTCCGCCAAGACGCCGCAGCTCGATGCTTATGAGCGCCTTCTGACAGACGTCATCAAGGGCAATCTGACATTATTCATGCGTCGCGATGAGCTCGATGTCGCGTGGCGGTGGATCGATCCGATACGTGAAGCCTGGGCGCAATCCGATGAGCGCCCCAAGACCTACACTGCGGGCAGCTGGGGACCGGCGGCCTCCAGTGCTCTGATTGGCAGGGATGGATATGCCTGGCATGGCGAACTCTGATACACGCGAACATCGCTTTGCCAACGCGGCGGCGCTGACCGACGCGCTGGCCGCAGAGATCGCCGGGGCACTGCAGGCAGGCCTGGCGGCCGGTCGCGGCGCGAGCCTCGTGGTGCCCGGCGGCCGCAGTCCGGTGGCGCTGTTCGAGAGGCTATCGGGCGCGGAGCTTGATTGGGACGATGTCTGGGTGAGCCTGACCGATGAGCGATGGGTCGATGCTGCCAGCCAATCGAGCAATGAAAAACTGGTGCGGGACCATCTGCTGCGCGGATTGGCGGCAGCAGCGAATTTCGTCGGTCTGAAGAGTCCGGAGCCGCTGGGGCAGAGTGCCGCTCATGCGCGCTGGTCGAGCGTGGCGGAACTGCCGCGCCCGTTCGACTTCATGCTGCTGGGCATGGGAGACGATGGCCATGTGGCCTCGCTGTTCCCCGATTCACCTGGCCTCGCCGCTGCGCTGGATCCAACCCAGCCACCCGGCTGTGTGGCGATGACCGCGCCGGTACCGCCGCGCGAGCGCATCAGCCTGAATCTGCGTGCGCTGCTGGACTCGCGGCGCATCGCCATCCTGATCGTTGGCGATGCCAAGTGGGTCACTTACGAACGCGCCTGCAAACGCGGGCCGGCGGTGGATATGCCGGTGCGCGCATTGCTGCAACAGCAGAACGTTCCGGTATCGGTGTATTGGTCGCCCTGACGAACGTCAGGGGGGCGCATCAGGCGCAGCCGAGATCGCGCGCGCCCAGGCCGCCGTACCGCGATCCGCGAGCGCTGTATACCGGCGCCGGACCGGTACCGCGAAGTTTTCCCAGCAGCTGCTGAACGCGCCCGAGCTTGGCAAGAACGATGGCACCGTTTCGATCGTTGAGTGCCTTGCAGCGGCGCGCCAACTCGAGATTGCTATTCCAGTCCTGGCGCAGCCCCTCGCTCGGATCCGCCCATTCGTACAATCTCGCCAGGCCGTTCGGGCCGTTGCCAAAGGAAAGCATGCGGCAGGTGTCGGCTCGCTCGGCATCGAGCCTGCTCAGCGTGTTGATGTAGCCGTGGCGGCTGTCGCCGATGCGTTCGATCGCCTGCGCGTCATCGCCGCGCAGGATTTCGGTCTCCCGCTGCAGCACCGATTCGAGTTCACCGAGTAGACGGCGCTCTTCGGCGAGAATGCGACTCAGGTGCCGATGGATATCGTCGCGCTGCAGGTTCATTGAGAAGTCGCGGCGTTCAGATCCTGCTCGAGCTGGAGCATCCGGGACGCGATTCGTTCGGGATTGATCGTATACGTTCCCGCAGCCAGGGCCTGCTGGGCGGCCGCAACGCGGCCTGAATCGATATCCGGCGTGTCCTGCACCGCCTGGGAGAGCGCCGCCAGAGAACGCGCCGATTGCGTGATATGGACGCTGTCGACCGTGGGATTGGAGGACGAGTCGGCACCCGCCCGGTTGACCGGCGTGCTGATGCGTATCGTTTCAATAGGGTTACTGTTGCCGGGTCCGATCGACCCGCCGTCCAGTCCCTTGATCCGGTTAGGCACTTCAGTCTCCTTGCGCTCTCGCCTGCTGTATCGGCGCCGGGGCGTCAAACTTTAGGCGGTTCGAAGTTGTCATAACGGCGCCTCGACCTCGGATTCCGAGCGCACGATACCCTCGACCACGCGCTGGGAGGAAGCGTTCTGGACGCGGATGTGCTCCGAGGCGCGACCGTCGGAAAGCGCGACGCCATTGACGCGCACTTCAAAGCCGCCCGAATGGGCTATGAGCACGACGCTCTGGCCGCGATGAATCAGGTTGGCCGGCGCCAGGAATTCGAAACTCAGGGGCTGATCCGCCGGCAGCGGCCGACTCAGGCGTTGTCCTTTCAGTGCGGCAGGATCGCTGACATAGGCGCTGGGCAGGCCGGGCACGCGGCGCGTTTCGAGCTTGAAGTCCGCCGCCGCGGTCTCCGCATCGCGCGTCATTGCGCGCTTCGCCACCAGCACGACGGTCTGGGATTCGACATGCACACTGGTATAGACGGTCCAGCGAACCGAGCCGTCGCACCGCACGCCCACCGTATTCTGGTAGCGCAGGGGGCTGGTATCCGTGAGGAAGCCGGTCAGCGGTCGATCGCAGCCGCTGACACGCAGCCTCGGGTCGAGCGGTGCCGCCTCGAGAATCAGTTGATCCGCGGCCGCTCCGGCGCGCGCGCGCACGGCATTTTCCGCCGCGGTGCTGATGGCAGCCAGATCGATGGTCGTGGCCGCCCGGAGGCCGAGG
>Ga0265338_10004668_pt1 | contig 18396 bp, 13 predicted proteins | sample 42126metaG_FD_193579 | JGI IMG/M metagenome (GOLD analysis project Ga0265338, IMG submission 193579) | Rhizosphere microbial communities from Carex aquatilis grown in University of Washington, Seatle, WA, United States - 4-21-26 metaG | ecosystem: Host-associated > Plants > Roots > Rhizosphere... | reverse complement strand
CTTTTTTATCAAGTGATTCAACGTTGCTCTATTCTATCACTAGATTAACAACATGGAACAATCAATTGCTTTTTCAAAAATCAAATACTGGAAATACCCTGTGGACAACCGATGGTACAATTCAAAACACCCATTTGTTATTTCCCGATTCAATTATAAGAAAAACAGCTACCATGAATAGTAGTAGTCTTTTTGAATGGAATAATGAATTGTATTATGCCGGTTTTCAAAATGATTCTATTGGCACTGAATTATATAAAATAACAACAGATAGGAAAATCCTTGAACAACAAACAGGAAGTGCTATTGTTTCAAAGTATAAAACAAGCCTTTTCCCTAATCCATGTAAGTCGAAAATCCTAATCAACTTTAATGGGATCAGAGAAAAAAGACACATAAAGGTATTTTCGTTACTTGGAAATGTAGTCTATGATTCAGTGTCATCAGACAGTGACGTTTCTATAGATTTACAACAATTACCAAATGGTATTTACCTTGTTTCTATAGAATCGAACAGTAAATTTGAATCATATAAAATTATTAAACAATAAACAGAATACCATGAAAATGAAGCAAACAATCTTAATCGCTTTAATCATTTTTCTAGGATTAAATGCCAATGCTGGAAATAATTGCAGTTTTGCTATTACAAAATCAAACGATACATCGGTTAATTGTGCCGACTCTGTAAGACTTACATCATCGGTACATAAGTATTATACTATTAATAATCTTAATGACGATTATATCTATGGAATGGCTGGTTACAGTGAGTCGGAAGATACATTTGCAGTTATAAATAATAATCATATTTATATATCAACTGATGGAGGTATTACCATTTCAAAGAAGACCTTACAAAATAGTTTATCCGACATTCGTTTTCAGAAATTTGGGAACACTCTGGTTTTTTCAGATCAAGAAAGTTTAATTTATAAAACAACAGACTGGGGTAAAACATGGGATTCTTTGTCTATAAGCGGATTCCAAACGATTACAATGCTCGATTTAAAGAACTTTTATGGATTGACATGGGATTCGTTTTATAGTTCCAATAATGCAGGTAAATCGTGGGATAAAGTTTCAATGCACAATGCCAAAACAACAAATGAAATAGCATTTTTTTTAAATAATAATAAAGGTTTTTTAATTGAACAAGGTCAGATTCTTATGACTACTGATGGTGGAAAAACATGGAATTCTACTTTTTCTAATAATCTCCTATCTGTTGGTTCTTTTTATTTCTTAGATGATAATATAGGCTTTTTGCAATCAAACTATTTGTATGGAACTACTGATGGGGGCTTAACATGGTCAATAATAAATAATGTTTACTTTCCCGCAGCTTTTGCTATTGATAACGACACATTGTATTATGCCGAATCTAATGGCGATATTAGTAAAAGTATAGACAAAGGCAAGACTTGGACAAAGATTATTACAGCCGTAGTACCTGTTTTAGATTACATGTTGGTTAAAAATGGAGTATTTACCTTTTTCGATAATACTGGAAATGTTTTTAGATCTACAAAATCAATAAATTATGAATGGAGCTATAACAATTCCATTATAGCAACAAAATCGACCTGTAATGTAAAAGTGTTAAACGATGGCATATATAATATTAAAGTAAGCGATAATAATGGTTGTATGTCTACAGCATCGGTAAATGTCCATTCAAATTTTATCGTTCAATCGATTACGAACCAAATTGTTAGTTGTGGTGATTCGGTGCATTTGAAAGCTCAAATACCTTTCTGGAGAAAACCTACAATACTAACGCAATCCAGTTCTTTTGGCTACACTACGAGTACGTATAATATATTCACAAACGATTCAATTGGATATATATTTACCGAATCTGCCGGATTAATGAAAACAACCGATGCAGGTAATAGTTGGAAGTTACAATCAGATGATTATATAACATATTACATCAACGCAGGATTCTTTACGCAAGATACTGGTTGGATTGTTGGTGAATATGGACGAATTGCAAAAAGTATAGATGGAGGTAAGACCTGGGTGTCAAAACCGAGTTCCGTTACAGCAACCTTATTTAGTATTAGTATTCCCGATAAAACATATTCAATTGTTGTTGGTGATAGTGGATTAATCGTAAAATCGACCGATAATGGAGAAACATGGCGAAAAATAATATCAGGAGACACAAATCGGTTGATGTCTGTTGTTTTTGTTACCCCAAAAACAGGATTTGTGGTAGGAGATAAAGGAACAATTTTAAGAACCGACGATAAAGGTGAACATTGGTTCGTACAAAAAACAAATAGTACTGAATATTTAACATCAGTTTTTTTTACCGATAGCTTACATGGCGTAGTTGTTGGAACAAATGGGCATATAGAACAAACAATCGATGGAGGTAAAAACTGGGTTGTTGAAAAGAGTCAATCAACCAATAAATTTTGGTCGGTTTGGTTTGCCGATTCACTCAATGGATATGCAGCAGGCACCGATATCGTATATACAAACGACGGTGGTACAACATGGATTAAAGAACTAAACCCATCGGGTCAAAATATTTATAATATAGCAGGAAATAACAAGGGTTCTATTATAGCTGTTGGTACTAATGGTACCATATTGAAATATAATCCAGCAGGAAATGTTCAGTATAAATGGACCGATGCTAAAAATACCATCCTTTCGCAAACCGATGCATGTGCTTTTAAACCTCAATCAAATAATATAGTCTCTATCCTTTCCACAAACGATAAAGGATGTGCAACCACAACCCAAGATACCGTTTTAATCCGTGGATTACAGTATACCATAGAAACACCTAAAGAAACAACCTGTGGGAATGGGTTAGAACTATCGTTATCTAATTTAACGTATTTAAAAACGTTCAATAATGGTATTATATCAGTGAATTTTACAAATAATAAAACAGGGCTTTTGGTATCACAAGGCGACAGTATATATCAAACACATGATGGCGGTATGCATTGGGTACCCTTTCAATTACCAATCGATAGTATATATTATGTCTATATAAATCAAAAAGTTGTTTTTTTAGTAAATGATTCTATAGGATTTGTATCGGGTATAAGTTTTAAGAACAATAAATCCTATCTGTATAAAACAATAAATGATGGAAAAACCTGGGGTACGATCGATTCATTACAATCATATATTGATTATTCTGTAGTTTCAGGAAAAATATATTTAGTGTCTAATAATAGTATAAAAACAAGCATTGATACAGGAAAAACATGGATAATTATTGCTAATCCATCAACAAATACTATTATAAAACTGAATGTTTTAAATGCAGATACTTGTGTGATTTTAGATTCTAAAGGGAAATGTTATATTTCTATTGATGGTTGTAAAACCTGGAATTATACAGCAACAATTTCAGCTTTTTCTGGAAGTGTAGATTGGATAAAGATATTTGATAAAAACCACATTTATGCAGCAAGTTATGATCAGCTAGCTCGATCGAATGATTTTGGAAAAACTTGGAATATTGTAACCTGTATTAATTATACAACCCAAAATATTGCATTTACCGATAATGATAATGGCTTTTGCATAAATAATAATATTCTGTATACAACACATGATGGTGGTAATACTTGGGATACCCTTAACACTATTGTTTCTAAAAATTATAGAATACCGGGTCCACTTTTTGTGGTAGATAGGAATACTATTTTTATGGAAAATAGTGTCGATCTATATGAAATCAATTTAAACCTCTATAAGAATTTTAAATGGACATCAGTTACCGATGGTTTATTAGGTTCTTCTCCTCAGTGTATAGCATATCCAAAGCATTCATCAGAAGTAATTTTTGAGGCATCAATAAATGATTATTGTGCATTGAAAGATACAATATCGGTAAAAATTTCTCCATTAATTGTCGATTTAGGAAATGATAAGGTTGGTTATCCTCAGCAAGAAATTGTTTTGCAAGCCTATTCTGGGAATACTAATAAAACAGAACGTATTCTTTCTAATAATAATAGTTATAACGAACCAAATACTGCTGTTGCATTTTCTACTGAATCGTATGGAATATCAAATGACTTTATGGGAAATACGTTTGTTACAAATGATAGTAGCAATACATGGAATCCAATTACAATTAACTCAATATCAAAAATACAATATTTGAATAACGATTTAGGATTAGCATTATCAAATTCTCAACTCTATAAAGTATTTAATTCCGGTTATAATTGGTTACCCATAGGGTCACCTTATTTATCACAAAATGATTTTATTGTAACAAAGGATGGTACTCTCTTTACCGTTTCGAATTTTGGACTCATGTATAAATCGGATAATATTGGAAAATCTTGGACAAGACTCGATAGTTCAAACCACCTCTATAATTTTATGAAAATTCAATTCTGTAATAATGATACCGGTTATGTTTTAATTTCTGATAGTGGTGTTATAAAAACTTCTGATAAAGGTAAAACATGGCAAACAGAAACAAATTTCCCCAAAAACATCAATAATTTTTATTTATTCGACAGTATTCATGCAATTGCATTATCATCATTAAATTGGAATGCTTGGTATACTTCTAATGATGGATATAAAACGTGGGTATATCATGAAAATCCACAGCTACAAAACTTACATAACATTCAGTTTTATGAAAATATCTGTTATGTGAATTCTATTTTCGATAGTACCTATTTCTCTAAGGATTTTGGTAATACATGGCAAACAACACATACGACATCGTTATATGTAATGAACTCAAATGTTTTTTATTACAATAAAGCTAATAAAAATAGTATCATAGAGGCAAAAGAAGATATACCAGCAAACTATAGTTGGTCATCTAGCATAAAAGGCTTTCAAAAATCCGATTCTTCTATGATAAGGTTTAAACCTGCAAGCTCGGGATATGTTTATGTTACAGCAACAACAAATAATGGATGTGTTGGAAATGGTTCGGTATATGTAGCAGTTATAGACTCTAATAAAATAGATTTGATCGATTCAATAAGAATTAATCCTGCAACAATTACCTTAAATAGAAATAGATTAACAGATACTGTTCATGTATCAGTATATCAACCTATAAATACGCAAACATCCAATTTGTATTGGACGTATTCCGATAATAGTATTTTCTTCATTCAAAATGATAGCATACTACAACCTCAAAAAGTAGGATCGGCTAATGCATTTATCATCAACGACGAAGGAGTAACATCAAATGTAATTACGGTGACCATTGGTTGTGATATAGTAAACTCTTTATCCATTAGCAAAGAAATGTATGGTTTTAAAGGAGGATCGTCAAATATTTATGCATATACAAATATTTCGAATAGTAATCAATGTATCAAATGGCGATCGACCGATACAAGCATCGTAAAGGTTGATAGTATCGGAAACGTTAAATTTTTGAAAGATGGAATAGCTCTTGTTATAGCTGCAACTATCGATGATGGTTTAACCGATACTTGTATTGTGTACGTGGGCTGCAATATCACATCACTGTTACTACCTCAAACAGAAATGATTTATACAAATGAATATTTTACATTAGGTGTAAGCTCAAATCAAACGGATGTTACGGGTTGTGTGCAATGGTCAACACAAAATCCATTTATTGCAACAGTCGATAACTATGGTCATATTACTATAGTTGATACAGGAACAACTATTATAAACGTTTCAAGCTTAGATAATAAAATATGGAGTTCATGTATTTTAACGATTGTAAATCGATACGTGAAATCGAATGAAATAAAAACGGAACATATAAACCTATACCCAAATCCTTCGAATAATTCGGTTACGATAAGTACCGACGATAACAAAGCATGGAAAGCAGTTTTATATAATTCAAATGGTGATATGATTCAAGCATTTGATTTACTTTCTAAAGAAACTCAAATAACGACTAAAGCCTTACCATCCGGATTGTATTTTATCACGGTTAAAAACGATAAAGAAATCAAAACAATGCAATTATCGGTTCAGCATTAAGAATTGAGAAGTAAGGTCTGAAACTCTACTGACTTTCAGACCTTTTTTTTAAATAGGGTCTACTGAAAAACTCAATGTCAATGAGAATCGTTTTTTATTTTAAATTTTCCTCTGCCTTACTTTTTTCTTGACAAAAAAGTAACAAAAAGTCAAGCAAAAAAAACGCTTGTTACCTCATTGTGTTAACTAATCACTCGTCGCACGCTTTTTTGGCGGGCACTCGTTTCATCTCTTGCATTTATCAGTCATCTTTATTTTTCTTTTTATAGGTATGATTGAACCCACATATTTATTGTAATCGAAATGTAAAAGTATTATTATCATGTGGGTTTCCAATATGCACAATAATGTGACGATGTTTCAAATATTCCTTGCACTTTATTCAATTATATTTCTATATATTCCTTATATGGAATCTCTTAATCGTTTTTCAGTAGACCCTAAATATATCATATTTCTACTCTTCTATCAAAAAAGCCTGTAAAGGCTTTTAGCCGGAAAAGATAGCGAACCAACGAAAGCTTATTACTCTATATGTTTTTATTTCTGAGAGATGAAGCCCTCACTCCAAGAAAATGTCGATTCGTTTTCACACAATTTCATTAAAGCTGAGATTATAAAATTAATTGGGGCTTACTCAATGACATAGAGTTTCAAATAGATCTTATTTATCGTCCTTTTTATTGAAAATGCGACCTTTATTATGCTTTTTGATGTGTAATGACATAAGTATAGTGCCTTATAATAAGGATTTTACATAAACAATATTCTAAAATAGAAAAATTTATGCGAGTGTGTGTTGATTTCTAAAAATGAATCAAATTCAAACTTATTTGAGTGAATCTTCTACCTTTTTTGGACGATCATACCCTATATTTGATATATAAATACATCAAAAAAGATCTGTAATAAACGAATTTAGACATTTGATTTGTATTTATAAATAAAACAACAACAACAACTAGAACATTCGATTTACTTGTTATCTCCTGTAAACAAAAAGAGAATAGCATATCAGAACGACAGTAATGCATAGCTGCATTAAGTACAACAGAGAGCTGTTTCTCATTTTTAGGATATACATTTAAGTATCAAAAGCACAAATTGCTACAATGATTTGTGTTTCAATAAAGCGTTCTTTGACATTTTGGAAAAACAATTAATTCGTTCAATGAATTAATTGCATACTAAACTAATAAGAAAACTATTGGTGATGATTCGAGTTACTACGAATATACCTATCATTGACATTGCTTTCCTTTACGGTAAGAGTCACGCTCTTGTTGTCGAATGTAACGTAACGGTAATTGACCTCATCTTTTATCTTTCGATGATATCCTAACGGTACATGGTATACATGAGTCGTTTTTTTTAACATATCTCCAATGAACGAGCTCTTAATTCAGCTGTCAGCAATGCTATTCCCGTTGGAAATGGCAAAGAACAATTGATATCGACACTATCCCTGCGGATATCGGTAGGGATCAATTGACATCTGTTCAATCCCAACAGATAATTGCCGAAATCAATCGACATCAATTCAATGTCAAGTGAAGTATAACCGGAATCAATCGACATCAATTCAATGTCAAGTGAAGTATAACCGAAATCAATCGACATCAATTCAATGTCAAGTGAAATATAACCGGAATCAATCGACATCGATTCAATGTCAAGTGAAATATAACCGGAATCAATCGACATCAATTCAATGTCAAGTGAAATATGACCGGAATCAATCGACATCGATTCAATGTCAAGTTAAATATAACCGGAATCAATCGACATCGATTTAATGTCAAGTGAAATCTAACCGAAATCACTTGACAACGATTCAATGTCAAGTGAAATATGGCCGGTATCACTTGACAACGATTTAATGTCAAGTGAAATATGACCGGAATCACTTGACAACGATTCAATGTCGATTGAAAATGACCGGAATCACTTGTCAACGATTCAATGTCGATTGAAAATAGCCGGAATCGATTGTCATCGATATAATCCCAATAGTAATAGGTCTTTATCAATGCGGTTCTAACATGAATCAATTGAAAGAGGCAACAGTCAATCGACATTCGTTACCTGTCGATTGGACTCTACGGTCTTTTTATGAATACCGTTTAATTTTTACCGCTATTCATAAATTGCAACATGCTTAATTAAGAATCAAATTTTCGATTCCGTACTAACACAAGTGACCGATCGTCACAACAAAACTTGATTTATATGCATATACAAATTGTATTAAAGCAGAAACGTCAGAGTAATTTAACGGCCATCTGTAATGCTGAACAATACATAAGCAGCATTACGGGTAATCCTTTGTTTTCCTCTGCCGTAATAGTAGCTCAATTGGCAAAAGTTGAAACTGCGTTGAATTCTATTCACACAGAAATAATCTCAGCAAATGCCACTAAAAAAGCTGCTAAAATCAGTGCTGCTCGCGATACCCTAGATCGCGAGGTGAAATATCTTAAGGACTTAGTGCAAGGGGTTGCCAATAAACCGGAAACTCCCGATACTGAGCGATTATCAATTGTTGAAAGTGCAGGTATGTCTGATAGAGCTCATGCTACACGTTCAGCAAGTGTTTTTAGAGCCATTCAAGGTGCCGTTTCGGGTACAATTATTTTGCTTGCCCGCGGTGGGGCCAAAGCAAACGAATGGCAATACACCACCGATGTTAAAAACTATACTGGACGTATCGCTTTAGAAACAACTACGAGAGCGATGCTCGAAGTTCCTAACCTTCCGGTTAATACTACTATAGCTTGTTTTCACAAGCCTATTATAGCAGGTGTTAAATCCGATTGGGAAGGTCCAGTAATCATAATGGTTTTATAACCATTACGAATACCCAATACTAACACTAAAAACTCTCGGAAGGAGTGAAGATTGGTCTGCCTCCGAGAGTTTTTTTTTGCCCATAACTCACTCTTTTTGCCGGTTTGTTTGCTTTACCTACTGTCTGAAATTGTTCTGTGTTTTTTCACTACTTGCTGATACTATGCCATTTTTGTGTTTTATCAGCAACTATTCAACTATACGTTAACGCTTTGTTTTAGTGATTTCATATTTTATTGTGCATTGCAATAAAATATGCCGGAATTAAGAAAACATGTTACGATGCTCCATTGCTTCTTTCGTTTGCCACATATCTATTGGAGCAAGGTACCGATTTACGGTATTTTCAATTCTTTTAGGATATGAAAGCTCAAAGACTACAGAAATTTATAATCATATTACCACCAAAGGATTTAATCAGATAAAAAGTCCTCTCAATAATTTGGATTTGTAATTTATTTCTGTAATTTTGATTTTTAACCGAACAAGATAATACCAGCATTTTGAAAAATTATTCTCTATTTTTGAACTCATTCTTTTCTCTTTTAAGAGGAACTGAGATGGTGTTGGTAAAGTGGATATATCAGCCATTGCTGATACTGAATTGTTACCAGCAAACCTAAAAAACGCACATATGATAACTATTCTTAGAATAATTAAACTTAAATTTGAGAAATATGACTAAACTATTTATTATTAATATAATATTTGTTTCCATTTTATTCTCTTGTAAATCCGAAAACAATACAAATCATAAGGAGAATGATTTGACCTTAAGTAATTTAAACGGGAAAATTAAAGAAATTCAAAGTTTTACCTATATTGGTAAATCCGAATATGGTGATATTTTAAAAGATAAACCTGTAGAATATTTTGATGATGTTACATATGATTTGGTAGGGATTAATTCTTCTTTTATATCTAATAAATCTGAATTTAAAAATGGATTTACATTTTATAATAAAGAAGGTTTTATAGATTCTTTGTATCGGTTAGATTATTGTCACTCCTTTTTCGGTAATTATTATGATTCGAATTATATTTATTCTAAAAGGAATCTTTCCAATACTTTGAAATACAAATATTGTATTTCAAAGTATTGGAAAGATTCGGTTTCCCACATTGATACAAATTGGAGTGAGAAATATTCCTACGATAAAGGAAACAGAATAAATTATATATTTAATATGTCACATTTTCGAAGTGATATTATAAATGAAATAGAATATACCAAGGAAAAATTCAAATATGAAGAAAAGACATTAACTAAAACAGAATATGATTCTTTAAGTCGTTTCAAAAAAAGAACAATTATAAAAGATTCGATTAATTTTAGAAGAACGTTGACTTATAATCGTTTTAATGAAGGGAAAATACCCAATATTGAAGAAATTACTTTTAACAATAAAAATCAGATTATTAAGATTTTCAATGTTAATAATGGATATACACGAAACGGTTGTCAAAAAACTACAGAAACTAGAAAATATGAAAAAGATTTATTGGTTGAAAAAAAGATTGATATAATTTCTGTTTCAAATGCAGATTATGCAGATAATGGAAATTACAATAACAAATAAAATATCGTAAATACATATGAATATAAATTAGATAGTCTAAATAATTGGATTGAATGTATTAGAACATTTAAAGAAACACTTACAATAAAAGGTGAAAAACATGAGAATCACGGTTGTCAGATAACAGAAAGAAAAATTATATATTATTAAAAAATATGGAAAACAATCAATTACAGATTTACATAGATTTTTTAGAAAATAATTTAAATCAATATAAATATTTAGAATATAAAATTACAACATGTAAAAAGAAAGCTGATAAGGAAATCGAAACTCGAAACATGAATTCTATTAAAGATGTTGTTAAACTTTATTTAAAAAACAATGATGATTTAAATCAAATTGCACTTAAAGTTTCATTTTATGAAGGAAGTACATATTCAAAATTTTTCAAAACTGATATGGCGAAATTAATATCGGAATTAAAATCATTTTACAAATAAGGTCAGCTGGTAACAAGCTGGCATAAAAAAAAGCCGAAACCCTGCAAAACTGGAGCTTCCGCTCCCGTTTTGGCGGTGTTTTCGGGCGATAAATTGTCGCTCGCTTTTCGGCTTCTTTTTCATCCAGCAAAAACGTTATGGTGCATTATAAAAAACAACTTGACAAATGATAAAATATAATTGGATTATACTTTGCATTTTGATAGGTTTCACATCATGTGGACCACAAGTGACTTTTGAAAAACCACAACCCGATGGAATCAAAAATCTATTAAAATTTCCAAAACGAATTAAAGGTCAATTTATTTGCCTTACTAATAACAAACGGATAGAAATTACCGATAATGCAATTATTGAAACATACGAAATCGAGCTTAAAGAAAACATAAATCAACTTGATAGTAACTTTAAACTTATAAATGATTCTGTACTTGATTTAAATACTAATCTTAAAGAAAAAATCAATTTGATAGGTGATAGTATTATTATGAGTTCTTATTATATAGATACATTATTTATGATAGATGCTGATAACCTAGTAAGAAAATTTAAAGGATATTACTTCCTTAACAGCATTGATAAGTATGGTTGGGATGTAAAGAAAATGGAAGTTAAAAAAGGTAAATTTAGAATAAGTCGAATAGATTCAAAAGAAGATATCGAAAACTTAGTAGCTTTGTCTGACTCGAAACTTGATACTTTAACAAATTTTCATATTAAAATTTCAAGAAGAAAATTTAAAAAGTATATTCGAAATGAGGGATTTAATGATACTGAAACTTATTTTAAAACTAATAACACACCATAACAAGCTGGCAAATTCCAACTACCGTGCCGTCACAAATGCAACGAAGTCACACGCTTCGGGGTTATCCTCAAGTGATAGGAAGTCACACGATTTCGGTAGTAGTAATTTTCAGCCAATCGTTAGGCCACATTAAATGAAACACCAATGACAACGACACAAAAGATAATAGGATTTGTAGATATTTTAGGGTTTAAAGACATGGTTCATAAATATGATTCTGGTGCTGAACCCGATTTACTTGACAATTTAATTGAAATTATAAATTCCGCTGGTATTTTTTTGAAATTGAAACATTCTACTCCTTCTTCTGATAAATTAAATAATTGGAAAGAAAAATTTGAAGTAAAAGTTTTTTCAGATTGTTTTTGTTTGTCGATACCATTAGAATTTGAAAATTTTACTTTTGAGGAAAATGTAACATTGTTTTATCAATATTTATCAGGTTTTCAAATTTTGCTTTTAGAAAAAGGATATTTGATTAGAGGTGGATTAACTATTGGTTCATATTATTCAGATGACAATTTGATTTTTTCAGGCGGATTAGTTGAAGCATATGAACTTGAATCCGAATATGCAAAAATGCCAAGAATAATTGTATCTGATAAGTTCCTAAGCAAGTTGAAAGAAAAAAACTTTTCAAATTCAAATTACATGTTACTTTGTGATAAATGTTCTATATTCATTAATCCATTTAACCACAAATTGATAAATTCTGATTTTTGTGATAAGATGGTCAGTGAATTTGTAGATACTATTGGAATATTGGGTTCATTAGATAAATCTTTTCGTGAAATGGATGAGGAGGATAAACAAAAGACCATAAAAGAGATTCTGACTATTGTAAACGAAAAAATAGAAAAATTCAAGTTCGATGTTAAAGTGACAAAGAAATATGTTTGGTTAAAAGAGTTTCTGAAACATGAAATTGGTGAAAAAAGTGAAATACAATTTGAAAACTATAAATATTAACGTGGCCTAATAAACTGGCATAAACAACCGCCGTTTCCCTGTTTTCATGAGGCTGTAATATAAAGAGGAATGCAAAAATTGAAACGGAAACTTTAAGCGTAAACGAATAATCGGAGCGTGGTTCGGCGGTCGGCTCTGCCGCCGTCGTTTTATGATAACAGGCTAGAGCCTGAAATGATAGTAACGACGCAGGTAGAACCTTCGCCGAACCATGAGTCATATTTTGATACGAAATAATAGAAGATTACTAAACAAAAAGATGTACATAACAAACTGGCAAGCACCTATTACCGCAACGTCACAGGTTGGAACAGCTTCGCTCGCTTCGGCGGTGTCCTTGGTTTATAGGTTGTCACCCTTGGGCGGCAATCGTTGACCCTGTTCTCATGAGGCTATAATATAAAGAGGAATGCAAAAAGTTGAAACGGAAACTTTAAGAATAAACGAATAATCGGAGCGTGGTTCGGCGGTCGGCTCTGCCGCCGTCGTTTTATGATAACAGGCTAGAGCCTGAAATGATAGTAACGACGAAGGTAGAACCTTCGCCGAACTAGAATAGAACCTTCGCCGAACAGGGGAAATACATAGAAAAGAGCGTTTCAAATTTGGAACGCTCTTTTTTTGTGTTGTATTTTCTGGTTTGCAGACGATTTTGTCCTGTTTGCAGCTTTTATTTGTATCGATTATTAATATGAAATAATATTTGTATTCATTAAAAATCGATATAAATGAAGACACACATAATTTTTATCAAAATTGCCGGTTATATAACTGGATTTTTAAGCATTTTCCATATTCTGTTTTATTGGTTATTCAATTGGAAGAATACTCTTCGCTGTCTTAATTCCGATAATTGGGCAATATTTCATACATTCAATTTTGGAATGAATATGATGTCTATTCTGTTTGCCATTATCTCTCTGTTTATGACAAATAAACTTTTGACTGAATCAATCGGTAATGTGATGCTTGTATTTATGTCATTAATGTCTGTGATGCGAATTGTAAGCGAATTTGTGCTTTGGGGATTTACTCTTGAACAATCGCCTATAATTATTATTCTTTGCCTTATCCCAGCCGTTTTATTTGTTTTGCCATTATTACGTAAACCAAAAACGAAAATAGTTTAATTCATCGGCTAAGTTCTTGTTATTACTGCATTTTGATATATTCTAAACACCCTCCGTCGTACCGGACACCTCACTGAAAGGAGGAAACTTCATATAAAATTGATAAAATAATAAAACTAAAAAAATACATTATGATAAAGAGTCTGAATTTTTTTAAAATTTTGAGTATAGCAACGTCTATATTATTTATTTATTTGTTTTTCCAGTTATTTTTAAATTCTGTTTCTTTTGTTAAGGGTCTTGGGTTACAGCCTTCAGAAGCTGCATCCGTTCTTGCACGGAGGGCGTCAATGTTTATGTTGGGAATTTCTGTGTTGATGTTTGGAGCAAGAAATTTACCTCACTCACCAGCGAGACAAATCATTTGTATGGCTACTGGAATTACAATGTTTGGATTATCTTGCATGGGAAGCTATGAATTTATTAGGGGTGCAGTAAACTCTTCTATTTTCATTGCCATAATTATTGAAACAATAGTATGGATTTCATTTGGGATAATTTTACTCAAAAATAGAAAATTCCAAATTGTTCAATAATTGTAGCTGATAATATCATTGAATATAAAAAGGGCAATGCCAATTATATTCCCACATGCTAATTATATGTTAATTAAAATCAATTAAACAAATGAAGCAATTCCTAAAAATATTACTTGCCATTATAATTGTTTTTGGGGTTCAGGTAGCTGGATCATTATTGTTACTCCATTCGCACATAATACGATGGGGAGCTACGGATTACGAAGTTGCTATGCCTATGTCAGGCGACAAATACGCCGAAGTAATAAGTGCTACAAGAGCAATTGATATCTATAAGCCACAGACAGATGTTTGGTCTTATTTGGTTGGCTTGGGTGCCGACCGAAAGGGATTTTACAGTTTTAGTTTATTGGAGAATCTGTATGGCTGCAAAATATCAAATCAAATTAATGTAGCGAACCGAGAGTTAAATGTGGGGCGGCTAATTCCAATTACATCGCCCGATGCTTATGGAAATTACAAAGAAGGTTTTGTTGTACTTGAAGTTGAACAAGGGCAATCATTTGTATTGGAAGGTTGGGGCTCATTTGTTGTTAATAAAATTGATAAAAACAGTTCTCGTTTGATAATACGTTCACATAGTAAAGCACCACATAATTTGATTGAAAAACTTGGATATTCAATTTTTGATATGCTGCATTATATCATGGAAAAGAGAATGATGTTAGGAATTAAAGACAATGCAGAGTCAGGCGGACAAATCTATACAAGCAACTCCGATTGGGTATGGATTCTAAGCATAGTAATATCTGGTTTAACAGGATTATTCATAGTTTTTACTTTCAATGGATACTACAGATTATTAATACCGACTATTTTATTTACAATCTGGCAACTTGTGTTTTTTGTATTAAGTCCGAAACAATTTTATGGAATTATATTAGTAATAGTAGTTGGTGCTTTGATTTTTATATATCAAACATTTCTCAAAGACAAAAAAAGACATATTTGAATAAAAAAATAAGGGCAGCAGCCAACACAGTATATACTCCATAGGGGTTTCGGAGGTATGTCAAGTGCATCACTCGCTGGCAAGGTTCTTATCGGTGGAGATAGGGAAGCGTCCACGAAATCCCCCGTTCTCATGAGGCTGTAATATAAAGAGGAATGCAAAAAAAATGAAACGGAAACTTTAAGCGTAAACGAATAATCGGAGCGTGGTTCGGCGGTCGGCTCTGCCGCCGTCGTTTTATGATAACAGGCTAGAGCCTGAAATGATAGTAACGACGAAGGTAGAACCTTCGCCGAACCAGAATAGAACCTTCGCCGAACAGGGTACCTATTTATGGTATATTGAATTCTTTAAGTACATAGCAACAGTAAAACAACCAAAATCTATACACTTATCATAACCAAAGGTTTCTTTACAATTAAAAGTTCGTTAGATACTTTGAATATTTTATAGATTCTCTGTTTATATGTTGAATTTATATTTACTTTTACCATATTGATTCGAGAAAAGACTGTTATTTATAATGAAATAAATAACAGTTAAAAAAATAAGCACAAGGTTATAATTATATGAAAAATAAACGCAAGTTGATAAATAGCTCCATTAATAGTGATTACAGTATTATTGGACTTGTCGATATAGTGGATATACCCGCAACTTGCAGTTATTGATATGTTACAAACAAGGCTAAAAACAAATGTTCTGTGATAAGGAACTACTAACTTGATAATAAGAGATAATGCAACGACCCCAACACACAAAAGCAATACTTTGCCAGCCCCAACCACACGAGCGATGCTTCAGCTGTCAAACACTTGCTTTTCTTACCATTGCACTTCTATTATTGAAAGCTTTTATCAGTGTGAAAAATAATCCATAAACTAAAATATTTATTAGATTTACATTTAAAATCACAACTTATGAAAAAAACTACAATTATTGTTTTAATGCTGTTTATATCAGCTTTAGGCAAAGCTACTATTAATAAATCAGTAAACATAGCTATTCCTGGAACATTATCTTCTGTTTTAACAGCAAATGAAAAAAGTACAATAACCAACTTGACGGTTACTGGAACTTTAGATGCACGCGACTATAAAACAATGAGAGATAGTATGACAAATTTAAAATATATTGATTTAAGTAATTCAACGGTATCTGGATACACTGGTGATAATGGGACTGCAGGTTCAAGTCAAACATATCCAGCAAATCTTATCCCATATGAAGCATACTGGAGTACTACTTTCAATACTGTAAAGTTACCATCATTGATAACTGAAATTGAACATAACACTTTTTATATGGGGGAGATAAATTCTGTAACAATTCCATCAACCGTAACTAAAATTGGCTATAGTGCATTTATGAATTGTATTGGTTTGACCGATATTATTTTACCATCGTCACTAACACAAATCGACGATGCTGCATTTCAAAACTGTGAAAGTTTACAAAGCATTATTATACCACCATCTGTTACTACATTAGGTCCAGCTATTTTTGGTTATTGTGGACAATTAAGGAATATAACATTGCACTTCTATGACTGATATTCCCGATAGAATGTTTTTAAATTGTTCATATTTAGAAAATATTATATTACCTGCTTCTATAACTGAAATTGGTTCAGAAGTCTTTTATAATTGTAAATATCTAAAAAAGATAAACTTCCCTCAATCGCTAGTTACTATTGGATCGGATGCTTTTGCAAATTGTACACAGTTAAAAACAGTAACAATACCTTCTACAGTCAATTCTATAAGTTATCGTGCGTTCAAATATTGTACTCAATTGTCTGCAATTTTTGTAAAAAATGAAATCCCTATTGATTTAACCCAAGTTACTGAAGTATTTAATGGTGTTGATGTTAATACATGTAAACTTTATGTACCTATCGGTTCAGTTTCTAGTTATAAAAATGCATTACAATGGAAAGACTTTTTCAATATAATAGAAGGTGATGGCTTTATTGTATCTGATTCTCTTATTACCTACTCTGCTTTAGCTGCAACATCATCGATTGACGTTACAACAGAGGCTGTTAATTGGACGGCAACATCGGATCAATCGTGGTTGACAATTAATCCACAGACAACACTTTCAGGTAATGGAAATTTTTCTATAACAGCATCATTAAATAGTGATACTAATCGAACCGCAACAATTACATTAGCGGCTAAAGGAGCAACAACAAGTTATATTAAAATATCTCAAACAGCCATAATAAAAAAAACAGTTGATTGTATTGCTGGAAAATTAGATTCACTGTTAACTTATTCGGAGAAAAATGAAGTATCAAGACTTACAATAACTGGGACAATTGATGCACGTGATTTCAAAATCATGAGAGATTATATGCCTCTTTTAGTTGATTTAGATATAAGTACTGCTACTATTGTTGCTTATACAGGACATAAAGGCACGTCTAACCTTGATACAATTTATGTAGCAAACACAATTCCTGAATCAGCATTAAATGGAAAAAAAACATTAACATCGTTACTTTTACCCGAATCGATTACGTCAATCGATTCATATGCATTTTCAAATTGTACAGGACTAACATCGTTGAAAATTCCAGAATCTGTTTCATTACTAGGTAAAAGTGCTTTCTCTGGATGTAGCGGTCTTACTTCATTTACAATACCGAAATTGATAACAAATATTGAGGCAGGTACCTTTATGGGATGCAATGGATTACTTTCTATGATTTTACCAGATTCGCTCGATACAATTGGTATAAGTGCATTTTCTTTTTGTTCAAAATTACAATCGATAACTATACCCAATACAGTTACATCAATAGGTGAAGATGCATTTGGATATTGTCAAAAATTAGTAACAGTAAACATCCCTACTTCTGTGTCGACTATAGGAAGTAGAATTTTCAATAATTGTATTTCATTAACATTAGTTACCATAAATGGCCCGGTAAAAACAATTCCATACGATGCGTTTTATGCCTGTTCAAGTTTAAAGTCTATAACAATTCCAGAAACAGTAACAACAATTGATAGTTATGCCTTTTATCAGTGTTCATCATTAAATGCAATAAATATTCCAGCTTCAGTTACAACATTAGGTGAATATGCATTTTATTATTGTTTAAAGTTGAATACATTTTCTTTTCCTGCTTTAAT
>Ga0265338_10004667_pt1 | contig 18396 bp, 19 predicted proteins | sample 42126metaG_FD_193579 | JGI IMG/M metagenome (GOLD analysis project Ga0265338, IMG submission 193579) | Rhizosphere microbial communities from Carex aquatilis grown in University of Washington, Seatle, WA, United States - 4-21-26 metaG | ecosystem: Host-associated > Plants > Roots > Rhizosphere... | reverse complement strand
ATTCCCCCACGGTCTCTAGATACTAACCCTGAGATGGGAGAGATGTTTCTGCAAGAAGACGGGGTTACATCTGGTTACAGAGGTAATCGCACTCGCGGAGACGTTACTTGCCCCGTCTCCCCCTGACGCATCCTCGCTGCCGGCAAGGCGCAGCGCACCTGCGTCTCTGCGAGTTGTTTGGTTGGAGCGTTACGCTCTGCGTTTGTAGTGGATCGGCCATTGCACCTGCCAGGTCTTGCCGCCGTCACTGGATGATTCCCAACTCCAATCCAGTTCGTTGGGGGTTACGTTCTTCCAGAGCATGCGCTGCAGGATTTTCGTCCCGCCGGGCCGTGTGGCTTCACGCTGCAGGATCATTTGGCCGTCCTGCAAGCCTCCGACAAAATCGAGATAGCTGCCCTCGTTGTCGACCCATGTCTGCTTCCATTTGCCGGCGTTCGAGTCGAAGATGGAAACACTTATTCCGCGCAAGTGCCCTGAGGCTTGGGCCGAGAAATTCTCCTGCACAACGCAGCCATCGAGAACTCGCCGGATGCTGTTAGTACCGTGGTCCACTTCGCCGGGTTTTGCGCCGGGCCAGGTTAAGTCCCATTCGCCCACCCAGAAGTCGAGTTGCTTCTGCTCGGCAGATGCGCAAGGGTTCGGCGGCGCGGGTGGGTTGGACTGCTGTGCAAGAGCAGAGACAGCGAACGAACACAAGAGCAGAAAACCCGTGAGCCTGGCCATGATTCCTCCGAGAGTCTGACGTGCCGGCGAGAGAAAGGTTGGCAGATTGGCACGGCAGAAGCGTTTCTGGTACACCTAACTCCTTGACCGCGGAGTCCATCCTGTTTTTGTTTCTCGCTGGCGTGCTGGGCGGAGCCCTGAACTCAGTGGCCGGAGGCGGCAGCTTCATCGCGTTTCCGGCGCTGCTGTTCACGGGTGTGCCACCGATTCCTGCGAATGCCACCAATACGATTGCGCTATGGACGGGCGCCGCAGCCAGCGGAGGCGCTTATCGCAAGCGGCTGGATGTTCCCCGGCGCATGATGATCCCGCTGCTGGCTGCGAGCTTGGTGGGAGGGTTGGCGGGTGCGCTACTTCTGTTGAGGACGCCGGCTCATACGTTTATGCGCGTTCTGCCGTGGCTCACGCTGGGGGCAACGTTGCTTTTCGCTTTCGCAAAGAAATTGGCCGGCGGGCGCAAGTCGATTATCGAGCATAAGGCGACTGGGGCTGCGTTGGTGGGCGCGGTGCTGTTTCAGTTGATGGTGGCAGTCTACGGCGGCTACTTCGGCGGGGGCATGGGCATCGTGATGCTCGCAATGCTGGCGGCGCTGGGGATGACCGACATTCACTCAATGAACGCGTTGAAGAGTGTCTTGGGATTCGTGATCAACGGAGTTGCAGTAATCACTTTTGTCGCGAATCGGGCCGTGTATTGGAAACACGGGATCATCATGATTGCCGGCGCTGTTGTTGGGGGATACGTGGGCGCGCACTATGCGCAAAAAATGCCGCAGGCATGGATCCGTGTGTTTGTGGTGCTGGTGGGAACCGGGATGACGGTGTACTTCTTCTGGAAGTCGTATTGACTAAGAAGAACACTGGCCACGGATTCGCACGGATCTTTACGGGAGAGTCCGCGTAACTCCGTGGCCGAAGGTTTCTACTGAATCGGCTGAGAGACATGTTCGTGGACGATCATCCACTTGCCGTCTTCGTTTTCAAAAATCACCGTCCAGCGAAAATTTCCCATCTCGACTTTTCCCGCCTTGGTGGTCATTTGTTCGGCGATGGTAGCGGTGGCCCACACCAGATCTCCGTGAGGATGGATGGCGAGGTCATCATTGACCGTGAACTTTGCGCTCTTGTAGCCCGCGATAATACCGGTCACTCCCTTCTGATATTCGTCCCAGCTGCCGTACTTGAGCGGGGCGATGTCGAAGAACGTATGCGGACCGGTGGCATAGAACTTCGCGTTGTTCGCAGGGTCCAGGGTGCCCCAGCCGTCCCAGATTTTTTGCATGAGGGCTTTGTCGGGAGCGGGGCCGGCAGTGGACTTCTTCATTATGGGCGACTTCTTGGTCTGGGCCGAGATCGACAGGGTCAGGGCGAGCAGGCATAGCGAAACGGTGAATAAGCGCTTCAGCATTGGGGTTTCCTCCGAGGAATCCGGCGGAATTCTCGCACAGAAAGGCGTAAACCACAAAGGACTATAGGGAGGCGAGCCTGACGCGCGCTGCTGCTTCGTACGGAACACGACGCTTCGCGCGGCTCGCGCAGATCCTTCAGCGGGCAAAAGTGCGCTTCAGGATGACAAAACAGACTCAAGAGCCAGTTCTGGTTTGACCGATTTCCACAGCGCACGCTAGAATAGTTGAGTTTGCCTGTACTCGCGGACCCGTTCTGGGGACGCCAGCGCCTGGGCTGCTGCAACGCCGAGGCGGAAACACAGCAAGCACAGGAAATCAGCAAGCCCCTTGGTTGCGCCCGTGTGCGCCCTGGGTTCTGTTTCACGGGCTGAATTTCACGACATTTGATGGAGGCAGACGTATGTACGCGGTTATCCGCGCCGGTGGCAAGCAGTACCGGGTGGCGCCGGGTGATGTAATCCGAGTCGAAAAAGTGGGCACCGGCACCGATGGCCAGGTGGAATTCCCCGACGTGCTGGCGGTTTCCAGCGAAGAAGGCCAGCTGGGCAAGCAGGCCGATACGCGCGTGGTCGGACAGGTAGTCGAAGAAGGCCGCGGCGCCAAGATCCTGGTGTTTCATTACAAGCGCAAGAAGCAGTACAAGAAGCTGCGCGGACACCGGCAGTCCTACACCGCCGTGCGCATCACCGAGATCGCGGTGGGGGGGCAGAGCTTCAAGGCCCCCGAGCTTCCCAAGAAGGAAGCGAAGCCGAAGAAGGTGAAGCCGGCTGAAACCGTAGCTCCGGCGGCAAAGGCGAAGCCGGCGAAGGATTCCGCCAAGAAGGCTGCGCCCAAGAAAGCAGCAAAGAAGTCTCCCGCGAAAAAGAAATAAGGTCGGACGGGCGAGTCGCCCATCCCCACACGATTTTGAGATAGAGAGAACTGTCTTATGGCACATAAAAAAGGGCAAGGCACTTCACGAAACGGCCGCGACTCGAACGCGCAGCGGCTTGGGTTTAAGGCATTCGGCGGGCAGGTCGTGCCCGGTGGCACCATCATCGTGCGGCAGCGCGGTACTCGCGTGAAGCCGGGGCTGAACGTCGGCCGCGGCAAAGACGACACTCTCTTCGCCAAGATCACTGGGCGCATCAAGTTCCTGAACAAAGGATCGATGGGCAAGTTCGTGATGGTCGAGCCGGTCGAAGTAAAGTAGAGCCTTGTCTTCGGCGACTGTTCTTTCTTTGTGCTCCGACACTGTGTCTTCGATCCTAGACAGCGGGCGGTGTCGCGAGTACACTGCCCCGTCTAGTGCAGCCAACCTCTCACAGTAGATCGCGCGCTTGGCAGGCAGCTGCATTCGCATGCCTGCTGGCCATCTCGTCTCTCCAGCTTGTCCTCTCCGCACGGCGGGAATCCCAGACTTGGGACGAAGCCTGCCACATCTTTGCCGGGTACAACTACTGGACGCAGGCGAACTTCGGAGACAATCCCGAGCATCCGCCCTTGGTCAAGCTGCTGGCGACGCTGCCTCTGCTGCGGCTTCCGCTGAAGGTGCCGCCGCATCCGGGAGTGTTTTCGAAAGAAGAGGACTTCCTGACTGCCACGCAGTTTGTGTTTTCGAATGACGCGGAAGCGATTGTATTCCGCACGCGAATGGCGGCGGCCCTGCTGACTCTGCTGCTGGGTGGACTGGTATTTGCCGTGGCGAAGGAGATGTTCGGGACGATCTCCGCATTCCTCGCTCTCGTACTGCTCGTGTTTGAGCCAAATATTCTTGCTCATGGCGCGGTGGTCGCGACCGATGTTGGCGTGTCGCTTTTCCTGCTGGCGACGGTCTATGCGTTCTATCGCTACGTAAAGAAGCCGTCGGTGGGAAGACTCGCGGTTACGGGAATGGCTGCAGGATTAGGCCTGGCGACGAAGCACTCGGCAATTCTGATTTTTCCGATTCTCTTCGGGCTGGCCGTTTGCGAATTGTTTCAACGTTACGACGATGCCGAGCCTATGAAGGGGCGAGAAAGCCGGACAAAGCAGGCGGCGCGGTTGGCGGGTGCGATCGCGGTGATTGTGGTCATTGCGGTTGTGGTTTTGTGGTCGTTCTACGGATTTCACTTTCATCCCAAGGCGGGGGTGGACGCCAGTGCGCGAGTGACGGAGTATGCAGGTCGACTCAAGAATCCCGTGCAGACGAAGATGATTGTCTCGGCCGCGCATTGGCGACTGCTGCCCGAGTCTTATCTGTACGGGTTGGCCGATGTCGGACTTACCGCCGAGTACAGCCACTCCTATTTGCTGGGCACTGTTTATCCGCACGGCCGCTGGAGCTATTTTCCGGTGGCGTTTGCCATCAAGACGACCCTCGGATTGCTCATCCTGCTGGCCTTGGTGCCATTCGCGATAGCGCGGTCACGCATCGAGTGTTGGAGGGAGTTGCTATTCCTGATCGTTCCGGCTGCGATCTATTTCGTGGTCGCGATGGGATCAGGCATGAACATTGGGGTTCGCCATATTTTGCCGGTGTATCCCTTTCTCATGATTCTCGCGGGCTGGGGCGCGTCGAGGCTGATTCAGCGGCAGAAGCGCTGGGCGTATGTCGTGGCGATCTTGCTCGTGTGGAACATCGTATCGTCAGCGCGAACGTTTCCAGTTTATGTGGCGTACTCGAATGAAATGTGGGGCGGGCCTTCGCAAACGTATAAGTATCTGTCCGACTCGAACGCCGACTGGGGACAGCAACTCAAGGCGACGAAGAAATATCTGGACGGCCGGCAGGCAAAAAACTGCTGGTTCGCTTACTTTGCCGCGGTTGTCGTCGACCCGACCTACTACGGGGTGAACTGCAAGCCGCTCACGACGATTGCTTCGGTATGGTTGCAGCCGGCGATCGACGTGCCGGCGAGCGTTGACGGGCCGGTGCTGATCAGCGCAGGCACGCTGTCAGGGTACGAGTTTGGACCGGGAGAACTGAATCCGTACGACCAGTTCCTGAGGACGCGTCCCACTGCGGTGATTGAAGATGGCGTCTTCGTCTATGACGGGCACTTCGAGATCCCGCTGGCTTCGGCACTGAATCACGTCACGCGGGCGCAATTGGCGGTTCAGGAGAATCATATTGGGGATGCGCTGGTGGAAGCGCAGGCCGCTGCCGCTCTCGCTCCCCGATCGGTGCAGGCGCAGGCTGAACTGGGGGACGTGCTGCGTCGCTTGAACCGGCCCGACGAGGCCCGGCAGGCCTTTCAGAAGGCGCTGGATGCGGCGCAGACGGTGCATCCAGAGTTCCAGAGCGGCTGGGTGCCGGGGCTGAAGAAAGTTGCGATCGAAGGCCGTTAGACATCCCCACCTCTCTTCCCTGATGATGGATTCATAGGATACGCATGTTTATTGATGAGGCAAAAATTCGAGTGATGGCCGGCGATGGCGGCAACGGTTGCATGGCCTTCCGGCGCGAGAAGTTTGTGCCGCGCGGCGGCCCGTCGGGCGGTGATGGCGGCAAGGGCGGCGACGTGATCATGGAGTCCAGCGAACGCCACAACACGCTGGTGCATTTCCGTTTCAATCCGGAGCACAGGGCAGTTCGCGGGCGCCACGGTGAAGGTTCGAACAAGACCGGACGCGATGGCGGCGACGTGGTGTTGAAGGTCCCGGTCGGAACGATCGTGTACGACGACGAGACCGGAGAGAAAGCTTTCGAGTTTACGCAGGCTGACCAGAGCTTCGTGATTGCGCGCGGAGGGCGAGGCGGGCGCGGAAATGCGCGGTTTGCGACTTCGGTACACCAGGCGCCGCGTGAGCATGAAGCCGGGCGTCCGGGTGAAGAACGAACTTACCGTCTCGAACTGAAGCTGCTCGCCGATGTGGGGCTGGTGGGATATCCCAACGTGGGCAAGTCGACGCTGATCTCGCGCATCTCTGCGGCGCGGCCAAAGATTGCGGATTATCCGTTCACCACGCTCGAACCCAATCTTGGAGTAGTTGCGGTGGGCGATGCGAAGAGCGAGGTCAGCTTTGTGGTCGCGGATATTCCTGGTCTGATTGAGGGAGCGCATGCCGGAGCGGGCCTGGGCGCGCAGTTCCTGCGGCACATTGAGCGCACGCGGTTTCTGGTGCACCTGGTCGATGTTTCGGATTCCAGCGGACGCCCAGATGTGACCAAGGACGTCGAGGTGATTGTGGGCGAACTCAGCAGTTTCGGAGCACACCTCGAAGAGAAGCCGATGATCATGGTTGCGTCGAAGATCGATGCGGTCAACAAAGACAAACTCACCGCGCTAAAAAAATATTGCAAGAAGAAGAAGCTAAAGCTCTATGAGATCTCTGCCGTTACGGGCAAGGGGATTGAGGAATTGAAGTACGCGATGGCGGATGCGGTCGAAAAAATCCGTGAGAGGGATTTGCAGGAGGCTGGTGTCGAGAAATCCTGAACCGCAGCGGGCGCTGCGATCTAGCGGAGTACGCTGAGAAGAAGCAATGCAAAAAGGGAGAGGGCGGCCCGATTGGGCCGCCCTTTTTGGCTTACCAACAACTAAAGCAGTTCTTCACGCCCGGGGAAGCGCGCCGTGCTGGAAGTGGTATTGCAGAATTCGCGCGGCCAGCGCGGGGCTCAGCATCTTGCCCTGGGGCTCAATTGTGCGGACGACTTCACCGCGGCAGACAACTTCGGTCGCCGAGAGTCCGGCAATTTCCGCCGGTAATACAAGATTGATTTCGAGCTGAGATGCGGGCTGCAGCGCCTCGTCGGCCTGGAAGAGCATTCCAGAGCGGCTGATATTTTCCGTTGTGCCCTCGTGCCACTGCTTCTCACCGAGACGACGGTACCGCAGAGGCAAGTGAAGTTGGAATCGTTGCGCACGAGTGGGGGGAATTTCCCTCGCCCGCACCGCGCGTGGTTCAGCAGACTGCATGGACATGGCGACCTCCGGGGGAGTTGGGGTTGCATCGAGCACTTCGCGCACTTTGCTCCTAAGGTCGCGAAGGTTAAAGGGCTTCTGAAGCAGGCGTATGCCCGCGTCCAGCATGCCGTTGTGTCCGATCACATTTTCGGTGTAGCCGGACATGTAGAGAATCTTCACGTTGGGCCGAATTTCAGCAATGCGCTGGGCCAACTCCCGCCCATTCATGCCGGGCATGATGACGTCGGTCAACAGCAGGTGGATCACCGCCTCGTGCGCGACAGCAATCTGCATGGCGACGGCGCCATCGGCGGCTTCGATTACTTTGTAACCTTGCTTCTCGAGATATTGGCGCGCGAGGTAGCGAAGGTTCGCCTCGTCTTCGACCAGCAAAATGGTTTCGGTGCCGGGCTCGACTTTGTGGCCCTGGGTGGGCGCGGCCACATGCGCGGCAGTCTCTCCGGTTGAAGCTACGCGCGGCAAATAGATCTTGAAGGTTGTTCCTCGGCCCATCTCGCTGTAGACCCAGATGTATCCGCCACTCTGCTTGACGATGCCGTAAACCGTCGACAGGCCGAGGCCGGTCCCTTTCGGCCCCTTGGTGGTGAAGAAGGGCTCGAAGATGTGCGACTGCGTCTCAGGATCCATGCCGGCGCCGGTGTCGCTGATGGCGACCATAACGTAGTCGCCGGGCCGCAGTGGTGCATGAATACGGGCATAGTCTTCGTCGAGGGTTACGTTGGAGGTCTCGATCGTAAGCTTCCCGCCAGAAGGCATGGCGTCACGCGCGTTGACGGCCAAGTTCATGATGACCTGATCGATCTGGCCGGCGTCGGCGCGCACCGACCACAGACTCTGGCCGGGCACCATCACCAGGTCGATGTCCTCGCCGATCATGCGGGTGAGCATCTTGAGGTTTTCGGTGGCAACGTCGTTCAGGTTCACGATCCGCGGAGCAAGCATCTGTTTCCGGCTGAAGGCCAGCAACTGGCGCGTCAGGGATGAAGCGCGTTCCGCGGCGCTGGCGATCTCCTGGGCCGGACCGCGCAGGTGCGGTTCGGCGCCAAGGCGTTCGAGAAGGAATTCCGAGTAGCCCAGGATGACCATCAGAAGATTGTTGAAGTCGTGTGCAATGCCGCCGGCGAGCCGGCCCACCGCTTCCATCTTCTGGGACTGTCGAAGCTGTTGTTCAAGAGCGCGGCGTTCGGTGACGTCCTCAGCAAACAACTCGAACACCACGCCACCGTCCCGCCCGTTGCTGACGGAGCGGCCTGAGATGCGAACTACTGTGGTCGTACCGTCCTTGCGCTTCCATTCCGCATTCAGCCCTTTGAACGGAGATAAAGAGCGGAGAAAATCGGCGAGATCGAACCACTGGTCGTTGTCAGCGTAGAGGCCATAGATGTGCTGGCCAATCATCTCTTCAACCGAGGAGCGGCCCAGCAGTTCGAGGAACGCAGGGTTGGCATCGAGGATCTTGCCAGTGGAGTCGCAACGGCAAACGCCATAGGGAGCGTTGGTCACCAGAGATCGAAAGTTCAGCTCGGAGCGGCGCAGATTTTCCTGGGCAGAGCGCAAGGCCGCATTGAGCCAGCAGATCAGCATCGCGACGAAAAAGAAAAGCGACAGGCGGACAATGGCGATACGCGACTGAGCCTCGCTGTGTTGCCCTGCGAGCGAGAAGTAGGCGCCGACCGTAAGCGCGAAGGCAGTGGCGACGACTCCCGGCTTCCAGCCGCCATACCACGCGCTCACCATGACCGCCACGCCGAACAACGCAAGGCGGCTTTCGGACACGTCCGCGAGAAGAATCGTGGGAATTAAAGCGAGGGCAGTGCTAAGCACCGCTACCCCGTAGCGGAGGATCGGAGCACGCGCCGGCGGGATGCGGAGTAGGGGGAGGGTTACTCGCATGTCAACCATGCTAGTTCTAAAAAGGGAAACAGTATAGTTACAGGAGTTCATTTTATTTCCGCGAGCAGGGCAGTTCGGGAAGGCCATTGGCCGGGCGGACATGGTCCGGTCGGACAAGGGGTGAATGTGCTTGCAACAGAAGGCACAAATCAAGACACTAGCCGGGTTACCAGAGGACGAAATCAGGCATGAACATTGGGCTCTTTGGCGGAACCTTCGATCCTGTGCACCGCGGACATATAGCGCTGGCCCGGGCGGCGCTGGAACAACAAAAGCTTCACCATGTTGTGTTTGTGCCGGCGAATATACCGCCCCACAAACAGCGTCAGCCGCACTTGCCGTTCATTCATCGCTTTACCATGCTGGTTCTGGCCACTGCATCGGAGAAGGCATTTGTGCCATCGCTTCTTGAGGCTCCCGAGGAAGCGGACACCGGTGCCCGAAAGGGAGGGGAGCCCAAGCCGAACTACACGATCGACACCGTGCGGCGACTGAAGCAGGCGCTGAAGGCCAGCGACAAATTATTTCTGCTCATCGGGATGGATGCGTTTGCCGACATTGCCAAATGGCATCAAGCCGAGGCACTGTTTCGCGAGTGCGAGTTCGTGGTGGCCAGCCGTCCTGGGTATTCGCTGGCCGATGTGGCCAACGCTCTGCCGGAGAAGTTGCGGCCACGCGCAGAGGTGACGCGCCCGTTTCACAAGCAGGCGGCGACAGGAGATCTGATGCTGCCGGGAGCGTCCATCCATCTGATGGCCGATTTGCATCAGGCGGCCTCGGCAACGGCAATCCGCGAAGCCGCCGCCGCAGGCAAGCCATTAGGCCGATTCCTGGACGCGCCTGTAGCGGAGTACATCCGGAAGATGGGGCTGTACAAATAGTCCGTCGCCTAGCCGGTGAAGATCATCCGCAACCGTTTATGATGGTGAGCCGGACATTTTCAATGCTCCGCGGCCATTTTCCAGAATGAATTCGGGCAGGCGTCCCAAACCGCCAATGAAGCAGGAGATCGCATGGCTCAAAATCACTACACCACCAAGACCAAACGGCGGCCGAAGAACAGCAAGCGCAAAGACTTCGCCGCAACCACCATGGCCAAGCTGAGAGAACGAGCGGCAGCGGAAGCGAAACGAGATGGCAAATAAGTGCTTACGCGCCCGCGTAGGGGGAAGAGAGAGCATTCTGGCAGATTCAACTGAGAACGGCTCGCGGCTCTGCGGCATGGACGCGGTCGACCGCGGCGCACGGAATTCGCAGCAGGAAAGGTCGGTTACAATGGGAGTCGCCCTAAACGACTGCTGACGAATGACCACCTACTGAATGAAGAAGAGCGAACTCAAAAAGCAAGTTGCAGCCGCCATTCAAGCCTGCCTGGAAAAAAAGGCCGAAGAACTCAGCATCCTGGAAATGGAAAAAGGGTCGGGAGCATTTACCGACTACTTCGTGCTGTGCAGCGGGACGAACCCGCGGCAAGTGCAGGCCATCGCCGACGAAGTGGAGCTGCGTCTGAAAGCAGCCGGCGTCCGTCCGAACAGCATCGAGGGCTACAAACAGGCCGAATGGGTGCTGATCGACTACGTCGACTTCGTGGTGCACGTCTTCTCAGAGAAGGCGCGGAAGTTCTACGATCTGGAGCGGCTGTGGAAGACGGCGAAGCGGCTGGAGCCCGCCGATCTGAAGACGGCGCCCACAAAACGAAAAGCCGCGACCAAGGCGGCCGCGGTGAAGAAGAAGAAAAAGAAGGCCTAGAGCCGGCTCCATGGACCTGTTGGCGCCACTGCCGTGAAGATCAAGATTGCCTGGATCGGAAAGACGAAAGAACCAGCGATCGCATCGCTGACAGACGAGTACCTCCAGCGCATCTCCCGCTACGTGCAGGTCGAGGGAATCAGTGTCCGCGATGAAGCCGTGCTGCTCGAAATGTGTGGCCGGTCGGCGGGGACTTCACGAGGCGGAGTTCCTCGGGGAGCGAAGTTCGGCGCGAAGTCGACGCTCGTGCTCATGGATTCGCGAGGCAAGGAATTCTCGTCCGAGCAGTTTGCGAAGTTTCTGGGCGACTATCAAGACAGCAATCCTCTGCCGCTCGTGCTTGCCATCGGAGGAGCGGACGGCTTTAGCGACGGGACGAGAGCCGGCGCGCAACTGATCCTCTCGTTGGGGAAGATGACTCTCGCGCATGAACTGGCGCGCGTGGTGCTGCTGGAACAGGTTTATCGGGCATTCACCATTCTGAAGGGGCATCCCTATCATTCGGGACATTGAGGCGGGATGTTGATCCGTCTTCGCCCCGCAAAGCAGAGTGCTCTTCTAGCCCCTAGAAGGGCGTTGAGCTGGGCTCACTTGTTGGGGGTGCTTCCAGTCTTGCCCACCAGCACCTTCATAATCTCGGCGCCTAGATCGCTGGCGTCCGCGCCTTCCATGTTGGTGAGGACGACGACTGCGGCGCGCTGTGCTGGCGCAATCGTGAACGCGGTACTCGTTCCCTGTTGGCCGCCGTTGTGGCCTACGGATGCGATGCCGTTGCTGTCACCGTTGCCCCATCCCAGGCCGTAGCCGTCCTTAGATCCGTCGGAAGGTTTCAGCGGTGTCCACATCAGGTCGCGCGTGGCGCGCTTGATCAGCTTGTCGTTCAGGATGGCGACTTCGAACTTTGCCATGTCTTCGGCTGAGGACACCCAACCCCCGCCGGGAATCTTGTAGCTGGAATCGAGGAAGTCGGCATTCTGCACCGCGCCTGATTCTGTCTTCTGATAGAAGCGCGTGCGATAGGGAATGATAGCGAAGCGATCATCCACCAGAGTGTGCTCCATTCCGGCGGGAACGAAAACATTCTGGTGCACAAAGTCTACGTACTTCGCGCCCGAGGCTCCCTCGATCACGCAGCCGACCAGCGTGTAGCCTTGTGTCGAGTAGTGAAATTTCTGTCCGGGCTCCGACAACAGAGGCTCATTCTTGAAGAAATCGAGGCCCGCCTGGATGGGGTTGTCAAAGTGCTTCGTGTTGCCGATTTCGGGGTCGTCAGAGCCACCCTTGTAGTGGCGGATGCCGGCGAGATGTCCCATCACCTGGCGAGTTGAGATCGGCCACGGCTTCTGCGGAAATTCGGCGCAGTATTTCTGGACGGGCACATCGAGATCGAGTTTTCCGCGCTCCCAGAGTTGCATCGCGGCGGTCGCCGTGAGCGACTTTGAAATGGAGGCCAGGCGGTACAAGGTGTATTCGGTGGCAGGGGAGTTGTTCTCCACGTCGGCAAGCCCGAATCCGCTGGACCATTCATATTTCCCATCCTCGACCACGGCAACCGAAACTCCGGGCACGTGGGTGGAGGCCATGAATTTGGTGACGGCAGCCTCGATCTGGGTGCGCTTTTCTGGAGAGAGCTCGTGCTCTTGCGCCTGAGCGAACACCACGCACAGCAGCGCGGCCGCGATCACGGTGCCTATACGAACATGCAGAGGGCCCTTCGACAACCTTCCATCCAGCTTCATGCAAACCAGCTTCATGAAAATTGCCTTTCGAGAGATGAAGGCCATTGTAGGCTCGTTTTTACCACAGAGGATACGGAAGACACTGAGAGCGCGAGGGCGATCCTCAACTACCGCAACTGATGTGGGTGCCTACTGGGTAACCGTAGCCTGATAGCTGACCGCTTGCCAGTGACCGCTGCGGCGCACCCAGACGCGGGTGTAGCGATAGGGACCGCTGAAATCTTCCCCAAGCTGATGTCCTTTCACATCGGCGCGCGCGGTTACAACGGCGGTGTCGCCATAGAGGCGCACGACCATATCACTGACGTTGATGGCGTCATAGCGGAGCTGACCACTCTTACGAGCTGAGACCGTGTCCTGCTTCGTGGTCACCTGCCCCAGGGGTGTGATCGCGACGTAGTCCTCAGCAAGAGTTCTTTGGGAGAATTCCGGGTCGCGGTGCAGGCTGGCTTCGCGGGCCTGCCGTTCCATGTCCACAATCTCGCGGATCGTCGTCTGGTCTGCATCCAAAGCGGGTCGAGGGTGAATCGCCACATGCTGAGCCGCATCCAGGGACGGACTGGGGTGAACGGTCACGTGCTGCGCCGCAAAGGCCGGCAAAGACACGAGCACGGGCCACAATAACACTGCACGCCTGTTGATCACGATGAGACCTCCGCAGTTTGCGAGGGGACAGAGATCCGCCTGACCGAGCTACGCAACATTGGATGCTAGAGTTCCGTGGAAAAGTTCGCCACTACAAAGATTCCCCAAGCACCTCAGTGAAGCATGCCGAAAGTCACGAAGAAATCGTCTGTGAAACATAAGACGGTCCTGGAGCGTGGTTTGTTTCAAGAATCTATTGAGATCACAGATCACCGTTCGTCTCAGATTGAGGCAGACGCTCCAGGGGGAGAACCGAACCCTTGCCTCCCAACAATTCGCCCTGTTGCCCTCGACTGCCCGATTTCGGACACTCGTTTCCACGAGCGGACACCCACTCGATTGGAAACACTGCCAGTGGACCATGTTTTGATCCGCTTTCCTCCAATATCAGCAACTAAGGGGCCAGCGACAAGGGTTCGGTGAGGACCGGAATCCGCCGGGTGAATACTGCGTCCTTTCCGCGGCTGGTTCTAGTAGAATCAAGCGTCCTCTTGCGGCATGCTTGATATCCGTCGTGGTCTCATCATCGTCAACACTGGCCCCGGCAAGGGCAAGACCACGGCCGCTATGGGCACTGCGCTGCGGGCCGTCGGCCAGGGAATGCGAGTGCTGATGCTGCAATTCCTGAAGGGTTCGTGGCATTACGGCGAGCTGGATGCGGTCCAGGCCTTTGGCGATAAGTTTGTCATGAAGCAGATGGGCCGCGGCTTCGTGAAGGTCGGCACGGAAAAACCTGATCCGGAAGACGTCCGGATGGTTGAGGAGGCTTGGGCGGAGGCCGAGAAGGCGATCCAGTCGGGTGAGTGGGATTTGGTAGTCCTCGACGAGATCAACTATGCCATCAGCTACGGCATGCTCGACCCGGCCAAGGTGGTAGAGAGCCTGAAGAAGAAGCCGGAGATGGTTCACGTAATCTTGACGGGCAGAAATGCGCACCCGACAATTGTCGAGGCCGCCGATACCGTAACGGAGATGCGTCAAGTCAAACACGCATACGAGAAAGGCGTGATGGCGCAGAGAGGGATTGAATACTGAAGATTGAGTAATTGGGAAATTTGGTAATTGAGTAATTGAACGACAGGTTGGTTTCAATTACCAAATTACACAATTACCAAATTGTTTTTATGGCTTGGTTTAAGCGCGAATCCGGCGAGCTTGATACTTCGGGGGCGAAGACTGTCCGCACCGAAGGGTTGTGGGTGAAGTGTGAGAACTGCCGGCAGATTATCTGGAAGAAAGATCTCGAAGAGAACATGAACGTGTGTCCGAAGTGCGACAAGCACTTCAGGATCGATGCCCGCGCCCGCCTCGCTCTGCTGCTTGACGACAACCAGTATGAGACGTTTGACGCCGAACTGGCATCGACGGATCCACTGAAGTTTGTCGATTTGAAACCCTATTCCTCGCGGCTCAAGCAGGCGCAGCACGATACAGGATTGAAGGACGCCGTTATTAACGCGCAGGGAAAACTGTCGGGCCGGCCGGTCATTGCGAGCGTCATGGAGTATGCCTTCATCGGCGGCAGCATGGGAGCCGTGGTCGGCGAGGCGATAACGCGGGCGGTTGAGCGCGCGGCTGACACGCGGATGCCGCTGATCATTGTGTCGGCCTCGGGCGGCGCCCGCATGATGGAAGGCGTAATCAGCCTGATGCAGCTCGCCAAGATTTCAGCAGCGTTGGCGCGCCTCGACAAGGCCAAGGTGCCCTACATCTCGTTGCTAACCGATCCCACGACCGGGGGCGTGACGGCGTCCTTTGCCATGTTGGGAGATTTGAATATCGCCGAACCCGGCGCCCTGATTGGCTTTGCCGGGCCACGCGTGATCGAGCAGACCATCCGCCAGAAACTGCCCCCTGGCTTCCAGCGCAGCGAGTTTCTGCTGGAACACGGAATGCTGGATGCCGTGGTCCCCCGCAAACAGCTCAAGCCGTATATTGCGCGGGCGCTGGAGTTTATGGTGAGCAGCTGCTAGCTCCTAGCTGCTAGCTTTTCCACTTCCACGCTGCGGTTCTAGCCTCCCGGCCCCATTGCGCGGCTGAGGCCTAGTCCGTTTTCGCCGGCTCGAATCCTGCAAAGCGATGTTGGTAAGCTAGGAGCTAGCAGCTAGAAGCTGTCTACGATGTCGTACGAAACCGCAGTGGCGAGCATGTTTGCGCTGGGGCACGAGCTGGCGCAGACGTTGTCGCACAAATTCGACCTGGCGCATATGCGAGTGCTGCTCGCGGCCATGAATCACCCCGAGCGGGCGTTTCCCAGCGTTCTGATCGCCGGGACTAACGGGAAAGGTTCGACGGCGGCCACATTGGCGTCGATCCTGCGCGCATCCGGATTGAAGACGGGACTCTACACTTCGCCGCATCTGATTCGCATTAACGAACGCATCCGGGTCAACGGAGAAGAAATCGGCGACAACGATTTCGCACGACTGCACGGTGAGGTGGATCTTGTCGCCGAGCGGCTGGTCAAGCAGGGAGGGCTGCCCTGGCACCCCAGCTTCTTCGAGATGATGACGGCCATTGCCTTTGCGCAATTCGCACGGCAGCAAATAGAGATTGCAGTGCTAGAAGTGGGCATGGGCGGGCGTCTGGACGCTACCAACGTCGTGGAGCCACGGGTGAGCGTGATCGCCGACATCTCGCTCGACCATCAGAAGTTTCTGGGCAACACGGTTGGTGAAATTGCGCGCGAGAAGGTTGGGATCATCCGCCCGGGAGGCGTGGCCGTGACCCTGCCCCAGCAGCCGGAAGCCAACGACGTGATTGGCAATACGATTCTCGATCTGGGGGCGCGCGGAGTGAGCGCGGTGCAGTACGTGCCTCCGGTTTCGCCCGCCAGTAGCCAGTACCTGTTACCCGGCAACCAACAAAACGGCGCCACCGGTTACCGGTATCCGCTGCAGGTGATGGGGGAAGAAATTTTGGTTGAAACGCCTTTGGTCGGGCGGCATCAATTGCGGAATGTGGCATTGGCGATCGCCGCGGCGGAGGAGCTGAACAAACAGGGATTCGCAGCGATCACTCCGGATTCGATTTCGCGAGGCATTCGGGAAACGCGCTGGCCCGGGAGATTTCAAGGGCTGGCTGCCGGGAACGGTTGGCCTGAGGTCGTGCTCGATGTGGCGCACAATCCGGCGGGAGCGTGGGCCCTGCGCTCTGCCCTTTCGGAGCGCTATGACGACCGTCCACTGGTTTTCGTTTTCGGAGCGATGCGGGACAAGGCAATCTCAGAGATGACGGAGATTCTCTTCCCACTGGCGCAGCGGGTAGTCGCCACGCGGCCGGAGAATCCAAGGTCAGCGTCACCCGAAGAGATTCAGCGGGCCGCAAGCCGCACGGGCGCTGAGATTGAGTCCGTCGCAGAGGTTGTGGCGGCTTTGGAACGTGCCCGGGAGTTGGCTGTGCCGAACGCGGTCATTGTGGCAACAGGATCGATTTATCTGGTTGGGGAAGTGATGTGCGTGCTTAGGGTGAGAATCTGAGGTGCGCCGGGCCGGCGGCTTTAACCTAGAATGGAAGTGTGCAGGAAGTGAATTCATCCGTGGAAGTGGGCAGGGATCAGGCGGAGGGCGGCGGGCCGCAAGCGGTGTCGATCGCCTCGCCGCGGTTCAGCCCCCATGCGATCCCTGAGCTCGAACACGGCTGGGCGAGCCGGTTGCGGTCGTATTTCATCCTCGATCCGCTGATCTGGCTCTACACCCTGGTGATGGGCTTGGGCGCACTGCCCGGCGGATTGTTCGACCCCACTGGACGGCGGCTGCACTGGTTTTCATACGCATGGTCGTGGCTGATCATGAAGACGATCTTTTCGCCGGTGAAGGTTACTGGGCTCGACAAGATCGATACCTCGAAGCCGCATGTCTACGCGTCGAATCACGCATCCGCGCTCGATATCCCCGTCCTGTACACCTATCTCCCGTTCCAGTTCCGCATCGCGTTCAAGAAGGAATTGTTGTCCTATCCCGTGGTTGGCTGGCAACTCAAGCGCTCGGGGCAGGTCTGCATCGATCAGCAGAACCCATCGCATTCGGTCAGCAGCATGCGTGCAGCCTTGAAGGGATTGAAGGCGGGACTGCCGCTGGTGATCTTCCCCGAGGGCGGACGTACTCCAGATGGCGAGATTAAGCCCTTTCTTCAGGGAGCATTCTTTCTGGCCATTAAGGCACAGGTTGACATCGTTCCGGTCGCGCTGGTCGGAACCTACGAACTGTTGCCCATGAACACCTACCACATCAAGTGCCGTCCGCTGGAGATGCGGGTGGGCGAGCCCATCTCGACCGTGGGGTTGACGATGCGGGACTTGAACGAAGTGTCGAAGAAAGTGCAGACTGCACTGGAAGCCCTGTATTACTCCGAAAGTCCTGTTTCCGAATAGGCCCGTTTTTCAAGCGTAACTTTTTGCCCCTTCCGTCCGTTATCCATTTGTAAGACAGACCGCGGAGAATTCGTTGAAGGCTCTGAAGAAAGAAGCGGACGAGCGGCTTCTGATCGAGGCTGCGCAGAAGGACCCCGCCCGCTTTGCCGAGCTTTACGAGATCAACTTCGAACGGGTGTATGCCTACGTCGTCAAGCGTGTGGGAGATCGTGCCGAAACGGAAGACCTGACTTCGGAAGTATTTCATCAGGCGCTGGCGAACCTGAAGCGGTTTGAGTGGCGAGGGATACCTTTTGCGGCGTGGCTGTTCCGGATTGCGGCGAACCTGATTTCGGACCGGTGGCAGCGGTCGGGGCGGGAATTGGCAAATGATTCTGCGATCGAGTCGGCGCAGGCGAGTCCAGCGGAGATTGAAGAGGTCGAGCGGCGGGCCACTTTGTTTCGCCTGGTGGATACTTTGCCGGCAGAACAGAAGCGAGTCGTCGTTCTGCGGTTTGTGGAACAGAAGAGTATCAGGGAAGTAGCACGGGAGATCCGCAAGACCGAGGGTGCAGTGAAGCAGTTACAGTTTCGCGCGCTCAGCAGCCTGCGAGCGCGCATGGAGGGTGCCGATGCCTAAGCGCTCTCTGAATCCGGGAAGTGGCGACGCGAAGAAGATCCAGCAGCTCAGCAAGGCTGTCGACGCGATGCTGGCGCGGAATGACGGTCGGGTCACGAAGGCGGGGGCGGAGATCGAGCCACTGGTGCGCATCGCGGCGGACTTGCGCAATCTGCCGAGTGCGAGTTTCAAGGCACGATTGAAGTCTGAATTAGGAGGAGAGAAGAATATGTCGACCGTAGCTGAGCCCGTCGCGGCCGTTCGCACGACCGCATCGCCAAGGTTAGCGTTCCGAGATCCCGCCAAAGCGATTGAGTTTTACAAGCGCGCTTTGGGTGCGAAAGAGACGTTCCGTTTCGAGGTGGGGGGCAGCATC
>Ga0265338_10004666_pt1 | contig 18404 bp, 10 predicted proteins | sample 42126metaG_FD_193579 | JGI IMG/M metagenome (GOLD analysis project Ga0265338, IMG submission 193579) | Rhizosphere microbial communities from Carex aquatilis grown in University of Washington, Seatle, WA, United States - 4-21-26 metaG | ecosystem: Host-associated > Plants > Roots > Rhizosphere... | reverse complement strand
CTTTTATATTATCCAAGTCAACCATATTGTTCCTCATAGCCACATCTTCCACGCCCTTTTTTATGATAATTCTTACCTGACGCAGAAGGTCCTGATTTTCTTTCAGATACACGAAACCGCGTGATATTAAGTCGGGAGATTTTTTTAATTTTCCTGTTTTTTGGTCTATCAATGCTATGATGACGAACATTCCGTCTTTTGCCAGCATCACGCGGTCTCTTATGACGACATCTTGTGTGTCGCCAATTGAAATGCCGTCTACCATCATCAAGCCGGAAGGGGCTTTTTCTTTGCGTATTGTCATTTTTTCTCCGTCAGCGGATATTTCAATAACCGAACCGTTGTCTGGAACAGCGATATTCTCTTCCGACATACCGAGCTCTAAAGCAAGCTCTTTGTGGAGTTCAAGATGATAATGATGACCGTGAATAGGTATGAAAAATTTCGGGTGAGTTTTTTTATGAAGCCATTTTATGTCTTCTTTGTTGCCGTGTCCGGTAGCGTGAACGAAATCTTCGCCCGGTGTGCGGTAGCTGATAATTTTCACGCCCTGGCGGGATAAACCATCTTTCATTTTTTGAACCTGAAGTTCGTTGCCGGGAACGATGGAAGCCGAAAGGATTATGGTGTCTCCTTTATGCAGAGAGAATTTCGTGTGCGACTTATTGGCCGCGCGGTTGAGCGCGGCGAACTCTTCACCTTGAGCGCCGGTCATAAGAACTACCACTTTATTTGGCGGGTAATTGCCCGCTTCTTCTATAGGAATGAGAGTGCCTTTTTTAGGCTTGAAAAACCCGGCTTCTATGGCCACTTCTATATTTGTTTTCATAGAGCGTCCGTCCAGAGCTATCTTCTTGCCGAGGTCTTCAGCAATTTTTACCACATAGGCCAATCTGGTGATGTGAGATGCGAAGGCGGCAATAATTATGCGCCCATTTATTCTTTTTATTAAATTTTCCAATCCTTGATGAACTTTTATTTCCGGCAGGGCGTAGCCTTCGTTTTCAATATTTGTGGAATCGGTCATTAAAAGAAGAACCTTCGCTTTGTCAAAAATAGAATATTCTTTTTCTTCCTGCGGTGTAACGACCCCGTCCACTTGGTCTAATTTATAATCTCCGGGATTTACAATCCATCCGTGTTTCGTTTCCACAATTATGCCCATTGAATCAGGAACGGTATGCATAACTCCGAAAAATCTCACTTTTATCTTACCGCAGGTTATCACATCGTCTTTTTCCACAATATGTTCTTTCATTGCCGGCAACTGCGGAAATTCCGCTTGGCGTTTTCTCATAAGAAGTATTGAAAGATTGCGGGAATATACAGGCGGGTTGCCTATGCGGGAAAGAACCAAAGGTACGCCTCCGATATGGTCCAAATGTCCGTGGGTTATGAAAAGGGCCCGTATTTTTTCTTTGTGTTCTTCCAGATAAGTTGTATTTGGAATGACATAATCCACCCCCGGCGTTTCTTCATTGGAAAAATGCATACCCGCGTCTATCACTATGATGTCGTCGCCTATTTCTATGGCAGTCATATTCTTGCCTATTTCTTCCACTCCGCCCAAAGGTATGATGCGGATTACCCCTTCCTCTATTTTAGGAATTTTATTTTCATTCGCGTTATTATATCTATTTTTACCGTCAAACGAGCCATTATTGCTTCTTGATTGCCCGTAATTCTTTTTAGAATATTGGTAAGTGGAATTTTTAGTCGTCCTTTTTTTATATCCTACGGATGCCGGACGTCTGGATGCAATATGTCCTGTGTCTGTTGATTGGACAGATTTTTTTTCCCCACCTGTGGCGCTATGTGGAGTGTTGTGGGCAGGTTCAATACTGATGGAACTAAAAGATAGCCTGGTTTTTTTCATTTTGTTTGTTTCTTTGTTTTTTTAATTAATAAAAAGTAGTTTTTATTTGGAAAATATTTTCCAAACGTTATCTGTTTCAGTATACCATAAATATGAATTTAAGAATCTGTCTTCTTGGGTGACGATATTATCCATAGAAAAACCCTGTATGTTTTTTGACACTACATAGATAAAGTCAGGACTATATAGAAAGACCGCCGGCATATCTTTTTTAACCTCATTTTGAAAATCCATATATTTTTTAACTCTAGCTACATCATCGGTTGTGATGGAGGCATCTTCCAAGATTTTATCCACTTTGGCATTAGTGTACATTGCGACATTTAATCCGGGGTCTTTTCTCTGTGAAGAATGCCAGAAAGCAAAAAGGTCGGATTCGCTGTTTATGATTTCTCCAAAAAGCAAAGCGTCATATTTGCGCGGACGAATGACTCCCTGGTTCAAATTGCCGATTTCAAAAGTTTTTACGTCAACCTTTATTCCTATATTCCCCAAATCTTGTCTTATTAGTTCCGCGGTATCGGCGAGTTCTTTCGCATTGCCTGTGGAAATTGAAAATTCCAAATCTGTGGTTGTTTTCTTTTTTTTGTTAATTGTTGTTTTTTGCAAGAAACCATCCGTGCCCGCTTTCCATCCGTCTTTAGCCAAAACATCTTTTGCTTCCTGAACTTTATCTTCATATGAAGTGTTATCTATGCTTGGTTTTTGGTAGTCAATCATATTGGGCGGTATCGGGCCGTCAATAACAACTCCGTAGCCTAAAAGCACGTCACGAACGATGTTATCTTTATTGATTGCAAGGTTTATAGCTGTGACCACATTTTTGTCGGTAAAAATTTGATTTTGGCTTTGATTGAAAAAAAGTCCGAATACCCGGGGAAGTGTCAGAGATTCCACTCTATAATTTTCTTCTTTTAATATCTGCTCGTTTGTCGGGGTAATAGAGCTTATCTGGTCTACTTCTCCATTTTCAAGGGCTGATATCTGGTCCGTTTCATTTTGGTAAAAACGCAGTGTAAGTGTTTTTAGATACGGCTCGCCCAAGGTGAACTTACTAAAAGGAACTAAATCGTAATAATCTATCCCGCCATCCTGTTGTTTGCTTACATTTCCGACTTTATAAGGTCCAGAACCTATAGGTTCAGTATTCGCATTATTGAGTTCAATCGGAGTGTTATTCCATAAATACGCGGGCATTATGCCAAGTGTCGTATTTTCCAAAAAAGATGCGTAGGGCTGTTTTAGGGTAAATTCAACTGTCTTTTCGTCTATTTTTTCCACGCTGACGCCGTCCCAGTTTCCTTTTTTAGGACTTTTTATAGTGGGGTCTTTAACTTCATTTACGGTAAAAACGACATCATCAGCGGTGACCGGTTTGCCGTCCTGAAAATATATGTTATTTTTCAGAGTAAAAGTATACGTCAAACCGTCTTTTGACACATCGTATTTTAGAGCCAAATCGGGAGTAAGGCTGCCGTCCGAATTTTTCCTCATTAGTCCTGAATAAATGAGTGACACTAAATCAAGGTCGGCGTCGGAAAATGCGAGCACCGGATTTATAAAACGGGGAGTGCCGACTACGCCCTCGGTTATAGACCCTCCTCTCATAGGCACGCTCACCATAAAAGACTTGTTTATGCTTTCAAGTATCGCTATGGTACTCACGCAAAGAATAACTGCAAGAGTTAAAAAAACAAAATACTCTCTTTTGGAAAAATGAGAGATGGCTTTCTTTATTTCTTTTTTTGACGGCAATAAATTACGTATGCGATTGTAGAAATTTTTCATAAAACTATGAATTTAAAGCGGAAATAGTTCTTACTAGCTTCTTGCTTTTATTATTATAGCCAAAAGAGCGGACAAAGTAAAAAGGATGCCGCAAACTATGGACAAAATAAAAAGAAAATACTCAAAACCTCTGCGGGTATGATGAAACGCCTCAGCATTGCTTCCTCCCAGCGCTCCTCCCATATCACTACTTGATTGCTGAAGTAAAATCGCCGTCACTAGTATGACAGAAAGGATTATCTGTGCGTAAGGCAGTATTGTAGCCACTAATTGCATAGCGCCAGTATCGCATAAATTTACCCAAAAAGCAACTATTATCTTGCTAAGCATTTTTTCTGTGATATCATTTAGGATATGTCGCAACAGAAAATATTATCTTTAAGCAAAGAACTTCAATCAAAAATATTTACAGGAGAGAGAGACTATAAACCTGACCCTAAAACACCCATTACAAATTGGCTTGTTCATACCAAGAGACATTGTAACGGAGGTAAAACGGTAAATGCCGGACTTTGGCTCAAAAAACATACCGACAACGGTGGAAAAATATTTTTAACTATGTCCGGAGCAGGTTCTTCTTTTCAGCAGGGAATTATGATATCCGAACTCATAAAAGCGGGTAAAATTGCGGCTATTTCCGTGACCGGAGCCAATTTGGAAGAAAGTCTTTATAGACTTGTTGCCAATAGCCATTATGCTTATATACCGGATTATGTTGAGTTGACCAGGGGAGAAGAAAAAGAATTAGCCCGAGCGGGGCTTCGCAGAATCACTGATACATTTTTGCCGGAAGATGAATCGGTCAGAGTGGTACTGCCAGAACTGGAAAAATTGTGGCGTGAAGCGGAAGAAAATAATAAACCTCTTTTGTGGCACGAATATTTTTTTCAGCTTTTTGAAAGAAAACTTATAACTTTTGACCCGACTGCCAACCCTGAAGAGTGTTGGCTCTACCAGGCGTATTTACATAAAATTCCGGTTTTCGTTCCGGGAGTGGAGGATTCGACTATGGGAAATATTTTTACCCAGGCGTGTTATGACGGCAATCATCCGATATTGTCCAAATATAAATTGGAGAAACCGCTCAGTCCGGAGATAATTCATCATTCATTCCGTTATATGCACGCTTTGGCAGAATGGTATCTAGATAATACGAAAGAAAAAGGATTGGCCTTCTTGCAATTGGGCGGAGGCATAGCCGCGGATTTTCCCATTTGTGTGGTTCCTCATATTAAAAAAGATTTTCTTTGGAAAGAAACGGAAGAAATACAGGAAAAAATAGTGCGTTCCTGGGCCGGATTTATTGAAATTCATTCTTCGCCGATGAGCTTCGGTTCATATTCCGGGGCAGGTTTCAAGGAAAAAATAACCTGGGAAAAATTTGAAATTGACGCTTTCGGAGAACAAATATTCGGTGATTACACCGAACATTTCCCGGATATCGCGGCTATCATATTGGGTAAATAAAAAATATTGAAGCGATTTTGGATCGGTATGTTTTGAGCGAAAAATAAAAAGTTTATGAAGGAAAACCAATTTGAAATAATAAAGAAAATTGATTCTAATGGCAAAGAATATTGGTCTTCACGTGATCTTGCTAAGGTTCTGGAATATACAGACTATCGTAATTTTTTAACCGTAATTGATAAGGCAGAAAAAGCTTGTGAAAATAGCGGTGAAGTTATCCACAACCATTTTGTTGAAATCAACGAAATGGTCCAGATTGGCTCAGGAGCGGAAAAATCAGTAGAAACTATATATTTATCCAGGTATGCTTGTTATTTGATAGTACAAAACTCAGATCCAACGAAAGTTGTTGTGGCAAAAGGACAAACATATTTTGCAATTCAGACTAGGAGACAAGAAAAAACTGATAGTTTAATTGAGGACAATAAAAGAATTTTCTTACGTGAGGAAATGAAAAAACATAATACTAATCTAATGAAAACAGCATCAATGGCTGGAGTTGATAGTTATGCAATTTTTCAAAACTCGGGATACAAAGGATTATATGGTGGATTGTCTATGAAAGATATTCATAGTAGGAAAAAGTTGGAAAAATCACAGAAAATTTTGGACCATATGAATAGTGAAGAATTAGCCGCTAATTTGTTCAGAGCAACCCAAACGGAAGCGAAAATTAAAAGGGAAAATATAAAAGGACAGAGTAATGCAAATTTAGCTCATTATGATGTAGGTCAAAAAGTTAGAAATACAATTCATTCTCTTGGGGGCACTATGCCGGAAGATCTTCCATCAATGGATAGTATCGGACAAGCCAAAATTAGGTTAAAAAAAGCAAAAAATAAAAAACTTTTAAAAGGGAATTAAATTACCGGCGAAAAATAAAAATTCATGAAAAACTTTCAATTAGAAATAGAATGAAATAATCATTTTATGGACATAAAAAGTTTTATCGAAAAAATCAAAAAATATTGGTTGGAGATCGTTTTAATTGTATCTTTAGTGTTTGTTTCCGGGTTTTGCGGTTGGTATTTAGCAGAAAAAAGTTTTGAAAGAGGGATACAAGTCATTTATAATTTGGATAAAAAAGAAAATGACCAAGAAATTATTAAACTTATTAATGATGCAGATAAATATATTTACTTTGCCATTTTCACTTTTACTAAAGATGATATTGCTGATGCGCTAATCCGAGCCAAGGAGCGGGGAGTGCTGGTTTGGGGAATAACTGATTTAGAACAAACCGATTCCAATAATAAATTGATTATTGAAAGGCTTTTGGCCGCAAAAATTCCGGTTGAAACGCAAAAACATATGGATGGGATTATGCACATAAAAGCCATCGTGACGGATAAAGCATACGCTAGCGGAAGCTATAATTGGACAGAAGCTGCAACTAGTCATAATGATGAAATTTTAGAAATTGGTACAAATAAATATTTACACGACAAATATTTAGCAATTTTAGAAAAATTATTAGTAATTAATCAATAAAAATATGAGTGATAAAAATAAAAAGATTGCAATTTATGTGTTGTTTATAATCATTGTTTTTGTTATTGCTTACTTTTTGGGTTCAAGAAATAAAAGTTCTACGCAAATGGTTTATCCATCCGAGACAGCATCCAATACAACACCATCTGGCAACACTTATGATTATACAGAAGCTAAAAGCCATGAAGGAGAAATGGCAAATGTTACAGGAACAGTGTTCCAGGTTTATACTTCAAAAAGCAACACTACTTTTTTTGATTTTTGTTCTGATTATAAAAATTGCGGTTTCAGTGCAGTTATTTTTTCTTCTGCTTTATCAGATTTTCAAAACATAAAACAGTATGAAGGTAAAAATGTGACTATTAGTGGGTTAATTAAAGATTATCAAGGAAATGCAGAAATTATAATAAACAATCCAGATCAAATTACTATAAATTAGTAGTTATAATATAATATTTAAGCATGAAGAAATTTTTAATTTTAGCTGGTTTTGTTTTTTTATTTTTTATTACCAAAAACGCTGAAGCTTCCTACCATTTCTCAAATTATAAAGGCAAACCTCCTATACATATATATGGCGGGGCGGCAAAAAAGCCTGGTGGGTTTTCTCCTTCACAGATAAAAAGTTTTTATAATCTGCCGAGTTCCGGCGGACATGGCACGATTGTAATTATCGGAGCTTATGATGATCTTTCAATTGAAGGCGATCTCAAGACTTTCAGCCAAACTTTCGGTTTACCAATTTGTACAACTGCGAAGGGATGTTTTGAAAAACATAAAATGACGAATACATTAAAAAGTAATAGCAGTTGGGCCATGGAAACTTCTCTTGATATAGAATGGGCGCATGCTATTGCTCCACAAGCGAAGATTCTTTTGGTTGAAGCGACAACTCCGTCAGGCGCAAATTTATTAAAAGCGGTAGATTATGCCGCCATTCGAAAAGATGCAAGCGCTATATCAATGAGCTGGGGTGGAGCAGAATTTCCGGAAGAATTAACTCTTGATTCGCATTTCAAAAGTGTTTCCGGCGCGCCGTTTTTTGCTTCTTCGGGAGATAATGGCGCGGGCGCTTCTTGGCCGGCATCCTCGCCTTTTGTTATTGGTGTCGGAGGTACTGCTATTTCATTAAAAACTGATGGCGAGTTTTTAAAAGAAACTGCTTGGCAGGGTAGCGGAGGAGGAGTAAGCATTTATGAAAAAGAACCGACTTTTCAAAATGGATATTCAATACCTAAAGCGGGCGGTATGCGGGCAATTCCAGATGTATCCTACAATGCAAGCCCGGCTTCCGGTTTTTCGATAGTAAGAAGTGGCAAATGGTATGTCGTAGGCGGGACTTCTGCAGGTGCTCCGCAATGGGCAGCAATAGCAACGCTTGGAACCGGCATAAATATTGGTAATCTTTATGCGGATAAGGGAAGAGAGAATGATGCGAAATATTTTCGCGATATTACGAGTGGTTCGAATGGCGATTGCGGATATTATTGTTCCGCGCGCAAACATTATGATTATATTACCGGTCTTGGCAGTCCAATGACGGATAATTTTTAATGGTGTAAATAAAAAATTATAATCCCTCCCAACCTCCTCTTATCAATGGAGGCATTTAATTTCCCTCTGACAAGGGGGTTAGGGGGTTGTATTAAAAATTTCATCTGTGCATAACTATTTTGCTTTTCGTAGGGGGGGGGTGTACACTTATGGTGTTTAAATGTGTAATTATAAGGTTAATTATTATTAAGTTTAGTATAAAAAATTATGAAAAAATATATAGGTATTTTGGTTTTGTTTGGTTTATTTATGGTTCCAGCACTTTCTTTTGCTCAAGAGCAGGGAGATGTTAACCCAAATCCAGTATCGTCTTGTGTGTCTATTACTCATAACCTGCAATACCGCTCTCGTGACATAAATACGGGCGGAGATGTTTCTACTCTTCAAGATTTCTTACAGTCGCAAGGATATTTAAATACAGAACCGACCGGTTATTTTGGCTTGCTCACTCAAACTGCGGTAAAACAATTTCAGTCAGCTCAAAATATTTTAAATAGCGGGTATGTTGGTTCTATTACCCGAGCAAAGATATCGGATGTAAGCTGTAATGGAACTACTTCAATTCCAAACAATCCAACTGTTACCAGTCCTATTCCTCCTACAACTTCTACACCAACTACTGATGGTTGTGTACCGGGTCAGAATTACAGTACGACTACTGGACAGCCTTGTGCTTCTTCAGTCACCCCTATATTAATTAATAATCCTGTTGCAAATTTAAAAGTTTCTTTTCCCTTAGCCATTTCCGGAGTTATCAATAGCAATAGTTGGTCAGTATTTGAAGGTCAAGCCGGAAAAGCTCAGATTTACTACGAGAGTAATAATAACTGGTCTCCGATAGGAAGTTCTGTAAGTATTCCTGTATCTGATTGGACTACACCCGGTCAAAAAAGTTTTTCCATAACTGTTAATTTTAACAATGACGGAATTGGTCTTCCCGATGGAACACCGATGAAAGTTACTTTTACTGATGAAAATGCTTCCGGTTTAGGTTCAGCTCATACTTTTGATTTGCCTCTTATTTTGGACTTAACCGGTTGCTCGTCAGGTCAAGTTTATAGTTCTACAACCGGCCAGCCTTGTTCTACAACTTCAACAACTCCTTCTATCACTGTTCTTTCACCAAATGGGGGAGAAACATTACAAACAGGGCAAACTTATAACATTACTTGGACTTCCACAGGAGTAGATAATGTATATATATGGTTAAGTGGGAAAGGTGCAAGTGATGTCGCGGAGCTTATAGGTGAAAAAATACCAGCTTCCTTAGGTAAATATTCTTGGGTGATACCAAATTCTATTATTGATAATGGTAATAGCAGTCAATTTAAAATTGCTATTTCTCAAGAAGCGCCTAATCCTAATAATATAAATGATTTTTCGGATAATTACTTTACTATCACTTCTTCTACTACATTTCCACCAGGCTGTACTTCAAGCCAAGGGTACAGCAGAACAACCGGCCAGCCTTGTTCTACTACCGTGTCAACCTCTCACACTCACGGTTCCCAAGCTTGGAATTATGGTTGGTCTGATTTTACAAGCGGCGGAAGCGTTGACCACAGCGCGCAGATACTTGCTGACTATCAAGCCAATCCGACGACTTATGGTTATGACCCGATAAATTATTCAGGCGCATCCTCAGCCATTGGGAAGTATGTTCTTAGATTATATAAATCCTGCTCTGATAATTGGATAGACCGCAAAGAGAAAATTCCGCTTGATAACTACTCCAACTACACAGGTTCCAACCGTTATCAGGAACAGTGCATAAACGACGGCTCATTTGACAGTTATTACGATGAAGCGATTTTGAGCGGAAGTACAACAATCCCTACTCCTTCAGCTATTCCAGTAATATCGGGTGTCTCCGGCCCACAATCATTAAATGTAAATCAAACAGGCACATGGACAGTGAATGCTTCAAGCCCAGATTATGAGAGTCTTACATATATGGTAATTTGGGGAGATGAAGGACCTGCTGCTGGTGAAGGTACCGGTATAAGTGCAGCCCAGCTTCAAGAAAGAACACAACAGTCGGCAACTTTCACTCACAGCTATTCTCCAGCAGGAGTGTATACACCAACATTTTACGTAAGTAATAGTAGTGGTCTCGGACAAACAGCCCAAACAAGTTTGAGTGTGAATGTGGGGAGTTCAACTACGACTTCTTCGGTTAACGTGAATTTAAATCCTGCGTTTGTAAATACCACCTATGTGCGGGGTATAACGAATGTGAAGATTGGTTCTTATATACTTTCCAACACGCCAAATGAAAATGCAAGAGTTTCTTCTTTTAGTATAACAATGAATGGGAATGCACGTTCTTTTCAAAATTTGCAAGCCAAAATAAATTCAACTCAATATGGTCAAACATACGGAACTTTGAATCCAGGGTCATCATATACGTTTACCACTAATGGTTTTGTAATTCCGGCTGGTACTAGTGTTGTGGTAGATTTATATGCTGATGTGCTCACAAATGCGTCTGTAGGAGGTGGGCCTATTTCTGCTACTTCGTGGGTTTCTTGTTCAGGAACTGGCGCGCAAACGAATAATGCAATTTCCTGCAATGGTAATCTAAATGGACAGATGATTACTATTATTTCTACTATACCTCCAACATGTGAATACGCAGCCCCACAACAAGGTTGTAGCTATATTCAAGGTCCGAACTATAATCCAACTACAGGATGTGGAAGAGTACTAAGTTGTGTAGCTCCAACTCCGACTTCAACAGTCCCTAAAGGATAAAAATAAGTAAGAAATGTTATAATTAAACATTATTAATCTAAACAAATAAATTTATGGCAAAAGGCGACGGACATAGAAAAGAAAAGAAGAAACCAAAAAAAGCTAAAAAATAATATTAGCACAAAAAATGCCCTAGAATAAGGGCATTTTTTGTGCTTGACACTAGGTTTTGCTTAATATATACTTCTCCTTAGCACGTCTAGTCCATTTTGGATAGGACGTTTTTGTTTGACCTCTTTGATAAGTGAATAGCCCCGCTTAATCTGCGGGGCAGAAAAGTACAAGCGCCCCGCCACTGCGGGGCAAGTGCAAGTTTAGTTATATTTTTTTTGGAATAATAATTTCAAAGAGCTGGGACAAAAGTAGAACAAAAATACATTGCTGTTTTTTGTTTTGTTTCGTTCTAATTAACTTTTAGTTAGAGTTTGATCCTAGCTCAGGATGAACGCTGGCGGCGTGGATAAGGCATGCAAGTCGAACGGACTTTTTATGTACAGAGATGCGATTACATCAAGTCAAAGTTTTTAAAAAGTTAGTGGCGAACGAGGTAGTAATACATAGGAACTTCCCCCAAAGTCGTGAATAATTCGTTGAAAGACGGACTAATACACGATGGTCCCGCAAGGGTAAAGAATTTCGCTTTGGGAAAGGCCTATGCGATATCAGCTAGTTGGTAGTGTAATGGACTACCAAGGCTATGACGTCTAGGGGAGGTGAGAGCCTGACCCCCACCGATGGTACTGAGACACGGACCATACACCTACGGGTGGCTGCAGTCGAGAATCTTCCACAATGGACGAAAGTCTGATGGAGCGACGCCGCGTGATTGATGAAGTCCCTTTGGGACGTAAAGATCTTTTATGAGGGAAGAAGTTTATTGACTGTACCTCATGAATAAGAGGCTCCTAATCTCGTGCCAGCAGGAGCGGTAATACGAGAGCCTCGAGCGTTATCCGGAATTATTGGGCGTAAAGGGTGTGTAGGTTGTTCTGTTAGTCTTTTGTTAAAGCCCCGAGCTTAACTTGGGATGTGCAAAAGAAACGGCAGAACTAGAAAGTGCAAAAGGCGTACGGAACTCATGGTGTAGGGGTGAAATCCGTTGATATCATGGGGAACACCAAAAGCGAAAGCAGTACGCTGGTGCATATTTGACACTGAAACACGAAAGCGTGGGTAGCGAATGGGATTAGATACCCCAGTAGTCCACGCCCTAAACGATGATCTCTCGCTATTCGGAGTATCGACCCTCTGAGTGGCTTAGCTAACGCGTTAAGAGATCCGCCTGGGAAGTACGGCCGCAAGGCTAAAACTCAAAGGAATAGACGGGGACTTGCACAAGCAGTGGATTATGTGGTTTAATTCGATGGTAAACGAAGAACCTTACCAGGGTTAGAAATCAACGTGAAAGCTCCGAGAAACCGGAGCCCTCGCAAGACTAGTTGACAGGTGATGCATGGCCGTCGTCAGTTCGTGGTTTGAATTGTTCCCTTAAGTGGGGTAACGAACGCAACCCTCGTTGTGTGTTACAAGTGTCACACGATACTGCCCCCGCCAGAGAGCGCAATTATCAATTTCAAATTACGAATTACGAATGAAAATACAAATATAAATGTGTTTCAATTCGTAATTCGTAATTGATAATTCGTAATTGTTTTTTCCGGCGGGGGAGGAAGGAGAGGATGACGCCAGGTCAGCATGTCCCTTGATACCCTGGGCTACACACATAATACAATGACCGTTACAACGCGCAGCGACGAGGCGACTCTGAGCTAATCGTTCAAAAGCGGCCTCAGTTCGGATTGGAGTCTGCAACTCGACTCCATGAAGCTGGAATTGCTAGTAATCACAGGTCAGCTAAACTGTGGTGAATACGTTCTCAAGTCTTGTACTCACCGCCCGTCAAGTCAAGGGAGCCGGGAGTACCCGAAGTCTCTACATAAGTAGGGCCTAAGGCAAGCTCGGTGACAGGGACTAAGTCGTAACAAGGCACGGGTAGCGGAAGCTGCTCGTGGAATAATTCAATTTGAAAAATACCCTGAGACGTTTACGTCGAAGGGTTAAATGTCCTGACGCTCTTTGAGTGTCAGGACGTGAGTCGGTATTGTGTAGCTCAATTGACTACACAATAGTTTTGAAAAACTTAAAATTTTATGACAATATGGAAAGACATATATTAAAAAAGTTTAAAAAGAACGAAACAAAACATAGAACAGCAAAAACAAAAAACACCTCGTGCAAACGAGGTGTTTTTTGTTATAATAATGAGTAATGCAAAAGGAAGATAAAAAAAAGTTAAAGACAGTCGGGGTGCTTCGGGGCGGTATAGGGAAACATTATGCGTCTTCTTTGCGAAAAGGCGGGGAAATTATTTCGCATATTTTGGAAAACTTAGGAGATAAATATAAGGTTGTTGATATTTTGGTTGATAAGGAAGGCATTTGGCATGCGAATGGCGTGCCTATTACTCTCAGAGATTTAGAAAATAAAGTTGATGTTGTTTGGAATACATCAGGGCATCCGAATTTATCCGCAACCCTGGGTAATTTAGCTGTTCCAAACATAGAAGGTGAATTTTCTTTTGGGACTCTATACAATAGTAATGAAATACTCCGAAATCATATAAAAAGTATTGGACTTCAAATACCTAGGTCTGTGGTTTTCCCTCTATACCAAAAAGATTTTGATGGACCGCGTGAAAAATATTCGATAAAAAAAGCAAAAGAGGTTTTTGAAAAATTTGGGTCGCCTTGGATTGTGAAATCTTTCACGGAAGATTCTAATATGGGAATACATTTGGCTAAAACTTTTCCTGAATTGGTAGATGCTATAGAAGACGGAGTAATGCATAAAAAAAGCATTTTGGTCGAAGAATTTATAGAAGGCAAAGTTGCCTCGGTGCATTCCGTTGTTGGTTTTCGTGGAGACCTGCCCGCCCTCCCGAATGGTCGGGAGCAGGCGGGGGATATTTACACTTTTCCTCTCGGAAATTCATTTGGAATTTTTTCAAATAGTGAGAGAGAAAGGTTAACTAGCTTGGCGAAGGATTTGCATAAAAATGTGGGTGCAGGGTATTATTCAAAATCGAATTTTGTTTTAAGTCCAAGAGGCAAAGTTTATCTTTTGAATATGGAATATGTGCCCGATCTGAAAACGAGGTCTCATTTTTCACAAGTCTGCGAATCGGTCGGAGCCAAAACACACCACGTAATTGAGCATATAATAGAGAAAGCTTTAAATAAAAAAGTATAAAACGGGCCGTAGTATACCGGTCGTACGCATCCTTCGGGAGGATGTAGACTGGGTTCGATTCCCAGCGGCCCGACAATTTGCTATATGGAGTACCATATAGCAACGGCGTTCGGACATTAAACAAGCAAGCTTGTTTATGCTCCTCACTTGTTGCTATAATTATCTTAGTAAATTGTTTTTATCTGTAGCGGGTGATCGCACTCACATAGGCACATATGTTGGAGTTTCGCCATCACCCGCTTCAAATGGAAATAATTTTTTTGTTTCTAAATTATCCCGCCGCTGGTGGGATCCTCAAATTTTTAAATTTTCTTTGAAAATAAAAATTTGGGAGTTATCCACAGTTTTACTTGAAAACCATTGTATTTGAATCCGATATGCGGGATAATTAAAGTGTTCCCGCAATAATTATTTAAAAATATTTTTGTTGTGTTCTTAGAAAATATTTTGAGGTCGTATTATTGCAAACTAAATTAAAAAATTAATTTATAAATATTATGGCAGCAAAAAAGAAAGCAAAGAAAGGAAAAAAGAAAGCAACAAAGAAAGGAAAAAAGCGAGCTTAGTTTTTCCTACTTCTAAAACATCCCGCTACGGCGGGATTTTTTAGTTTTTATGCTAATATATAATTATGGCTTTATTCAGCAAAATATTCGGGGATACTAGTTCTAAATTCATTAAAAGTACCGAGGAAATAGTGGCTAGAATCAATGCTCTTGAGGCAGATTTTTCAAAGTTGGCGAATGAAGATTTTCCAAGGAAAACGCAGGAATTTAAAGACAGATTGGAGAAGGATGAGAGTTTAGATGACATTTTACCTGAAGCTTTTGCCGCTGTCAGGGAGGCTGCAAAAAGAAATTTAAATGAGAGACATTTTGACGTGCAGCTGATAGGTGGAATAGCGCTGCATAAAGGTAAAATTGCCGAGATGAAAACCGGTGAGGGAAAGACTTTGGTGGCGACATTGCCGCTTTATCTAAACGCGCTCGCAGGCAAGGGCGCGCATCTAGTAACCGTGAACGATTACTTGGCGCGCTTAGGCGCAGTCTTAATGGGTCAAGTCTATAATTTTTTGGGGTTAACCGTCGGCGTTATAAATTCGCAAAATGTTTCTTATCTTTACGACCCAAAACATAGTGAAGAAGATAAAGAACGCGACACCGTGGGAGAGTTCAAAGTCGTCTATGATTTTTTGAAACCATGTTCCAGAAAAGAAGCGTATGCGGCGGATATAACTTATGGCACAAACCATGAATATGGTTTTGATTATTTAAGAGACAATTTAGCCACTTCTATAAACGACCTTGTCCAGAGGGGGCATCATTTTGCCATAGTTGACGAGGTAGACTCTATTTTGATAGATGAAGCGCGAACTCCGCTTATTATTTCTTCCCAAGCCGGAGACTCCGAAGATTTTTATATTAAATTTTATCGAATTGCCAAACAGTTGAAGAGAGATATTGATTATGAAGTGGATGAAAAATTAAGAGCCATAACCTTGACTGATGCGGGTATAAATAAAGCGGAAAACCTGCTTGGAGTAGACAATATCTATACCGAAAAAGGCATTAAATACGTGCATCATCTGGAAACGGCGGTGAAAGCGCAGGCTATTTTTGAACGCGATAAAGATTATGTGGTAAAAGAGGGAGAGGTGATAATAGTTGACCCTTTTACCGGGCGTCTTCAGCCGGGCAGAAGATGGAGCGAAGGCATACACCAGGCGATTGAAGCTAAAGAGGGCGTAAAAATTGAAAAAGAATCTCGCTCTTCCGGTTCCATCACTTTTCAGAATTATTTTAGGTTCTATAAAAAACTCTCGGGTATGACTGGTACGGCTGAAACTTCTGCGGAAGAATTCTTAAAAGTTTACGGCTTGGATGTGATGGTAATACCCACCAACCGTCCTGTGATAAGAATCGACCATTCCGATTTAATTTTTCAAAGCGAGAAAGGAAAATTCAAAGCTATCGCCCAAAAAATAAAAGAATTGAATCAAAAAGGCCAGCCGGTTTTAATCGGTACTATTTCAATTGAAAAAAACGAACTCCTGTCCGTTTATTTAAGACAAGAGGGGGTGCAACATACAATTTTAAATGCCAAGAATCACGAAAAGGAGGGAGAAATAATCGCTCAAGCGGGGAGAAGGGGCGCGGTAACTATCGCCACGAATATGGCGGGTCGCGGAATTGATATCAAACTCGGAGGCAATCCGCAGGCGAAAGAAGAATATGAATTTGTGAAAAGCGTGGGAGGGTTATTTGTGCTTGGCACGGAACGGCATGAAGCGAGACGCATAGACAATCAGCTCCGAGGACGCGCAGGTAGGCAAGGAGACCCGGGCGCGACGCAATTTTATGTTTCCCTTGAAGACGATTTAATGCGGGTTTTCGGCGAAGAAAGAATGGATAAAATTAAAAATATGATGGGACGTTTAGGCCTGCCTGAAGACCAGGCAATTGATAATTCTTTCGTTAGTAGAACTCTTGAAAATGCCCAGGCCAAAATAGAAGGTTTTCATTTTGATGCCAGAAAAAATACTCTTGAGTACGACGATGTGATGAATCATCAGCGTAAAATCATTTACGAAAGAAGACAGAAGATGATGCTATTCAATAAAGAAGAAATTGAAACTTTACTAAATCAGATTTTGGAGGGGAGGGTTGAGAGAGAAAAAATAGAAAAAATAATTAAAGAAAAGAGAGAAAAATTGGGTGATGAAGGGTTTTTTGAAACGGTCAGAAGAATTGCCCTTTATACCACCGATACCCTCTGGATGGAACATCTGGAAGCGATGGATTATTTGCGCGGTTCGGTTAATTTACGAGCTTATGGCCAGCGGGAGCCAATTGTGGAATACAAAAAAGACGGATTAATGATGTTTAAGGAAATGGAAGAAGCTTTCAAAGAACAGGTTTTGTCCTTAATTCAAACTATTAATGTTGAAATTCAACCCAAAGTAGACAATGAGCCAAAACAAACCTTGGTTGAGAGTCATAATGAACCCGAAGAATTTTCGGACACAAAAAATTCCGGTGTTTCTAAGAACAGCGATTTGAATATCGGCCGCAACGACCCTTGTCCTTGCGGAGCCATCAATCCGGCGACTGGCGAAGTCTATAAATACAAGAAGTGCGGCCTAATCAATGCGCCGCAGCATAGAAAATCCTTAATTAACTGAAAAAATATCATAACTAAATTATGAAAAGAGTTGTTACTAATCTTTGCATTATTCACCAAGATTCGCGCGTATTGCTCGGCATGAAAAAACGCGGGTTTGGCGTGGGTAAATGGAATGGATACGGAGGCAAGATTGAAGAAGGTGAAACTATTGAAGAAGCGTTACATCGTGAGGTGCAGGAAGAAGGTGGTATAAAAATAAAAGACCCCGAAAAGCTGGGAATCATTGAATTTGAGTTTCCACACGCAGATTTTATGGTTGAGAATCATATCTACAAAGTTAAAGAATTTATTGGCGAGCCGGTGGAAACAGAAGAAATGAGACCGGCATGGTTTCATATTGATGAAATGCCTTTTGCGGAAATGTGGGTGGATGACCCGTATTGGATACATATGTTTCTGGACGATAAAAAATTCAAAGGTAAATTTGTTTTTGGCGAGAATGAAGAAATTTTAAGTTATCAGTTGGAAGAAGTGAAAGAAATATAAAAAATTAAGTTCTTGATGTATAATGCCAATATGGAACCGTTGGCATCAAGGATTAGACCTAAAAATTTAAAGGAATTTGTGGGGCAAGAGCACTTAGTGGGCGAAGGAAAGCCTATCTCTGTCGCTATTGATAAAAAGCACCTTTTTTCCTTTATTCTCTGGGGTCCGCCGGGCGTCGGGAAAACGACCCTTGCTAAAATTTATGCTAAAGCGCTAAATGCCGATTATCACGAACTTTCAGCCGTTTCCGCGGGGAAAGAAGATATCCGCCAGATAATAGAATCGGAAGGCACATTACTAGGTCCAAAGATTCTTTTCCTTGATGAGATTCACAGGTTCAACAAAGCGCAACAAGATTTTCTTTTGCCATACGTTGAGTCAGGCAAGCTTACTTTGATTGGAGCGACAACTGAAAATCCAAGCTTTGAGGTAATACCGGCTCTTTTATCCCGCTCGCGGGTTTTCGTTATGAATGAACTTGGAGATGAAGAAATGAAAAAAATAATCAAAAGTACCGGTTATAAAATGAAAAAGAATGCAACTGATTGTCTCGTTA
>Ga0265338_10004665_pt1 | contig 18409 bp, 10 predicted proteins | sample 42126metaG_FD_193579 | JGI IMG/M metagenome (GOLD analysis project Ga0265338, IMG submission 193579) | Rhizosphere microbial communities from Carex aquatilis grown in University of Washington, Seatle, WA, United States - 4-21-26 metaG | ecosystem: Host-associated > Plants > Roots > Rhizosphere... | reverse complement strand
CTCCCGCCTCTTGAGGAATAAGAATGTGGCCTGGTTATTGAAGCGGCTCCCCCTTTAAGAATGTTGGTAGCCTGGGTCCCGAGCCCCCGCGTTCTTATTTGCGGCAGGTTACTGTATCCAGTTCCAGCGCGCGACCGGTGCTGAACACTTCCGCGGCGTCCGCGACGGCACGCGGAACGCCTCAACGTCGCGGCAGCCGGATCCCACGCGGAACGAGACGCCCGCGACGTGCACGCCCAAGCTGCGGGCGTGCTCCAGGAGCCCGCGCGCGGCGGCGACCGGCGCGCCGTGTCGTCGCGCACCCCGAGCCGCAGCAGCGCTCGCACCCTGTGATGGTGCGCCCTCAGCTTCACCAGTTCGTCGTGGCTGTCGAACGTCGTCAGCACGACGCCGAACCGCGCTGCGGCACGGAGGTCAGCCGGAGACTTGCATGGGTTCGCGTACACGACGTGCTGCGGGACGCAGCCGACGGCGAGGACGCCCTGGACCTCTCAATGAGGCTCGGATACAGGGTCGCAGGCCCGCGCAATCGATCATCCTGGTGGCGGCACATGGCACGCGATTCGCCCTCTGCGCGCGGCGTGGAGGCGAGACACGTGAAAGGTCAGCAGCCGTGCGTCCTCGTCCGACGCCGTCGTCCCGTTCTCGGACAAGCAGATGAAACCCGATCCCGGCGAGCAGTAGCGGAACGGATAGCTGTCGTCCCTGAAGGGCGGTGGCGCCAGAACGATGGGTCTCATGGAGAAGACGGCGGCCACGTACGACAGCGAGCTTCTCGACATCACCAGCACGTCCGCCTCGGTGAAGAAGTGAAACGCCCCGAGCGCCGTCATCTCGTCCCGGCCGTGGACCAGGACGGCGCCGTCGCCGAGTTCCCGGACGGCGTGCAGCCACTCGTCCGGAGGCCAGTCGTCAGTCAGCACGTGGAGAACGACCGGCAGTCTTGGCTGCAGGGTCGACGCGAGACCCGCGACCAGCGCCACGGCCTGCAGGGCGTACGCCGAGGACATCGCCACGCCGCTGCGGTCGCCCATGCGGTAGTGGAGGGCGACGTGGCAGGCGCACGGTGAATCGACGAGGGGCTGCGGCCGCGGTCGCCCGACCGCCTGGGCGTGGGCGCGGTACCGGCGCGCCAGCAGCCACCGCGCCGGGCCGATGTCGTCGTTGTGGTGCCTCTCGACCAGGAGGACGTCGCCGCACCGATGACCGCCGTCTCGCAGCCAAGCGGCCAGCCACCCGTCGCTCCCCTCGTAGCCGTAGCACGCCGTCCGGCGGTCCACCGCGTACGCCATCTCGCGCGCCTCGACGACGCGCGCGCCGTCCCTCGCGACGATCTGATCCCAGTGCGGGTCGTGCGCTCCCAGACCGAGGAACGTCGCAGCATTCCCGCCAAAGTCGCCGTGGACGCTCCCAGCCTCTGGCATCTCTCGGTGCAGGAAAACCGCGCCGTAGCGCAGAGCGAGCAGCACTCCGGCCAGGTAGTCTAGCATTCTGTGTCCCAGCCCGTTGTTGGATGCAACGAACCGCGTGGCCACAAACAGGGGACAGCTCTCCGAGCCAAACGGCGCGCGAAGACGCAAACCCGTGCCGTCGGGGTGGCTCCACCAGGGGTGCGCCGTTTCGAGGTCGATCCCCTCTGGCCCCTTGGGCGATTCGCAAGCGCCCGTAGCTGCGGCACCGACGGCAACCAAAGCGAGCAAGCTTGCCGACGTGAACATGGACATTTCCCGCAGCATGTGGTGCGGGCGTTCACGTGCGGCCCCCGGCACGCGGCGCCGTGAATTTCAAGGAACCGCCATAAAAACTGTCCGCGGAAGAGAGCTTTTGCAGCGGGAGCGCTATCCGGGTTTACTGGCCAGAATGACCCGACGGAAGTTTCTCGTCGCCGCCCGAAATGAACCACAAACCCTCGCTTTTGAACCGCCTCATTTTGGCCTCCGCTCCGACGACAAAGTTATTGTGCACCACGACCGGCGTCACGTTGGCGCTTTGCGGGCTCCTCAGTTCGAAAAAGGCCCTGCCGTGCGGGAACAGGAGTCGGTCCAGTCTCCTGACCTTGACGTCGGCGAACTCCCGGGAGGCCAGCAGCTGGTTCAGAATCAACTGCTCCGACAGGTTGCCGGCCTCCTGGATGCTGGCCACGTGCGCCTCGTAGCCGCGCGCGACCCGGCGCCACAGATCGAGCACACGGTGGGACGCGCTCCTGAGGTACAGAAACCCGCCGCACAGACAGCCGCGGCACCATGTGTCTGTTTCGTCTATCTGGCCAGCGACGTCGAACTCAGTGCCGTTGCCGGATCCCTGGGCGAGGTGCTCGGGGAAAGGGTCCGACAGCCACACGGCATCCGTGTCGGCCACCAGGACGTCGATCCCTCCTTCCAGCAGCGCGAGCACGGCCAACGAGCGCGCCGCCATCAGGCGTTGGTACGGCAAGGTGTTGTAGTCCAGCGCCGCGGCGCCGGACCCGCCCGTCTCGCCCGCTCCGTGCCTTTGGAGGTGCACGGCGTATCCCTCGGCGGCCAGCCGCCCGGCGAGCGTTTCCTCGGTGGTCCAGAGCAGTGTGTGTCGGATGCCGAGCCTCCCCAGCGAGTGGGCCCAGTTGCGGAAGAAGTCTTCGAAAGCGGCCGTCACAGCGGCCAAGATGACCGCGCCATCGCGCGAGACCGCCCGTGCGGCCGCCAGCATTTCGCCGCTGTCCGTTGAGAAGCGCCCGCGCGGTGTCTGCGCGGGCGGTGTGTCGGTGCGAAATGAGGACGCGAGAGTGACCAAGATCCTCCACAGCATCGAGGCGTACGCGGCCGTGCACGTTGCGAGCTCGTTTCCTTCGGGCGAGTCCGACGGCACCAGGCGGCATTCTTGCGCGTCGTCTCGACCGTTGTGCCGGGTCTCGGTCGCATCGGCCTGTGGCCTCGCCAGGAGCACCGCGAGCTGACCGCGCGGAGACAGGACGTCGAACGCGGCCGGCCAAGGGACCGGCCAGTGCGTGCCCCGAAAGCGCCATGTCAGCGGAGAAGACGCGTTGCCGCGGTCCGCGTAAACGAGAACGGCGCTCTGACTCGGATCGGGGACGAAACGCAGCGTCTCATTTTCCCGGTGGCTTTCACGACCGCCGCCGACGCGAAAGAGCGCGAAATCCCCTCGGAGCGACGGACCGCGCCAACGGTCGCACGGTGCCGCTCCTCGGCGGTCTCCCGAGCACGCGATTACGGATGACGCGTCGCGCTGAGCGTGCTGGAGGAGCAGCGCGCCGACCGCGTCGTCCGCGTCGGCGAGGGCGATCCACGTGTCGTGAGGCTCGTTTCCGCGTAGTCCCACGGCGGCGGCGGCGGCCGGGTAGTGGCACGACAGAGGGAGGTACACCCAGCTGCTCCGGGCGCAGAAGGCTCCCTCTGGATCTGCCGTCCCCGCGCAGTTCACCCATCGACCCGTCGTCGGCACGTCTGCGGGCGACGGCGGACGGCATGCCGGCGACCGCATCCCGCCGTGCGTGTGAACGGGCACGACCGGCAGCGGCACCTGCAGGTGGCGGGCGGGCTGCGGGCGAGACAGCAGCCTCGGGGCGCAGCTCGTCACCACGATGACCTCGTAGAGCCCGGCCTCGTACAGCGCGAAACGAGCCTCCGAAAGGTCAGCGGCCATGCGACGGAAGCGACTGCGTGTGACACTTCTCGTGCCGCGCATCACCAGCCACTCGGGCGTGCAACCAGCATGGGGTCCGGCGTCTGCCTCCTCTGGTGTCTCCGCCAACCTGATCTGCGCAGAGATTCGCGACGCCAGCTGGTGTGTGCTACCGAGTTCACCTAGTTGCCAAGTCGCGCGTTGCGGCAGTGTGCGACCGCAGAATGCGAGGCTGAACCATACGAGGAGGACAAACCACTGCCGACCCGCTAGCATCCCGTGGGTGGCAGACATCTGTCAGTCACAGCGTGCTCTTTTTTTTTTAATTCCCGAACAAGATCTCCGATGCGTGGTTCGCCTGCCTGCTGGCCGGCATCTCCGCAAAACCGGGGATCCGAAATGTACATACAACGTCTCTCGAGACGCGTCGAGGAGGGAGGGTGAATGTCTGATACTGTGCGGATCAATCAAGTGCTCAACCCCCAATAAGTCTTCCCGGAACCCGACGCGCGGCCTCCGCGGAAAGTCGTGATCAATCTCTCGGTTTGCGAGACAGATCCGTTCGAGCAGCACGGTCAACTTTCTGTGAGCGGGCCCTGCTTGCACTCACCGTAACCGTAATGACCTCGTTTGATACATGTCCTGCGCTCTTACTCGGTACACACAAGTCTGTGAACAGGCCAATCGGTGCGTTGGCAGTCGCTGTCGCAGTAGTATGCACGGCGGCACCGTCCGCAATAGTGCCGAGCCCAAGGGCGATGGCCGTCGCGGAGAAAACAGGGGGAAGCCTTGTTGCGACAAAATCGGTCGCATTGCACGCCGCAGAGAGCCAATCTCATTTGGGCGCCCACGTGTCCGCCGCGAGCGGAGAGACGGAGCCAGCGACCTGCGGCCCTTCTGTCACCCAGCTGGGTTCAACAAGTACCGGGCCTGGGGATCACCACTGTCGGCAGCCAACCTCAACCAGTGCGCGGCTTCCTTCCTGTCAGTGGGAACGCCGCGTCCAGCCGAGAGTCTTATCGCAAGCATCCTCTGCGCGACCACCAACCCGTTGCCGGCGGCTCGGCGGTAGACGCGCATCGCCTCGTCGCGATCCTCGGCGACGCCGTCGCCTGTCCACAAAGCGTCGGCGAGCCACAGCCGCGCCCAGTCGTGGTCGTTGCGCGTCCCCGCGCTCCACGCACCGCCTGGCGAGCAGCACGGCTGTCTCGTCCATGAGAAACCCGGTTCGAAAGGAGTTGTTCAGGTCCTCGTCCTCGTAAAAGGCGGGCGGACGCCGCTTTTCGCGGTGAAGGAGCAGCTGCGCAAACTCGTCACCTTGCCGGGCGGAGCGGTCGAGGAAGGTGAGTGCCTTGTCGCGGTCCTTGGGAACCATACCCGGCATCCCGAGCAAGTACCACCTTCCGATCAAAAGCTGAGCGTCCCGCGAGTCCGCAGCGGCAGCGAGATGCATTAAGCGTGCTGCCTCTTGTAAATCGCCTTGGCGCTGACGAACGAGTGCGAGCAGACACAACGCGAACCCGTCGCCTTGCCTCGCACCTGCCTCGAGGCGCGCCAAGGACGGCGTCCCTCCGTTCGGGCCGCCTTCGCGGTCCAGGACGGGCGCACCGGGGAGCATCATCCCGGGTGCAATTTGCAACCGTGAAAATGTCTGTTCGGGCCCGTGGACACATGCGGTGAAAAAGAAGGGGTCGGTTGAATCAGTTGGCGGGCGCTTGCTAGCCTGCGTTGTTGTCTCTTGACTGTACCGAGACGACACGATCACTCGGCAACAATGGAGTCGCAACTTTCTAGACAGACTGTACGGTAAGTACTCCTGCAGGTGCATCGATGAAGATTCTGCTCGCGGTGTCAAGCGAACGCTTCCAGGGAGCTCTCAAGGGGCAGAGTTCAAACGAAAGGTGTCGGGCTCGACCGCAGTGTCGAACGCACCGACTGCCACGACTGTGGCAGAACCAAAAGGAACAGCAGTGGCAGCAGCGGCTGTGTCAGAGCTTTCCTGCTCTGCCAGGTCGGCCTGGGCCTGCGCCCTCGCGCGCTTGTCCGCCATGGCCGTTTCGACGAGCAGCTGTTCCGACGCGCGTTCGACCTCTCGGCGGATGGCATCGATGTCTTCTTCCACCGGGTATTGGGTGAAGAGGCGCCGCGCGCCCACGAGCTGCTCGGTGTAGCCGTCGGGGGCTGGGTGCTTGAGCTTCTGCTTCTTGGTGAATCGGGCGACGAAACGGTCGACCGTTCCGTGCTTGCGGATCCCCTCGAGGGCGCGCACGGGGCCTATTCCGGGCAAACCGTCGATGTAGTCGCAGTCCAGCAGCAGGGCCAGTTCCACGAGCCCGCCCTGGTCCAGCTTGAGACCCCTGAGGACCGCTGCCCTGTCGAACGCGCGCAGCGGCGCGTAACCCTGCATGTGCTTGCCCAGGTCCCTGATTACGACATCGACGCCGAGCGCAAACATGTCGGCGTCGTCCGTCGCCACGGCGTCGGCGATCTTCTGCCTGCACAGCTCCGCCATCAACGGGTCCGCCTCGGCCGACGCCTCGATGCAGATGCACCCGGCCAGGCGGAGCCCGTTGACGATCGCGGCGCGCAGCGCCGGTGTGATCGACCACGTCTGGCGCTGCTTTGTTTCCTTTTGCTGCTCCAGCTCCTCGAGCTCTTTGCCCAGGTCCACTGCTTGGACGACCGTCGCGCTTGTTGTCTTGTCCTCTGCCCGCGCAACGGTGGCGGGCGCCTGGCCCTGCGCAGGTGTCGGCGGCTGCGGCGGTTGTGCCGCGTCCCCGGCCGGTGCGCTGGGTATCGCGGGCGGCACCAGCCCGGCCCGCTTCTCGTCCTTTGCAGCCGTCGGCGGAGGGTCGGGGGCTTCCGCGCCGCCGTGCTGCAGCCGCGCCTTGACGCATCGAATCTTCTCGTCCAGGGTGGCGACGGCCTCTTGGCACTTTCGCTTTCGGGACGCGCGCTCCCCGAGCCGTTGCGCCTTCTCGGGTCGTCGTTTGCTGCCGTCCATGACATGGACTGGGAGGACGCCGCACCTCCTCATCCACTTGTCGAGCTTGGCCAGGCTCGCGACGAGCAACACCTCGTCCGGCCCGAAGTGGTGCATGGCCGCGCACACCGACGCGCTGGCGTCAACGACGATGCGGCGGCCCCGGAAGGCCGAGAGAGTCGTCAGCTCGACCGAGTCCTTGGCGTGTTTCTTCAGGAGCTCGTAGAACCCCGTGAGACCCATTGTGTCCTGGTTCCCGTTTTTTTTGGTCTGGTCCACCCGTTGGCGGCGAACTAGGATCGCGGGTGAATAGCGCTGGAAGAATCGGCGTTTTTTAAACAAAAAAAAAGGTGGGCACAACACAAAACCTGCGAAGAAACGACGCTCTCACGCGTCTCGCTCTGGTGAGAGACGTCGCGCCCTCTTGCTGTCGCGAGCGCCCCAAATGATGTCCTTCGGGTCCGGCGGCTGTCCCAACGACATGGAAAGGGTGTGGGCTGCGGAAATCGCGGCGGCGTACGAGGGACGCAGAGCTGCGGCCAATCCGGCGAGGTCTGGGAGCTTGCCCGACGCTTCTTCGAGGGTGTTCAACACGTACCGCAGGAGGCTGGCAGCCGACTCGGAGTCGACCCACGCCTCGGGGAGACCGCTCCAAGGCTCAGGCACAAGTTGGTCGCCCGTGTAGTCGTAGCTCGGCGGGAGGGGCAGCGAGAGGTCGACGGCCTGGTCGAAATCGCTCAGCACCCACGCCGCGTCGTCTTCGGCGAACGCGGCGTCCGGACCCGAACACGACGGCCGGCGACGACCCAGCAGCCGGTAGGCCTCGTCGACGGCCCCGTTCCTCAGCCACAGGACATTCTCGGGCAGCAAGTCGCCGTGCATCAGGTTGCGTCTGGCGAGGACGCCGACCTCGTGCAACAGATCCTCCGGGAGCCGCCGCAGCATCTGCTCCGCGGTCTGGCCCGTGACCATCGCCGGGCGACGGCCGGTCAAGGAGGTGAGCAGCTGCGCCAGGCTCAACGTGGCGCGGGGCATCGCGTAGTAGGCGTCCGCAGCGCGCCGCGTCGCCGACCCCGGCGGGCCGCGCACAATGTCGAGGAGCGGCACAAAGGCCAGACGCGCTGTCCGGTCAGGCCCCTCGCAGTTCCCGCCGGCCGACAGCTCGCCCCACATTCGGTCGACAGCCGGGCGCGGCCGGCGGCGGTACGCCTTCACCACGAGCGGAACCAGGGCGCGCGTCCTCGCGTCGCGGACATCGTGGATCCCGCTGCCGGACGCGCCGATCTTGTAATCGGCCAGCTCGATCGACGGTTCGGCGTCGAGCTCGAGATCGCGCCACAGAGGAATGCCGCGCGGCGGTGTCGCCGTCAACAGAGGGAGAGGGTTCGTCGTCCCTGCGCCCTCGCCGCCGTTGTCGGGCGCAGCCGGGCCGGGCGCTGGCCGCCGCCGTCGTTTGTTGCGCGGTGGGCCCGGTGGCGGTGAGCGGCGCGACGGCGGTCGCTGCTGCGGCGAGCGAGACGCCGGGGAAGACGACGGCGAAGGCGAGGCCGGCTGGGCAGCGGGTCGACGCTTGCGCTCGGGAGTGCCAGGAGGGGTCGCGTAGACGTCGTCAGACAACATCGTCGCCGGCTGAGAAGAGCGAGGATCTTCGAATGGCACAGAAACGAGTCAGGTCGAAATGTTTGTCAATGTCTGCAATTGTTTTCTTTCTTCTCTTCCTTCCGTCGTCCTTCCTGCGCCCAGCGGCAGGTTTGCCTTTTTCGCCGACCGCATTTTCAATCATGATTACGCACTTGCCCCGGGTGCGCGGCTCCGGAAGCACCAACCTTCTTGCGTTTTCACTCTCGTCGGACTTGATGGAGACTGTGGGTCGCCGGACCGCGCGTCGTCGTCGCGGCACCGATGGAAGCGCGCCGCCGTTGCACGGGCTCGCGCGGGATCCCCGTGGCAGTCCGCACCCTCTTTCGTTCTGTTGGTCGTCGCCGATTTCCTCACGTTTGATGACTGGATGGCGCGCCTCGGCGTCACACACCGCTATCATCGCCGCGTCGCGACCAACACGCTCCTGGACCCTGCGTCCCTGGTTCGCTGGTCACCGTCGCCAACGTTGCTCGCGGCTCTGTTGCGGGGGAGAGCCGCCTCAAAGAAGGCTGCGGGGACCTACGCGCGGCGCGCAGTCGAGAACCTGACGGCGGCAGCCCTCCGCACGGGAGTCCTCGACGTGGGATCGCTCAACCTGCTCGATTACCCCGAGTACGGCCAGCTATGGAGTGTGGGCGGCGGTGCCCGGAAAGCGATCGCCACGGTCGTGGTCCACCACGTCGGCCGCTGCTGGGTTCCCATGCGCCGCGGCCACGACATCTACAGCAGCGACGGAATCGCCCGTGACAGGTTCATTGACGAAGTCAACGAGCACCGCGCTTCCGGTGCAGCCTCTTGCCCAACGGAGATACAATCCGTGTTCGATAATCACCGCCCTTGCTGGGCTCTGTTGCGCAAACTCGCCCCTGCAGCGACGACGCTTGTGTTGGAGGGATTCCCGCTCACGCTCTGCCTTTGGGTCGACGCGAATCTCACCGAGTGGTTTCCTGTCCTCGAGCGTGTCGAATATCGGGCCTGCGAGATCGACAACCTCAATGTGTCTCTCCCGGACAGTTACGACTTGTATGGAACTCCATACGTCGGTAGGCCAGTGCGGGATCGCGTGTTTGATCGCTGCCGCTTCTTCGATTCGATCAATGTGCACTCATTTTATTTGGGTGGCGCTCTACGGCGACCCTCTGGCCTCGCGGATCTGACGAGGTTTAGAGCGGCCTTGACGGAGAGTGCTTGTCGCGCGAACTGTCGCGTCACCTTCTTGTCGGGCTGAAGGAAAAGACATGCGGGCCGTACTTGCGGGCGAAGCTTTGACGGTCTTCGTTCTCGGCCGCGCGGCAATCGGCCAACTAAAACCGCTGTGACCGTACAAAACACAGCGCTCGAAACCCGGACTCGCTCGTACTCAGCGAGTGACTAGTGACTCGAGCCGTTTGTTCAAGGTCTCGCTGGACCGCCGCGTATCCCATGAGCTCAGCGAGGGCACATGCGCGACGTCACGATACTCACCGAGGATTGCCGATTTCCCCACGCCATCGCGTCACTGACGGCCTTGTGGTGTTTCGGCATCACCTCGCGCCGGCTGATCCGGCGCGCTGTCGCGTGTTGCAGTTGCACGCGGGTGCACTTACGCCAACGCGCGAACTCACGGGCCCGTATTCGCGCTGGACCGCGGTCCAGATCACGGACTCCTCGAACCTCGTCATCATCGAGGAGGAGGGCAAGTTGGGCCTGCTGGAACTCGACTCCTGCGGAGCTCCACTTGCACGGCACGTATTCGACTTCGACACGTGGTCGGTGGAATACGTCGACTCGTTTTGTCTAATTGCCAGACACCGACAGCGAGGAAGCCTGTGGCTGTGGCCCCGTGATGAGGGACTGTTGCGGTTAGGCTCCGGGCCTGCCGGTGGTGCTTTGGATTACTTGCAGCCGATCCGCTGCGTTGGGGCCGTGGGTCTCGGTTTCTGTGCCTTGTTCCTTGACCGCGGCGTTGTGCTCTTGAGCTCTCTCGGATCGAACGGTTTCGAGAGCCGTTTCGTGCTGCCCTCGTCCTTGTTTGTACCTAAGCACGTTGCGTCTAAAGACGCTCCTGGTTTTTTTTGTTTCTGATTTCTTGACGTGAGAGCGACCACGGCCTGTCTGCGCCCGAGCCAGAACCCGGCTGCAAGCCACCTTGGCGGGCAGATGATCTCGAGGGAAAAAACAGAAAGTCATCTTGTCGTTGCCACTGCGCACGTCTTGCAACACAAAAAAAAATTGGGAAGCAGTGGCCACCAGGAGCCGCTAGAAATGATCTCGCCTGAGCCGACGTTGACGTGCTCCTACCAACCCCAAGCGGGGTGCAAGTGCGCCGACGCCGGGGTGCAACAACGCCAGGGTCGCCCGATATCGAGGGCCGAGGCGCCGGCACTGGCCGAGAAGACGGCCGCGGCAATCGCCGACTCGATCGGTCCCAGGTACCGAGCGCTCCAGGGCAAACTTGACACGTGCTGGGCCCGCGGCTACGTCAAGCCGGCCGACTACTTTGCGCCGCTGGGACTGGCGTCGACGCGCGTGGCAACCAACGATTGGGGCGGCACCATCTCCCAGGCGCAGGCGAGACTCGCGCAGTCGACCGAAGAACTCCGGACAACCCACACGCAGCTCAAGGACCCCCTGTGCTTTGAACGCGCCTTCACCGACATCCCAGTGAGAGAGGCACAGTTCGCGGACGCCGTCGAGCGGTCCGCGGCCGAGCGGTTTGCGCGCTTCTCGTCGGACCGCGGCTACTTTGAGAAGGAGGTGCGCCCTGGCCTGGCCCTGTACTGCGCCTCCCGGCCGGCCAGCGCGCAGGGCGGCTGCACCTCGCCGTGCTCGATCCGGAACACGGTGCGGCCCGGCGAGACGCTGTCGCAGTGCACCTACGTCCCGAGGGACCCCTCTTTCCTGTCCAGGTTCGGCCGCGGTCCAGCGTGCTATGCCTGAGCAGGCGCGACAGCTGCAGAGTCCGGTGTGGCGTCATTGTACTAGTAGTATTTTTTGAACTTGCAGAAACCGGACTAAACGTACCGTACGCCTGACATCTGAAATCGGTCGCTCAGAAATGGATTGCCCGTATTCACTCTCAAACAGCTCTTGGCAATCCTGAACTGTTTTTGCATGTGCGAGCCTCAATGCAATGTTTGGCTCTTGCCGGGGTCGTTGGAGAATATGTTACCGGCGCTGACTCAGAATAATAATGAGGCAGTTATCTGCCAGGAAGAAGCTTCTCAGTGCCTCAAGTATTTTCTTCCGTGTCTGCGCACAGGTGACGGAGTGAAATCGCGAAGCTTCGTGGCATGGCTGGTCCTTAGCGCAGGCCCTGATCGTGTGATAATGATTCGAGAACCCGCCGCGGTACGCGCCAAGATACCTCTTCGTCTCCGCGCGAACAAACAACAATCGGTCCCGGAGCCTGGTTCGAAGAAGATGTAGCACCGTGACAACTCCTCCTGGACTCTGAAGCCGGTTCGTGACGAACCGCGCGTGAGCAGCGATGCCGCAGTGTAGCCGCAGAGCCCTTTGATTCACGGTGGAGGGGAGCAAGACGACGAAATCTGGACGTTCCACCGAGATGACCTGCAGTTGAGATTGTTTCAGACTGTTCTCATCCAGTCGGATCACCTGGGGTTGAGGTCCCCAGAAGTCCAGCGGCAACTCGGGCTCACCCAGAAAATGTTGTAACGAGCACGAAACGTGCGGAATTGAAATAAAGCCACCCCTGACGTGCACGTATCGTCGAAGGGGTTGTTCCCCGTGGCAGGACGGTGATTGTAGAATGTCACCAATTCGGATTTCGGGAAACCAGCGATGAATTTGCGAACACATGTCATCGACATGGGAAACTTGTAAATGATCAGGAATTTCGTACACATCGTTGACTGTGCGGCGAAGCAATCGAGTGATCACTCGGCAAACATCCAACGGCACGTAGCGCACCAAAAGTGAACATACGTGCTGAGACAAGAAGTCCATGCAAGAGTTGTCCGTTTCGCGTGTTTGTGTGAATTGCCTTCTGGAGTTGTGGAGTGGGAGTCGAAGAATCACATACGGCCACGACACAGCCAAGCACCTATGGTTCTGTACAAGAAAACTTTTTCTTGCCTCTCAGTCATGTTGTTCTGTTCTTTGCTAGTAACTGCGTATGAACCAGCTGTAGTAGTATTAAGCCCCGGGTGCCGTCGTGTACCAGTGCACCGCTGGTCGACAAAATTGCGCGAACACCGGGAAAAAGAAAAGAAACCCCACGGAGGAACAGAGGTTAGACGTCGCTGCCCCACCATTGGAATGGTCAAGATAGCCCGCATGGGCGATCTGTTTGTCCGCAGCACCGGGCGCCAGAAATGCCGCATCATGGACCACCCGTTGACGCGCGCGCTGCAGCAACGCGACAGGGCCGCGTTCGACCGGTTCGCGGCTGCGGTGTCCCAACACCAGAAGAAGAAGCCGTCGGCCACCTGGAAGGGGCTCCTGGCTCTCGTCGAGAGCATCAGGGACGAGGGGCTCAGGGTCAGTCGAGCGGACCCGATCGTCTTCAAGCGCGTGCCGGGCAACCCGTGGTGCTGCAGCCACGGCCGTCACCGCATGTGCGTGGTGGCTTATCTGTACGGCAGCGAGGCCCGGGTGTACATCTCCCTCGGGGACAAGAAGAAGCCGCCCAAGGGCCAACGCACCAAGGAAGCGCGCGTCGTGCGCAAGGTCCGTCCGCATAAAGCGGCGCCGGTGCGCGCGATTTCAAGGGCACAGGAACGCGACGAAGCCGCCGCGAGTGGACGCAGCGTGCGAAGCCACACCGTCAGCGCCGGGGGCAGCCGCCGAGCACCTGGGACGACGAGACCTGCCACCCGCGAGCAGGCCGAGGAGCCGCCGAGCACGATCAGCCGCTATGCTCGACCAAAGGTTCCTGATGACGGCAGCATCCGGGGCTCGAGTGCTCCCTCGCGTCGGCGGGCACCAGCAGCAGGCCGTGGTGCCGCCGCCCAGCCGACGGTGATCGGTGCGACAAAGTCTGTGCGTCTGCACACCGCCGCGGGACGAAAGGAACCCAGGTGACGTACAATGGTAAACCTGTGCGGCGGAATGGTCCTTCCCAACAACAACAACAAAAGCGGCGCGCTATTCACCGGTGGCAGGAGCGTTCGGTTTGTGTTTCCATATTGGCACCTTCTCGTGCCTTCTATTGTTTGTTGCTTTTGGCCGTCGGCCTGCGGCGGCGTAAATGGACGAAGACCGGGCGGCAGCCGACGCGCTCGAAGAGAAGAGTGGGTCGGTGGAGGCGGTGCTCTCGGCCACGAGGACGGACTTCCTCCACGAGGTGAGGCGGCGTGTCGGGGCGGAGGCGGTGCCGAGCGAGCCGGTGCAGTGGGACGTGCTGGGCATCTTCCGCCGGTACGTCCACCTGAACGAGATCAAGCTCGAGTCGTACAACGACCTCGTCAAGCGCGGCCTCCGCGACATCTACACCAACCAGCCTCCCCTCATGGTGTCCTTCTCACCCTACCACCACGTGTTCCGCGTCCTCGACGTCTCGTTGAACAAGCCGGTGTACACAGACCCGGACGGCATGACGCGCCCGCTTCTGCCCCACCTCTGCCGCCTGCTCGGGTTGACCTACGGCTCGGACTTGTACGGCCACCTGCAGTACGACGTTTACCACCTGCCGACGCCGACCGCGACGATGCAGTGGGACGATGTGCAGCGCATGGGGACGCAGATCTCGTCGTGCCAGATTCCGTTTGTGCGGCTCGTCACGTCGTGGCCGGTCATGGTGGGCAGCGTGCTGTGCCACCTGAGCGACGGCGACCCCAGCGGCCGCGCCGAGTACAAGAAGAACTGGGAGGCGCGGTGCCAGCGGATCGAGGAGGCAGCGGACAGACAGAGGCTCGAGGCGGCGCGGCCTCTGGACCTCCCGCCGGAAGAGCGCGACGCCGCCGTCAAGCTCGAGGCCGCGGCCAAGAAAAAGTCCGACGACGCAGAGCTCAAGGCGGCGGCGGCGGCCAGCGAGAAGCAAAAGAACAAGGAGACGCGCGAGTCCAAGTCGGCCGACGACGCCGACCCGGCCGGCAGCACGCTCGTCTACAAGGACAGGCAGAGGAGGGACCAGCGTCGCCGCGCCCGGTACGACGAGAGGCAGCGCGGAGGCAGCCAGCTGAGCGAGTGCCCGCACGACAGCGGCGCGTACTTCATCGTCAAGGGGGCAGAGAAGACGCTGATGTTCAGGCCTAGGCTGACGTTCAACGTGCCCTTTTGCTTGCCGGGCAAGACGGCGACGTACCCCTACAAGGTCGAGGTGCGGTGCGAGCAGGAGGGCAAGTTCCGCTCGACGTCGACGCTGTACATGCACCTGTCGAACCGGCAGATGGACAACGGGTGCGGACTCTACGTCGAGCTCCCGTGGGCCAAGCAGCACTACGTGCCCCTCGTCGTGCTGCTGCGCGGCCTCGGCTGCACGACCGACCTCGACTTCTACTGCAATTTCCGGTACGCCGTCGGCGAGCGCCGGTGGAGGTCGAACCCGGCCTTCGCCAGGTTCTTCTTCGCCGCCGTCACGTGCAACCGCGCGCGCCTGCCCAAGTCGCAGCAGGCCGCGCTGGTCTACATCGGCCAGGCGTGCGCCGAGAAGAAGTCGGAGAAGTTCGAGAGGACCGCGCTCAACAAGCTGTGCAAGGAGGTGCTGCCCAACGTCGGCTTCACGCCCAAGCAGTTCCCGCACAAGGTGCTGGTGCTGTGCGACATGGCCGCGCGCCTCGTCGAGTACGCGGGCAACCCGAAGAAGTACGGCACGAACCGCGACAGCCTGCTGCACCAGTGCAGCGAGCACCCGCACGAGCTCATGGGCAACCTCACCAAGCAGGAGCTCAACGAGTGGGCGCAGGCCGTGCGTCAGCGGCTGATCAACACGCTGGGCCGGTCCGAGCCCGTCGACGTCTACGAGGCGTTCCGCGACAACTGGGTCGGCGACGACCTGTGCATGGCCATCAGCACGGGCAAGTGGGTCGTGCACCGCCGCTTCAAGGGCGGCGGCGCGGGAGCCGGGGGCGGCGGGGCCGGCATGGCGATGATGGGCGGCGGGGCGGCGCAGAACGGCGTGGCGCAGGCCATGCAGCGCAACAACCTGAGCACCGTCACGGCCCAGAACACCAAGTTCGTCTCCAAGATGCACAAGGAGGGCAAGCACGTCGACCCGCGGCTCGTGCACAACACCAGCTACGGAGTCACGTGCCCGGCCGACTCGCCCGAGGGCCCGCCCTGCGGGCTCGTAAAGCACGGCAGCATCGTCAGCACCATCACGCCCGGCACGACGCCGCACGCCTCCCGGATGCTGCTCCGGCGGTGGGGAGTCACGACCTTCGCTTCCTTCCTCGACACGCCCGAGGCGCTCGCACGCATGCTGCGCGAGACCGTCAGCGCCGACGCCTCGGCCCCGGTCGCGGAGCTCGGCGACCGCGAGCGCGTGCACGTATCCGTCAACGGCACGTGGGACGGCGTATTCCCAGCGTCGTGCGAGGTGCGCATCGCGCAGCACCTGGTGGACGGCGGGGACGGAGCCCGGGAAGAGCAGGACGCGACCGACAGCAAGACCGGCGGCGGCGGCGCACGCGGGCAGCGGCTGTCAGCCGACGCGTCGGCCACGCTCCGCAACGTGCACGGCGCCCACTACCTGGCGTGGAAGGTGCGACAGGCAAGGCGCCGCCTGACGCTCGGTCCCTTCACGGGCGTGTGGTACAGCCTCGAGCGGTGCGAGTTCGAGGTGAGGACAAACAGGTCCCGCAACGCGCGGCCTCTGTTCATCGTCGAGAACATGGGGATGCTCGGCGACATCGACCTCGCGCGCACCGAGTGGGACATGCTGCTCTACCTCGGGCTCGCAGAGTGGGTCGACAAGAAGGAGGAGGACTGCGACGACGTCGTCATTGCCGAGGACGCGGCCCACCTGCGGAGGCTGATGCAGCAGTGGAGGGACTGCACCGACGTCATCGCGGCGGCCGGCGGCCGCGCCAAGGCAGCGTCCGAGCGCGACAGGCTGCGCGCGACCCAGCCGTCCCGGGCGCTCGCCGAGCTGAGCCGTCGGCTGTCGGCCGGCAGCAAGCGCGCGCAGGAGCTGCTGCAGGTGCTGCGCCAAGCCAGCCGCTGCCGCGCTTTCCTGCTGTCACCCAAGGCTCCGGTCGCAGCGGCGGCCGAGGCCGCGCACGTGCGCGCCGTCCGCGATGTGCTGTCCTCTTCGCAGGTCGGGGAGGAGAAGGAGAAGGAGAAGGAGAAGAAGCAGGGGAACAACGACGACGACGGGGACACCCCCGAGTGGCGTGCCTTCTGGCTGGGACGAATCGAGACGTTGCTCGCCGAGTCCGAGGCAGAGCTGGCGTCGATCGGCAGCACCGACTCGGAGCTGCGACGCTCCATCGCCGAGAAGGAGGTCGTGGTGGAGCGACTGCAGGACCTGAGCGAGGCGCTCGAGCACACGCGGAAGCGGGAACAGCCGTCGCACTGCGAGCTGCACGGCAGCGTCTTCTGGGGCGTCATCGCCAACAGCGTGCCCTTTGCCAACCACAACCAGTCGCCGCGCAACACCTACGCGACGGCCATGATCCGGCACGCGATCGGCGCCCTGTCTGGGAACGCGCTCAACCGGTTCGACAGCACGACGCACGAGCTCTGGTACCCGGAGCCGTCGATGGTCGCGACGCGGCACAGCCGCATGCTCGGCCTCGACCGCCTCCCGAGCGGCCAGCAGGTCGTCCTGGCCATCATGAGCGCGCGGGGCCACAACCAAGAGGACTCGTGGGTCATGAACCGGGCCGCCGTCGACCGCGGCCTCGGCCGCAGCACGCAGTACAAGACGGTCACCTTCTCCGAGACCGTGCTCGGCAAGGGCCCCGACGACAGGGACGCCTTCCGCCGCCTCCGCGAGGGCCAGTGCATCAACCGCAAGAGCGACACCGACGATTCTGGCGTCGACGAAGACGGCATCCTGCCGCCGGGCAGCCGCGTGCTGAACCGCACGGTCCTCGCGACACGCGGTCGACCGATCGTGCTGGGTCAGCCGGCCTCGGCCCCGAGGCGGCGCGGCGGGGAGAACGGGGACGGCGATGGCGAAGGCGACGACGACGAAGAGGACGAGCTGCTGTACGAGGACACGAGCATCATCGCCCACGTGTCTAACGAGACATCGACCGTCGACAAGGTCATGATCACGCAGGGCGCCGAGGGGCGCAGCGTCAAGATGTCCGTGCGCACCGTGCTCCACCCACGGCTGGGCGACAAGTTCTCGTCGCGCCACGGCCAAAAGGGCACCGTCGGCTGCATGTACAACCCGGAGGACATGCCGTTCGCGCAGGACGGCACCTGCCCCGACGTTCTGATGAACGGCATCGCGCTCGTCTCGCGCCAGACCTACGGCCAGATCATCGAGATGATGCTGGGCATCGTCTGCGCGCTGACGGGCCACCTCGGGGACGCCACGGCTTGCAGCGACAACTACATGGAGTGCCTCGACGCCGCCCTGCGCGACTGCCTGAAGCGCGAGTTCCTGATCGGGGCGGTCGGCTGCGGGGTGTCCCCGACCTCCGCGCGGTCCGCGCTGCCGACGAGGGCTATCGACTGCGGACACGACGCGGTCAGCCGCATCGGCCGTGTTCTCTGCGCGCTCGGGGTGCCGTCGATGGGCCACAGCGTCATGTACAGCGGACTGACCGGCAAGCGGCTCGAGGGACGGATCTTCACCGGCGTCGTCGACTGGCTCAAGCTCAGGCACCTCGTCACGAACAAAGTGCGCGGGCGCAGCACCGGCGGCCACAACCCGACGACTGGCCAGCCGAAGGAGGGTCGCGAGAACAATGGCGGCCTCAAGTTTGGCGAGATGGAGCGCGACTGCGTCATCGCCCACGGTGCGGCCTCGGCCACGATCGACGCGATGCGCAACCGGTCGGACCCGAGCTCACTGCACGTCTGCCGCCACTGCCACTCGGAGAGCATATACATCCCGTCGCTCGACGAGGACTGGTGCCCGAGGTGCCACCGCACCAACGCGGCGGAACTCGTGGCCACGACGCGGAGCTGGAGGGCGTTCAAGCAAGAGACGCAAGCCATCGGCATAGGACTCAGGCTGCGCACGCGACCCATGTCGGGAGTGAACAGCGCACCAGCTTGAATTCGCGCCGCCGCCCCCCCCCCGCCGGGGGGGGCGGGGGGCGGGGG
>Ga0265338_10004664_pt1 | contig 18409 bp, 22 predicted proteins | sample 42126metaG_FD_193579 | JGI IMG/M metagenome (GOLD analysis project Ga0265338, IMG submission 193579) | Rhizosphere microbial communities from Carex aquatilis grown in University of Washington, Seatle, WA, United States - 4-21-26 metaG | ecosystem: Host-associated > Plants > Roots > Rhizosphere... | reverse complement strand
GCACAGAACCCCGCTCTCGGCGCAAACACTTCAACGATGAGAACAATTCATCCGCCGATGTCTTCGGGTGCAAAAGCGCTGGGTGCCGACGCCGTGGCCACGAGCGCCAGCGAGCAGATCACTGGTCCGGCAAGTAGCCACGAGCGCCAGCGAGTGGATTCGATCCCGAAATCCGGGTCCGCTCGCTGGCGCTCGCAGCCACAGAAAGATCCGGGGTCGGCGACCCCGGCTACCGAGCATCCGCGCCGGCCCGCCGTCACTTTCCGCCGGAGAACTCCGTCGCTCCGGTCTGGTCATCGACAAAGACCGTAAACGGTCCCCCGGCGGGCGCGCCGGCGTCGGTCTTCTCCTTGGGCGAGAACACCACCGCCCAGCAGAGGCGCCGGTTCCTGATCAACAATTCCGCGGACTGGGGAATCTGGTAGGACTCGAGCCTGGCGCCCCGGACGACGGCCGCATTCTTCGCGATCGCGAGCGCCTTCCCGGGGACAAATACTCCCTGGTCCGTTCTGGCCGGCGGGGCGGTCGCCGCCGGCGGTGTGGCGCACGCCGCTCCCAGGAACAGGAACGCCAGGCACGTGACGATCGCGAGGATAGATCTCATTTCGCCGGCAAGTCGTGGAAAGGCAATGGCCGGCGCTCGCGCCGGTCCTGGCCAAGATGGCCCCGTTCCCGCCGGAAACAATCCTTAAGCAGGAGGCCAAACCCGCCCAACCATCCGCGCCGGGCCCGACCGAAATCGAGCGCCCGGCGCGTTCGTAGGCGGTTCCGAAAAACTTTCCCCGGTGGCTGAGTCGACCCGGCGGGCCGGATTGCGCGGCGCACCGAATAGCGGATCAGCCGTTGGTGGCGCAGCAGGTCGGCTGCATGCGCGCACAGATCGCACAATGGGCCGCCATCGTGTCCGTGATGCGGCCCTGGATCGTGGCGAGGGAGCCGCCGCAGGCGGCGCAGTCGTGCTTCATCCCCACGGCCATCGAATGGGGCGCCAGTTTGCCGCTGACGTTCGTGGTTGAGTGTTCCGTGACCGCCCGGGTCTGGCACAGCGCGCAGGCCATGGCCGGCGCAACCACGGTCGCCGCGACCGGGATTTGACCGGCGCCGTCTTCGCGCTGGCGCTGCATTTGGTCGGCCTGCTGGGAGCTGGCGCCGGCATAGGCGCTGCCGGTGAGGATCAACGAGAGGACCAGGCCGCATAGGCGGCTCGAGAGGGAGTTGGTGACGATCGAATTCATGGGATTCTGTGGGTTGGGCGGATGGCTGTTTTCATCAGGTCATACGCCGTGGCCCCCCCCTTCCCTCGCGCACCGGTTGCCCAAACGTGCGCATAGATTGTCCCGGCTGAACCGCCTCCGCCCTGGAGCGGGTTCAGCGCCGGCCTTCCATTCCCGGTCGTCCGGTCACGCCAGCGTCACCCGCAGGCTGCGTCCGCCGCGCTTGGGCGTAATCACCACGCCGTGCGGGTCCGCCGCAGCCGTGCCGCCCTCCACCGCCGCCACCTCGCCGATCCCCGCGAGCTGGAGTGTCCACTTCCGGCCGGCGGCGCCCTCGAATCGGACTCCCATCGTCCGGCCCTTGCGCCGCACCGTCACCCGCACGCCCGGCTCGCCCCGGAGGGTGGGCACCGCCCGCGTTGCCTCGGCACCGTCGGCGAGTTCGTAAACGCGAAACCGGGTGCCCGCCGTGAAATCGTAGTCCGGCCGGTCGTCCACCGCGCCGAGCGGCAGGATCGTGCCGGGGCGGACAAAGAGCGGCAGGCTGAGGAAGCCGTGGTGGGCGCGGTGCCAGCGGCCGCCTGCCTCGACCGCGCCGGTCAGCAGATGGGTCCAGCGCCCTTCGGGCAGATAGTAGTCCACGCTGCCGTCCGCGGCGAACACCGGCGCGACCAGCAGCGCGTCGCCGAGCAGGTACTGGCGGTCGAGCGTGTCGCTGGCGGGATCGTCGGGGAATTCGAGCAGCATGGCGCGCAGCACCGGCACGCCCTCCTGATGCGCGGTCACCGCCTGCCCGTAGAGGTACGGCATCAGCCGGCACTTCAGTTTCGTGAAGAACCGCACGACGTCGCAGGCCTCGTCGTCGTAGGCCCACGGCACCCGGTAGCTGGAGGAGCCGTGCAGGCGGCTGTGCGAGGAGAGCAGGCCGAACGCCACCCAGCGCTTGTACACCGCCGCCGGCCCCTGGCCCTCGAAGCCGCCGATGTCGTGGCTCCAGAAGCCAAAGCCGCACAGGCCGAGCGACAGGCCGCCGCGCAGCGTCTCGGCCATCGCCTCGGGCGTCGACCAGCAGTCGCCGCTCCAGTGCAGCGGGAACCGCTGGCTGGACGCATAGGCCGAGCGCGCGAAGACCGCCGCCTCGCCCTTGCCGCGGACCTTCTCCAGCGTCTCGAAGACGCACTGGTTATACAGGATGGGATAGAAGTTGTGCATGCCGGCCGGATCCGAACCGTCGTGGTAGAAGACGCCCTCAGTCGGGATTCGCTCGCCGAAATCGGTCTTGAAGCTGTCCACCCCCAGCTCGAGCAGCTGCTCGAGGTGCCGGGCATACCAGCTGCACGCCGCCGGGTTGGTGAAATCGACGATGGCCATGCCGGGCTGCCACTGGTCCGTCTGCCAGACATCGCCGTCGGTCCGGTGGACGAAAAAGCCGTGCCGCTGCCCCTCCGCGAACAGGGGGGAGCGCTGGCCGACGTAGGGATTGATCCAGACGCTGACGTGCAGGCCGCGCTCGTGGAGGCGGCGGAGCATGGCGGCCGGTTCGGGAAAGACGCGGGCATCCCAGGCAAAGCTGCACCACTCGAACTCGCGCATCCAGAAGCAGTCGAAATGGAAGACGTGGAGCGGGAGGTCGCGCGACCGCATGCCGTCGAGGAAGCGCGTGCACGTCGCCTCGTCGTAGTCGGTGGTGAACGAGGTCGACAGCCACAGTCCGAAGGACCATGCCGGCGGCAGCGCCGGCCGGCCGGTCAGCCGCGTAAGCTTGCGCACGATGTCCTTGGGGGTCGGCCCGTAGATCAGGAAGTACTCGAGCTTCTCGCCCGCCAGGCTGAACTGCACGCGGGCGACGCGTTCCGAGGCCACCTCGAACGACACCGGCCGGGTCTCGTTCACCAGCACGCCATAGCCGCGGTTGGTCAGGTAGAACGGCACGGACTTGTACGCCTGTTCGCTGCCCGTCCCGCCGTCCTTGTTCTCGATTTCGACCACCTGGCCGTTCTTCACGAACGCGGTGAAACGCTCCCCCAGGCCGTAGACGTTTTCACCGACGCCGAGCTGGAGGCGCTCGTAGACGCAGGCGCCCTTGCCCGCCACCTGGGCGTATCCCATGCCGCGCGCGCCGGTGCCGGTGAGCGCGCGGCCCGCGCCGGTGAAGGCGATCTCCCACCCCTCGGTGCGCACGTGGGCCGCAAGCTCGCCCGCGCGGAACACCACCTCGTTTTTCCGGCGCTCGATTGCCACCGGCGGCGCTTTCTGCAGCTGCAGGGGGATGTGCGGATTGCGGTCGGTGGATCCCGCGAAATGCTCGATCCGGACGCGGATCACGTCCGCCATCGGCGAGCTCAGCCGGACGGTGAGGACCGGACCGCCGAGGGTGTCGCCGCGATGGCGGATCGGGCGCGTCGGCGCGTGGATGAGGAGCGCATTGCCCTCGTCGGTGATATCGTGCGCCTCGGCCGGAGAAAACGCGTTCACGCCCGGAAGCATCAGCCATTCGCCGTCGGTAAATTTCATGGGTGGGGTAAGACCGAAAGGACATCATCTAGCGAAAGATTCGCGGCCGGAGCCAGATAATCCTCGCCGGTGCCGCGAAACCTGCGGAGCGGCCACAAGCCGGGGGCCTCCCCTGCCCCCGATCATTCTTCGCCGCGCCTTGCGCTTGTCGCTTTGAGCCTATCACTTAGCGCCTCGCGGCCCCTTCTCCGCGCCCGGGGCTCCGCTTTCCGCTCACCGCCTGCCGCCACCGCTTCCCCTTGCCCCGCCCGAACTCCAGCCCGTACCGTGGGCCAACCCTCCCTGCCATGCTCCGCCTCCTGCTTGCTTTCGCCTGCCTCGGCTCCGTCCTCGTCACCGCCGCCGCCGGGCCGGCGGTCCGCCTGAACACGTTGGGTTTCCCGCCCGACGATGCCAAACGCGCCACCGTCGCCGCTCCGTGCGGCGAATTCCGGGTCATCCGGGCCGCCGACGGCGCCGTGGTCTTCACCGGCCGCGCCGGCGCGCCTGCCGTCGAGGCCGACACGGGTGAGACGGTGCAGGTGGCCGATTTCAGCGGCCTCACGGCGCCCGGCCGCTACCAGCTCGACGTGCCGGGCGTGGGGCGGTCCGAGGCGTTCACGATCGCGCCCGGCGTCTGGAATGTGCCGTACGCGGTGGTGACCCGCGGCCTGTATCTCTGGCGCTGCGGCGTGAGCGTCCGCGCCGAATGGAACGGCGTCACCTACGCCCACGGCCCCTGTCACCTTGAGGACGGCTGGCTCGACTTCGTGGACGGCGGCCACGTGCGCCGGCCGGGCACCGGCGGCTGGCACGATGCCGGCGACTACAACAAATACGTCGTCAATGCCGCCTACGCGGTCGGCATGCTGTTCCGGACACTCGAGCAGTTCCCGGAGCGGATCGCCTCGGCGAAGCTGGATCTGCCGGAGAGCGGCCACGGCACGCCTGACCTGCTGAACGAGATCCGTTTCGAACTCGACTGGCTGCTGACCATGCAGCTCGAGGACGGCCGGGTGTACCACAAGCTCAGCGCCGTCAATTTCGCCTACTGGGGACCTCCCGACCGGGACGCGTCGCCGCGGTACTTCAGTCCGTGGAGCACGACGGCGACGGCTGATTTTGTCGCGGTCTTCGCCGCGGCCGCGCGCCACTTCCGGCCCTACGACCGCGCGTTCGCCGACCGCTGTCTCGCCGCCGCGTTGACGGGCTGGGCGTGTCTCGGCGCGCATCCGGACGACGTGCCCGCCGATCTCCGCCAATTTCGGACCGGCGCCTATCAGGTGAAGGACAGCACCCATCGGCTGTGGGCGGCGGACGAACTGTGGGAAACGACCGGGGAGCCCGCGTATCTGCGCGAATTCGAGCGTCGCGCCGCCGGGTTGGATTTCGCGCTCGTCGGCCCCACCTGGGGCGACGCCACCGATCTCGCGCTCGGCGGGTACCTGCTGACCCGGCATCCTGATGGACGCGATCCGGCCCTGGTCGCCCGGCTCCAGACGGGTCTCTTCAACGCCGCGGCGGCCATCGTGACCGCCGCCGACCACAACGGCTACGGCCGGCCGCTCTTGAGCGATCAGACGACCTGGTTCTGGGGCTGCAACGGCTCGGTCGCCGCCCAGACCTACCTCCTCCACGTCGCCGACCGGCTCCGGCCCGACCCCCACTACCGCCAGGCGGCGCTCGATGCCCTCGCCTTTCTGTTCGGCCGCAACTACGACGGCCGGTCCTATGTCACCGGCCTGGGGACCAATCCGACGGAGCACCCGCACGATCGCCGGGGCGAGCCGGCCTGGCCGGGCTATCTCGTCGGCGGCGGCTGGCCGGACGGGAAGAGCTGGCGCGACGACGTGCGCAATGCGCGGGTCAACGAGATCGCCATCAACTGGAATGCCGCGCTGACCTACGCGCTGGCCGCATTCGTCGAGCCCGCGAAGGCCGCCGCCCCGAAGTAACGAACGCGGCCGCGGACGTGGCGCCGGTCTCCGATGAATGTTGACTCGCTCGAGTAGGAGCCTGCTTGCAGGCGACTTCTCCGTCGGCCATCGCGAGCAAGTGAGGATGTCGGCCGCAATGCGGCCTCGGTACCGCTCCTACAAATGCGCGATTGCGGGTGAGACGGCGGGAAGTCGGCCCGCTGAAGGCACCGGCTACACCCTCCCCTGACCAACGAAAAGACCGCGAGCCGGAAGGCACGCGGTCTCTCGTTCCGGGGAGGTGGTCAGCGGCCCCCCGTTCCCCGCACGGGCGACTTAGCTGTGGTCTTCCTGGAAATTGAACTCCTGCTGCGCCCGCACCAGCACGGCGCGACCATGGGAGGTCGGCGGCGCGAATTTCCACTGGGTTACGGCCGCGATGGTCAGCGATCCCAGGATGGGATTGTCATCCGGCGACACGCACGGCATCCGGACCGCACCGGTCTCGTCGATGTAGTACTCGACCGTCACGCGCCCCTTGACGCCCTTGTCGGCGAGCACCTTGGGGTATTGCGGCGTCACCATGACCGTCGGCACCGGCACGCGGTCCAGGTCCTCGCCGGAACACGGGCGATAGGTGAAGAGGCCGGACCGCAGGTGCAGGGTGAGCAGCTCGGCGGCCTCGCTCATGGTGGAGGTCGACACCACGACCCCGCGGGCCTCGAAATTGAAGATCAGCTCGAGCGTCGTGCCGACCGGCTCGCCGTTCATCCGGGCCGGCTCGAACGTCCATTGCTTGACGGCCGACACCGCGGCGGCGCCGATCTCCGGATCGGTGTATCGGGTGACGAGCCATTCGGCGAGTTTGCCGGTCGTGTCGACATAGATCGCGACCTGGCAGGCGCCGGACGTCACTCCGGAATTCATGAGGTGGCGCGGGAATACCGGCTCGACGGTCTGGTTGATCTTCATCGACTGCCAGGCGGCCGATGGTGAATGATACTGGGCCAGGGCCGTGCTGCAGAGCAGCACTCCGAGACTGACGATGAGCATGGGGGATGTTTTCATGATAGGGGTGGGTTGTCCGGGGAAACACCGCCCCGGGGGCCATCCCTTCACGCGTTTCGGGCGCCGGCCGCTTTCCGGCCCGGCGATACGTAAAATCGCCGCAAATGCCGGCCGGGCCGCCGGCGGCGCCGGTGAACTCCCGCCCCACGGCCGGGCCGCCCGGAGAACGTCCCCGCCTTCGGTCGGTCAGCGACCCGCCGGTCGACAGGGTCAAACCGCCGCCTGCGTCAGTTCCTCAGCAGCGCTTTTGCGACGAGACCGGGCCAAAGGCATCTGCCGGGCAAACATTTCACCCGGCGGTTCCGATCCGCGCCCCTCTTGTCTATCAGGTCTCGGTCGGTTCCGCCGTCCCGCCCGCAGACGATGTCACTTAATAAGTGACATCGTCTGCGGGATCGTCGCGCGGTCCTCCGGAAAAGCCAGTATGTCGGAGCCAGCGGGAGATCTCAACGGGCGCGCGCGGTCCTTCAACCTCACGGCGCTCCGCCAGCACGTCCGCCGCAGAAACTCGCTCGACGGGACGGGCAAAAGGCGCTTCATGTCTGGTCCAGGGTCCCCGTAGCTCAACAGGATAGAGCAGCGGTTTCCTAAACCGCAAATCCCGGTTCAAGTCCGGGCGGGGATACCATATTGATGAGTAGCAAGTTACGACTGGCAAGTGGCCCAAGATTGATGGCCGAAATCGGCCCTAGTGCCAGATAGGTGCCAGAAAAACTCGCCAAGCGGGGCGACTTTATCCACCGTAGCACCATGCCACGCATCGCTCGCCCGACCGTTCGGCGTTGTCCTTGGAAGAAAGACCGGTGGATCGTCGATGGTCTTCGCGACGATCAGGGCAGGCGATTCCGGAAATTCTTCGAGACGCGGGACGGGGCGAAGACGTGGCTCGCGAATCACCGCGAGAAATCGCTCGTCGAAGGACGAGCCGGGTTGTCGTTCACCGACGCGCAGCGGGCGGATGCGCGTCGCGCGCTCGTTGAACTGGCATCGTTTAAGGCCGCCTCATTGACCGACGCCGCGCGGCACTTCGCCGAATTCCTCCGGCGCACGGAACGGACGATCCCGGTCACGGAACTTGTGGGCATGTTTTTGAAGGCGAAGGCAGCGGACGGCCGCTCACCGCGCTACCTCGCCGATCTGCGGTCGCGGCTCGGCACGTTTCGGGATGCGTTTGGCCAAAAACTCACGGCGGCCGTGAGCACGCGGGATCTGGACGACTGGCTGCGCGGGCTGCCGGTGGGACCGCAGAGCCGGGTGAACTACCGCCGCGTGCTTCACGCCCTGTTCAACTTCGCCGTCGCGCGGGAATTCGCCCGCGACAATCCGGTTGCCCGGACGGAGCGCCCCAAGGTTTTCGCGAAGGAGCCGGGTTTCCTCACGCCGACGCAAATGCGCCGCCTGCTTGCGAACGCGGACGAGAAGCTGCGTCCGTCGCTTGCGATCGGCGCATTTGCCGGATTGCGACCGGCGGAGGTCCGCCGGCTGACCTGGGACGCCGTGAATCTCGAGGAACGGCTGATCTCCGTGTCGGCCAAGGCGTCGAAGACAGCGAGCCGCCGGCTCGTGCCGATCTGCGACAACCTGATTGCGTGGCTCATGCGCGCGCCGAAGCGCACCGGGCCGGTCCTGCCGCTATCAATCGCCAATGAACGCGATCTCGCGCTCGCCGCGCGCGAGGCGGCGGGGATCAAGCAATGGCCGGTCGACGCCCTGCGGCATTCGTGGGTCACGTATCGATTCGCTCTCACCGGCGATGCCGCACGAACTGCGGCCGAGGCCGGCCACGACCAGGCGGTGCTGCACCGCCACTACCGCGCGCTCGCGTCGAAGACCGAAGCCGAAAAATGGTTCGCCATCGTTCCCGGCGAGGCGCCCGCTGAGGCGGGCGGCTTCTGGCGAGAAACCGCGGCGTCGATGCGCGGCTAAGTCATGAGGACCAGCGAAGCACGGAGACGATGGAACGCGGTAGCATCTGGCTAACGGATTCAACGGTTCGACCCTATTCGCTCGAGGATCTCGCAAAGAAGTCCGCCCTTCAGATCCGAAACATCGATGCCATACACGTCGGCTATCTTCGTCCGAAGAGTGGCGACGTAGGACTCATCGCCGAAATCGCTCAGCGAGGACTGATCCGAGATGAAGACGGGCGATCCTGGAGCGAAACCGAGAATTCGGATGATGAAATCGTCATGGAGGGCGGGATCAGCCAGCACGCGATCGGTCGGCGCAAATTCGACCGGAACGCGGCTTCCCGGACGCGGCATCTTCTGCCCGTTGGCTCTTCGGTGCGCACGTATGCCCTCCAGGTTCTCGCCCAGGTTCGTGATCGCCCCTTCTTTGCTGACGCCGGTTCCGCCCGGGCCAGGCCAATTCAGAATCTGAGCAATCCATTCTTGGCTGGGCATCGCTCCTACGCCGTTCGGCCGCGCGCGAACGGGGTAATCACAGAGCCTCCACTCGCTGCGAGAAAAAGATGCAAGCCACTTCAGCACGATCAGCGTTCTTTCCCGGACGGTGTACATCTTCTCGCCTATCTTTGCAGTGGCACTTCAGAACTTCTCCAGTAGATCCTCTTCGATCTCAATGGACTCGCCTCCAGGGAACTCAACCAGTACCAAGGTCACATTATGCCCAGGCGACGAGAGCGATGCCAAACCGGGCCGGACAATTTCGCGAAAGCCGCAGATTGAGCAGAGCTGACCGGGACGCTTGTCCGGCGGCGCAGAGAGCTTCACCCGGACAGCGTCACCGTAGTCGAACTCGGCGTTCTTGCGCGCTTCTGGCATAGGTCACAGCCGACAGAGTTCACTTCTTGGTCGCACGGAGGAGCACGATCTCTTTCTCATCGCGAGCCGAAAGGCGTCCGTAGTCCGAATCGATCATAATCCCACGACATATGCATTGAGTGCTTTCCTTGGGATGGGACGCAATCACGTCGCCACACGAAGGACAGCGATAATAGAGGTCGGGACCAGTAGGCCACCCTTTCGTACAGTCGAAGGCGACTTCTGTGCTTGAGTACTTCGAAGTGAACTCAGCTGCGGTCATGATCGTTCGGGGGATTCGTCTTCAGTTTCCGAATGGAAAGCAGGTCGAACGCGTCCTTCGCGATCAGTCTTGGGACCGCCAACAGGCCCAACGAGCGCGTCTTTCCCGATGCGATCGCCAGTCCGGCCGCCAACAGCACGAACGCGGTCGTCCACGCGCTCATGCGCCAACTGACACCCTGAACAGCCTGCAAAAACAACGTGACCACCAAGCCGACACCGGCTCCGAGGATTCCGACAAAACAAAGATGGTAGACAATCGAGCCAAAGGCGCGCCCGAGGGTCAGGCGCAACGCCGTTCGCCCGGCGAAGGCGTGTCGGGTCTTGAATCGGAACTCAGCGTGGGCTGTATAGACATGCCCCAAGGGAAGCAGCAGCAGGCCGAACAGCTGTCGACGCTTCGATTCCCGGTTATGATAGATGAATCGCCATTCGAGTTCGTGCGTGAGATCAGGAGACTGTGCAGCCTCCCGACTCGCCTCCGCGTATGCCGCCAACGCTTCCTCGACCGACGGGAACATGGCGCGGAAGTCGCGCCACCGGGTGGTCGTCGAGAAACAGTACCTTTGGTCAGCCGTGAGTGACATCATCGGAACGCTACCTGCCCTGCCTCACACGCAAAGATCGTGCCTGGGCAATCAGGATGGTCATGACCCGGTATCTGAGGCGCTAGTTTGACCCATGCGACCGGCATAGGCACGCCCCTCTTCATATCCGTAAAGAGTCGCGCAAAGAAGCTCGGGAAGACGCTGCCATTGCGCTGAAGAGTCATGACGAGATTGGCCCTTCCGTATCCCGTTTGTTTTCCTGCCGCAACGTAGGCGTCGCCTTCGTTCTCAGAGGCCACAACAACCACTGCGGCGCCGGAGTCGCGAATCAACTCCCTCAGTCCCTTGGTCGAGCCCCGGATACGTCCATCATGCTCAACGTCACAATAAAGAAACAGCACCGCACATTTCGGAGGCGTGTTCGTGTTCTGCTGCGGTGGCCCCAGCACAGATTCAAGTGCCTTGGCGTCCTCGGCCATAAGGGGGGCCGCGGCATCTCCTTTCAGGTTGAGCATGCCGAAGCGGGGTGAATCAATCATGAATACCGATGGAAGACGGTGACGGTCGCTTCGGAATAGACGCTGGAGGATGCTCATGATGCGCATTCCTGCCTGACGGTTGGAGACCTGCAGGAGGGCGGCGGGCGAGTGGCGTACGTCAGCACCATCATTGGTCCGTTAGGCCAAAAGATTCGCCGAATCCCTGGTAGAAGTCTCGCCTTCTCGCATCGTGTGATGGCTCGTTGGCGCGAAGCCGGCAATATGCCAGGACCGCAGCTTTCTCTGCGTCGGATGCTCTCGCGAGCGACGCCACGATTGATTCCATCGCTTGAACCGCTGCGTCCGGATGCACCACATCATCGCCTGAAAGCTCAAGAAACGCGGCCGCTTCAACCAAAGCTTCAGCGAGCATCTTCATTTTGGGTCTCTCATCGGATTTCGTGGTCTACGAGCTGGCCGTTTCGTCGTCATCTGCCGGAGCTGAAGAAGACACTTACCAGTGCCACGAGCAGGGCAAAGTAAGCACCGGTCGCCAGCCGATAGATCCAGAAGTACTTTGCGAGGTCGGCGTGCGGTTTCGCCCATTCAGGTCGGAGAAACAACCAGCGGAACATCAATTGCGACCGCCAAGAGGAACCGCGGAGGATGCTTCCTCCCGCTGGGACCCAAAAGAACCCGATGGGCTTCCCGTCATGCTCCCATTCAGCCGGGTGTTCGCGGCATTCTTTCCTGAGGATCTGATCGAAAGCCACGAACGAACACAGCAAGGGGGCCGCGGCCGTCAAAAAAAGTAGGAACTCGGTTCGCGGTGTCATCGTCTGGAATAGTAGCCGGTGCAACCGAAGCCGACGCTCTCGAAGAATCGCCCCTCCTCGTCAGTCGGGGATTTGGGAACGACCGGCCGCCAAAGCCCAAGCTCAATGCGCGGGAAGCAATACGAGTACTCGGGCTCAGCCTCATCCGGATCGAGATCGTACTTTCGTTTCAACCGTTCGATGACCGCCGATGCTTCTGAGCCGAATAGATCAAGCTCCTCGAAAACGACCCGGCTGCGACCTGAACGGGCGAACTCGATGAACTCCACTTTCGCTTGCTGATTGTAGGACACTTGGAGTGTCGCGTCGAAGAAACCATCGATCTCCGTCGAACCACGCGAAAATGGATCGGGACTAGCGGGAGCCAGCAGGCTGCGCACTTCTTCACGGCTCATGCCAAAGCGGACGCACCCGCGAATCCCGGACAGGGGCTCAATGACGTATGATTTCATCGTCTGGCTAACGCCTCAGCCACCTTTCCCTGCTTACAATGCGTGGATGCCATCGATTTGAACGCGATACAATCCTGCAATAGTGTCGATGACGGTCAGTTCGGCAGTCAGGTCGGAACGACCGCCTTTCTTTCGCCACAGATGAAGATAGACGGACCACTCTGCCGGGGAGCGGTCCCTAACCTGAACGATCTCGCCTTCTTCGAAATCGTATGCCGGACGTGGCGCTAACTCTTCCGGATAGGCTTCGATCGCAGTCTTGATCTGTTCGGCAGTGAAACGCTGGCCACCCGAAAGCCGCTCCAACTCGGCAAACTGGCCATTGTGCAACAGCTGGTCGACTTGGGCGACCGTGGCGGCGAGACGCTTTTGATCTGGGAACATGATTTGTGGCCGACAGGTAGAGGGAGCCAGCGACCTCCGAAACTCCGACAGAATCAGTATGTGAGGCTCGCTCTTCCGGGCGACCACCGTCCAGCGTTCATGAGAAACAGGGACAAAAACGTCGTTCGCATAGAGATTACGCCGCTGAGAAGGTCACGGTGATGCCGTCGGATTCCCCGACCAAAGTGCACCAGCCGTCAGGGCTCCGCATCTCGATCTTCTCGTTCCTTTCGTCTCTCTCGTGGACGGCGATCGATTGTCCAGCAATAGGGCCAATGCCCACCGCGATCCCGTTTTCGGGGTATGCGAGCTCCGGGTCGCGAGCTACCCGCTGCCAGGTGTCGGTCGAAAATATCCCGCGGCCAGAATGCGAGACGGTGAGCAGGTACTTGCCGCTCGCATCAAAGCCCAATGCGACCAAGCCGCCCACAAGGAGGTATTTGGGCTGACTCATCTACCCCAAGATGACCATAAGTCGTCGCGACGAGCAAGCCTCTGTCCCTGCCGGTGAAACCGCATGCATCGCCGGTCCGACCGCATCACCATGGCCCGTGAAGCGCTCGAGAACGGCTTGAACCGGTGCGAAGAAGGGGATGAAAGCTCCGGCGCGGAACAGGGCCGGGGAAACGCGAAAGAAAGCCGGGAAATGGCGGTCGCGGCAATGGACGGAAAACCGCGGCAGAATCGCCGGTGGCGGGTAGCGTCACTTCGGAAGCCTTTGCGTTCGACCGAGCCAGCCCGTTCTTCAGGTGACTTAGGCACCTGTTGCTCCCCCAGAAGCAATTGGCGCTTGCGAACCGCGTTGCGGCGATGCAGCATTGCGGCATGACAACACTTCCTCTCTCCAAGCGCGGCAGCCTGACCCTGCCGCCCGCCCTGCGCCGCAAGATGGGCCTCGACAAGCTCCGCAACCCGATGCTCCTCGTCGAGGAGCGCGACGGCGGCCTGTTCCTGCAGCCGGCCGTGACTTTGCCGGTGCGGGACATCCCCAAGGCCCAGATCCAGGCGTGGATTGCCCGCGATGAGGCCGACATGAAGGCCTTTCAGGCCGCCAAGAAGGGCAAGGAGCGGTGAGGCTCTTCCTCGACACGAGCGTTTTGCTTGCGGCCGCGGGATCATCCCGGGGTGCGTCGCGTTTCCTCATCACGCAGGCGGACGTGCACGGCTGGGAATTGGTCTCGTCCGACTACTGCGCGGAAGAGGCTCGGCGCAATCTGCCGAAATTGGGCCGCTCCGCCGCTGCCGCGTGGCGGGCCCAAATTGCGCCGTCCTTGCACCTCGTCCGGGCGAGCCTCGCTCTCGACAAGCCATTGGTCTTCCCGAAGGCAAAGGACCGGCCGGTAGTCATCACGGCCCTGGCGACACGGGCGGAATGGCTGCTGACTCTCGACGAAGCTGATTTCCAAGGGAAACTCGGCCGCGAGGTGTACGGCTTGCGCATTGCCGCGCCGGGCGAGTTTCTGCTGGAGCAACGCGCACGGGGAGTGCTCTAGTGTCCGTCGATCGTGCGGCCGGCGCAGGCTTCCCGACGCCGCGCTCCTGCCGAGTCTGCGGTAGGCCGTCTACCGCGAACGGTGTAGCCTCCCGTCCGTTTTTCCTTGGTTCTTCGGTCGCTCCTGGCTTCGAAAAGCCGTCGCCGCAGGCTGCGTCCAAGCCCTTTTTCTTCTACAGACGCTAGGCCCTAAGGACTTCCTTGGGTTCGGGTCTCGGACAAATCTGCCGTGTTGGATGGGATTTCGCGGCTACCGTATTCCCGGTAGGGCCGGGCCGTCGCATATTGTCGAAAACGGGCTGCGAGAAGAACGGCAGGACGGTGATGTCCTTGGCGTTTCGTTGAGGGCAACCGGCCGGAAATCTGCACTCCGATTCTGAATGACTTACGTGCCCAACGAACTCGATGGGGTATTGCGTCTCTCACAAGAACAAGTGCGCAAGTGTTGGAAGAACCGGGCCAGCTTGTCGAAGCCGAGAACGCCGGAATAACCAAAAACCCTCTCGGAAAAACGGGAGAGCCGGAACCGCCGGAATTACCGTATTCCCGGGATGGCGACTACCGCGATTTCGGAATGGGGACACGGTTGCCGAGCCGCCAAGTCGTCGGCAAAAAACAGGCCATGTCAGACCCGATCCTGTGTTGCACCACCGACCAGCGCGCAACCCGCAGGGAGTATCGCCTCGCGCCGGACAAGGCCGTCGTCATCCGCACCGCGCCGCCGCTGGTGATGGATCTGAAGGAGGCGAGCGCGTATCTGGTCTGTTCGCCTCGAAAGCTGCGTGACTTGCTCGCCACCCATCGAGTCAAACACGCCTATGTCGGCGCGAAGATCGTCATCCGGCGCGAATGGCTGGACGCATTTCTCGACAGGTGATCCATGAACAAACGGACCTATCCGCAGTTATCGTTGGGGACAGATCAGCCGGAGCGGCTCGTCACGGACGTGGAGCTGGCCGACCGCCTCAGCATTTCGCGGCGTCACGTGCACGTGCTTCGGTCACGCGGTCAACTCCGGGCTGTGCGGCTCGGCAATGCCGTGCGATTTCCGCTCAACGAGAACCTAACTCGGGTTCTCAGGGGGAACGATTGACCGCCGTTGATGGTACGGCGCCTGCCGGCTATGGCGTCTTCGTTTGGCGGAGGAATTTAGCCGCCGATGACATCCGCCTGCTTGGCCAAGCCGCGGCGAACCGAGGACTTCGCTCCGGTCAGGAAAACGGTGGGAAGCAAACGGGCCGCCACACCAAACACGACGCCGACCGCAAGTCCGCCCAGATGTGCGGCATTGTCGACGCCGGCCGTGGCAAGTCCAAGCAGGAGATTGTAGCCGATCGTGACCACGGCGATTGCTACCACGTGGCCGAACTGAACCGAGGTGTGTTTTGACTTCGTGAGTCCAAGAACCAGCAGCACACCCCAAAGCCCGAAAATGCCGCCAGAAGCTCCAACGGCCACGGTCATCGGATGGTACACCGCGCTGATAATTCCACCCGCAATCCCGCAAAAGAGGAAACAGGCGGCGAAACAGATTGAGCCCATTGGGCGCTCAAGAAACAGTCCCGCAAACAGTAGGCTCATGACATTGCCGAAGAGATGCATGAGTCCTGCGTGAATGAACATGCTGGTCAAAAGCCGCCAGACCTGGCCCTCTTGGAGGGCGGGCCGGAAATTGCCCCCAATCGCCAGCAGGTCGCGGGCAGAGACATCTACCACGCCAAACCCTGCCAGGACCATCCCAGCGAAAACGAGAAGACTGATGTCGATGAACACCGGCGTGGCGACAAACCCACGTCGCGGCCAAAGGAAGTTTCCCTCACCGAAAAAGGTGCCCCGCAGGCCCTGTTTTCGGCGTCTCGTCGCAACCGTCCGGGGCACACTGGCATCGATGGGAACAAACAACAGCAACAGAAACAAGACGCTGGCGCCGATGCCGAAGCTGCCAAACACCCACCCAAAGGTACTGCCGCAGCGCGAGGCGTAATCGTTTGTGTGGCGGAGTAGCAAGGTGAAGGACGCACCCTTCCGGTACCACGGGTTCTCCGCGAGCGCCGCCTCGAGCCCACGCAAGTCGGCGTTCTTTTGTGCACGCGAGAAATAGGTCTGACGGGTGAGATCCTCGGCCTCGTATTGGCGATTGGCCGTAGCCACGAAAGACCGTATAGCCGTCGTGCGCTCCGCGTCTTGTAGTCGGCTGGAGATGTTCTCCTTGTAGACCGTGGCCAACCACGCTGGCTCGGCATCCCACTGCATGCGAAATGGACAAACGAAGTAACAGGCGATCTGGAGAGTCTCGTTGTTGCGACCCTTGTACGAGGAGATGGTGTACTGCGAGCTGTGGCGCTTATCGTACGAAACGGCGGAAATTGTGTAGTATTTTGTCTTCGGATGCGTGCCGATTTCCGCGGGCGAATCTATCTGCGTGATGCCGCCAGCTGCATCCGAAAGCCAAGCCTGGGCAATGACCACCGGCGCGATGATTGCAGCGCCGGCCACAAAGCAATAGAACTCGGTTCCGCGATTCCATCGTTTGAAACGGAGCGCGGCGACGCGCGGCCGGACCCACACGAATACAATCGCTGCGGTAACAGCAAATGGCAGCCAAATGTTGACGACATCCTCGTCGAGGCTGAAAAGCCCCGCCTCGTCTATGATTAGCCAATGCAGAAGCGTATAGCCGCCGACGAATAGTGCCGAAATGAGCAGAAACGGCAGGTAGATGAACCAGAGTTTCTGAACAAGGCTGCTAGTGGGGCTGGGGTGGGGCGGTTTCAAAGGCTGCCGGTGAAATACAATCGAACGGCGCAGGTGACCGCGAGTCTGGAATGCGGTCGGAAGACGCGCATTGGCGAGTTGGCGCGTTTTGCAGCCTATCGATTACCTGTACGATACCCGAATCTACAGATCTGCATTGGCGCGGGTGTTAGGGAGTTTCAGCGGTTGACGAAAACAAACTAACGTCTTGAAGCTGGAAACCGCCAGGACGCACGATCGTGACAATTACATTTGCAGAGGTGATGGACAAAGAGCCTGCCGCCATTTGGCTTCTTGGTTGGGGCATTGGTCTTGGGTTGGTGGCGTGGTTGGCCATACGATGGAACCGGTGGCTTTCGATACTGTTTGCGCCATTGGCAATTCTCGCATTGCTCGGTCTGACGAGCGAAATCCGGGACTCGTATGTTGGCCCTGCGATTCTCCATGAAGCTGGCTATTCGTACGTGGCGAGCGGATGGCTCGCCGGTGTGCTGCCATTGATCGGCTGCCTGGCAGGCTGGTTCTCCAACGTGAAAAGAAAGGGCGGGGAGAACAAATCCGGCGCATCGGGAAAAACGCGAACCGGCCACATCACCTCGCTGACCGAAGGACCCAAGCGCGATGTCGAGGTGAGAATCTCGTCGAAGGAGCTTTTCTCGGAGATTTCCGATCCGCCTGGTGCGATCCAAACGACTGATGTGACCGGCTACGAGATCGTCGCGAAGGGCGATCCGAATACTTATTCGTTCCGTTTGTACGTCCGCCTAGTCACGGGCTCTCGCGTCCTGTTTTATGGCGGGGTGACGCAAATCGACCGGGCGCTGTTGTTGGATGAATTCGAAGCCGCGCTGCCGAACTTGCCAAGGACTCGAATCAAGGCCTGATAAGCCGTCGCCGTAAGGGTTCCCACCGCCTTTCAATGAGGCTCCCCACGTATTCGCTGGTGCCAGATAGGTGCCCGAAAGAGTCCACGAAAATGCATCGCGGTGCAGTCCTGTGCATCAGCCTGCGAGTGAAGTAAGATCCTGCCTGTCAACTATTAGGATTCCTAAACCGCAAATCCCGGTTCAAGTCCGGGCGGGGATACCACCGGGTTTCTGCGCGCGACGGGCCGATTCGGGGACGCGTTTACGGGACATGAAGCCGGTTTCACGGCGGGCGTCGAGCGAGTTTCGCGCCCCCGGGGCCGTCCGCGCCCGGCGCCGGCTCAGGCCGCGGTCCGGCCGGTCCGGCGGCGCACCGCCAGGAACGCGATCACCGCGCAGACCACGCCGCCCACATGGGCCAGGGTCACCACCCGCACGCCCGGCTCGAACCGCGCGAGCAGCGGCTCCGCCGACACCGCCTCCAGCAGGATCTTGACCGCGACCAGCAGCAGCACGGCCGGCCAGAACCAGACGGGCGCATGCACGTCCCGCCGCCACTGGATCAGCGCCAGCAGCACCAGCAGCCCCGTCGCGACCCCGGAAAGCCCGGCGTAGCGGGCCAGCCCCGGTTCGCCCAGAAACAGCGCGGCCGAGATCGCCGGCGGAGCCACCAGGTAGAAGCGGTGGGTGAGCCCGGGCTTGATCGCCTCGAGCCACAGGCCGGCCGGCAGGAACACCGCCAGGTCCCACAGCAAATGCCCCGGGTTGTAGTGCACGAGGTGGCCGGTCCACAGCCGCCACACTTCGCCCGCGGCGATCTCCGCGCGCTGGTAGATCAGCAGGCGTGCCCACCCCGGCCA
>Ga0265338_10004663_pt1 | contig 18409 bp, 23 predicted proteins | sample 42126metaG_FD_193579 | JGI IMG/M metagenome (GOLD analysis project Ga0265338, IMG submission 193579) | Rhizosphere microbial communities from Carex aquatilis grown in University of Washington, Seatle, WA, United States - 4-21-26 metaG | ecosystem: Host-associated > Plants > Roots > Rhizosphere... | reverse complement strand
CCTGCAGAAACGGATCATCCTTCGCGCCCTCGACCTCGGGAAGACGGTCATCACGGCGACGCAGATGCTCGAGACGATGATCCACTCGCCCGAGCCGACCCGCGCCGAGGCGAGCGACGTCGCGAACGCGATCCTTGACGGGACGTCCGCCGTGATGCTCTCAGGCGAGACGGCCGTGGGCGAGTACCCGGTCGAGGCGGTTGCGTACATGGACCGGATCGCATGCGCGGTCGAGCCGAGCATGGATTACCGGCACGAGCTCCCCGACGCGGCGGACAACCCGACGATCGGGCAGGCGATGTCGAACGCGGCGTGCGATCTCGCGGAGGCGTTGCAGGCGAAGGCGATCCTCGTCCCGACGTTCTCCGGCCGCACCGCGAGTGCCGTCGCGCGGCTCCGGCCCCGCCGCCCGATCGTCGCGCTCACGCACGTCGACTGGGCGATGCGCCAGCTCGCCCTCGAATGGGGAGTGACGCCCGTCCTCATCACCGAGACGGGCAACGTCGAAGACCTCTGGCGGCTCGCGGTCGACGCCGCGCGCGAGGCCGGCATCGTCGAGTCCGGCGACCGCGTCGTCATCACAGCGGGGACCGCGGTGAACATCCCCGGCTCGACGAACGTCATCAAGGTGGACATCGCGTAGAGAGAGCTTGACCGCGTCTCGCCGGCGGCGGAAGATCGCCCCTCATGGTTCAAGGGGACGACAGCACGCGCGTCATCACGGACGCGGAAGGGCTGATCGCAGCCAGGGAGTTCCCCACCGCGCTCGAACGGCTCAGGATTGCGGCGGAGACCGTCCCGACGGACCACGCCGACGCCGCCGCGCTGTTCCTGCGGATCCGCGCTGCCGCCGTCGCCGTCGCGCGCACTGACCCGCGCCAGGCGTCGGAGGCTCAGGCCGTCTGGGATATCGCCGTCCGGCGGGATGCATTGATGGGCGAGCACACCGAGCGCTTGGCTGGGACCTCGCCGCTCGCCGTAGCCGGGTCGGGCGGGTGGCCGGAAGAAGAGCCGTGGTTCTTCGGCGCAGCAGAAGTGGTTGCGGAGATTGCGATCGTCGGGAGCGTCTCAGCGTCATCGGCGGGATCGTCGTCGGCGTCGTGGTGTCCAAGTACACGATCATCAGCTCGTTCGGGCCCGAAGAGACGGGCCATCACGCGGGTGTCATCGCGTACTGGATCGCGATCGGAATGTTCACCGCGACGGCGTGGTTAGGGCTGGCCGTTGGACTCAAGCTGCTCGCGTACATCGCGCGGTCACACCGCGCTGCCCGGAATCTCTCTCGGGCTCCGGTTCCGCTGTACGACCAAGAACGCAACACCGCAGCAGATCCCTGAGAAGGGAAGCCGGTCGCGCCCGAGAAGTCTCGGAGTTATGGCTTCCAGAACGTCTCGCCGCCGGGTTCGCCTCCTAATGGGTCCTCGTTGGTTTGCGGTTGCCGTTCTCGTTCTCGTGGGGCTCCTCTACTACCGGCCGCTGCACGACTATTTCTCCTCGCGGGCGCAGCGTGCTGAACGGCTCGCCGAGGTCGTGAAGCTCGAGCGCCAGCAGGCGGTCATCGAGCGCAAGCTGCGGCAGGCTTCATCGCCGGCGGCGCTGGCTGCGGAGGAGCGGCTCCTCGGTTACATCCGTCCCGGCGAGCACCTCTTCCTCGTCAAGGACATCCCGCAGTGGCGGCGCAGGCAAAATGCCTCGCGCCATGGACGCTGACGCTGACCGGGCACTAGTCGCGCGCCAGCTTGGCCGTGAGCCGCGCGCTTTCCATCGCGTCGCCGTCCGCTGCCCGTTCGGCGCGCCGGCCGTGACGGAGCAGCAGCCGTACACCGTCGGCGGCGACCCGTTCCCGACGACGTACTACCTCACGTGCCCGCACCTCGTCGCCGCCGTATCCCGGATCGAGGCAGCCGGTGGAGTCGAGCGTTGGACCACGGCGGTACGGGAAGAACCCGAGCTCGCCGCAAGCCTCGCCGCGGCCGACGACGATCAGCGCCGGATCCGCCGGGAGCTTGCGGGCGGCTCGGAGCGAAGCGACGGGGGCGCGTCCCTCGACTTCGGTGTCGGCGGCTCGCGTGCCGGGCTCGATGTGGTCGGCGGCAGCCTCAAGTGCCTCCACGCGCACGTCGCATTTGCGCTCGCCCGGCCGGGCTATGAGCTCGGAGAACGGATCGTGGCCGAGATACAGCCGCTCTGGCCCGCCCGCTGCTGCACGGATCTTCCGGGTAAAGGTCCGGCGTGAGCGCCGTCGTGGTCGCCAGGCACGAGTGGGAGGACGGCACCCGCCGGCTCGAGGCGGCGCGAGACGACGTCCGCCACTATCACCAGCTGCTCGAGCTCCTCGACCTCATCGTCGGCGAGCTCCGCAAGCGCGTCGGGCAGACGTACACGCTCGCGCAGCTTGTCGGCGCGTACGGCGAGGCGGAATCGTGGGCGCGCGAGCTCCTCGACGAGCGGAGCTCCGTTGCCAGCTGGCCGCGAGATCTCACGATCGTGCTCGCCGCTGCGTTCGACGCGTACCAGCTCGGCGCCGTCGATTATGCGCCTTGAAGTGTAAAAAGGAACAGATTTGGACAGTTTCCCTCCTGTGAGCTACCGCGAAGACGGCGGCCGGCGCGAGCCGGAATGGATGACGCTCGGGCAGGCGGCGAAGTTCCTCGGCGTCGCGCAGAGCACGATCCGCAAGTGGTCGGATCACGGTCGCATCCCGACCTTCTACACGCCCGGCGGCCACCGCCGGTATCGCCGCGGCGACCTCGAGACGTTCCTCGCCCGCTCCGGCCCGGGGCGCCAGGAGAGCGGCCCGCCGGTGTTGGTCGTCGACGACGACGCCGGCATGCGCGAGCTCGTGCGGCTCCAGCTCGAGCGCGAGGGCTACTCCGTCCAGGAGGCGGCGAGCGCGGCCGAGGGGCTCGCCTCGATCGAGGCCCGCAAGCCCGAGCTCATCCTCCTCGACGTGATGATGCCGCACGTCGACGGCTGGGAGATGCTGCGCCAGATCCAGGAGCGGTACGGCGTCGGCTCGATCCCCGTCCTCATGTTCAGCGGCCAGGTCGACGAGGCGGGCGAGCGGCAGGCGACCTCCGGCGGCGCGCGCGGCTTCGTCGGTAAGGGCTCGGACCTCGACGAGCTCGTCGATCAGGCCAAAGCCATTCTCCCGGTATAGCTCGCGAGTGCTTCGCACTCGCTCGCTGTTGGCGGAACTCCGGCGCGGAAGAGCGCGGTCTTCCGCGCCTTCGTGCTGCGCCCTCGTTGCCCGCCGCGGCAGGCGCCTTCGGCGCGCGCCGGGGAGCGGGGAAGGCCTGCGGCCAAGCCGCCGCTGACGCGGCTGTCTTAGCCTCCGGCTAAAAGTTCCGAGCCGAGCGACGCGGGCTCGGCTCCGCGTGATCGGCGAGCCGCAGCAGGCCGGCGGCTACGAGGCCGAACGCGGCGAGCAGCGCGACGAACACGCCGATGCCGCGGCCGGCCGCGGGGAAGTACGTGTCCGGGATCGAGGCGATGCGGACGAGGACGAAGATCGAGGCGAGCGCGCCGAGCCCGATGAGGACGAACTGATCCGGCACCGAGGTCGGGAGCCCGATCCCGGCTTCTCTCAAAGCTTCGAGAATCAAAGTCACGAGGCCGATGAAAAAGACGAGCTTGCCGAGAGCGCCGGTATGCCAGCCGGTGACCGAGAGCGTCAGCCCGTTCGGCTGCGTCGTCCCGTACCAGTCCATGAACGGCGAGAGCGTGAGCACGAGTCCCGCGATCCAGGCTACGCGTCCCGTTTGCCCATGTCCGGTTTGCACAGCCGCAGTATGGGCAATTCTCGAGAGCGATGGCGCGAGTGGCGATCGATCTCGGGGAAACGGCCAAGGACTCCGGGACTGCGCTGCCAGAGCTTGGAGATTTCCTCGAGTTCGCCGCCGCGGGATCGAACGCCTCAGGGGAGTTCCGGTGCGCGGACTGCGGCTAGGCGCCGTCATCCAGCAAGTCCTCCCGCCGTGCCCGATGTGCCGCGGCACGGTGTGGGAGCGGCGCGAGCCGCGCGCTGCGCAATTCCCAACCTGAAATCAACACTGTCTGACGGCAATACTTCTGGGGCGTGAGCAGCATGCTCGACGTCACACCCGCATCCGCCCGGCTGTCGGCCGTGTCACTCGCGGCGCTCGTGCGCGCGGTGTCCGCCGCTGCCGCGGCAGCGACACGGACGGAGGCGCTGTCGGAGATCGCTGCCGTCGCGCGCTCGATCACGGGCGCAGATGTCGCCCTCGTGCGGATCCCGGTCGAGGGCTGCGCCGAGCTCGAGGCGGCGGCCGTCGCTGGGCCGGCGACGCTCGCTGCGGAGCTCGCCGGGACGAGGGTCTCGGTGGCGGATTTGCCCGGGAGCGCTCTCGACGACCTCGATCGCGCCCCTGCGGCGACGCGCCGCGCCGCAGAGCTTGCCGGGGCGTCGGAGCTCTTCCTCGTCGTTGCGGGCGAAGCGACCGTCGCGCTCGAGCTCCTTCGCGCCGGCGAGCCGTTCTCGAGCGACGAGCGTTTCGCCGCCGAGCTCTGCGTGGCCCAGGCGCTGCTCGTTCTTCGAGCCTTCGGCGCCGGCAACCCGACCGAGTCGCTCGCGCGGCCCGCGCTCGAACTTGCCGGCGAGGCGCTCGCGGCTGCGCTCGACGAGGGAGACCAAGCAGGCGAGATCGTCCGCCTGTCGGCCGCCGTCGCCGGTGCCACGGCGGCGGTCCTCTGGGAGCAGCGCGGAGCCGAGCTGGTCGCCGTCGCGGCGCACGGAGTCCCGCTTCCGAACGCCGCTGCCGCGGCCGACGCGTTGCCCGAGGTGTCGATTGATGGGGGAACCCTCTCGACGACGCTGCCGCTCGGAAGTCCGGCTACCGGCGTCCTCCAGCTTCTCCACGCGGACGGCCGCGAGCCCACCGCCGAGCAGAGCGCCCGCCTCGGAACGTTCGGCGTTCGGGTGGCCGCCGCCCTCCGCGCCGGCGAGCAGTCGCGGCAGCTCGCGCTCGAACTCGCCCGCACGCGCGCCCTGCTCGAGGTGATCGTCCAGGCGACGGCCGAGCTCTCGGTCGCGCACACGCTCGAAACCGCCGTCGAGCGCGTTTCCGAGATCCTCGGCGTCGACCGTGTCGCTGTCCACCTTCGTTCCGCCGACGGGAGCCTCGAGGAGGCGGCCGGCCGCGGAGCACCGACGCGAAACGCCCCGCCGGCGGAGCGGTTGCTCGACCTCGCCCTCGGTCCCGCGCGTCTCTCGCCGGTCATCGAGGTGGCCGGCGCGCTCGCCGTGCCGCTTGTCGCGCGGGGCGACGTCGTCGGGCTGCTCGCGGCGTATCCCAAGGAGCGGCGCTCCGCGGGCGAGCACGAGACCGCGCTGCTCGCCGCGCTTGCCGGCCAGCTTGCGGTCGCGGTCCGGAACGCGCAGCTGCACGAGGAGACGACCCGGCTCGGAGACGAGCGCGAGGCGGCGCTCGCCGCTGAGCGCGCGGCCGCGCGGCGCCTGCGCGCGCTCTACGAGATCTCGCGCTCCTTTGCCCAAAGCCTTTCGCTCGACGAGACGCTCGAGGCGCTGGCGCGAACCGTCGTCGACGTGCTCGACGTCGACGCCGCGGTTGTGCGGATGCCCGACGAGCGGCGCGAGCAACTCCTCGCGCATGCCATCCGCGTGCGCGACGACCAGCTCGCCGAGGCCTTTCGCGGCATCGTCGCCCACGCGGCGCCGTTCGGGCACCACGACGTGCAGCGCCTGTTCCGCGACGGCCGTGGGTTCCGGCTCCGGCCGAACGCGCGCGCGCTGTTCTTGCCCGGTCTCGCACCGTTCCTCGAGAAGGGCTGGACGGCCGCGATCCTCCCGGTCGCCTTGCCCGGCGAGGTGCTCGCGTCGCTCGGCATCTACAGCTTCCGGCCAGGGAGCCCGTTGACCGACGAGGTGCTCGAGGCCGCCGAGGCGATCGGCGCGCAGGTCGCGCTCGCCATCGACAACGCGCGTCTCTACCAGCAGCAGAAGCAGTTCGCGGACACGATGCAGCGCTCGCTGCTGCCGCGCGCGCGTCCGGTGGTCGCCGGGCTCGAGGTGGGGGAGGTGTACGAGCAGTCGTCGCGGGTCGAGGTTGGCGGCGACCTCTACGACTTCCTCGCCCTCGACGACGGGCGGCTCGCGGTCGTGCTCGGGGACGTCACCGGCCACGGCGTCGACGCGACCGCCGACATGGCGATGGCGAAGTTCGTCTTCCGCTCGCTTGTGCGCGAGCACGCGGAGCCGGCCGACTTCCTCTCCGCTGCGAACAACGTGATCTGCAGCGAGATCGCGGGCGGCAAGTTCATCTCGATGAGCTACGTCGTCGTCGACGGCGTCGCGGGAACGGTCGCCGCTGCGAGCGCCGGGCATCCGCCGCCGCGGCTCGTTCTCGCCGACGGAACGGTCTCCCGCATCGCTGCCCACGGTCTCGTGCTCGGCATCGAGCCGGAGCAGGAGTACGCGGAGGTCCGGGCCGAGCTGCCGCCCGGTGCGTCGCTCGTTCTCTACACGGACGGCGTCGTCGAGGCGCGGCGCGACGGGGAACTCTACGGCGACGAGCGCCTCGACACGCTGCTCGCGGCGAGGCACAACCTGCCGGCGCGGGCGCTTGCCGCCGCGGTCGCCGAGGACGCCCGGGAGTTCGCGGGCGGCGACCTGTCCGACGACGTCGCGGTTGTCGCGATTCGGCGTCTGTGACCGCCGCTCCCCCTGGCTACAATCCGGCCGGTACCAAGCCGTGAGACAAGCCGGATCCCTCCTCTGCATCGTCGCCTGTGCTCTCGTCGCGGGCGGAAGCGTCGCGCGCGCTCAACATTCCTCCCCGCCGACAATCGCCAGCGGCGTGATGATCGGCACCGTCGACGTCGGCGGGATGACTGCCTGGCATGCGACGGTCGCCGTGAAGAAGACGTACTACGCGCCGCTCGTCGTGCGCGCGGCGCATCACGTCTTCCGCGTCAAGCCGGTCCAGTTCCACACCTCTGTCCCCGTGCTCGCCGCCGTGCAGACGGCTCTGCCGGCGGCGCCGGACACGGTCGTCCCACTCACGCCGAGCTTCGTCCGAGCGCGCCTGCAGAAGTGGGTCAAGAGTGTCGCCGCGCAGACGTACCGTCCCGCTCGCCCGGGCACGATCGTCATCCACAACGGCCATCCGCGACTCCACCACCACCATCGGGGCCACGCGCTCCGGATCCACGCGACGCGGATCCTCATCCGCCACGCGATCGACACCGGGACGAGGACCGCGATCGTCGCGCCGTTCCGGGTACTGACGGCGCCCGACGTCAGGGTCGGATCGATCATCGTGATCCACCGCGGCCTCAATCGCCTCGTCCTGTTCCGCGGCAGCCGCCGCGTCCGTTCGTTCCCGGTCGCGACCGGACAGGCGATCTACCCGACGCCGCTCGGGCAGTTCGAGATCGTCCTCAAGGAGAAGAATCCGTGGTGGTACCCGCCGACGCAGGACGCGTGGGCGCAGGGGCTCAAGCCGGTTCCGCCGGGGCCGGGAAACCCTCTCGGCACGCGCTGGATGGGGCTGAGCGCGCCGGGCGTCGGGATCCACGGCACCTCCGAGCCATGGTCCATCGGCCATTCGGAATCTCACGGGTGCATCCGCATGCAAGTTCCGGACGCCGAGTGGCTGTACAGGCGCGTGCGGGTCGGGACGCCGGTCTTCATCATTTCCAGCTGACGTGCGTCTCGACCGCGGCCGGCTGGAGCTCGCCGGGCAGACGCTGGCCATCTTGGCGGTGGGAGTGCTCGCCGGGATCCTCGTCTGGAAGCTCACGCATCAGCCTCCGCCCCCGCGGATCGGGCAGCGGGCGCCGGCCTTCTCGCTTCAGCGGCTGAACGGCGCCGGCACGGTCTCACTCGCGTCGCTCCGCGGCAAAGTCGTCGTCCTCAACTTCTTCGCTTCGTGGTGCGAGCCGTGCAAGCGCGAGGCGCCGGAGCTCGAACAGGTCTGGCGGGACTACCGTTCGCAAGGCGTGGTTGTCCTGGGCATCGACACGAACGACGCGTCGAACGACGCGCAGCAGTTCATCTCGGCACACGGCGTGACGTATCCGACGGTCGGCGGCGGCGGGCGTTTGACCGGGAAGTACGGGATCCCGGGCCTGCCGGTGACGTACGTCCTCAACCGGAAAGGCCGCGTCATCGGCGGCGAGATCCTCGGGCCGGTGAGCGAGCAGGTGCACTCCCAGGAGCTCTACCGCTACCTCCACGCGGCGTTGAAGTCGTGACCGGCCGGCTGAGACTCGGTGCGCACGTCGCCGCGCTCGCGTGCGTGGCGGGACTGCTCGCGCTGCTCGTCTGGAAGCTCGCGCACCAGCAGCACGCGCCGCCCGTCGGCTCGGCCGCGCCCGCGTTCACGCTCCCGCGGCTCGAGGGCGGCGGCTCCGTGTCGCTCGCCTCGCTGCGCGGCCATCCCGTCGTGTTGAACTTCTGGGCGTCGTGGTGCACTCCGTGCAAGTCGGAGGCGCGGGTGCTCGAGCAGGATTGGCTTCGCTATCGGAACCGCGGCGTCTTGTTTGTCGGCGTCGACTACCACGACCTCGGCTCCGACGCGCGGACGTTCGTCAGCGCCCACGGCCTGACGTTCCCGATGCTCGCCGACGGCCCCGGTGGCGTCACCGGCACGTACGGGATCTCGCAGGTGCCCGAGACGTACGTCCTGAGCCGGCAGGGGAAGATCGTCGCCCATCTCGCGGGGCCGATCAACGACTCGGCCTTCACGGCGAAGTTCGCGGCGGCATTGCGGGAGGTCTCGTGATCCGGCGGCTGCTCCTGGTAGTCGTCGCGGCGCTCGTCCTCGCCGGCCCGGCCGCCGCGTGCGCGCGTCCCCGCACGTCGCTCTCGTTCCTCGAGGGGCAGGTCATGTGCCCGACGTGCCACACGACTCTGGACCAGTCCGACTCCCAGGCCGCGCAGCAGATCAAGGTGTACATCGCCCAGAAGATCGCGGCGTGCTGGACGGCGCAGGAGATTGAGGCGGCCCTCGTGCGCAACTACGGCCAGGGGATTATCGCCGAGCCGTCCCACAAAGGCTTCGACCTCCTCGCGTGGTGGCTCCCGATCGCCGGCGTGCTCGGCGGCGGGCTGGTCCTCGCGTTCGGCGTCTGGCGATGGAGTCGCGGCGGGGACGACGAGCTGCCCGCGGCGCCTGAGGCGGGGCTCGACGAGGAGACCGAGCAGAAGATCGACGAGTTGCTCGCCGGGCTCGACTGATGGGCACGCGCCTCGCCATCTCATTCGCGGCCGGATTCGCGTCGGTGATAACGCCGTGCGTCCTGCCGCTTGTGCCCGGCTACCTCTCCGCCGTCTCGAGCATCGAGGCGAACCGGCTCGGGGAGCGCGGAGTGGCGCGGCGCGTCGTCTCCTCGAGCCTTCCGTTCGTCGCCGGCTTCACCCTCCTTTTCGTCTTGCTCGGCGCGGGCGCCGCGGCGATCGGCAGCGTCGTCTCGGGGGACGCTCAGACCGAGATCGCCGGCTTCGTTCTCGTCGTCATCGGCCTCGCTTTCGTCGGGCTGCTGCCCGGACCGGAGCGGATGCTCGCGCCTGGCTTGCTCGGCGGCGCGCGGCGCAGCGGCTCGGGCTTCCTCCTCGGCGCGGCCTTCGCCGTGTGTGCCGCGCCATGCATCGGGACGGTGCTCGCGGCGGTGCTCGTGCTCGCGAGCGACACGGGCACGGTGGTGAAGGGTGCCGTGCTTCTCGCTGCATACGCGCTCGGGCTTGCGATGGCGTTCCTCCTCGCCGGGGTCGCGTTCGCCCGGGCGATGGGAGCGTTCCGCTGGCTGCGCGACCGCTACACGGTCATCCAGGTGGTGAGCGGGCTCACCCTTGTCGTGCTCGGGCTGCTCCTCTTCTTTCACCGCGACTGGTGGCTCCACGTCGCGCTCAACCGGCTCCTCGACGACATCGGCCTGACGAAACCTTGAGTGCCGTCGGCACCGCGCTCTAACCTTCCACTGTGGCGACGATCCTGCTGTGTGGGGTCGACCTCTTCATCCGGGGCAAACTCGAGGCCCTGCTGCCTGGGCACCGGCTGATCACGGCCGACCACACCGAGGATCCCGATCTTGTGCTCGCCGACGTCTCGCGTGTCGATGCGGAGGAGGTCGCGGATGCATATCCCGACATCCCGATCGTCGGCTTCACCAACCACACAGATACCGCCGGATTGCGCGCTGCGAACGCCGCCGGCTTCGATCAGGTGCTCGCGAAATCCGCACTCGATGAGCGGATCAGTACCGTCGTGAACGAGTTGGTGCCTTCGGTAGAGTCGGGCTCGTGACGTACATCATCGCTGAGCCCTGCATCGACATCAAAGACCGTTCCTGCGTCGACGTCTGCCCGGTCGACTGCATCCACGAGGCCAACAGGATCCTCGTCATCGACCCGGAGGAGTGCATCGACTGCGGCGCCTGCGAGCCGGAGTGCCCGGTCGAGGCGATCTTCCCCGAGGACGCGCTGCCCGACAAGTGGGAGCCGTTCGTGAAGATCAACTACGCGTTCCCGGACGGGATGGGCACAGTCGACCAACTCACGGACGCGTACGCGACCGAGCACAACGTCCAGAACCAGCCGCTCGACTAGCAAACCGCGAAACGGGGGAGGACGTCCGGGTGGACCCGAAGACGCTCGACCACGTCGCGTACTGGCTCGCGGACAGGGACGCCGTCGCCGACTTCGTCGTGCGCCATCTCGGCATGCACGTCATCGAGCGGACGGAGGCGTTCACGCTCGTCGGCGCCGACGCGCGCCGCGGGAAGCTGACGCTGTTCGCGGCGGAGGGGCCGCGTGAGCGCGGACCGCTCGAGCATGTCGCCCTGCGCGTCGCCGATCTCGGGGCGGTCCTCGCCGGGCTTCCGCGTGGCTTGGCGGTCGAGCGCCGCCGCGACGGCGAGGCGTATTTCGAGGTTGGCCAGGGAGTCGTCCTCGGCCTCGTCGAGACCGCCGCGGGCCAGGCCTACGACCTCGACCACGTGACGCTTCGCTCCGCCGATCCGGAGGCAACGGCGGTCGAGTACGAGTCGCTCGGCTTCCGTCCCGCTCCCCCCGGCCCGTCGGGCTGCCCGCGTGTGGAAGTCGGAGGCGCCTGGGTCGAGTTCCAGCCCGGAGCGCCGACCTCGCCCGCGCGGCCGCTGCTCAACCACCTCGCCGTCCTCGTCGACTCGGCGGACGACCACCTCGCCGCTGCGCAGGATCTCGGCGTCGAGGTCGACAACTTCGTCGACGCGCCGAACGCGCTCGCGGTCTTCGTGCGCGGCCCGGAGGGCGTGCGGATCGAGTACGTCGAACACAAGCCGACGTTCTCCCTGACCTGAACAGCCATGTCCACCACGGACACGTCCGGGGTCAGACCCCGTCATGGCTGGTAGGGACATGTCGTTCCGTGGAGGAATGCGGGATCGCGGGTCACTGGCCATGTCCTCGCCGGCCATGTCCAGTGTCAGACACCGGCCATGGCTCTAAGGGTCACCGTCGCGGGCGCCGGGATGGCGGGGGTCGTCGCCGCCGCGCGCCTGCGCGAGCTCGGTTGCGAGCCGCGCGTGCTCGAGAAAGGGACGCGCGCGGGCGGGTCGATGCTGCTGTCGTCCTGCGTCATCTGGCGGCATCTCCAGTGGGAGGCGTTCCGCGCCGAGTGCCCGGACGGCGACGAGCGGCTGCAACGGCTCATCTGGGAGCGGCTTGACGAGGCGCTCGTCTGGCTCGAGTCGCTCGGCGTCGAGCCGATCTGGCGCGACACGGAGAACCCGCTCACGACCGGCCGCCGCTACGACCCGCGCGCGCTCACCGCTCTGCTCGCGCGTGACGTCGAGCTCGCGACGCCGCTTCCGGCGGACGCCTCCTCGCCGCTTCTCCTTGCGACGGGCGGCTTCCCTGTGCGGCTCGCGCGCGACCGTGGTCTTCTCCTCCGCGCGAACCCGTGGAGCGAGGGGGACGGCCTCGACTTCGCCCGCGCGCGTGGCGCCGAGGTTGCCGGCGACCTCGGCGAGTTCTACGGCCGCGTCATGCCCGCGCCGCCGGCGCGCATCGAGGAGCAGGACTTCGTCCCGCTCGCCCAGCTCTACGGCCGCGCGGCGCGAATCTTCACCGAGGACTGGCGTGAGATCACGCCGCAACGGGTCGCGTGGCACGAGAACGACCTTGCGCAGCTGGTCGGCCCCGGTGCCTGGTACGTCGTCGCGGAGACGAACGAGCGGATCGAGGCTACGCGGGCGGCCGGCGGCGACGTCATCGAGCGAGAAGACGGCACGCTCGCCGTCCACGTCGCAGCCGCGGTGACGCACACGATGGGGGGCCTGCGCGTCGACGAGCAGGCGCGCGTGGTCGGTGCGGACGGCATCTGGGCCGCGGGAGTCGACGCCGGCGGAGTCGCGAGCGGCGGCTACGCGAGTGGCCTCGCGCAGGCGCTCGTCCTCGGCCTCGTCGCGGCCGAGTCGATCGCCGCGGCGGGCTCAATTATCTAGGCCGAGAGGTAGGCGCAGGTGCGCTTGTCGCCCGGGAGCGGGGACGGCGCGAGCTTGATCACCCGGAGCTGCTGCCCATCGAGCTCGACCGCGGAGCCGAGCGTCGGCGCGTCGCCGTCCTGTTCGACGAGCTCGTAGCCGGACGGCTTCCACACGAAGAGGAGATGCTGGTCGCTCACCGGCAGAGATTAGCTCGGCCGGAGGCTAAGACAGCCGCGTAGCGGCGGCTTAGTCGTAGGCTCTCCCGCTCCCCGGCGCGCGCCGGAGGCGCCCGCCGCGGCGGGTAACGAGGTTTCAGCATGAAGGCGCGGAAGACCGCGCTCTTCCGCGCCGGAATTCCTTAGCCCAGCGAGCGAGTCCGCAGGACTCGCTCGCTAACGAAGCGGGAGCTCGAGCATCATCTTCGTCCCGGCGTCCTCGTTCTCGAGGGTGAGCGTCGCGCCGAGCGTCCGCGCGCGCTCACCGAGGACCTCGAGCGCACGCCGGCGCCGTTCGCTCGGCGCGTCGTCGCGGACCACGAGATGGAGCGACTCGGCATCGGCGGTTGCGCTGATCTCGAACCGGGACGGAGGCCCGCGGCGGATCGCCTCCTCGAGCGCCTCCCGGGCGATCTGGTACAGAGCCGCCTGCTCCCGCTCGCCGAGTGCGTCGACGGCGGCGACGTCGAAGGAGAGGTCGATCCCATGCTCGCGCGCGCGCGACTCGCCGAGCGCGTCGAGGGCGGCGGCGAAGCCGTGATCGCGGAGGACGACGGGCTCGAGGTTGAAGGACAGGTCGCGGAGCTCGCCGACGGTCGAGCGCGTCCGGATGAGCGCGCGGTCGATGATGCTCCGCGCCTCATCGAGATTGCCGCGCTCGATCAGGTCGAGCGACGCGTCGAGCATGAGCGCAACGCCGGCGAGCGACTGCACCGGCCCGTCGTGGAGGAAGAGCGCGATGCGGCGGCGCTCGTCCTGCTCGGCCGCCAGAACCTGCTCGGTCTCGTGCTCGGACATTGGCTAATCGATGATCGCTTCGCGGAGCGCGATCGCGACGGCCTGCGTGCGCGTGTCCGCCTCGAGCTTCGCGAGGATATGGCGGACGTGACTCTTCACCGTCTCCTGGCTGATGAAGAGCTTCGTCGCGACGTCGGCGTTCGACATGCCGTCGGCGAGGAGCTGGAGGATCTCCCGCTCCCGCGTCGTGAGCATGTCGTCCTTGTCCTTGCCCATGAGGAACGCGGGCATGAGCGCGGGGTCGACGTACCCCTCGCCGCTCGCGACCTTCTCGATCGCGCGGAGGAGCGTCTCGTGCGGCGCCTCCTTGAGGACGTAGCCCTTCGCGCCCGACTCGAGGCCCCGGCTGAGGAGGCTGCGCTCGCTGTAGGCGGTGAAGATGAGGACTGCCGTGTCGGGGACGCGCTCGGTGAGGATCTTCGTCGCCTCCAAGCCGTCCATGCCGGGCATGCGCACGTCCATGATCACGACGTCCGGCTTGCGGCGCTCGGCGAGCTCGACCGCGGACTCGCCGTCGGCTGCTTCACCAATCACGCGGATGTGTGGCGCGCGGCTCAACGAGAGCCGGAGCCCCTCGCGCACGACCTCATGGTCGTCGACGATCAGGGCAGTGATCTCAGGGGGAGTCGTCACGGCCCGCCGATCATACGGCTGCGATCAGCGGTCACATAGCGAGTGAGAGCTGTTCGGCTGGTTGCGCCGGCTGCAGTCGCACGCGCCGGCGGTCGCGGACGCCGTGCTCGCGCGCGAGCGTGCGCACGCTTTCGCGCACCGGATCGGCGTCGCGCCGCGGCAGGTACGAGCCGCTGCGGTACAGCTCCTCGTACCGCGGCAGCAGTTCGGGCCAGTCGCGCTGGAGCGCGGTGAGGAAGTGCTCGCGCGTTCCCGGCTGCAGGTGGAGCATGTTCGCCCAGATCCCGGTCGCGCCCGCGGCGCGCGACTCCCGCACGACCTCGGCGAGGAGCTCCGGCTTGTCGCTGAGGCCCGGCAGGATCGGCGCCATCCCGACTCCGGCCTTCACGCCCGCGTCCACGAGGTGCTTCAGCGCCCGCAGCCGCTGGCGCGGGGGAGCGGTGCCCGGTTCAGTGCGCCGCCAGATCTCGTGGTCGAGTGTCGGGACGGAGAACGTCACGGACACGTCGGCGCGGCTCGCCGCCTCGGCGAGCACGTCGACGTCGCGGACGATGAGGGGGCCGCGCGTGATGATCGAGAACGGGTTCCACGCGTCGGAGAGCACCTCGATGCAGCGGCGCGTGAGCCGGTAGCGGCCCTCCGCCGGCTGGTACGGATCGGTCGCCGCGCCGAGCACGACGGTCTCCCGCTCCCAGCTCGCCCGCGCAAGCTCGCGGCGCAGCACGTCGGCGATGTTCGTCTTGATCCGAATGCTCGCGCCGTAGCGGTCGTCCCACGGCCGGTCGGCTCGCGCCTCGAATGCGCGGACGTAACAGAACGTGCACTGATGGACGCAGCCCATGTACGGATTGAGGGACCAGGGGAAGGGCATCCCGCGTACGCGGTTGAGGGCGCTGCGACACGGCTCCTCCCGGTACTCGACGCGCATCCAAGCCGAGGATACACGAACATATGTTCGCACCAAGTGTAGAATCCTCAGCATGCTGCGCGGGAAGAAGTTCGGCGGTTACACGGTCGCCGGCGTGCCGCGGAAGGAGAAGAAGCACAGGAGCGCACAGACCGTGATGGCGCTCCTCTTGGGCGTTTTTTTCTGCGGCCCTTTCGCGTTACGCTTCTTGGGCTGGCACATGTCGATCGCCGAGATCGGCGTCGCCGTTGCGATCGACGTCCTGCTGCTCCTTGCGATCGCTCTATGGGCGCTCCGAACTTGGGACTACTGAGCCGTTTCGGCCGGGATCGACCGCCGTCACTCGTATACTCCGCCGCGAGAGGTGGACGACAACCTTCCTAGTACCCGCGCCCTCCCGGTGAGGGCGTGACTCTTCTCCTGGAGCTCGTCGGGGTCGCGGTCCTGATCCTGCTGAACGCGTTCTTCGTGGCGGCGGAGTACGGCCTCGTCACGGCGCGGCGCACGCGGATCATCGAGCTGCAGCACGAGGGCGACCGCCGCGCGCGGGACGTCTTGAGGATCACGTCCGACCCGGGCAAGTTCATTGCCGCGATGCAGCTCGGCGTCACCCTCACCTCGCTGGCGATCGGCGCGCTCGGCGAGGTGACTCTCTCGCGCGAGTTCAAGCACTGGATGGCGGCCGTACTCGCCGTGATCCTCGCCTACGCGCTCCTCACCTTCTTCCACGTCGTCGTCGGCGAGCTCGTGCCGAAGGGCGCGGCGCTCGGTCACTCGGAAGGGACGGCGCTCTGGGTCTCGGCGCCGGTGCGAGGCTTCTTCGTCGTCTTCGGCCCGATCATCTGGCTCTTGCGGAGGACGACCGAGCTGATCCTCGTCGGCTTCGGTCTCGAGCCGCCCGGCGCGGGGCGCGAAGGACACTCGGAGGCCGAGCTGCGCATGCTGATCTCCGACTCGACGAAGCAAGGCGAGATCGAGCAGGGCGAGCGCGAGATGATCGACAAGGTCTTCATCTTCGGCGACAAGGACGTGGCCGACGTGATGGTCGCGAAGCCCGACGTCATCGCGCTCTCGGTCGACATGCCGCCTGAGGAGGCGCTCGCGACCGTCCTCCACTCGCCGTACACGCGCTTTCCGGTCTACCGCGGCTCGCTCGACGATGTCGTGGGAGTCCTCCACGTCCGAGACCTGTTCAGCGCGATCCACGAGCGTGGGCTCGCAGGCCTCGACCTCGAGTCGCTGCTCCGCAGGGCGTATGTCGTGCCCGAGAGCAAGGACCTCGCGTCGCTCCTCCACGACTTCCGGGAAGAGAACACGCACTTCGCCGTCGTGTTCGACGAGTACGGCGGCATGGTCGGCATCGCGACGCTCGAGGATCTCCTCGAGGAGATCGTCGGCGAGATCGAGGACGAGTTCGACGTCGCCGACGAGCCCGTCGAGCAGATCAGCGAGGACTCGTACCGCGTCGACGGGATGTTCTCCATCGACGACTTCAACGAGCGGTTCGGCACGTCGTTGCCGGAGGAGGACGCCAACACCGTCGCGGGCTTCGTCTTCGGCCGGCTCGGCCGCGCCGCCGCCCCGGGGGACGACGTCTCCTACGAGGGCATGCGGTTCGACGTGCTCGAGGTGGAGGGCAACCGCATCGAGCGAATCGCGGTCACGTTCCTCGAACGCCCGCAACGCCGCGACCCCACCGACGCGTTCGGCGAGGACGAGGACGACGCGCAGTAGGGGCAACGACGTCAGGCGAGAGCCGGCACTCGCCCAGACGAGCGACCTCTCACGTGGCGGAGTCCGAGGTTCGTGTTCGGGCGTCGTAACGTTCCCTGGACGCAAGGAGTCTAGTTTGACCGAGATCGCTGTGAACGCGAATCGGAGCGAACGTCCGGGTGTTGCGGCCCGCCGCTTCGGGTGGGCGTCCTCACCTGCCGTGATGCTGCCCGGCGCCTTGCTGCTGTTGCTGGCGTCGTCTGCGCTGACGTTGTCGTACCTGACACACAGCTTGCGCGCGAACAAGGTCGTCGCGGTGCCCTTGTTCGCGGCGGCAGCCGCGCTTGGATTGGTGGTGCTGCGCCGCCAGCCGCGGAACGCCGTCGGTTGGGTTTGGATCAGCGTCGTGCTGGTGGCGATCTTCGACTCCACTGCGCAGGAGTACGCCGTGCTCCGCTACCGCGATCACTATCGAGGGCTCCCGTTCGGCCCGGCGGCGGTGTTCGTCTGTGACACGTTCTGGGCCCTGTTGTTCCTGCTCTTCCCGCTGATCATTCTTCTCTTTCCGGACGGCCGCCTCCCGGCGCGGGGCTGGCGGTGGGCGCTGTGGGCGTATCTCGGCTTGTGGACGGTGGTCATGGTCGGCCAGTTCGCCGGGGCGGCCGGCGGTGTCATCGGCCGGCGGATCCACGTCGATGCCAGCGGCCAGAACATCAACAGCTGGAACTCGGCCAGCATCGGCACGCGCCTGGCGAATGTGGGGATCGACCTCGCGCCGCTGATTGGGCTGTTGATGCTGTCGTTCGTGGCCGCGCAGGTCGTCGCCTGGCGGCGAGCGAGCGGGGAGCGCCGCCAGCAGCTGAAGTGGCTGATGACCGGCTCGGCCGTCTCCGTCGCCGGTCTCGGCGTCACCTTTGCCTCCGCCCAAACCACTGCGATCCCGCATGCCGTCGTCGCCGTTCTCGGAATCGGCGCTCTCGCGCTTCCCGTCTCGATCGCAGTCGGGATCCTCAAGTACCGCCTCTACGAGATCGACCGCCTGATTAGCCGCACCATCTCCTACGCGCTGCTGACCGGACTGCTCGCCGGTGTCTTCATCGGACTCGTTCTACTCACGACCCACGTGCTGCCGTTCTCCTCGCCCGTCGGGGTCGCAGCCTCGACGCTTGCCGTGGCGACACTGTTCAACCCGCTGCGGCGGCGGCTGCAGCTGCTCGTCGACCACCATTTCAACCGCGCCCGCTACGACGCCGAGACGGTGATCGCCGCCTTCGGTGACCGCCTCCGTGGAGCGGTCGACCTGGAGTCCGTCCAGGTCGGGCTGCTCGCCGCGGTCAGCCAGGCGATCGCTCCGGCCCACGCCTCCATCTGGCTCAGCACGACGACCGGAGCGAGCCCTGACCGCCAACAACGTCAATAGCATCCCTTCCCCGGGGACACTCCCGACGTCGAAAGCAGTCCTCCGCTCAGGTGACATTCCCGAGCACTCGCCCAGTCGAGGGCTCCTCTGCCTCAACCCACGGTGAGCCCGGCTACGGCGACACCGAACTCGGAGCGGGAGTGAGCGTCTTTGCGACGTCGATCAACTCCTTGAGCGAAACCTTGGACGTCAACCCCTCGAGAGTAAGAGCGTGATTTCCAACGGCGAGTTCAACATTCGCCGTAGACACCGCAGTCGGCTCTCCCTGTGCTGTCA